>Ga0222713_10006592_pt1 | contig 10997 bp, 15 predicted proteins | sample C33_649DmetaG_FD_165061 | JGI IMG/M metagenome (GOLD analysis project Ga0222713, IMG submission 165061) | Estuarine water microbial communities from San Francisco Bay, California, United States - C33_649D | ecosystem: Environmental > Aquatic > Marine > Unclassified | place: USA: California... | reverse complement strand
TAGTACAATTATTTTATCACTGGTCAATCGTTTAAGCAGAGTTGGCATATTGGTTGTGTCCCAGCCTTCCAAGCTGGTCAAAGGAGTTCGATTCTCCTACTCTGCTCCAAATTAGGTGCTTTAATATGAAAAAAATTAGGTACTTGTTTTGCGCATATGTTCCACATTGGACCGCTGGTGGATGTATGGTTATGCATCTTTTCGCAAAAATGTTATCAGACATGGGAGAAGATGTTTATATGACATTAGCCCATGACGTCAGAAATCGCGAAAACTATACGGCTGTATTGCCAGGATCAGGAAATAACGCAAAAGAAATAACTTCATACGAAGAAGCAATGGCACTCGCTCAAGAAGATGATGTTGCAGTTATCTATCCTGAAATTGTTTCTGGAAACCCAATGAATGCCAAAAAAGTCATTCGTTGGGTTTTATACTATCCAGGTGGACATGGTGCTGGAGACATGGTCTATGATTCTTCTGAGTTGATATTCACTTACTTTGACAGATACCTTAAAGGAACATCCCACGAAAACTCCCCATTGCTTACAATTGTTGAAACTCGATTAAATCAATTCTTTTCAATGGAAGGAATTGCACGAGAATATGATTGTATCTTGATTAAAAAAGGTGCCGCCAATTTTGAAACATTGAAAGAAAGATATCTTAATCCAAATTATCAATTGCTAGATAAACCAATTTTCATTCTTGATGGATTGCTAGATAAATTAAATGATGTTGCGCAATTGAATGGGATATTCAACCAAGTCAGAAACTTCATAAGTTTTGATCAGGCAACATACTATAATATCATGGCATCTCTTTCTGGATGCACAAGTATTGTGTTGCCAATTAATGATATGAGTAGAGAGCAATGGACAAAAGAAATGCCGCTTTATCAACATGGTGTCGCTTATGGATTCGATGACATTGAGCGAGCAAATGATACGAAATTTCAACTTGTCGCTTCATTGCGAGAAACAGAAAAAGAAAATTTTGTTCATGCCAATAAGTTTATAGAAATGGTAAACAGTAGGTGGAATTGAAGTGAAGTTGTTTATTACTGGTAGTTCTGGATTTGTTGGAAAGAATCTTGTTTCTTTCTACAAAGGACATGATATTCATTCATATACTCGAGGACAGAATCTGGTAGAAGAACTAGAAAAATTTCAGCCAGAAGTTATTATTAATTCTGCTGCTGAAATTTACGACTCTGAGAAAATGTATGCTTCAAATATTCAAATAGTCTATGACTGTTTAGAGTATGTAAAGAAGACAAAGATCCGAATGATTCAGATTGGATCGAGTTCAGAATATGGTACTATGAATCGTGCCAGTAAAGAAACGGATCGAATCAATCCAATTGACGTTTATCAAGCAACAAAAGGTGCGGCAACTCTATTGTGTCAAGGATATGCGCGCAAATATAAACTTGATGTGTTAATTGCAAGACCATACAGTATCTATGGTCCAGGTGAAAAACCTCATCGATTATTTCCAATGTTATATAAATCATTTATAAGAAACCAACAAATGAATTTGAAGCAAGGATATCATGACTTCATCTACATCGATGATTTTTTACGAGGTATTGATATTTTAATCAATCATCAAAATCCAAAACATGGAGATATTGTTAATTTTGGCTCTGGAATTCAATACAGCAATTTTGAAATTTGTGATTTTTTTGAAGAAATAGTAGGTCATTCTGCTTCTATAAATAAGATAAATGACATCGCAGAGTCGCATGAAAATGATGTATGGGTTTGCGATACAACACATGCTGAAGAAAAATATGGATTTAAAGTTAAATATGACATTAAATCTGGGATACAAAAATTTATAAAAATTGGTATTGATTAAAGGTGAAAATTAGTTATGATAACTAAAGAAAAAATTATTAGCGACGTTATTGAATACATCAATAATAAGGAAAGCAATAAAAAATGGACTCCTGGAAAGGATCTAGTTCATTATGCTGGACCATTCTTTGATCAAGAAGAATATGCAGAAGCAATTGATATTCTTCTGCAAGGCTGGCTTGTTATGGGAGACAAGGCAGTAAGTTTTGAAAGAAAATTTCCAAGACTCTTCAATAAAGAGTATGGGATTTTAACAAACAGTGGATCAAGTTCAAATCTCTTGATGATGTCTGCGCTTACAAGCAAGCGTAGTCATAATTTCCCAAAAGGCACAAAAGTCTTAATGCCAATTGCTGGATTTCCAACAACACTTAATCCAACGCTTCAAGTTGGATTTGAACCAGTTTTTCTAGACATTGAAATTGATACGCTCAATTTGGATCTGACTAAGGCTGAAGATCTAATCAAGCAACATGATATCAAGGTTATTACCTTCGCGCATGTTCTTGGCAATCCACCAAACATGGATGATGTGATGGCACTAGTCAAGAAGTATAATCTTGTGCTTCTTGAAGATTGCTGCGATGCTCTCGGAACAAACTACGATGGGCAACCACTCGGAAGTTTTGGAGATATGGCATCCTGTTCATTTTATCCAGCACATCATATGACTATGGGTGAAGGTGGATTTGTTGCCTGTAAAGATAAACAACTTGAAGACATTCTTCGCAGTTTTAGAGAATGGGGTCGAGGATGTTATTGTGTCGGACCAAAGGCAAACAAGTTGAAATGCGGAACTTGTAAGACTCGTTTCTCTAACTGGATTCCAACTATGCCAGATGAGATTTTTGATCATAAGTATGTTTACGATGAAATTGGATATAATCTAAAGCCAATTGAATTGCAAGGTGCAATGGGTTTGGCGCAGTTGAAAAAATTACCAACCATCCATGCATTGCGTAAACGCAACTATGAATTGTTGTTTAAAATTTATTCAAAGTATGAGCAATTCTTCCATCTTCCACGCGCAAGGGCAAAGGCTGATGTAAGTTGGTTTGCGTTCCCTCTAACAATTAGAGAGGGAAGTCCATTCACACGAACAGAGATTGTTGACTACCTTGAAGATAATTTGATTCAAACTCGTCCATACTTTGCTGGAAATATCATGCTACAACCTGCATATAGCCATATCATGGATCCAAAAATAGCAAAAGAAGATTATCCAGTAGCAACATATGCAATGACAAATACATTTTTTCATGGCACAAGTCCAGTAATTACACCAGAACAAATAAGTTATATTGGTGAAGTGGTAGATAAATTTTTAGGGGAATTTGTATGACCAAATTAAAAAAACGATTAATTGACATAACATACCAAGAAAAGTTGTGTCACCTAAGTAGTTGTTTAAGTGCACTTCCAATCATTCAAGAAATTTATGATGAAAAAGAAGAAGATGAAATTTTTATTTTAAGTAATGGTCATGCTGGACTCGCATTGTATGTCGTTCTAGAAGAACGTTATGGAATTGGTGCTGTTCATTTGTTGCATAAACACGGAATTCATCCAGGAAAAGATCTGGAAAACAAACTTTATTGCTCCACAGGAAGTCTTGGTAGTGGATTACCAATAGCAGTCGGACATGCTCTTGCCAATAGAAACAAAAATGTGTATTGTATGATTAGCGACGGTGAGGCGGCTGAAGGAAGCATTTGGGAAAGTTTACGATTCTCACATATCCAAAAACTAAATAATTTGAAAATTTACGTTAATATCAACGGCATGGCTGCTTATGAATACGTTGATAACGATTATCTAATCAACCGACTATTAGCGTTTAATCCTGATGTAAAAATTAGAATCAGTGATCCACCAGAATGGTCATTTGCTTCAGGATTACTAACGCATTATTACGTTTTAAAATCAGAAGATCATAACTTACTAAACACAGAGGAACAATAAATGTTAATCGAAATCAACAATGTGAATGGGGCAAGTGCTATCACTCAAGAAACTGCAAAAAGATGTTTAGATGAGTTTGATGGTGATTTATACGGCGTAGAGATGGGTGTGGCATACGGTGGTGGAATTTTTGGTATTGGTAAAAATTGGAAAGGTCGTGGTACAGTTTGGGGATTTGATACTTTTGAGGGGCATCCTCAAGATGAAATGTTAGAACGTTGTGAGGCAAGTAGAGTTTCAGGTGGAATTGGTTCTCATGCCGCTCGTTGCATGGATCATTGGTATCAACCTAATGTGTATGGAGCAGATGGAATTAAATATGATTTTATTCGCTCAAAATTAGATGAGGCTGAATTAACAAATGTACATCTTGTAAAAGGTTTGGTGACTGATAAGACAGATGTATCATTTATTTCAAAGTTACACTATGCATTAATTGACATGGACTATCCACAAGCACAAAAAGATGGATATGAATTATTAAAAAATAAATTTGTTCCAGGTGGATATCTTTGTTTGCATGATATGATTCCACACGGACATATTCATGGGTGCTATGAGGTCTATCAAGACATCATCAATGAAGGATTATTCACAGTTGTAGCAGAAATTCCTCAATCGTACTTGGTTGTGCTCAAAAGAAATCTTTGGTAAAAATATGAGAAAAGAATGCATGGAATTGTTGCTAGAAGAAATGCAACAAAATAAGAATATAATCCTTGTCACTGCAGATTTGGGGTTTGGTATTTTAGATCTTGTTAGAAACGCATTTCCAGATCGATTTTACAATGTTGGTGCTGCAGAACAATTACTCATTGGTGTTGGGATTGGACTTGCAGAAGAAGGAAAGATACCTGTTTGTTACTCAATGAGTAGTTTTATTCTTTACCGACCATTTGAGTTTTTGCGTAACTACGTGAATGCAGAAAACATTCCAGTCAAATTGATTGGAAGTGGAAGAAACAAAGACTACGCTCATGATGGATTAAGTCATTGGGCTCATGATGATGAAGTTGTTCTGCAAGCATTACCTAATATAAAAAAATACAAACCAGAGACAATAGAAGAACTCAAGAGTGTCTGGAAAGATTATATTCTAAACAAAGAACCTTGTTATCTAAATCTATTGAGAAAGGTTTAATTGGGTATACTTATGAAAAGAGTTGTTTATGTTACTGGATGTCTAGGCTTCATTGGCTATCATGTTACTAAAGAATGTCTTGACCAAGGCTGGTATGTCATTGGAGTAGACAAAGTAACTTATGCAGCAAACGTCCAATTGTTGGATGAGTTAAACAAGTATCCACAGTTTAAGTTTATTAAATCAGACATTAACGATCTGGAAAGTCTTTACGAATGTGATTACATCATTAATGTTGCTGCTGAAACACATGTTGACAATTCTATCGTAAGTTCAGGTGTATTCTTAAAAAGCAACGTGAATGGTGTTTACAATTTGTTGCAGTTGATGCGAGAGAAAAGCAGATTTAAAATGCCTACACTATTACACTTCAGCACAGATGAAGTTTATGGTGATATTGAAGTTGGATCGCACAAAGAGACTGACTTACTTAAACCATCCAATCCATACTCGGCAACAAAGGCATCTGCTGATATGCTTGTCTTAGCATGGGCAAGAACCTACAATGTACCATTTGTAATTGTTCGCCCAACCAACAATTATGGAATTGGTCAGTATGTTGAGAAACTTATTCCGAAGGCAGTAAAATATTTCTCACTCGGAAAGAAACTGCCGCTACACGAAAACGGTTCGCCTGTTCGAACATGGCTAAACGTTTCTGATACTGCAAAGGCTGTTATCACTATCATCAACAGCGGTACTGTAAATGAGATTTACAATATTTCTGGTAACTACGAAGATACAAATTTAAATGTTGCTCGAAAGATTGTTCGTGCATATTTCGGAACAGATGAGAATCATGAGCAATATCTTGATTGCAATTTTGCAAGACCTGGACAGGACGTTCGATATTCAATTGATGATAGTAAACTACAATCTTTAGGTTGGAGTGCAACAGCCAGTTTTGATGACTCGCTTGAAGGGATTGTAAACTATTACAAGAAAAACTTTATCTGGTAATTAAGATGTTTGAAGATCAGATTGCATCACAAGAAATAAAAGATGCTCGTCTTGCAATTTGTAATACTTGCAGTTACAACAAACTTGGTGTTTGTAAAAAGTGCGGTTGTATTATAAGATTAAAGACACAGTGGAAGTATTCTCACTGCCCAGTACATAAGTGGGGTCCAATCCCAAAGACTTGAGTTATGGTATGTTGAATAAAAATTTACTTGAACATGTATCGTCATTTCATCCAATGTATATGGAAGCAAAACCATATCCACATGCGGTGATTGACGGCTTCATGAATCCAAAAATCCTTGATGTTGTTCTTGATGAACTTCAAGAATATAAGCATTGGAGTTTTGATGATGAACAGCACACAATGGTTCATCAGGTAAACAAGTTCTATACTCCAGCATCTAATCACGAAGCCGAGAGCACACTAAAACTATTCAGCAGAGATTGTCCAATCACACTTTCTGTTTTAAACTATCTTTATTCAGAACAAGTGACTGACTTCTTGACTCAACTTACAGGCATCCCAAATTTAAAGCGAGACACGCAATGGCTTGGCGCTGGTGCTCATAAGGTCTGCAATGGTGGTCGACTTGATGTTCATGCAGACTTTAATCTAAACTGGAAGATTGGTCTCTATCGTCGAATCAATCTCTTGTTATATCTGAGTAAAGACTGGGAAGAAGAGTATGGTGGTCATCTTGAGTTGTGGGAACGAGATCTCTCAAAGTGTGCAGGAAAGGTTTTGCCAATTTTCAATCGCGCAGTGATCTTTAGTACCATGAGAGACTCATATCACGGACATCCGCATCCAATTGTCTGTCCAGAAGATAAGGCAAGATATTCGCTCGCTCTATATTATTACAGCGACATCCCTCATGAGAATGAAGACACTGAATTTAGAATGGTGACCTGGAAGGATGTATGAGCAAATTCTCAATTCCATATCTCTACAACCCAGGAGTTTTGGTTGGACAAATCTCACCATTCTTAAACAGTAAGATAAAAAAGATCGTCACATCAACAGACGCTAAAGTTAGACCTTATAACAACAAACTAGTTTCATCAATTAAAGAAACCTATCAAACACCACACATTCCAGAGTTATGGAAGTTTGTGGATGATATGTTCTATGTTTGGAAACGAGAGTTTTGTGTCGATTCTGGTAAGCATCAGATTTTTGATGTTTGGACGAATTATATGAAGAAAGGTGAGTTTAACCCTTTACATGATCATAATGGAGCACTTGCTTCTTTCGTGTTATGGGTTCAGATTCCGTTTAAAGCAGAAGATGAAAAGAAATATCCTGGATATGTTCCAGCAGTGAACGAATGCTCATCTGGAACATTTCAGTTTTTGTATCCAACTATGATTGGAAATTTGAGAAGTCACATTATACATAATGATATATCAGATGAAGGAACAATACTAATGTTTCCAGCAAATATGAAACATTGTGTCTATCCATTCTATACTTCAGACGAAGAAAGAATTTCAATCGCAGGAAACATCACAGCGGAAAACCAAATTTAAGCGCGATTAACTCAGATGGTAGAGTGTCTGCTTTACACGCAGAATGTCGGCAGTTCGATCCTGTCATCGCGCACCATCTTATGAAAGAGAAAATACTTAAAGATCTAAAAACGCTTCGAGATAATCTAGAACAAGAAGCACAAGAAGCCAGAAAACATGGCGGCACGATGGCAATGAAACTTGGCAGTCGTGTAGAGATTATACAGAATGCAATAAACTATATTGAGTTATATGAGCGAATCCAAAAAACTTAGATTTGAAGATTTACAACCTCATGTTGAAGTGCTCTGTGACGCACTTGAGAACAAAGGCGCAAGTCCAAGTGGAATCTCTTATGATCCAAGAGTCTATCCACAAGCACAAGCATATCGAAACTTGCTTGCAAGAGTTAGAGCAAAAGAAATCTCAGGCTATGATCTTGAGATGATGCTACATACATACAAGGCAGAGACAATGGAGTTTGCTGGAAACAATCAAACTCTTAGAATTGCTAAGATTGTAGAAGCACTTGACATTTTCATACGAAAGGAATACAATAAGGTTAACAATTAGGAAGTGTGGCAGAGCGGTTGATCGCAACAGTCTTGAAAACTGTCGTTTCTTCACGGGAACCGTAGGTTCGAATCCTACCACTTCCGCCAAGATTTAAAACGCCCAGATGGTGGAATGGTATACACGGTGGTCTTAGAAGCCACTGCCGAAAGGCATGGAGGTTCGAGTCCTCTTCTGGGCACCATAAATATCTAAAAAGGAGATTGTTGTGTCGCTGGTGTTAGTTGTAGACAAAGGTGGAATGCCCAAAGATTGGGTAAACTTCGAAGTGGCTGCATGCTACTATGCGAAGGAAAAAGTTATTTGGGAAATTGGCAGTCAAATGAAAACCATGTTGGGCGGTTTCAACAACACAGGCGAACAATCTAAGATTTCAATCTCTTCTATCATTGGTGTCAACGGACCGCTGCTTGGTGATAAGTTCTACGAAAAGCAAACTGTATTTGCAGATCGAATGACTTTATATTCTCGCGATCATCACATTTGTGCATACTGCGGCAACGAGTTTAGTTCAAGCCAACTTACAATTGATCACGTGCATCCAAAGTCACGTGGAGGTAGCAACCAGTGGACAAATTGTGTCACTGCTTGCCGTCCCTGTAATCATCGCAAAGGTTGGAAGACGCCAGAAGAAGCAAAGATGCATCTCCTCTACGTTCCCTATGCACCAACAGTGCACGAGCGCATCTTGTTGAAGAATCGAAAAGTGCTTGGCTGTCAGATGGAATATCTCAAAGCAAGCATTCCAAAACATTCTAGAGTCTGGAGAAATTAATATGAGCACAATTGATCGAATTCGTGATTTGGGTTTTGACATGCGCGACAAGTACATGGATGGTTTCTTTCAGTTTGGCGCAAAGCAACAACTATATAAGATTCTCTGGGAAGTTCAAAAGCAATTAGAAGACTCACCGAAATTTTATGGCGAAGAAGAGTGGTTGAAAGAAAATGGCAGGTAAAGGAAGCAAGCCAAGACCATTAAGTGTTCCACGCAAACAGTTTGATGATAACTGGGAGCGCATCTTCGGAAAGAAGAAAGAAAAGAAACAACCTGTTGCGGGGTAGTGAAACAGCATCACAGAGGACTCATAATCCTCAATTCCAGGTGCAACTCCTGGCTCCGCTACCAGCCTCCTCTCTGAGCCCTCTCTGAGCCTACCCTCCCCCCTCCCCTCCCCTAAATCAGCCCTCCTCTCGCGCCTCCTCCGTTCGTTTTAGGGGGTCTCGTAAGTTGTTGATTCTATTCACTTTTTTAGTCTTGTCGATTGGACTGAATTGCGCGATAATAGTCTTATGGGATGGGAAATTGGTCCCCCCAAGATAGGAAGGAATAGAATATGAGTGGTTTTACAATAAAGCAGCGTCGTGATATGATCGAGATCGAGCGTGACGTCATCAAGAATCTCCTCGACGACCAGCGCAAGATTCGCGCTGCGATCAAGCAGTGCCGTCTGAACATCAAGATGCATCGAGAGGTGCTCGCTGATGAGCGCAAGTATGCGCGCATCGTGAGGGAAGATAATCGTCGTCTGCGTGCACAAGTGCGTGCTCAGAAACAAGCCGAGAGAATGCACGCTCGAATTGCAAAGGCAGAGGAGCGTCTTGCGTCCTTGCGTCTGAAGGCAAACGCGCCGAAGCAGATTCGCAAGAATCAGCGGAAGGCAAGTCCTGTGACCGTTTGGACGGCAGAACAGGTGGCTGCGCTGAATTCGTAAGTTGTTGAAAGACAAGGGGATTTTTCCCCTTGTCTCCTTCTTGTTTTTGTGAGATAATAGTTATATGAAGATTGTTTTCAACAAGTTGTTAGGCGGTTGGTATATTGTTCGTGGTCGGCATCAAACTCCGATCAGTGGACGGTTCGAGTCCAAGCAGGAAGCATTGGCGTACCTGCGACGACGAAATCCCCTTCACGTCTTGTAACTCTTGGAAGTTGTCTTTTGGAATTGTCTGTAGTAATATTGTGTTTGTCCGTTGTTAATTTGTTATGAGGTATTGTTATGAGTAATGTTCGTTTCACGAAGCCTTCGAAGAAGGTTGTTCAGGTTTATGAGATGCTGAAGGATGGCAAGCCGTTCTCGTTTGAGAAGATGGTGAGCACTCTGAGTTGTTCGCCGACGACTGCCATGGTATTCATCTGCATTCTCCGTCGCGATTTCGGTGCTGAGATTGAGACCGAGCGTGATGGTCGCAAGGTGACTGCCTATCGTCTGACCAATGCTGACAAGATTGCCAGCAAGATGGTTCTGGCACCGAAGGCGTCCAAGACCAAGGTGAAGGCACCGACGGTTGTGAAGTCCACCAAGGTGTCGCGTGTTGCGGTTTCCAAGTCCGCAGCAGTTGAGGACGGTTCGGTTCCGACTCTTGACCGCGATCTTGAGATTGCGGAGATTGATGATCGTGAATTGGCTGATCTGAAGAGTCAGTTGGGTCTTGCCTAACTGTATGGGGCAGGGTAAAACCTGCCCCTCTTTCTTATGGATAAACCATCCGCAGAATTCTTTTCAACACTAGGTCAGTATGTCTATCAGTACATTGATCGCGACACTCTCAAGCCCTTTTACACTGGCAAAGGTAATGGGGATCGTTGTTGGGCACACGTTGTTGATAAAGGATTTGATCCTGCTGATTGCTTTATTGTTGCTCGCAATTTAGAAAAGTTCGAAAGCAAACAAGACTGGCAATCGTTTCTACTTGAATCGTATCTAATCACATCGCAAAATCCTGAAGACAATTCTGTCTCAGGTCACTATAAGGAGTGTTTTGTAATGGCATCGCTTTCTTCTATGTTTTCTGAGTTTGAGAATGAGCAATATGACAACTTTGCTGCTCTTCCAGAATGGTATGTGGACAATTATGATTCGTTTCGCAATCGTGTACGCGAGGTTAAGATTAATGCGACCACTACGTTCGTGTTGAGTAATGCTCGCAATCAGATGTACATGATGTTCTACTGGTCACCTACTGATGTTGATGCACCAACCAAGGTC
>Ga0222713_10006590_pt1 | contig 11000 bp, 11 predicted proteins | sample C33_649DmetaG_FD_165061 | JGI IMG/M metagenome (GOLD analysis project Ga0222713, IMG submission 165061) | Estuarine water microbial communities from San Francisco Bay, California, United States - C33_649D | ecosystem: Environmental > Aquatic > Marine > Unclassified | place: USA: California... | reverse complement strand
CTGGTATATTCAAGTGAGGGGAAATATGCACTTGGCAATACTTCCATCTTACACTACGAATCGGAAAATACGATCAAAACGAATGCCTAAGAAACTATCCACAAATGGTGATTTAGAAAACCAAACAAAGGAAGCCCTTCCAACTATGTGATCTTCAGGTACAAAGCCCCAAACTCGGGAATCTGCAGAATGAAAGCGATTATCACCCATCATCCAATAATAATTCATTGCAAATTGATACGAAGTTGTTTTTTTTCCGTCAATGTATATATCATCTCCTTTTATGGATAGCTTATGACCTTCATAGGCTGAAATAATTCTTTTATACCATGCAATGTTTTTACTATTGATTGCAATGCGTTGACCTTTTTTCGGTATTTGAAATTTTTGAAAATCTGTCATCGTATTAGACACATTAAAATCCTTTGGAAACTGTTCTAAATTAGCTATTTTACTTAAAGCTGGTGTGCGATAATAAGTATTAAATAGTTGTAATTGTAGTGTAATTGTTTGCCAAATATTTGACTCCATTTTATCAATTTCAAGTTTTACGTTAAAATCTTTTTCAATTTTTTGTTTTTCTTTTTTGGTTAGATTTAACTTGTAATTTTCAGGATCCGAAAAAGCATCGAAGTCTATACGAGCTCTATCGTCTGAATTTTCAAGTCCATAGCGTCTTAACATTTCCTGAACTGAGGGAAAGTTCACTTTGGATTTAGAAATACTGTACATTAGTGCCTGTCCCGGTGAAATAAATGCTTTATTACCATTCACATAAAGCGTGGAATTCTTAATCTCAATGAAATCTCCTGGTATGCCTACGCATCGTTTAATATAATTCTCTCGTTTATCTACAGGTCTGTAAATAAGGCCACCATGGGTAAGCCCTTCTCTGTATTCCATAGATAATATTGGGAAATAACCAGCAGCGAAGTGTTTCCTTGCCTTTTCTTTCCAAAAACTATAGCCATTTATATACTCTTCAAAAAGTTTATTTTGCCCAATTGAATCTAGCGTTTTGAATTCTACACCGTTGTTTGACTTACTTATTAAAAATTGACTAAATGCTTCGTTATTCAAAAGTCCATGAAAATCATGGCCCATTAGTCCGTTGGGAGTGCGCGGATCTAAAATAGCGGTATCGCCTGAAGGGAAATTGAAAACAACCACATCATTGCGTTCAATTTTGCTCCATCCTGGAATGCGCGTGTAAGTTCCTGTTTCCCAATTCAAATATGACTTAACATTGAGAAAGGGCACGATATTATGGACCAAAGGATAGGAGAGGGGGGTAATAGGAACTTTTGGTCCGTATGCCAATTTATTGACGAATAAAAAGTCGCCTACTACCATTGTTTTCTCCATAGATCCGGTTGGAATCTGAAAGGGTTCAAATGAATAGGTTCGAATTACTGCCGCTGCAACTAAGGCCCAAACAAAAGAATCGCCATATTCTTTTACTCGCGGTTTGCTTCCAGGTTTGTCCCTTGTAACCTTATCTAAAATTATTGCCAGGGCATGACCAATAACTGGAAGAGCCATAAAAAGAATGATATGATCACCCCATTTTCTTTGTTCTATTTCTTTGGAATTTGCCCAATTGGTAGGTTGTCCATAATGAAGATCTTGTTCTTTGGCAGTTTTAAAAAATAAGAAGTACGGGAAAAACAAGCCTTGTAGCGTTTGTTGGAAACTGAAAAAACCGAAACGACGCAATAAGCTCACATTTATGGTCATCCACATTACCAAATGCACACCCGGAAATATCAAAAGTAATGACCACCATGGCTTATTTAAGACACTTTTAAATAAAATAAAATAATTGTAGCCCGGTAATAGTGCCTCCCATTGCTTTCTTCCCAATTTAGGAAAAATTTTATGCCATTGTGCAATATAGGGATGGACCAATAAAAATAAATAATAATATAAGAAACTCATGGTGTTATTTTTAATACATCAGACATGGTAAAAATACCTTTGCGCTCAAAGATAAATTCTGCAGCTAATACTGCGCCTAAAGCGAATCCTTTGCGGTTGTGCGCTATATGCTGAATTTGAATGCTGTCAATGTCTGAATCATAGTTAATTTTGTGTGTTCCAGGAATATTTGGCAAGCGGTGGGCCTGTACTTCAATTTCTTGCTGATTATTTGGCCTTAACGACCAACCCTTGTAGTTTAAATTGATTTTTAAAATATCCTCAAGCAAAGAAATTGCTGTTCCGCTTGGGGCATCAAGTTTTTGGATATGGTGCGTTTCTTCAACGCTTAAAGTGTAGGATTTTTGACCTTCCATTAATAATGCCAGATGACGATTAAGTTCAAAAAATAAATTTACCCCCACACTGAAATTACTCGCGTATAATAAGGCGCTGTCATTTTTTATTATGGTTTTTCTAACCCGGGCTAGTTCATCATACCAAGCTGTTGTTCCTACTACTATTGGAATTTGTTTTTTGGCACAAAATTCAATGTGATTTGCAGCAAGCTCTGGCCTTGTAAATTCTATGCAAACATCTGTATTTGACCAATCGGCCAAATCAACTGTCAACGTTGAATTTATTTTGGCGTTAATGTTGTGACCGCGTTCAATGGCAATTTCTTCAATTGCCTTGCCCATTTTGCCATAACCGATTAATGCAATATTCATTGGATAAAGATAGGTTTTCTCAGCGAAAGGACAGTTGAATTTTAACGCCTAATAATCGAGTTGTTGTAATCATTGGATCAACAGTAAAACTAAGATCCGACCCTGTGTCAAAATTTACAAAATGGGCTTCAGCTCCGGCTTCTGCAATTTGAAAAAGATAAATAGCGGTCATCCCTAAAATGGATAAATCTCTCCAATCTAAATACTGTCTATAAAGTTGCAAGATGGCTGGATCATCGTAAGAAGACCACTGGGGGTCAAGCAAGCCACCTTCTTTTCTATTTGTATATTCAGTTTTAAGACTCAATTGCGTTTGTTGATTTTGAACTAATAAGTATCCTGTTGCACCAAGACCTGCGTAAATGATTGGTACTTTCCAAATTGCATTGTTGTGCAAATCTGAGGCAATACTATTTCTAACTTGCCCTGCGCCCGGAATTATTGCTGAATAAAGCATGCTTTTTTGATGGAATTCTAGCGCTAAACTGTCATGCATGTTGTGCACCTCTTGAGCATTTAATTGCGCAGAAAACAATAGAATGAAAAGCCTCAGCTTCATTTTGACTTCTTTAACAATTCAATAAGACGCTCCAAATCAGCCTCATTAGAAAAATGCACGATAAGCTTTCCGTTGCCTTTCTCAGATTTATCGATACTAACTTTTGTTTGTAATTGCTGTGTCAAAAAGGACAAATAAAGTTTATCGTTAGTAGAAAGGTTTGGCTTACTTTTAGAGCTTTTGGCTTTGCTTTTGGCAGTATTTTCTGGTTTAGAAATTGCTTCTACGTCTCTAACGGAGAGCTGCTCGTTTAGGATGCGTTGAAAAGCTAAATTTTGATCTTTTTGAGAATCTAATGCCAAAAGTGCTCTTGCATGCCCCATGGTTATTTGCTTATCTCTGACTGCTGCCTGTATGGCATCTGGAAGTTTTAAAAGTCTTAAATGATTTGCAATATGTGAACGAGATTTGGCAATTTTTTCAGCGAGTTTGTCTTGAGTAAGTTGACATTCTTCTATTAATCGTTGATAGGAAAGTGCAACTTCAATGGCATTGAGGTCTTCGCGTTGTATATTTTCTACCAATGCTAATTCAAGCATGTTTTGATCATTTGCAATACGCACATAGGCTGGCACTTCTTTTAAACCTGCAATTTGGGCCGCTCTAAAACGTCGTTCACCTGAAATAAGCTGATAGCGATCACGACCCATTTTTCTCACTGTTAGGGGCTGAATTATACCATGTGCTATAATCGATAGTCTAAGTTCCTCTAAAGCCTTAATTTCAAAATGTGTTCTCGGGTTAAATGGGTTGGCCTCAATGGCATCTATAGAAATTGAAGAGACAGAACCGACAGGAGCAGCTTGAGCACCTGTAATATCTGTTTGCGCATTTTCGAGAAGCGCACTTAAACCGCGCCCCAATGCTGGTTGTTTTTTTGCGTTAGAGCTCATGATTGATATCGATGATTTTGTCGTTATTGCCAATTTTTGTTAGGTCATTTTTTTGCAATAATTCTCTTGCGAAATTCAAATAATTGATGGCTCCTTTGGAGGAGGCATCGTACATTATTACAGTTTGTCCATGGCTTGAGGCTTCGCTCAAGGTTGTATTTCTATGAATAACTGTATCAAAAACCAATTCTTGAAAGTGGGTTTTAACTTCGTCGACCACTTGATTTGCCAACCGTAAACGCGTATCATACATAGTTAAAATCATTCCTTCAATTTCTAAGGTAGGATTGAGCCTTCCTTGCACAATTTTAATAGTATTCAGCAATTTACTCAGTCCCTCAAGGGCAAAATATTCACATTGAACAGGAATCATTACGGCATTTGACCCAACCAATGCATTTACAGTAATTAGACCTAGGGAAGGGGAGCAGTCAATGAGGATAAAATCATAATTATCTTTAATTTCATCAATCGAATCGCGTAAGAGGTATTCTCGATTAGGCAAATTAATCATTTCCAGCTCTGCACCAACGAGGTCTACATGGGATGGTAGTAAATGAAGATTTGGGTTGCTAGTCTGAAGTATCGCCTCTGAGGCCGGGAGTTTATTTACCAAACAGTCATAAATATTCTTAACCGATTTAGGATCAAATCCTAAACCTGAAGTAGAATTGGCTTGGGGGTCTGCGTCAATTATTAAGACTTTGTATTCCAATACGCCAAGGCAACCCCCTAAATTTATGGCAGTTGTTGTTTTCCCTACGCCTCCTTTTTGATTTGCTATGGCAATTGTTTTACCCATATTCGTTCTCATTCTTTGAGAACATAAAGTTACAAGTGTTAAGCATACTTTTGAACTAGTCCATTGGGAATTTATCAACGATTTAAGATCTATTGTGTCAATATCCTAATACATGGCCATTTGATCCTATTTAATAGGGGAAAATTTTATTTAACTTTGATATATGGAATCCAAAATTTATTGGAGTATTGGATCGGACGCAAAGAATGATTCACAAATCATTGCGCCGGGAGTGGCACCTTTTCATATTTTACTCTTAAAGGATGAAATGGGTAGGGTATTTGTATGTCCAAGAATGTCAAACGCCAAATTTAGATCTAATGGCATAGACTATAATTTGGTCAAAGAACTTTCACCTAGTTGTAACTTAGAAATAGCACATCAAAGCATTGATTGGAGAAAAATTTTTAAGCTCCCACCAATTGAATTTATGGCCCAAATTCCAAATGCAGCCGAATCACAAAGCCCAAATGATGCACAAGGTCAAGAGCAAATACCAAATTCAGAGCAAAATTCACTTAGTGAAGAAAAATCAAATAAAGTGAAAGGTATCAATCTTCAACTCGTTCTGATTTATACATTAATTGCACTTATGTTGTTTTTACTTGCCTTTTACATTTAAGCGTAAAAAAATATTGATAGACTGTTCATTGAATAAGAAATAATTTGTAATATTGCACCCCCGTTCTATTGAAAGGGTTAAACTATCAGAGATGAATGTCATTAAACAAATCGAGCAAGAGCTAGTCGCTAAAAATGAATTGCCAGCTTTTAATGCCGGTGATACCATTATTGTATCCTATCGAATTGTGGAAGGAAGTAAAGAACGAATTCAGCAATTCCAAGGGGTAGTATTACAGCGTCGTGGTGCGGGTGCAACTGAATCTTTCACTATTCGCAAAATGTCAGGAAACATTGGTGTAGAACGTATCTTTCCTGTGAATTCTCCTTTTATAGAGAGTATCACTATTGTTAAAAAAGGTGCTGTTCGCAGAGCACGTATTTTCTATTTCCGTGAAAGAACTGGTAAATCAGCTCGAATTCGTGAGAAAAAGAATTTCAGCAAGTAATTGTTAAAGATTAAATATTGAAAAGGAGCTAAGAGCTCCTTTTTTTTTTTTTTAAGCAAATTTTAGTCGAATGAAATGATTTGAAATTCTGTTCGTCTATTTAATGCTCGGTTGCTATCGGAATCATTGGGAACACGTGGCATTTCTTTGCCAAAACCTTTATATGCTATCCGCTGTTCGAAAACCCCCATTAGTATTAGGTAGTCTGCGACGGCTTTGGCCCTTTTTTGCGATAAAATCAAATTATGTTGTGCATCCCCAACATCGTCAGTATGACCATTAATTTGAATATTTAAATTACTATTACTGCGCAAATATGCTGCAAATCCACGAAGCAATAATTGAGCACTTTTACTTAATGTTGCCGCATCGGTATCAAAAATAATGGCTTCAATGGCATAGGCTGATCCTTCTTTTATGCTGTCTATTTTTAAAATGGAGGTTTCTAGTTTTTGATTGGCACTTTTTAATTGTATTGTATCTAGAATTTGCGCTTGAAAACTGTAGCCAGTTTTGCTTGCTTCAAGACTTATTTTTTGGTCCACTCTTACAGCAATTGCATAAGAGCCATCTTCATTACTTTCAATGTGCCGTTCTGGTATTTTTTCATCTTCGTACCGAACATGAATGTCAGCCTTGGAAATGCTATTCCCATTAGAATCTTGAAGTTTTCCAGTGAGTATTTTTGTTTCTTTTGGCCTGGCTTCACTGTATAAATCAAAACTATATATATCCCAATTTTGATTTTGTGAACTCGAAAAATATGCGCGTTTCCCATCTGTTGAGACAAACAAACCTAATTCATCACCTTCGGTATTAATTGGATAACCTAGATTAACAATAGGCCCCCAGCCATCTGCTTCCTTGCGCATCATAAAGATATCTAATCCACCCATCCCCGGTCTTTGACGACTCGTTTGAGATACAAAATAAAAGGTTTCGCCATCTTGATGAAAAAAGGGGCTTTTGTCTTTTCCAGGTGTATTTATAAGGTCAAAAGGTTGTGCTTGCCCCCAGGTGCCATCGCTTTGTTTTTCGCTGAAATAGATATCATTATCTTGACTGCCTTTTCTCAGACTAGTAAAATATAATATTTTGCCATCCGAAGAAAGGGAGGGTTGTGCTTCCCAACCATCTTTTGTATTGATATTAGGCCCCAAATTGATTAAAGGCCCCCAATTATATTGATCCCCTTTTTGAAGACTGGCTTCATATCGGCTACTGTATAAATCGCAATTGAGGTAATCTTGATTGTATACCCGTTCTACCTTACAGGCGCAAATAATCAATTCGCGGTTATCTGCAGAAAGACTTGCCGATCCGTAATTGTAAAAGCGACCGTCATTAAAAGGTGTATCTAATGGTCTTCCCTTATCAAAATCTAAATCATTCTCGCTGTTTGATAGCGTAAATTCTTCTTGAACATAGCCCGCAATATCGCCTAAATTAGTTTTATCTGCTTTGCGGGTATAGAATAACATAGAATTATCCGGACTCAGCATGGGAAAGTATTCGTCTTCTTCACTGCTAGCACCAGCAACTTTGATAACGTTAAAGGGGACCGGATGTTTTTTTGCTTCCGGTGCAAAACGCAATTCTTTGTAAACAGGTTGGAAATCATTTTTCAATTTGAAATAATTCTCCGAGTGGTCACCTGGAAATATAGAATCAAAATGCATGAAATCTTCTAAATAACTCAATGCAGCGGCATTTTCATTTAAATAATATAAGATTTTTGCGCAGTCCAAATAGGCTTCAGCTTCATAGCTAGGGCATTTTTGTATACTTCCTTTATAAAAAACAAGGGCCTTCTGTAAGATTAATTTCCCTTGTTGCATCGTTTGCTCTTGTTTGCTCAAACGCATACCTTCGAAGTAATGCAATTTTGCTAAGAGGTAATAAGCTTGGACGTTATTGGGATATTTTTTAACAACCATCGCCAAGGCTTGGACCTGTTGGTCAAAATTTTTAATGGCAAGCGCCTCGTTAATAACTTTGGAGATTTTTTTATCCGTTGTATTGCAATTTGAACTTTGTGCTTTGCAATTGAATCCCAAAACAAAAAAAGCCATCAAGGTATAAAGCGTAACGAATTTCATACAAATCGTTTAACGAAAATCCTTTAAAAAGTTACATATTTTCAATGGAATGAACGCAGTAAGAGATTTGTTCTATGGAGATGTCTAGATGGGTTACAGCACGGATCATGCCAGGGCCAAACGGCATGCATAAAATGCCTTTGGATTTTAATGCTTCAATGAATGGATCTCTTTGGTCTTCCTCATTTAATGAAGCAACCACAATGTTTGTTTGAACGGTCATTACTTCCTTTACCTTGCTACATTTTTTTAAAGCGCTTTCCAAAAGTTTGGCATGTTGGTGGTCTTCAATTAGACGTGTTACATTGTTTTTTAGTGCGAAAAGGCCTCCTGCTGCAATTATGCCACCTTGTCGCATCCCTCCTCCAAAAACTTTTCTGACACGCCTTGCCTTTTCGATAAACGAAGCGCTACCCAAGAGCAATGAACCCACTGGAGCACCAAGGCCTTTAGATAAGCATATAGACATGCTATCGAAGAAAGTGCCATAGTCTTTGGGATTCATTTTATTAACAGCAAGCGCATTGAATACGCGTGCTCCATCCAAATGTAGGGGCAAACCGATTGTTTTACAGAGTGTGCTAATTTTAGATAGTTCATTAATATCATATACTGCCCCTCCGCCTCTATTGGCAGTGTCTTCCAAGGATACGAGCTGTGTTATTGGGAAATGGACATCGTGAACTGGGTTAATCCACGATGCAATTTGATTTGCCGTTATTCTACCCCTGTCGCCGGGTAGCAGGCGCACTGATGCACCAGAATTTTTAGCTATACCACCTCCTTCATATTTGTATATATGGCTTTCTTCATGGCAAATAACTTCACCACCTGGTGTAACATGCACATTTATAGCAATTTGATTGGTTTGGGTACCTGAACTGCAAAACAATGCAGCCTCTTTTCCAAATAATGTTGCACCATATTTTTCAAGCGCAATTATCGTTGGGTCTTCTTTGAATACGTCGTCGCCTACATGTGCATTGGCCATCGCCTCTCGCATGGCTTGGCATGGTTGGGTCACTGTATCACTTCGAAGGTCTATCATTTTTGTACTTTTAACAAAAATACAAGAACCTTTGGATATCTACATGTTCTTCATAGCCCTTGTTGCTCCATTTATTGGTGCCCTTGCGACATTTTACACCGGATTTGGATTAAATACCATCCTTGTTCCCATATTTATGATCTATTGGGATGCTCCGTTGGCTGTTATGATGGCTGGATTAGTACATTTGGCAAATAATCTTGTAAAAGTTTCTTTAACGGCAAAATCCATAGATTGGCATTTATTTAGGTATTTCGGAATTCCAGCAATACTATTTGCATTTATTGGTGCATTTTTACTTAAATCATTAAATGATGCAGCACAACTGCTAATGGCTCCTATATTTGGTGCAATTCTAATTTTATTTGCTGTATTGGAGTTTTTCAAATGGAGACTTCCCTTAAAAGCCAATTGGTCCTTGGGTTTAGGAGGAGTATTGAGTGGTTTTTTTGGTGGTTTTTCTGGTCACCAAGGTGCATTAAGGTCCATGTTTTTGTCCAAACTTGAGCTCAACCCACTGGTATTTGTTGCTAGCACTGCAATCATATCTTTGCTCATTGATATTACGCGGATAGGTGTTTATTTTTCGGGGTCTTGGTTGAATGGGAATTACTCTACTTTTTTTGTATTGGTGGGGGTGCCTGCTGCAATTACTGGAACTTTAATCGGACGAAAATATATTGAAAAAGTAAACCACAAAAATCTTTCTAAAATAGTTGGTTTTGCATTATTTTGCATGGGTGTATCGATGGTTTTTGGTTGGGTTAAATAATTAATTTTTCTCAGGAAAAAGTTGTTTTTTAACACCATATTCATCTATAAAGTATTCCTCAACCTTCGCGCCTTTATTGCTATATCTACAACTGTATTTTAATTTTCCATCATTATAAAAAGTCTGATGCAGATCTATTGGCATATCCATATTAAAACTTTCAGTTTGCATTATTTGGCCAAGTTCATTGTAAGTAATAAAGGCTCCATTTTTTTTGCCATCTTTATAATTTTCTCTTCGGGCTAATTTTCCACTTTCAAAATAATAAGACCATGCGCCATGCTTTTTTCCTTTTTTAAATTCTAATAAACATTCCATTTGCCCATTGTGTCCAAAAGTAGTTTCAGCACCTTCAAGCAAGCCATTTTGATAAAAACACGTTTTTCTTAATTTTCCATCGGGAAAATAGAATCGTTGCGGACCATCAAAAATTCCGTTTTTGTAATGTTTGAACATTAAGGTATCGCCATTGGTGCTGAATCTTATTGATGCCCCATGATACTTTCCTTCTTGATAACCAATTTCAAAGTGGATGATGTTCAAAGAATCATAGTAAATGCGCGTAGGGCCTTGTTCTAGGCCTAAGGAGTAGGTTTGTATGGATTGAATACAGCCAGTTTTGTAATAGGATGTATCAGTTCCATCGCGTTTGCCATCTTTGAAGTTTAGTTTTTCCTCTATAATAAAACTTGGATAGCAACTCACACAAGAACCCGTGTAGGGTGTTGAATAATCCTTTCTCAATAAATATAGGTTTGTTAATTCGTCATAAGCTAAAAATTCATGACAATATTTTACATTTTGGTTCGGGCAAATCTTTCTTGATTGATCGCAAGGCGAGCTGTCTTGTGCGAACAAAATTTTTAAATGCTGGCAAATTATAAGCAGAAATAAAAATCTAATTTTCATAGATTATTTTTTTTGTTTTGGTAGGGTTAACAGGGCAAGTCGCATTAATTCGGGTATTTCGATACTTTTTTGAATTTTAGAATTGAATCCAACTAGGGTGCTCTTTCCTGTTGTTTTTAATTGCTCTGAAACATAAATTTCATAACTCAGTGTAAAGCTTTTATTGCCCAGGTGCTCTAAGTACATGTAAATAAGTGGCA
>Ga0222713_10006588_pt1 | contig 11003 bp, 15 predicted proteins | sample C33_649DmetaG_FD_165061 | JGI IMG/M metagenome (GOLD analysis project Ga0222713, IMG submission 165061) | Estuarine water microbial communities from San Francisco Bay, California, United States - C33_649D | ecosystem: Environmental > Aquatic > Marine > Unclassified | place: USA: California... | reverse complement strand
GTTTGTAATTTTATCTTTAACCCCACTAACAGCGTCAGAAACAGCTTTAGTTGTATAGTCAATAGGATGCGTAACAAAATCGGTAACATTAGTACCAAAATCTTTTATTGAAGTTGCGATGTTACTTGGAATTTGACTGACGTAATTAAGAGGCCCGCCCGCAGCGGAAATACCCTGCATAATATTGGCGGTGCCTAGTCCAGTGGTGTACCCACCTAACCCACCTAACCCAGCGCCAAGCCAAGAGCCGGTGTCGCTGCCGCCTTTGGCAGCGCCGTACATAACCGCGAGAGTAGGGTTTCCGCCTGATAAAACAGTCAAGGCGATTTCTGCAAACGTGTCTGCGATCATGCCTCCAATATCGCGGGGCTGAAGCGCGTTCTGTGCCTGTGGCGCACGTTTGGCGTAATCAAGAAGTTCTGTAGCGGGGATGTTGGGGTTCTGGGCCATAAGCTGCCGCACACCGGGCATTTTGGCGTCGTCGCGCCCCCATTGTTTGTTACCCCAAACCCCCGTCGAATACTTCGGGTTGTCGAGGATGCGCTTGAGCATTGCCTGCGCTTTGGCTTCGGCTTGTGGATCGTCGGGATTGATGCCCATTGCCCAAAGGCCGGCACCTTTAGTGTTGGAGAATTTTTCTTGCCAGCTACGGTTGTCTTTTTCGGGATCCATGCCTTGCCCGAATTTGACAAAGCCATACCGCATATCTCCTTTTTTAGGGACATAGCTAGCCGCTGCGGCTTTCTGCTGGTTTAACTGCTGTTGAAATACCGGATTAACGCCTCCAGTACGGGGGTCACTCATCCAAAACGTACCACTGTTGGGCTTGACGTTATTTATCAAATATTCAAGGTTGTCGTACCCACGAAAGACAGGTGCGGAGGTTTTAGTCGCCATGCCAAACTCCTACTTAAAGCTGTGCAGAGATGACGACCCAGCGTGCATCTGCCCGTGAATAAATAAGCGTCACCGCCCCCGAGCCTGTCGTAACGATGTCGGCTCCGGTATTCGTAATAATGCGGTTTGGCGCATCGCTGCTGGCGCTTTGATTTGCAATGGTCATGGCATAGGTGGTGGAATTAAACAGCGTCACTTGCTGCCCATCCAACGCGGCATAGACCAAAGCGGGGGTTGAATCATACAACGAATCCCCGGTCAAAACCCCCGTAATGGAGAACGCCCCAGTAGGGGAGGAAATCCTAAAGAACGTGTTTAATGGAATCTTAAGATCATTGTTTGCCCCGTTGGCTACCGGAAGGGCGGCAAACGGTGTGACAAATCTGTCGGCAGACATGCTGCTCGTGTTCATCCCGGCTTTGGAATCCAAAATTGCAAAGAAGACATCCAGCGACCGGGAGTACCGATTGAAGAATACGGGGTCGTACTCTTTGGGGGCCGAAGGTAGACGGGTCGATTTGAATTGATCAAACGCCACAATTACCCCCTCTTACCGTCTTCACGCATATCAAGGCGTGGGGCGCCCAACTGCCAGTTAACTCCCAGCACCCCGGAAGACTCAATAGAGACACCCATCTGACGGGCACGGGCACGAACAAATACTTGGTTTGTGTACTGCTCTACAGTCACTGTTGATCCCGCACTCTGCGTTACAGATCGAGAAAAATCCTGTCCTTCCGCATTGGTCGTCATGTACGCAGACCCCGGAAAATTACGCGGATACAACGTGAAATCCACAGTAGGGCTAACCCCTGAAGCTGTGTTAGATCCTATGAACGACACATCAGGGATAAGTCGGCGCACCAACATAAACTTATCGCCATCTGGCTCAAGATCAAAGTTGTTAGAGATGATGTAAGAGGTCATCGGGAGTTCCCCGGCGTCCATACCGTACTCATGGTTGTACAGATAGCTATCATCCCCGCTTGCCCCCTGCGGGTATTGCCGCAACGGAGAGTCAGACCACGCCGTGCGAGTTAACCCATTGGTGCAATCACCGTAATACCAAATACCTTGCGGCCCTTCAGCGTAGTTGTAAATAACGTACTTATCGATGGTGTCGGAGTTGGCAGAACAATAGAACCACCAAATTTCAAAAAACCGTTCGTTTGACGCGGCAAAAAACTGCTCAGACTGTGCCCAATTTATATTCTCAAACACATGTTGGCGTAGGGTGCATTGGATGGGTTCCACACGACCGTTGTATGAAAAAAACTTATCCGTCCCCATCCAGTACAGCACGTTGTTTTTGGAAATAACGGCGTTGGGGCCAATAAGTGAAATTGAAGATGAAATCAAAGTTTGGTTGAACACATCTGTGCCACCAATAAATTTCACAGAAGAAATAGACCGCTCCGTAAACACCAACGTTTCATCTAAGTTTGGGACGGCCCGCAAAATATTGGAACCCGTCTGTAATTTTAAGAATCCGGCGGTGGATAACTCAGAAGACGCGGGATCCCAGTCAAGATAATCGTTTTGGCTAGCCCAACGAACCAAAAGTGGATCATAGAATGTAGAACTACCGCCATAGGTAGTAGCACCAAACGCCATCAAAATTCCGCTCTGAGGATCGTATAGAATCTGCCCTACTTGATCAGGGACAGAATTTGCTCCGACTATGCTACTCAATAAAACCGCATTAGTAGGGGTTGTGGCAGGAGCTACATTGAACGAAGTGTCCGCAGTCCAGTAGTAAATACTGCCGTTGCGAATGTTGAAAAGCAGATCTGTGTTATCTGTAGTGGCGTCGTATCTAGTCGCAAAATAAACAAGGCGGATAGGTACAGAAACAGCAGTTGCCGAAGCGATACCCCAGCCAGTCGTTGGTGTTGTCCCAGACCCACTCCACGGAGGAGCGCCCCAACCTACACCGAAAGCGGCGGTAGAAAACCCCGAAGGAATGTAGAAAAACGCCGTAATGCTCGTTCCACCGCCAGTAGCCGCAGAAGTTGCTGCGGTGTCTACCGTGATGGTAAACGTGTTGGCGGTGACGTTAGAAACGAGAAACTGAACGTCGTTAAGACTGGTAGCGGGCACGCCACCAACCGCCGCAGCCCCAGAAAAAACCACATAGTCCCCATCTACTGCACCATGTGAATTAATGGTAACCGTGACAGTAGTAGACCCCGATACCGTAGTGAAACAGTTGTCGGTGTCTTGAGGAGCCGATGCGCCGGTATAAGTAGCGCGGAGCGGGGTGATGTCGTGCAGTGTCCCGCCGCTTTCGACATAAATTTTGGAGCTAGTACCAAGCGCAAGGAAGTTATATCCCGCTGCTGGAATCCAGTTAAACAGCGAACGGCAGACGCCCAGATACGAAGTGACCGAGGCTTTTACCCAGCCTCCTAGTTTTTGAGGGAAGCCAGAGAGAAACCGAATCTTGTTGGACTCCCACCAACCACCTTCGCCAGCGTAGTTGGTTTGGTCTCGGTTTACCCCCGGCTTGAATACTAGCTTAGTAAGGGGCATTTATTTTTCCTTGCGGAAAATCTCGATTGCCGAAATGACAGCACCCACCGCCAACCCAATTTGCTGCATGGCTTCAGGGTTAACCCCAACGCCCATCGTGCCCGCCATAATAGCGGCACCGCGCCAAGTAGAAGGTTCCCGCGCACGATCTAGAAAAAACTTAAGATTCATGGAGGATTCTCCTATGGAAGGTTAATCAGGTTCTCGGCAATGCGCCGCGCCCACCCTTTACCATATTTATCAAAAACCTTCAACTCGGTCATGAATTTGAGGCGCTGGCCGTTGAAAACCGCAGCAAGTTTGTACTGATCCATCGCTCGCACCGCTGCCAACGTCCCCTGACCGATAATGCCGTCGTCCTTAACCCCAACAGCCCGTTGAAGCCACTTCGCCGCCTGACCAACACCGGAGTTGACGGCTGCGTCAAACACCGCAAACCGCACCTGTTTAGGAAGGTCATCGGCGTGCAACTTGTCCCAATAGTCCCGGCGGTAAATTTGCTGCGCTCGTTCCAGCGTCAGCCCTTGGATGTCTTCCATCGGGTACGAATTAGCGGCAACGCCATACTTGGTGCCCAGCAATTCGCCAACGCCTACTTTGCCGCCAGTCCAGTTGCCGGGGTCGTTGCGGTCGTCGCTGTAGCCGCCCTCGTGCCCAATAAGCACTTTGAAAGATTCTTCAAACGTCATTTGTCTACCTTGGAATCAAGTTTGTCAAAAATACGGGTCAGCATTTCTTTTACTTCTCGAATATCAGCGCGGTAATCTTCGCGGGCCACATAAGTTCTCGGAATGTCTTCCCGCAGGCGAGAAAGGTCAGCGCGGAGTTCGATACTGGCTTCCCAAACAGAACGACCAAACCACCCTACAATTGACATCGCCGCACCGAGGACAATGTTAAAAAGCATTTGATAGTCCACTATTTATCCCCTGCATCGTCGCGACGTTGGTCTGTGGCGATCTTGATGCCAGTAATTAGCCCGATGAAGCCCCCGACAATTGTTTGAAACGCAGGCAGCACAGCTTCAAAAATCTTGTTGTTGTCCACTTTCTCGTCAAACAATCCAACTATCATGCCGCCCACCATCGACATTAAAATCATGGACAACGTAACCGTAGCAATGAGCGTCACCCAAACCGAGAGTTTGTCATGCGCGTTCATTATCTGGCTTCAAGCACCGCGATACGGGCCTTGAGATCCTCGATCATCGCCTGCTGTTCCTGCATCGCCTTGGCCAGCAGAGAGACCATGTTGCCGTAGGCAAGCGCGTCGGGGCGGTTCTGCTCGTCGTACTGCACAAACGGAGACAGCCCAATGTCATGCACTTCCTCGGCAATGAATCCACCAAAAACGGTATCGCCGTCGTTGTTTCCCTTGTAGGTAACAGGACGAAGTTGCATTACTTCAGCAAGGCCGTAGGTCGCATTCTCGACGCTGTTTTTATACCGCAGCGAGGATGTGCTGCGCTGGAGAATACCGCTGGCCGAACTCATCACCATATTTGCGGCAGTGCCGGTGGTGCTGGCATAAACATCGGGGGCGCGGAATGCCCCGTCTACAATATAAAAACCGTCCGCAGAAGAGTATCGAACCCGCTCCTGAAGGGAGCCGGCTTTTGCGGTAAGTAACGACAGTGTGCCGTCTTCGCTTGCGTTGGTCGGGTCTGCGATTGTTGTCGTCAATCGGACGTATTCGGTCTGGACAGAGGTGCTGTCATTGCCGTAAAAACGCAAATTAACAAGGTCATCCCCTGCCGCTGGGGACGCGCTGTTTTTCAAAAAATTGATGTACATACCGCCCGTGCCGGAATCGGTATCAACAAAATATGCGTTTGCAAGCGCGGTAGAGCGTACTGTGAGTGAATAGCCGGTGGACACGCCGCCGGCAGCAAGGGTGCTGGATGCACTTAGAGTGGTGAAATCACCAGTAGAAGGCGTAGTAGCGCCTACGGTTCCGTTCAGAGGGCCAGAGAACGCAGTGGTGGCAGTGATCGTGGTGCCTGTAATAGCCGCTGCCGCAGTTCCGCCAATAGCCGGAGGAGAAGCTAAGTAAGTACTAAACCCCGCGCCGCTAACGGTTGAAGAGGCACTTAGGGTGGTGAAGCTGCCCGCAGCGGCGGCAGTTCCTCCAATAGCCGGAGGAGAAGCTAAGTAGGTGCTAAAGCCCGTGCCGCTAACGGTTGAAGAGGCACTTAGAGTGGTGAAGCTGCCCGCAGCGGCGGCAGTTCCTCCAATAGCCGGAGGAGAAGCTAAGTAAGTACTAAACCCCGCGCCGCTAACGGTCGAAGAGGCACTTAAGGTGGTGAATGCCCCTGTGTTTGGCGTAGTAGCCCCTACGGTACCGTTGTGAGGGCCAGAGAACCCAGTTGCACTCAAAACCCCCGTAGATGGGACAAAAGATAATGACGCGCTGGTAGTTTTCTGTGGGAGATTGCCAGTGTTGGCGGTTACCCACGTTGGGTAAACTGATACCGCAGTTGCTGCATCGTTAGTGATCGCGGTGTTCGTAGCATTTGTAGCCGTCGTAGCCGACGTAGCCGTCGTAGCCGTAGCAGCCGTACCAGCCGTACCTACAGTCAAAGATGCCGCCGTTCCAGTCAGCCCAGTACCTGCACCGCTAAAAGACGTAGCACTCAAAACCCCCGTAGATGGGACAAAAGATAATGACGCGCTGGTAGTTTTCTGTGGGAGATTGCCAGTGTTGGCGGTTACCCACGTTGGGTAAACTGATACCGCAGTTGCTGCATCGTTAGTGATCGCGGTGTTCGTAGCATTTGTAGCCGTCGTAGCCGACGTAGCCGTCGTAGCCGTAGCAGCGTTTCCAGAAAATGATGTACCTTGGATATTGTTAAGTACAAGGGACACAATAGGGGTCGCTGCGCCATCACAACGAATAACGGCGTCGTATCCATTAGCAAGTAGCACTGTGTTTCCGACAGAATACGTTCCTTGAAAGATACGAAGAGAACGACTGCCTGCTAGACTATTTCGGATGAAGTAGTATCCATTGAACGTAGCGGGGGTAATTTGAAGGTAAACGTCTCCCCCAAGATCGGAGGCGCTGTAAACCTCGACAATTCGTTTTTGTCCATTTGAAGCAGAACCAGACGCAACGTTGAGAGTATTCGGAGATCCCGAAGTCCCTGCGGTGGTGAGTGTTATTTTTACATACCCGACAATAGCGTTGTCGATGATGCTGCTAAAATTGGAATTAGTAGTCGTCCCCCATGTACCGGCTTGTTCGCCAGTACCAATGAGTTCGATACCAAGATTGGAGTAGGTAGAAGACATTTTTAAATCCTTTACGCAGCTATCTGCGTCCAATTTGAAGTTTGAGCATCATCAACATCTGTCCAAACACCCGTTTGACTATCATCGACGGCTACCCATCCCGCTACTTGCGCGTCGTTAACCGCACTCCAAACACCCGTTTGACTATCGTCCACCGGCACCCAGTTAGGGTTTTGGTCGGGGATGATCTGCCCCCATATCCTAACATCACCAACAACGCAAGTCGTCGTGACGCCAACAAGAAATACGTTGGCGTCAATAATGAACCCGACCGCGCCCACAACCCCCGTCGTAGTGACGCCTGTGAGGGCTACATCAGCGTCGATAACAAAACTGACAGTCCCGACTATCCCCGTCGTTGTAACGCCTGTGAGGGCTACATTAGCGTCAATAACAAAACTGACAGTCCCGACTACCCCTGTCGTTGTGACGCCGGTAACCGCAGCTATCGTGTTAGGGAGAACAGTCGGCGTGCCGACAACCACATTTGTGGTGACCCCCGTGGGGGATACAAACGTAGCCTGCTGGGCAACTACCGTCCCTACTACGCCCGTCGTCGTTACACCAGTAAGAAATACCTCAACACTAGGTATAACGGTAACTGAACCAACACGCCCCGTCGTAGTGACGCCTGTGAGGGCTACATTAGCTGTGCCGGCAACAGTAACTGAACCAACACGCCCCGTCGTAGTGACGCCTGTGAGGGCTACATTAGCTGTGCCGGTGACAGTAACTGAACCAACACGCCCCGTCGTAGTGACGCCTGTGAGGGCTACATTAGCCGCACCCGAAACAGAAACAGTGCCTACTACGCCCGTCGTAGTGACCCCCGTGAGGGCTACGCTAGAGCTAATAGAAAAAGAAACAGAACCTACGACGCCCGTTGTAGTAACCCCCGTGAGGGCTACGCTAGAGCTAATAGAAAAAGAAACAGAACCTACGACGCCCGTCGTAGTAACACCCGTTACAGGGACATAGAGTGGGTCACCCCATCCGTCTAGCCCCCACCCTACTATGCCCCAACCAGCGGCCACATTCGTATCTTTTAGTAACTACTGAAGCTGGATGATTGCCGCAGTGGTGCCGGAAGAATACGTCGGGAATGTCACCGTAAACGTACCGCTGGTCACCGTCTTAGCGCCACCAAAGTCCAACACAGCAACAGCGCGGTTAGACTGCGAGGAGTTGTAAATCAACGCGCCATAGGCAGTAAACGTCGCCGTAGTCCACGAAGTCGTCGAGAAACTGATGTACGCCACGTTGTTGGTGCTGGTCGTATCAGTCGTCGGAGCCGTGGAAATTGTCAGCGAGTTGCCGCCCGTGGTGTAGCCGCTGCCAGACGCAAGTTCCCCCGAAGCCGTGTAAGCCGTGGTGGTCTTAGTCAGCGTCGCGGTGTTGTCGTACAGCGCCATTTTGAACGTATCCGGCGTCGTGTTCAGAGTACGCGCAGGGTTCGCAGACGTTGAAAACAAGTGGTAGCACTGCATCAACTCAGCTTTGAAGCTGGCGCACATTGCGCTTCCGGTAAAAGCCATATCAGATCTCCTTTACAATGGACGCCAACTCAGGCGCACCAGCTTTAGTTAAAGCATTAGCAATCGTTACGCGGTCGTGCATCACCGCCTGCCGCATATGGTCTAACACCACATCACGAACCAAAGCACGGTAAGTCAGCGCCTGTTCACGGATCTCTTTAGGAGCCGCCACAGACACACTCAAAATCTTATCCATTGCCAAGTCGGCAAGTTCATCCGGCGTAAGCCCACGGTAGTCCGTAGTGATGACTACTGGAGATCCTACGGTTCCACCCATCGCATCTAACATTCAGCCCCCTATTTAACCGGGTATCGCACTTGACCAGAACGGTAAGCATCGCGACGGTCTTTGCCGTCACCCAGCATTTTAAGCAATGCCAATGCTTCTTGATACCGCCCTTGGTATACCTGCATTACATCCGTTTCACCCTTCATGTAGGTGTACGCTTCCAATAACGCGCCATAAAGAAGAGCGGAGTCAAAATTGTCGCCCAGCCAAGTAGTGTTGGCAGTGACGATAGACTCGGGGTAATAGTAATAGTGAAGCTCGGCGGTGTAAGCTAAATCCGGGGTTGGCCCAAGGATAAAAGAATTGGAGTCGAAAATAGCGTAATACTCAGGAAGCCCACGATCTGCCACCGTTGTCGTCGGATACGCCGCACGGATAAAATTCACATCCTTGTTGAGTAGATACCGATACTCTCCAGCAACGTCCACCACCGCCAACGAAAACGTCGCCAGCCAATCGGTGGGCACGGTCAGATAATTATTTCCAATAGTCAGAGATCCAGTCACATTTTTACGGATAGCCGGAAGCTGGACGGTGTTGTAGATCCGTTGTTCAGCCTGCTCGATAAACGTATTAATGTCAGCCGTAGCAAAATCGTTCTCTACATACGACTGAATCTCCGTCACTAACTCGGAATAATTCATCTGTTAGCCCATCTTATCGCTAGCCATCGTGCCCTTGGTTGCCGCACCACACCCACGGATTTTAATGGTCTGCTTCTTCGGTGCCTGATCAAAATCAACGGTGGAATAATTACCCACGCTGATATAGTCAGAAGGCATCGGCTTGACATTGCGACCAGTGAAATCTTTAGCGTTCACAGCCTTCCCGGTCATCGTATGCGGCTCGGCGTAGACCGACGCTGGGCCTACCTCCTTACCACCACGCTTCATGCTGAATTTAGCCATTACCGCCCCCGCTGATTGTTAGCACGGGCCATGTTGCGACCCACTTTCCGCATTTCCAAACCAGTCGGGCCACCCTTCTTCATGCACTTGGTAGCGCCGCCTTTTTTGAACCCCGGTGCTTTATTCGCCGGCTTGATGCCATGTTCTTTCTGCATGTGCTCGGCCATGCCGCCCATATTCATTTTCTTCATGAGATAGTTACTCCTACTGTTCCTACTACACCTACCACCGCTAAATCATTTGGTGTCAGCGCACTGTTACCACTGAACCCTACTGGATTCCAGCCCCATTGAATTTGCCGGCTACCTTCACCCAAAGCGCCCAAATAGTTCAACCCAGACACAATATATGTGTTATCCCGGCGAGGGTTCCGCACGGCTTGGGGATCTTCTACCGGGTATAGCCCCTGCAAATTTTGCGGGTGATCTGGCTCCCAGCAAGTCGGACAAACCAAAATATTGGTCTTCTTTGTCCGAATGACCAACTCTTTCAACTGCTTCAGCTTGTACCTCTGACCGCATCTATCGCACTCGGCAATAGCAATCCGGCCAGATGTAAACTTATTGCTCATTGGATGAACATTTCACGCGGCACAATTCGCCAAGCCGCTTTCTCGCGATCCTCATCCGATGCCTGCTGCCAAGCCTCGTCATACATCTGCTTAAGCATAGGAATCCGTTCCGATGCTTCTGGAATCTTAAGCGCCACATAGTACGCCAACCCCGCCACCATTGCAGGTAGGAAGCGAAACGGAATGTCCTGTGTGTTGACGCCAGTCCCGGCATCCAGCATTCGGCGGAGCCGCCAGTACACAAGCTGATAGGTGCTCGACACATTCGGCACAGGCCAGAGTGTGAACGTCGGATGCTGCACGCCGCTGGGTTCAGTAGCCCCGCTCTGCCGGTTAATGTAAATCTGGATCGGACGGCCCTGCGCGGTCTTATTGGGTAGGCTGGAGTAGGTCGAAACGCTGATGCGCGAAACCGGGATGTCCGATTGAATCGAAGTCCCCGCATTGGTACGGATAACGTGTTCCATCAAGTCAACGGTGTCTACGGGGAGGGGGTAGGTAGCTTGCCCTTGGGAGAGGGCGACCGTGTCTGACTCAACTGTCCACAAATTAATCCCGCGATTCGCCCACTCGGCAAACATCAAATTAAGACTGCGCCGGGCCGTCCGAAATTCATAACCAGTTCTCAACTCCGCGCCAGCACGCTCAAACGCCTCTTCGATCAACTCGTTGAGGTTTAGATTAAAAGTCGGGGGAGATGCGGAGGTAACCATTATTTCTTATTCCTTACCTTCAAAATTCAAATATGGTTGCGCCACTCTATCCATTGCGGCTTTGCGCTGAACATACTGCTGGGCTACATCTGGAAGCACGCTTAAGATACCAGAATTTTCTAATGTTTTTTTTCTATCTTCCCAATTTGAGGGGGTATAAGCAGCATAATTTTCTGGATCTTTTTTATTAAGAAGCGCATGAAGTCCAAGTTGTCTATGCAGAAGTTTTTCTAATTCGGAAATCGGAACATCATCTGAAGATTCGTCA
>Ga0222713_10006583_pt1 | contig 11009 bp, 10 predicted proteins | sample C33_649DmetaG_FD_165061 | JGI IMG/M metagenome (GOLD analysis project Ga0222713, IMG submission 165061) | Estuarine water microbial communities from San Francisco Bay, California, United States - C33_649D | ecosystem: Environmental > Aquatic > Marine > Unclassified | place: USA: California... | reverse complement strand
AAGGGAAGGGGGGGGGGTAATTGTGGTTGGCTTAACCCTTATTGACGGAGTTAAGGAACGATTGAGGTTTGATTGTGTGAAAATAAGTGCTCATCTGTCGGAAACTCTTCAAAAGTTTCAAGGTAGGTATCGATAACAACCTTACGTGTAGATATCTGATTAGACCAATAACTGCCCATTTCTTCGCTTTCATAATTCATCATTCATCTTCTCAGTGAGCGTAGTTGATGGACAGATATGCATGCTTTCCATTGCCAAAGCTTGTTTTTGTCGGAGTCTGGATCGGTTTGATCACGTTTCACTGAGCTAGAAGCAATCCTATCTTTTTAAAATAAAATGCGTAATGGGAAGACCTCCTCTCATGAAAAATAAAGCAGAATACAAGCTTGAATCCATGGAACACACCTTAAGAGTTGCCACTTATTTCACGGTTCTTTTGATAAAATTGCTCCGTTTTAAAATGAGCGCACCTAAGACTGAATAGCAGGGCTGGGCGCCTGCCAATCGATAAATTAACCCCTGTCAGATTGATTAGGCTGAAGCCATTCTGCACCCTTCAGAATTGCAATTCGTTACTGACTGTTCGGCATTCCCCTTCGGTATCATCACATTTAGTGCGAGGCCCTGCGCCGGAGTGACCCCGCTAGAAGGGTTATTTCGACTCATTACTAAGTGTTGTCTAACGACTTCTGACTACTGATTCTTGCATCGGTAGCACATGAGTTTCAAATCAGCTTCCGAGTTGAGTCTTTGGCTAAAATCCAAGTTTACGGAGTTCTTGTTAGCCGGCTGTTGGGAATATGATAGAGCGGGTTACGTTTGAATTGCGACGCCTCGCGGCAATTAATTTTGCAAGACAAAAAGGCTCCGTGAGAGCCTTTTTGTTGCATTCGCCTAGCACGCGAATCTGGGTCTGCTTACCAGGATTTGCTGATGCTGAAGACCAGCGCTTCACTCTCGGTAGCAGAACCGGAAGAGCTCGCCTGGTCAGACAGTTCGTCGCTGCTGAAGATGGCAGCAATGCCGAAGTCGATATCGGAGATGGTGGTGCCCCAACCGATTTCCAGGTAGTCGCCTTCAAACTCATCACCGAAAGTGCCGTAAGTGCCGTACAGGCCGTTCTCGCCAGCGACAGTCAGTTCCAGGAAGTCATAGTCAGCGGAAGCACCGAAGCCATCCCATTCACCGACGGAGTAGCCGAGGCTGAACATGCCGTAACCCAGACCGAAGTTGATTTCTTCGTAGGTGTCATCGAATTCGCCGGTGTAGTAGTAGCCCGTGAAACCGATGCTGGCAGTGAAGCCAGATTCTGTCTCAATGCCGTATCCGAAGTAGCCGTCGACCTCCAGGCCATCACCTACGTCTGCTGTCCAGGCACCGACGTAGAAGCCGCTGTCTTCAAAATCAACACCAGCGCTGCCAGAAGAAGTCTTCTGCAGAATGCCACGGTAGTAGTACTCTGAGGTGTAGCCGATGTTATAGGAAACTTCTGCAGAGGCAGATGCCGCGAACAGACCGCTTGAAGCCAGAACCAGGCCTGCAGCGATGTGGGTTAATTTATTCATGTATTCCTCCAAAGATAGGTTTTGACATCGCTCACTAGGCGATTACGAAAGTAAAAACACTTCCTGCTCACCAACCAGCAAAGATTAAGCCAACATCGTGAATGGCTCGTATTTAGTGGCTTTCAGAGGAGTTTGCGGTAATGATAACGCCTGCAACGCATCATTATGGTGCGTTATCGAGGCACAATTTTCGCCTCGCACCAAAAAGCAGCATCGCACACCACGAGGGAGAATGTCCGCAATCTTCGGGGGATTCGACTTTTGCGGCGATTGAGCCTACTCTCGGGTTTCCACACGCTGAATTGAGAGTATTGAGATGAGTTCTGTCCGCAGTAAATCGAAACTGATCCTGGAGCGTGTCAAAGACCAACATACCTCGCACTGGGATCTGGATCTGCTGAGTTGGGACGAACTGGAGGCTGCCCTTGGCGACCCGGATTCCGCGATGACTGCTCCTGCGGCAGATTCGACCTCAGTCCCGGGGGAGGTTGACCGGGATTCCCACAGCTAGGAAGCCTGTTCCCCGCCCAGGGCTTCGCGTCGCTGCGTCAGATTATGCCGATTCACAACCATGCGATCATGCAGTCTCTGCACGATTGCACTGCCCTGTTTCTCAAACAGAAACGGCAGGAACGCGTGCACAAGGCAGCAAAACGCCCCGGCGAACAAGGCCACGGTGAAACTGAGCGCATGCTGCATGTGCTGCAAGTAGGTTTCATTGACGCTTTGTAAGTGGGACTTGCCCGGGGTCATGGCGTTGGCTCTCCAAGCACTGCAAGGTAATGGTCAGTACGATAGCAAAATCCGCAGGCATTTTTCTTGCAAAATTCCTCAATTTCCGCGCCATAGTAGTATTTTTATCTAGTTTCTATTCTATTCTCGTATTAATATACTAATTTAAAACACTAATCTGTTGTAATCCTGCTCCTGAGTGCTTCGCTTAGAGCTCCTCTGAGGATCTCATTGAGGGTTTCATTGCGAGTTTCATTGAAGATTTCACTGAGGGTTTCACTGTGAGCGCAACTGCGAACTGATCTACAGGCTCGCACTGGGGCTCAATTGAGGATTCCGAAATACCGTGGACAAGATCGACCGCAAGATTCTGACTCTGCTGCAACAGGATGCCTCTCTGTCCAACGCCGACATCGCGGAAAGGGTCGGGCTGTCACCCACCCCCTGTTGGCGGCGCATTCAGCGCCTGGAAGAAACCGGTGTTATTCGCCGACGGGTTGCCCTGTTATCCCGGGATCGCTTGAATCTGGGGGTCGACGTGTTTGTGGCCGTCAAGTCCAACCACCACAATTGGGAGTGGCTGGAAGCCTTTTCTCGCACAGTGAGCGAGTTTCCCGAGGTAGTGGAGTTTTACCGCATGGCGGGTGAGTCCGATTATCTGTTGCGCGTGGTGGTTCCGGATATTCCGGCTTTCGATGCCTTCTACAAGAAGCTCGTGCAGTCCACCGATCTCGCCGATGTCTCTTCCAGCTTCGCCATGGAGCAGATCAAATACACCACCGCCTTGCCCCTCGACTACACCCTTTCCGAACGTTAGTGAGACCAGAAAGGCCCACCGTCTGCTCTGGTCAACAGAGCGTCACGCGCGTACCATCACAGGTCCGATCTGGCTGCATGGGCCAGCGCAAGCGAACTCTGAAACCTACAATAACGAACGGAGCACTCAGCATGATTACGCGCAATGCACCGGGCAGTCGACGCCCTTTGTCCACTCTCACCGCGTTTGTCGCCAGCCTCACTCTCTGCGCCAATCTGGCCGCCGATACCAATTGGCCTGAAAAGGAAGTAGGCGCAACGGCTGCCGGCTTCTCTGAAGCGGGCATTGCCGCACTCGATGCCGCGATGCAGAAGATCGTCGCCGATCAGGATGTGGCCGGAATGGTGTGGCTGCTGGCCAAAGACGGACAGGTCGCCACTTTTGAAACGGCCGGTCTTACGTCGGTCGACACGAATACACCCATGACCAAGGACAGCCTGTTTCGAATCTATTCAATGACCAAGCCGGTGACTGGTGTCGCATTGATGATGCTGTACGAGAAGGGCCTGTGGAAATTCGACGACCCGGTCAGCAAATACGTTCCAGAACTCGCCAATCTGAAAATCATGCGCAGTTACAATGAGGCAGGCGAAATGGAACTGGTTTCACCCACGCGAGGACCAACCATGCGCGAGTTGCTGAATCACTCTGCCGGCTTCGGCTATGGTCTCAGCGGCGACGATCCGGTCAACTCGAAATTCCGCGACACTGCGGTTCTCGCCTCTGACGATCTGGATTCGATGATTGCCAAGATTGCCGATATACCCTTGCTGTTTGAACCGGGAGAGCAATGGTCTTATTCGATCGCCGTCGATATTCAGGGCTATATCGTGCAGAAACTCTCCGGCATGCGCTTCGGGGAATTCCTGGCGCAGAACATTTTCCAGCCACTCGGCATGAATGACACACGATTCTATGTAAAGGCGGATGACATCGAGCGCTTCGCGGAAGTGCACAGCTGGGATACGGAACGCAGCCGACTCGTACAACAACCTGATCGCACTGACCGTCCCAGCTATCTCGATCCCGAGCGACTCGAATCCGGCGGTGGTGGACTGGTGTCTTCGACGCATGACTATGCCCGTTTTCTGCAGATGCTCGTCAATGAAGGCGAGTTGGACGACACCCGATTATTAACTCCAGAGTCGATTCGCATCATGCGCACGAACAGCTTGCGGGATGAGTTGAACCTGCGCGGCACTGCGACTTCCAATGGACAAGCCGGTCAGGGCTTCGGCGTGGACTTCGCCGTCATCATAGATCCGGAAAAAGCGAAGTCGCCGCACAGTTCCGGTACCTATTACTGGAGCGGCGCCGCCGGTACCTGGTTCTGGGTCGATCCGGTGGAAGACATGTTCTGGATCGGCATGATCCAGGCCCAGGGCAAGACCCGTCCGGGCGCGGGCAACATGCGCAGCATCGCGGCAGATATTATTTACGACAGTCTCGCCGAGTAATCCAGTCCGCCGAAGCCGGCAGGTTGAAGCCGGCTTCGGCATTGACAGCGTTCAGTCGTGAATCAGTCCGGAATCGGCACGGGCAATGGTTCTGGCACGGCATAGCCGCGCTGCACGGCAGGGCGCGCCGCAATACGTAAATACCAGTCCTTCAGCCGTGGGTACTCACTCAGATTCATTTGTTGGTATTCATAACGTGAGATCCATGGCCAGGTTGCAATATCGACGATTGAATAGTCATCAACGATAAACTCCCTGTCCCTCAAACGATTCTCGAGCACCTGATACAGACGCGCATTCTCTTTGCGGTAACGCTCCTCTGCATACGGCGACTTGCCTGGATTGAATTTAACGAAATGATGCGTCTGTCCCAGCATGGGACCGATGTGCGCCATTTGGAACATCAGCCATTCCATCTGCTGCCAATAACTTTTGTCGGGTGTGCTCATCAACTTGCCGGTTTTTTGAGCCAGGTACATCAGAATGGCTCCGGACTCCATGAGCTGCACACCCGTGTCATGATCGAAAATTGCCGGAATTTTCTCGTTGGGACTCAGCACCTGGAACGCCTCCCTATGCTGTTCGCCTCTGGTGATGTCAACCGCGATTGCCCGATACGGCAATCCGACCTCTTCCAACATGATCGAAACCTTGCGTCCGTTGGGTGTGCTCCAGGTATAGAGATCGATTCCTTTCGCCTTGTTCTCGGTGTCCACAGTCTCTCCTGCTCTCTGTTGCAAACGAGTCAATCTGGTTCAAGTCCGTGCTAATCCACACTTGCGCATTGGCAAGCCGTGTTATCAGGTGCACTGACAGTATAACGAGGCTGGCATGCCGTCAATTCTCATGCTCAATGAAGTCCTTCGGCCTGAGTGAGGGGTGTCAATTGCGAGCCCGTAATTTTGCGAGTATTCTGCACTTTCCTTCCGTTAATGGGCGGTCGATGATGGGTACGCGTCTTGCACTGACACTGGGCCTCCTGCGCGCGCGATGCGCCGCCTTCGTCGTCATTGTGTTCACCTGTGTAACACCTGCCGTATTGAGTGCCCAATCGATCGGGCCGGATAATTTCACGCCAGCGGATTCCGAGCAGTTACTCATGTCAACCAGACGGGCAATTGCTGCCCGGGATTACGCGTCGGCCGAACGCGACGTCTCGGCTGCGCTGCAGATCATCAAAGTTAACGACGGCCTGTACAGTGTTTCACAATTTCCCGCGCTGGAACTTAGGGTGATGGCATTGCAAGCCCAGCGCAATTGGGTCGAACTGGATCGCCAGTTTGCCTATTTCGAGTGGTTGTTGCGACAAACCGCGACGGCCGATCTGGATGCCTTTCTTTCTGGGACGGAGGTTCTAAATTCACTCTATCTCGCCGCAGCCGCCGATCCCGACTGTCCACAAAATGCCTACTACCTGATCGCGGCCAAACAGCTAAGCTGGCGCGCCGTTAGCGCTATCGAGCAAGAACAGGGCGCCGAGAGTCTGCAACTTGCCCCGTGGTTGTATCGCATCGTCCTCAATCACTACTATCAGAGCGCATCCGTTAGTCGTCGCGGCATGACGAGTTTCGATTACAAGGGCGATGAAGCTCACATCGTCAACGGCTGGAGCCTGAGTAAAAATGAATCGATAGCGCAGAGTTATCGCATTGGTCTGGAATTGTTGCAGCGCATTCGACACTTGTACTTGCGGGCCGGGCACAACGCGTCGTCAATGGATGCCCAACTCATCTTGTACATCGCCGATTGGGAAAGGCTGTTTGAGCACGAGACACTGGCGCTCGAGTATTACCGTCGCGCTTGGCACAGCTTGCAGCGCGCAGAGCCGGACGGTCGCGAATGGCAGGAGAGCCTCGCCACTCCACAGCTTATTCCTGCCTCTGCACTGCCCGGTTCACTGCCACCGTCCTTCGAAAACGGGGTGAAATTTACCGCCTGGTCTCCGGTCTTTCCTGGTGTACAGCGACCGCATTCCCTGCCGCGCATCGATCTGGAGCAGCCAGACGCTTTCACTGCGATTGTGCAACTAACCGGGAACGCCGAGCCGATCAGCGCGCGAATCCTGCGGACTGACGAATTGGCTGCCGGCGAAGCGCAATTGGCGTTACAGTCGGCAACACCTGAGATGACACCGGAGCTGGCTTGGTTTCAGCGCGAGGTTGAGTTGCTGCAGTTCAGGCCGGCCATCGTCGGAGGTGAATGGGCTACCGCGCGCGAAATTCGGCTTTCCTATTCGCCAGCGACGGCCTACCGACCGGGCCTGGTTGTCAGCGAACGCTGACCACGGCCCGCAACACAGCCGCAAACCGGGTTTCTGGAGAATCCCATGCACAGACGATTCGTGTTTCCCAAGAACTTGCTGATTCTGCTTCTGCCCTGCTGGTTGCTGGCCTGTGCAGTGCCGGAAGGCACTCAAAGTCCCGCGCGGCGCCTACCCACCGATGCCGAGGTCGAACAGTACAACGCCTCAGTTGCACCAGAAGAGCGCATCGTCTGTCGGGAGGAAATTCCGGTCGGCTCAAACATCCCGAAACGGGTTTGTCGTTACGTCAAGGACATCGAAGAAACCTCGGAATTTCATCGCGCGCAACTGCGACGTGTGCTGAACTGAGTGAGGCCACGACCGGGATTAGACTCGGGTATCCACTGGGGTGAAATTGGTTACTTTGGGTATCATTTTTCCAAAACTTAATCTGTGTAAATTCAGCAGCTTGCCACGCTTTCATCAACTTGTCTCAATCCCACGTATTTCGTCGAGCATCGGCTCGAAATCCATTGCAAGCGTCTTTCTTATGGGCCTATACTGAGCCCGTTTTGCGTTATAGCAAAGTACATTGGCATCAGATTCACCCACAAACCAACGTGCAGTAACGTGACGCAGTAACTAAAAAAACCAAAGCTAGAATAATTATCCTTAATTAAGGGAGAAGTCTAAATGCGCAGAATCTTCCCCGGTAGACGCAGAGCAATTACGCTTGCTGTGCTCGCCGGAATCTCATTTCCTGTAGTTGCACAAGATGACGCATCAGATATTGAGGAAGTCGTCGTTACAGGTTCCTACATCCGAGGGACGCCTCTGGATGCACCTTCACCAGTTCAAGTTGTAGACCGAGAAAGCATTGAAGCCCAAGGGGCAGCAGTGATCTGGGACGTCATCAAGAACCTCGAAGTAAACTCTGGATCAATCACCAACCCGGGCTCTGGCGATAATAGCCAGGTAGAAGGCACAGCTAACGTCAATCTTCGTAACCTGGGTGAAAACTCAACACTCACTCTGATCAACGGCAAGCGCCAGGTCCCCGCGGCTGCGACCACTCGCAGCGGTGGTGAGTTCGTCGACCTGAACGCCATCCCTCTGGTCATGACTGACCGTGTGGAAGTCCTCACCGACGGTGGTTCGGCCCTGTACGGCGCTGACGCGGTAGCCGGTGTGGTCAACATCATCATGCGTACCGATTTCGAAGGCCTGGAACTCTACGGAGACATCCAGGGTATCGAGGCGGCGGGTGATTTGTTCGATGCCACCGTCAGCGGCATCTGGGGATGGGCGAGCAGCGATGACAATACTCACCTGGTATTGTCTGGCGAACGCTTCGAACGTGACCCGGTCTCCGTCAAGTACGGCAACTTCTTCGATGAAAATTCCCAGTTCCTGGGCACAGTCGGCAACGCCGGTACACTGATATCGAGCACCGCGTTCGGCGCTCAGGTCAGCCCGGGTTGGCTGAATCAGGAAGTCACCGACTACAACATAGCCAATGGCGGCCCTTCGACACCCGTCTATACTGATCCGGGTTGTTATACCCAAACCTCGGCCGACGGCACACCGTATATCATCGGCACACTGCGTGAGCAGCGTGGTGAGCGCAGCGGCATCTGTCGTGAAGACAACTCCGAGTGGAACTACATCTCACAGGAGACAACTCGCAACAGTTTCGCCGCCGCCTTCAACCATACATTTGGTGACGGCACTGAATTCTATTCCTTTGCCCAGTACTCCGATTCCACCACTATTCGTGCGGATGATGGCTACAACCAGTCGCGCGGTCCGACCGTGTTCCTGGCCCAACCCGGCGCCTACAAACGTAGCGCTGCCTACGGTGGTAACTCCATAGGCCAGACGCTGGAGCTCGGCTTTTTCGCACCCAGCATCGGTCTGACCCGTCCGACCGAAGCCGATATCCCCAACGCACCGGTATCTGGCGCCAACGGTGGTCCTAACGTCGCCTTATATCAGGGCCTGCGTTATGGTCTGCCGCGTCAGGGCAGCGACGACAACGAGACCTGGACCAACACTGTTGGCATCCAGGCCGGTCTTCGAGGCGAGTTCGAGGTAGGTGATCGTGTCCTCAATTACGACGTCAGCTACTCCTGGAGTGGCACGTCGCTGGAGCAGCAGTACCGTACCTTCAACCGCGAGCGTTCGGAAATGGCAGCCAACGGTCTGGGAGGGCCTAACTGTACACCGAACGGTGTGCCTGACTTCAATTTCGCGGCGCAAAAAGGTCCGTTTGGGGGCAAGGTTCCCCAGGCCTGGCAATATTACAATCCCGGCCTGGTTCAGACTTTCTTCCCCGGCTTCGTTTTCACGACCCGTGAGTCGCTTTCTTACGCATTGACCAGTAATAACCAGGGTCAGGGTGGTTGCCAGTTCTATAATCCGTTCCTCACTCAGTTCAGCAATCCGGCGCTGGCTAACAGCGAGGAGTTGATGGAATGGATCAATGAGAAGACGTTGGTGCGCGACAAGCGCAACAAGCTGGCGGTGTTCGACGCCGTGGTCTCAGGTGAGCTGTTCGAAATGCGTGGCGGTACCGCCCAATTCGCGGCTGGCGGCCAGTACCGTGAGCGTAATGCCAAGTCCCGTGCCTCCAAGCTGAACCTGCCTGGCTTGGAAAATCGCATCCTCAGCTACGACAAGGTAACAGGATTGCCGAATGCCTATCACTACGTCTCCAATAACTTCGATTGTTCATTGTGTGCGTTCAACTTCGATCACGACCGTAAGGTGAAGGCAGCGTTCCTCGAGCTCTCCATGCCATTTATCGAGAACGTCGAGTCACAGATCGCGATTCGTTATGAAGACTACGGTGGCAGCATTGGCAGCGAATTGTCACCGAAAATAGCCTTGAGCTGGCGTCCGATGGAAACCCTGTTGCTGCGAGGCTCATTCTCGCAGTCCTTCCGTGCGCCTAACATCGCGATCATCGAAGAAGGTCTGGAATCTTCCGGCGTTACCTTCCGTGATCCGATCCGTACCCAGGCCGTTCGCGCTGGTCTGTTGCCACCGACCAACGAGAACGCCACTCCGGGCTTCACCTATACCCTGGGTGGACCGGCGCCTGACGTAGGTAACGAGTACGCAGACACTTACTCTGTAGGGTTCCTTTGGACTCCGGAAGGCGATCTGGACGGTCTGAGTGTCGGTGCCGACTTCTGGCGCTTCGAGGTAAGCGACCGCGTGCTGCCACAGCCGCCGATCTCTGCCCTGCAGCCTGAAATCGATGCCTTCATTGCGGCCTCTAAAGACGAAGCGAATTACGTGCTGAATGACACGATTCCGGCTTCCTCCGCCCAGCCGTACACCCCTTGCAGCCCGTCTGCCCTCACTGCGCAGTATGGTGCCGATTCCAAGCAGCGTCTGAATTGCGTCGTTGATCCACGTGCTTATGTGGTTGATGGCATTCAGCGCGCCTTCGGTGTCACCAATGCCAGCCTGATCACACTGACTCTGGGTGCGATCAACGCCGGTACGATCACGGCCGACGGTGTCGACATGACTGCTGGCTATCGCTGGAGCAACGACTGGGGCCGTTGGGGTGTGAACCTCGACTACACGCATGTCCGTCAGTACCAACTGGCTGACATCCCTGGCTTTGATCGGGGTCTGTTGGACATTTACGTGTTTGACGCCGCCGGTACCTCCGGTGACGGCAACCTGGTGCGTTCACTGCCTGATAACAAGGGTCACCTGACCTTCAGCTGGCAGCGCGATAACCACGGTGTGACCCTGATCAACCGTCACATCGGTTCTTACCGCGATCTGTCTTACGATGCGACTTACCAGAATGGCAGCGACTTCACTCGATCCCTCCTGACTAAGAACGTCGCCAGTTATCAGACCTGGGATATCCAGTACCGTTACATTCACCAGTGGGCGAACTCCAATCTGGGTTCTACCATCTTCACTGCCGGCTTGCTCGATGCCTTCAACGAAGATCTGCCCTATCGTGAATCAAGCAGCCTGAACTACGACGCCGGTGTCTTCGACGGCCGAGGTCGACGCTACTACGTACGTGCTCTGTGGCAGTTCCGCTAGCACGTAGGTAGCACCGTCAAGGTGTGATAAAAACAAAAACGGCGATGAGCAATCATCGCCGTTTTTTTATGCATGTCTGAATAGCTCGCGTAACTAAATGCGGCTCAGGCGTTGCGGAT
>Ga0222713_10006582_pt1 | contig 11009 bp, 5 predicted proteins | sample C33_649DmetaG_FD_165061 | JGI IMG/M metagenome (GOLD analysis project Ga0222713, IMG submission 165061) | Estuarine water microbial communities from San Francisco Bay, California, United States - C33_649D | ecosystem: Environmental > Aquatic > Marine > Unclassified | place: USA: California... | reverse complement strand
AACTCAGTTGGCGTCTTTGGCCCATTGGCTGCAACAACTGTTGCGCTAAATTATTCTCCAGAGATAGCTTTACAGATTTGCTCAGCTCTTATTTTTATTGGCGGAGCTGCGCTTTCTCTATCGCCACAATTAAAAAGATGGACACCGGAAAAGAAGACTTCTCAAGATTTAGCAGTCTGGCGAACACCAGCCATGCAATTACTAATGCTAGAAGGTGTATTTATTGGTTTAGGTTGGGGAGCTTTTGACATCGCAGTACCTGCATTTACAACTTTGGAGAATATCCCACACCGAACTGGAATTCTATTTGCAATTATGGCGGCGGGAAATGTTATTGGCGGACTTGTTGCAGGAATGGTTTCGAAAAAAACTTCATCTTTTGCAGCATTCAAACGGATCTATCTTTTTTGGTTTATTTTCTCACTACCCCTGGCCTTCACTTATCCAGATTGGTCAATGATGATCGTGACCGCAACTATGAGTTTAATGTCGGGCGGTCTACAAGTTTTTTACTTAGAAATTAGTGAGGCTGTGAGACCAAAGGGAACTGCTGTGGCTGCTCTAGGTTGGTTGTGGACTGTAGAGGGAACATTTGCTTCATTGGGCGCAGCGCTTGGAGGATTTATCTCCGAGCACTACTCGCCTAGATATTGCTTAGCCTTAACAACAATTTGCGTAGGAATTGGATACCTAATTATGCGTGGTGGAGCCGGTTTACTAAAAGCGGCTGACCGTATTCCAACAGAAGAAGAGGACACTGAAGCATTAGAAGCGAACTTAGATACAAATAAATAAAATTAATGTGCAGCTAAATCCCAGCTTTTCCCAACTCCAATATTGACATCAAGCGGGACATTAAGTTTATAAGCGTTAGACATTTGCTCTTTAACAACTTTGGAGAGAATTTCGTGCTCGTCTGGTGAAACTTCTAAAATTAATTCATCGTGGACTTGAAGCAACAACCGAGATTTAAGATTTTCTGATTTGATTTTAGAGTCAACTTTTAACATTGCAATCTTTATAATGTCTGCAGCTGAACCTTGGATTGGTGCATTTAGTGCTGCGCGCTCTGCTATCTCCCTGCGCTGTCTATTTTCGTGATTTAGATCTGGTAGGTATCTTCTCCTACCTAATATTGTTTGGGTATAGCCAAGTTCGCGCGCCTGCTCTACCACTGTCTTTAGATAATCCCTTATTCCACCAAATCTTTCAAAGTACTTACCCATTAACTCACTTGCTGATGCAGGGTCAATATCTAGCTGCTGTGCAAGACCGAAAGATGACAATCCATAAGCCAACCCGTAAGACATAGCCTTAATTGTTCTTCTCATTTCAGCATCAACTTCATTCTTTTCAACACTGAAAACTTGAGATGCCACAGTTGAGTGCAAGTCCTCACCAGATTCGAAAGCTGCGATTAAACCTTTATCATCAGATAAATGCGCCATAATTCTCATTTCGATTTGACTGTAATCTGCAGTCAACAAATCTGAGTATGGCTTTTGTGCGACAAAGCAATCCCTGATTTTTCGCCCCTCCTCAGTTCGAATCGGAATATTCTGCAAATTGGGGTCTGTAGATGACAATCGTCCGGTTGCTGCCACGGTCTGCTGGAAATTTGTATGAATCCTGCCATCAGTTTCGACTGCACTTATCAGGCCATCAATAGTGGTCATTAACTTGCTAGTCTCACGAATTCTTAACAAATGCTTAAGTAATGGGTGCTTAGTTTTACCTGCAAGCCACTCCAAACTTTCAGCATCAGTTGTGAAGCCGGTTTTAATTTTTTTAGTTTTGGGTAGTTTTAACTCATCAAATAAAACAACCTGAAGCTGCTTTGGCGAACTCACATTGAATTCATGTCCTGCTTCTTTATACGCCAACGAGGTTTCATCGGCGACAATTTTTGTAAAATGTACTGATAATTGATTCAATTTTGTTTGGTCTACCGCAATGCCTAGCTCTTCAATTTGCGACAGTAAAAGCAAGGTAGGTTGTTCTAAATCCTCATACAAACTAATCATGCCTTTGGATTTAACTTCGCTTCTTAGCTCTTTTTGTAAGGTAAATATCCAAGCTGACTGCTTAGGGTCAAATTGTGAGAAGAGATCCTCAGAATTGGCTACTTCACCTAAAATCCTTTCAGCAAGATCACTTAAACTTAAATTTCTGCTTCCAGGATTACACAAGTAAGCCAATAATTCGATATCTGATTCAACCCCAGATAGCCCTAAGTTTTTCAAAGCCACTTTCGCTGAATGTACATATTTTGCTATTTGTGGTTTAGAAATCCAATCGCCAATTTTACTACCTTGAACATAATAAACTTCAGTATCACTTGTTGCTACCGAATAACCAAGTAATGTTTCTTCTTCGTAATCAAAAGCGATTGCAATTGGTTTGGTGTATTTCTCCAGTAATTTATTTAATTCCTCAGCACTAATCTCTGAAACTTTTATTGACACCTCTTTTGCTGCAGCTCCGCCTGCCTGTGGAAGAGATTTAAGTCTTTCCTTCAGAGCACGAATCTCCATTTTTTCAAAGAAGTTACTCATCAAAATAGAATCAAATCCCAACCAACTTAGATCTTCAATTTGAACTTTCAAATCTAGATCATCTAGCAACTGCGTAAGCTCACGATTTAATTTAATTACATCGACATTGGCTCTCAGTGAATCCCCCACTTTGCCCGTTATCTCTTTGGCATTAGCAAGTAATTTATCTAAATTTCCATAATCAGAGATCCATTTTGTTGCAGTTTTTTCACCGACACCCGGCACTGATGGCAAATTATCACTTGGGTCTCCGCGCAGAGCAGCGAAATCTGGATATTGCGTAGGTGTTAATCCGTATTTTTCTAATACTGCATCAGGCGTCATTCTTGACATCTCAGTCACCCCTTTTTTGGGGTAAAGCACAGTTGTATTAGGATTTACAAGCTGAAAGGAATCTCTATCACCAGTACAAATCAGAACTTCATAACCATTTTTTTCAGCTGATTTTGCGAAGGTAGCGATAATGTCATCAGCTTCATAACCTTCCATTTCAAAATGTTTTATACCAAAACAATCTATCATCTCATTTATAAATGACATTTGGGATCGAAATTCATCAGGAGTGGAGGCGCGATTTGCTTTGTACTCAGGAAATAACTGCGTTCTAAATGTCTTTCTAGAAACATCAAATGCAACTGCAATATGTGAAGGTTTTTCTTCTTTAATTAAATTTATCAGCATTGATGCGAAACCATAAATTGCATTAGTTGGTTGACCACTTGAGGTTTTAAAGTTTTCTACCGGTAAAGCGTAAAAAGCCCGATAGGCCATCGAATGGCCATCAATTAACAATAAACGCTTCTGTTGAGTGCTCATATTGGGATTCTAATTGCCATCTCAGGTTAAACTTGATCATATGACGGACTATCTAAAGCTGATTCGCGAACGAGGATTCAGTGCCCTCGACAAGAAAATGGGTATTGAAATAATCGAAGCCTCACCAAACAGGCTAATTGGGACCATGCCGGTTGAAGGTAATACACAACCAATTGGATTACTTCATGGAGGCGCGAATGTGGTTCTTGCAGAAAGTTTAGGCTCAATTGGAACGCAACTTCATGCTGGTTTAAATCGAAGAATTATTGGAGTGGATATAAATGCCACACACCATAAATCAGCAACCTCAGGAATAGTCACTGCCGTTGCAACTGCAGTAACCCTTGGAAAGACTTTATGTTGTTACGAAGTTGAAATTAAAAATGACAAGGGTGAGCGCACTTGTAGCGCGCGAATTACTTGCTTGATATTAGCCGAACGATAACTACCGATCTGGGGCTGACTCAGGCGAGATAACAGCTTGAGCAACCTGCTTCATTGAAATTCGACGGTCCATAGCAGTTTTCTGGATCCAGCTGAAACTTTCAGGCTCAGTTAAACCCATGGCTTTCATCAATATCCCTTTAGCTCTATCAATAATCTTGCGAGTTTCCAATCTCTCATACAAATCAGCAACCTCATCCTCCAAACTTTTCATTTGACGATGCCTGCTGATTGCAATTTCGATTGCTGGAACTAAGTCAGAGATTGAAAATGGTTTAACAACATAAGCCATAACGCCAGCATCTCGTGCGCGTTCAACAAGCTCTCGCTGGCTAAAAGCGGTCAGCATAAGCACTGGCGCCAAAGTAATAATTTGCTCGGCAGCTGTGATGCCATCCATCTCTGGCATCTTTACATCTAAAATTGCTAAATCGGGTTTAAATTTCTTGGCTAACTCAATTGCTACCGCACCATTCTCAGTTTGTGCTACAACTTCATAACCTGATTCTGTAAGCATCTCTACCAGATCTAGGCGGATGATAGTTTCATCTTCAGCAACTAGAATCCGTATTTTTTTATTTTCTGTGTTCATGTGCCTCGAGTCGGATTCGAACCGACACTATACGGTTTTTGAGACCGTCCTCTCTACCGTTGGAGTACCGAGGCGAATTACCGCATTAGTTTATAGTGGATATCTTTTAATACTAAATTACTTGCGATAAGCAGGCGCAACTCCACCAACTGCATCACCAATTTTATGAACTCGCATAGCATTTATTGATCCAGGTATACCCGGAGGGGAACCAGCAACAATTAAAACCAGGTCACCAAAGTTTACTCGTTTGGCATTAATCAAAATAGTATCAACCTGCATAACCATTTCATCGGTGTGGTTAACAACCGGTGTTAACAAAGATTCAACACCCCAGGAAAGAGCCAGACGATTATATGTTCCGGTATCGGGTGTTAACGCCAACATTGGAATCGGCGAACGCAACCTGGACATTCGTCTTGCTGAATCACCACTTTGAGTGAAGGCAACTAAATATTTCGCACCAACAGTTAAGCCAACCTCAGTTGCAGCTTTAGTAATAGCCCCGCCCTTTGTAGCAGGTGAATGCTTCAAAGGTGGGATTTGATCTAATGCAATCTCCTCAGTTCGTTCAATAATACGGGCCATAATTTTTACAGACTCTATTGGAAATTCACCAACACTAGTTTCACCCGAGAGCATTAATGCATCTGCACCATCCAATACTGCATTTGCACAATCTGTTGCTTCAGCTCGGGTAGGTTGTGAATTACCGATCATTGAATCAAGCATTTGAGTCGCCACTATTACCGGCTTGGCAGATTCACGGGCCATAGTTATGCAACGTTTTTGGACCATCGGCACATCTTCAATCGGCAACTCCACACCTAAATCTCCACGAGCAACCATAATTCCATCAAATGCATCAACAATCTCTTGTAAATTTATTACTGCTTGCGGTTTTTCAATCTTGGCAATTACTGGAACCCGAATTCCAACCTCATCCATAATCTTATGAACATCTTTTACATCACTAGCATTTCTGACAAAAGAAAGTGCAATAAAGTCAGCCCCTGCTTTTAAGCCCCATCTTAAATCTGCAACATCTTTCTCAGACATGGCAGGGACAGATACAGCAACACCAGGTAAATTCAATCCTTTATTGTTACTTACAGATCCTGGATGAATGACCTTTGTCATGACTTCATTTTTATGAACTTCAGTAACTTCTAAAGTTACTTTTCCATCATCAATCATTATTTTGTCACCAACTTTGCAATCAGCAGGTAATCCTTTATAAGTGGTACTCACTCGATCTTTTGTTCCCTCAATGTCTTCGGTGGTGATAGTAAATTTGTCACCCTGGGCCAACTCATGTGGTCCATTTTTAAATGTTCCAAGTCTTATTTTTGGCCCCTGTAAATCGACTAAGATGGCAACTGCTTTGTTGGCTTTCTTAGCTACTTCTCGAACATTATTTAATCTTTTTTGATGTTCTTCATGCCCACCATGTGAAAGATTTAGTCTAGCCATATTCATGCCAGCATCAATTAGCTCGGTAATTTTTTCTACCGATTCAACAGCAGGTCCGATAGTGCAGACAATTTTTGCGCGACGCATGTGAAAAACCTTAAACCATCAAAGGGCTTGCAGTTGGTTCAATCGGATAAGGCAACTGCGTGTTTCCTGTTAGGTACTTATCAATGGATGCGGCAGCACTTCGCCCCTCAGCAATAGCCCAAACGATCAATGATTGACCACGCCCAGCATCCCCACACACAAAAACCCCATCAGTGGTAGTTGCGTACTCATGATCTCGGATAATGTTTCCTTTTTCATTTAATTCCAACTCAAGCTGATCTAGTAATATATTTTTTTCTGGCCCAGTGAAACCAAGTGCAAGAAATACCAAATCAGCTGGAATCTCTTTTTCACTTCCTTTAACAGGTTGAAATTTTCCATTTATTAATTCAGTTTCAACTATTTTTATTGCTTGTAAGTTTCCAGAAGAATCTTTCAGAAATTCTTGAGTAGACACAGAGTAAATTCGCTCCCCAGCCTCTTCATGCGCACTACTTACTCGATACACCATTGGATATGTCGGCCATGGTTGAGTATCCTCTCTTTCTTCAGATGGTCTAGGCATAATCTCTAACTGAGTGACTGATGCAGCCCCTTGTCTGATAGCTGTTCCTAAACAGTCAGCGCCGGTATCACCGCCGCCTAAAATCACAACATGCTTTCCTCGTGCGTCTATTTCTGGTGGAGCGGTCAACTCACCAAGTGCTTGTTTGTTACCCCAAGGCAGGTACTCCATAGCTTGATAAACACCTTTTGCATCACGACCTGGAATATCTAGATCTCGCCAATTTGTAGCACCAACTGCCAGTACTACCGCATCATATTTACTTCTAAGTGCTGATCCAGTTACATCTTTACCAACGTTTACACCGGTTCTAAATCTTGTTCCCTCTTGCTCCATTTGATAAAGCCTTCGATCAACAATTGATTTTTCCATCTTAAATTCTGGAATTCCGTAACGTAACAGGCCGCCAATTTTTTCAGCTCGTTCATAAACCACCACGGTATGTCCAGCTCGAGTTAGTTGTTGCGCTGCGGCTAATCCGGCAGGCCCTGAACCAATTACCGCCACGGTTTTTCCTGACAAACGATCTGGAATTAGAGGAACAATTCTTTTTTCAAGAAATGCCTCTTCAATAGTTCTGAGCTCTACTTGTTTAATAGTCACTGCTTCGGCATTGATTGCAACTACGCAAGCAGTCTCACATGGTGCTGGGCATAGTCGACCAGTAAATTCTGGAAAATTATTAGTTGCATGAAGGCGGTCAATTGCCTCTGGTTTTTCCCCTCGCCAAATCAGATCATTCCATTCTGGAATCAAATTACCTAGTGGGCAACCTTGATGACAAAACGGTATGCCACAGTCCATACACCTACCAGCTTGTTTTTGCAGATGCGAAAACTCTTGCTCCTGGTAAACCTCTTTCCAGTCTTTTATACGAACATCCACGGGTCTACGTTTTGGCAACTCACGTGGTGTATTAATAAAACCTTTTGGATCAGCCATTTATCTCCGCCATAACTGCGCTATCTACCGGCAAGCCTTCGCGTTGTGCTTTGGCCATAACTTCCAAAACTCTTGCATAATCTCTCGGCATAATCAAAGTAATTCGGCTCTTACTCTTTTCCCAATCAGCCAACAGATCTTTAGCTATCTGTGATCCAGTTTCCACAAAAAAGTTAGAAATACTGCTCCTTACAAACTCCTCTTTAGTGGCAGGAAGGGAAAGTAAATCAACCATCTCAGTGTTTACAAGTGATGGTTGCAAATCTAATACAAAGGCCATTCCCCCAGACATACCAGCTGCAAAATTACGTCCAGTAGATCCGAGCACAATTACCGATCCACCAGTCATGTACTCACACCCGTGATCGCCCACACCCTCCACGATTGCATGCGCACCAGAATTGCGCACACAAAATCTTTCTCCTACCACTCCTGAGATCATGATCTCCCCGGAGGTGGCTCCGTAACCAATTACATTTCCTGCAATTACATTTTGATTTGATTTAAAGCTGGCTTTTTCATCAGGTCGAATTATCACTCGCCCGCCAGATAAACCTTTTGCCACATAGTCATTGCTATCGCCATAAAGTCTTAATGTCAGGCCAGATGGAATAAAAGCACCAAATGATTGACCTGCCGAACCATGAAAAGTTATATCAATGGTATTTGCTGGTAGCCCTGCACCACCAAACTTTCTTGTAACCTCACTGCCCAGCATGGTACCAACTGTGCGATTAACATTTCTGACCGGCATATCTAAACGCACACTTTTGCCATTTTCTAAAGCATCCTTGGATAACTTAATTAATTCATTATCCAATGCTGCAGATAAACCATGATCTTGAACTGTTGTATTTTTACGATCACCGTTTCCTATCGGTGCTTGCAAAATTGGTGAAAGATCTAATCCGCTTGCCTTCCAATGATCTGTTGCAGCCTTCGTATCGAGCATTTCCACTTGGCCAATAGCATCCTCTAATTTTCTAAAGCCTAGTTGGGCAAGTAACTGCCTAACCTCTTCAGCTATGTATTCAAAGAAGGTTTCCACAAACTCAGGTTTTCCAGTAAATTTCTTTCTCAGTTCTGGATTTTGTGTTGCTACCCCAACCGGACAGGTATCTAAATGACAAACTCGCATCATTACGCAACCAGAAACAACCAGAGGTGCGGTGGCAAAACCAAACTCTTCGGCTCCTAGTAAAGCTGCGATTAAAACATCTCTACCAGTTTTCATCTGGCCGTCAACTTGCACAACAATTCGATCTCTTAAACCATTAAGCAACAAAGTTTGTTGAGTTTCAGCTAATCCTAATTCCCATGGCGCGCCAGCATGTTTTAGTGAGGTTAATGGCGATGCACCAGTTCCACCATCGTGACCAGATATTAAAACTACATCAGCATGGGCTTTACTTACTCCAGCTGCAACCGTGCCAACTCCAACCTCTGCAACCAACTTCACATGAATTCTTGCCTGGTTATTAGCATTTTTTAAATCATGAATTAGCTGCGCTAAGTCTTCAATCGAATAAATATCATGATGTGGTGGTGGTGAAATTAATCCAACCCCAGGAGTTGAGTAGCGAACCTTTGCAATCCATGGGTAGACCTTGTTGCCAGGCAACTGCCCACCTTCACCAGGTTTTGCTCCTTGTGCCATCTTTATTTGAATATCATCAGCATTAACTAAATACTCACTTGTGACTCCAAATCTGCCACTGGCAACCTGTTTGATAGCAGAACGACGTAGATCTCCATTGCTATCTGCTTTATTTCTAGCTGGATCTTCACCGCCTTCGCCAGTATTTGATTTACCGCCAATTCGATTCATGGCAATTGCCAGCGTTTCATGAGCTTCCTGTGAAATGGAGCCATAGGACATAGCGCCAGTAGCAAACCTTTTAATAATTTCAGAGGCCGGTTCAACTTCATCAATTGAAATAGGTTTTCGTATGTCAGACTTAAAGTTAAACAATCCCCGCAAGGTCATTAATCGACGGGATTGGTCATCAACTCTGTTTGAATACCTCTTAAAAACATCAAATCGTTTTGAGCGAGTTGCATGCTGAAGAGTAAATACAGTTTCTGGATCAAATAAATGTGGTTCACCCTCTCGTCGCCATTGATACTCCCCACCAATTTGTAATTTCTTAGTTCCAGGAATCTCTCCTCCTGGTGGATATGCAATGTGATGGCGCTTTATAGTTTCTTGCGCGATTATTTCAATCCCAGCTCCACCTAAACGAGAGGTAGCCCCTACGAAGTATTCATCCACTACTTCAGCTGATAAACCAATAGCTTCAAAAATCTGAGCTCCGGTATAGGAGGCAATTGTCGATACTCCCATTTTTGACATTACTTTCAATACACCTTTACCCAAAGATTTTATTAAATTCCTTACCGCTTTCTCTGGAGTAATTCCGGTAATAACTCCCTGCCTCACTAAGTCTTCAGCACTCTCCATTGCTAAGTAAGGATTAACCGCGGCTGCGCCAAAACCAATCAGGAGCGCAACATGGTGAACCTCTCTAACTTCACCGCTTTCGACAACTAAGCCCACCTTAGTTCTTGTTTTTTCACGGATTAAATGGTGGTGCACCGCGGAGGTAAGCAAGAGCGATGGAATTGGTGCATTTTCAGCATCACCATCTCGATCTGATAAAACTATGATTCTTGCGCCCTCATTAATTGCAGAAGAAACTTCAGATCTAATTTGCTCTAATCTGGCAACAAGTGATCTGCCACCACCTGCGATAGGAAATAATCCGCGCACTACATGAGTTGCAAATCCTGGTTGGTCACCATCTACATTTACGTTAATTATTTTTGCTAATTCATCATTATCGATCACAGGAAATTGCAGCGAAATCTGCCGGCATGATGATGGGCCTGGATCTAAGAGATTGTGTTCTGGACCAATGGAGCCGCCAAGTGAGGTAACTAATTCCTCTCTAATTGCATCCAATGGTGGGTTAGTAACTTGGGCAAATAACTGAGCAAAGTAATCAAATAACAATCTTGGTTTTTCAGATAATGCAGCAATGGGTGTGTCAGTTCCCATGGAACCCAGCGGTTCGGCACCATTCTTAGCCATTGGAGTGATTATTAACCGCAACTCCTCTTCGGTGTAACCAAATGCACGTTGACGGCGAACTACTGAAGAGTGCGGATAAACAATATGCTCTCGCGACGGTAAATCACTTAATCTAACTAACCCAGCATGCAACCAGTCAGAGTATGGCTGGGTTGCTGCCAAACTATCTTTAATTTCATCATCCTCGATTATTCGGCCTTCTTGCAGATCAACTAAAAACATCTTTCCTGGTTGCAATCTTCCTTTTCGCACAATTGATTCTGGCTTAAAATCTAAAACACCAACCTCGCTTGCCAATACCACTAAACCATCATCTGTTACCCAAAATCTTGATGGTCGTAAACCATTGCGATCTAACACAGCACCAATCTGATTGCCATCTGTAAAAGTAACGCAAGCTGGACCATCCCAAGGTTCCATAAGAGCGGAGTGAAATGCATAAAAATCTTTTCTAGACTGCGACATAGTTGCATGGTTTTCCCA
>Ga0222713_10006581_pt1 | contig 11012 bp, 11 predicted proteins | sample C33_649DmetaG_FD_165061 | JGI IMG/M metagenome (GOLD analysis project Ga0222713, IMG submission 165061) | Estuarine water microbial communities from San Francisco Bay, California, United States - C33_649D | ecosystem: Environmental > Aquatic > Marine > Unclassified | place: USA: California... | reverse complement strand
ATTTTGTAAAAATTACTAATCAACGGGATATTGATTTAGTTAAAGGGATATATAATAAAAGAGCAAAAGAATTAAATTTACCATCTATTTTAGAAAATGATCCTTTTGGGTTAAATGAATTGGCAAGACAATTTCTTAAAGAAGCTTTAATAGAAACTTGGAATCCCGAGGAATCTTTCGTATCTTTATCTAGATATATGATTGACAATGGAATGAATATCAAACCATTGCCTAAAATTAAGGTTATAAAGGATGATGAACAAAACGCATCCGATCTTTTGGGTAAAACGGCTTATTACAATCCAACCGAAAAGTCTATCACTTTATATACAATGGATAGGCACCCAAAAGATATACTGCGTTCATTTGCTCATGAAATGGTTCATCATGAACAAAATTTAGAGGGTAAGTTAGGTAATATCAATACTACTAATACAAATGAAGATGGTGACTTACCAGAAATTGAAAAAGAAGCGTATCAAAAAGGAAATATGATGTTTAGAAATTGGGAGGATAGTATTAAAAATGTATAAATTAACAGATTTATATAAGCAATTAAAGGAAGAAGAAACAGCGGCTCCTGAACAACAATATAAAATTTATTGTGATATGGATGGTGTATTAACTAACTTTGATAAACGTTTTGAGAACTTAAATCCCGAAAAATTAACAGCTTCTCAATACCAAACAAAATATGGTATAGAAAAATTTTGGAACTTAATAGATGTTGATAATAAAATTAAGTTTTGGGTAGGAATGGATTGGATGCCTGATGGTAAAACACTTTGGGATTATATTAAAGATAAAAATCCAACATTACTTTCAGCCCCCTCTAAAAATCCAGCATCACGTTTAGGTAAAAGATTATGGGTTAAAAACAATATACCTGGAACTCCTTTAATTTTAGCATCAGCAGAAAAAAAACAAAATTATTCCGGAAAAAATAAAATACTTATTGATGACCGCCCTGATAATGTTGAACAATGGAGATCAAAGGGTGGTTTTGGAATATTACATACAAGCGCAGCAGATACAATTAAACAATTACAAAACATAGGATTATAAAAATGGCATCACCAATAACATATAAACGTTTAGTATTATCAGGAGATAATGCTAAAGCAACAGCCGATGAGGTTAAAGCAAAAATGTCTAAAGATTGGAAAAGAGATTTTCCTGATGGTAAGTTAGATATTAAAACTGGATTAGAAGGTAAAATGGTAATTGATGTTACTACTAAAGATTCATCAGCTGCCTCTTTAGCATCAAAAATTAAAGATATTGCTACTCGTAATAAAGTAACAGTAGTTACTAAAGACAAACCTACATTAAAGGCAGTTAAAGAAAATGATACCAAAAAACCTGCTATGACTGATGATGAATTGATGAAAAAAATTAAATCATCTTTATCATTCCAAGTTTCCGGTGGTAAAAAAGGTAAACCTGGACTACAGGAAGCTATGGATAAACGTATAGCTGTTGTATTCTTTAAGTACAAAGGTAAATCATTTCCAATGGACTACAAACCAGGTTCTATGTTTGCTAGATTTGTTAATGATTTAGAAAAATCAGGTGCCTTTAGTAGCGAGGATGAAGTTTCAGATTTTATGTCAAGTGAGGAATTTGATACTTATGCTAATAAATTCAATGTAGAAATTGATTACGCTGATTACGATCCTACACCATTGTCAGTACCAACTAAAGAACCTATCAATCCCCAAGATATGATTCCAGGTAGAGCGTCAGGTGACTTTAATCCTGATGTTCCTAATCGTATGACTGATTTGTTTGAAAAATTGAAAAAAACAGGTAAATTAAAAAAATCTGAATTAACAGAAATTATTAAAAAATACAATTTTGAATCATTTGATAACTTAGAATCTGCTATTAAACACCATGAAAATGGTGATGGTTATTACGATAGGACTAAGTTAATAAATATATTTAATCAACTAGAAGCTAGTGACCAACAAAAAGCAAGAACAAAATATAGCGAATATTTTGGTAAAAAAAAATAAATGAAAAAAGATTCGGTTTTAAAAAAAGAGTTCAAACATAGAGATGTAGAACGTCTCCGTAACTTAGTTCAAGGCAAGTATGGGGAAAAAACTACTATGGGAACTGGTTATAATAAAGTAAAAGAATTTCATGATGAGGGAGATATTTGGGAGGAAGATGGACGTCAATGGACTATCAAAAACGGCTTAAAACAAAATATCACTAAATTAGATAAGGCAAAAGAAGGTATTGTTTTACCTTTATTTTGTCCTACTTGCTCTAGTGCTATGAAACCACACTTAGATAAAAGATGGTTTATAATGTATGGACATTGTTTTAATTGTCAAGTAGATGTTGAATCAAAATTACGCAGAGAAGGTAAATTAGAGGAAACAGAAAAACAAGTAATTAATCAACATTTAGAAGGAACAATTAAAGATTTTGAGGTTTGGATTGATGAATTAATTAATACAAATGAATCCTTTATAACCGAACAAGGTGATGTTGAAAAGTGGGATGGTAATGGTAAAACTCAATTATTAAAATATAAAGAGGAAGCTCTTGAGTATTTGAAGAAACAAAAGAAAGAATAATATTTATTATATATTACACATGAAAGACATTCAAAAAATAAAAGAATTTTTCTCTAAACCTATGGAAGCTATTACTACAGCTTATGAAGCTAAAGGAGAATATTTTAAACCATCAATCCGTAAGGATAAATCAAATCCTAACTTTCTATACGTTGACATAGCTTACCCAGCAGGTTCAGATGTTTTATCTATTGGTGGGTCTAAAACTATGGGTGGTCAAGATAGAGAAGCAGGTGCTGCTAAAGCATTGTCAATGGGTAATATGATTGCTAAAAAATTACAAACAAAATACAACATTGAAGATATAGATGTAAGCGATTTAAAAAATGGTAAAGTAGAGGTATTCGCTGTATCGGATGACTTTATTAAAATGACTTCTCCTTCAATTGATGACGAAACTAAATCTACTATTCCCACTAAAATGTCATATTACCCGTCGGCTTTATATAAAGAAGCTGAAGAAGAAGAAACAGCTGTTGATATGGCTAAAAAACAATTAGATGCTTTAGGTGTTAAATATGAATTAGGTAATAAATTTAAACCATTTAAAACAATTTATAAACCAACAGGCAAATCAGATAAATTTTATGATACATTTAATGATATTGTTGATTTATTTAATTTAGGTAATGCTGTAAAATCATCAATGGGTGAAGCTAAATTTATGTCCGGATTACTATCAGGTAAAGATTTTATTAATGCAAAATTAAAAAACTATCCTAAAGCAGTAGCTAAAGTTAACCAATTAATTGATATGATTGGTGAAGATAAATTCACAATAGAAATGGCTGAATGGATTTTTGATTTCTTTAATAATGCTTCATATGAAAGTCCAATGAATGAAAATACTAAATCAAACCCAGAAGTAGATAAACTTTTAAAAATTATTAATACTAAAAAAGGAGGACCAGAATATAAAAAAGCATTAATGGATTTAATAGCAATGGCTGAGAAAAAATCAGGCAAAACTGTTAACACTAAAAAAGAAGCATTACTTGCTTTAGACTATGTTGAACCTACTATTAGAGAAGCTAAAGAAGAAGATAAAGTAGATACCATCATAATGGATATTCCTTTATTCCTTCGTATGTTAGAATATTCAAGAGAAGATGCTTCTCAAGACATGGATTTACATGATGTTACTGAAAAAGCAATTTCATTAGGTAAAGAAAGAGGTATATTACAAATGGATGATTATGATGAGATTATAGGTACTACTGAAAAAGTAAATGAAGTTAACTTAAAACAATCTAAACTATCCTCAGCCGAATACCAAAAAGCTAAAAAATTAAAAGATTTTAAAGCAAGCGATTGGAAATGGAATGCTGATGAGGATTTATATACCAAAGTAAACGAAGGTGAATTAACCGAAGAAGCAGACCAAAAACAAGCCAACAACTACGCTTATCAATTTATGCAATATTTTGATAAAATGAGAAGGATAGTTGGAGGTAACTTTGGAGATGATACTAGAAAAGAATTTGAAAAACTAGTACAATCTAAGTTTTCTAAACATACAGTAAATGAAACAGAAGAATTAACCGAAACATACGTTCCTTCAAACATTAAAGAATTCGCTAAAAGAAAAGGCGTATCTTCTTTAGTTAATAAGGTAGCTGGTTGGGCTGAAAAAGTAGGTAAAGGTATTAGAGGTGGAACAGCTATTGGATACAATTATTCTACTCTTGTTTTAGATATGACTTACCAAGGTTCAGAAATTCGTATCAATACAAATGATGATACAGTTACACTATATGATGAACCAGTTTATAGTTTTAATGACTTTAAACAAGTATATTTAGATAATCAAGATATAGAAGAAAATGTTGCTCCTAATCACGATGGAAAAGCAGCACCCTACGGTTCAGGATATAAACCTTTAGAAGAAAAAATTGCTAAAGCATTAGATCAAATCAACGAGGAACTTTGCCCTGCTGGTAAAGCATATAGAAAACGTAGAATGGCAGCTGGTGAAAAATCATCTGCTTATCTTTCAGGTCGTGCTGTTAAAGTATGTAAAGGACAAATGTCTGGTAAAAAGAAAAAGAAATAATGGATTTAATTAGACTACAAGAATTAGTATCTGAATCATTACGTGACTGGTTTAAAAAAGAGGACTGGGTGCGTATTGACACTCAAGGTAATATTACTGGTCCTTGTGGTTCGATGAAAAAAGGTGGAGCTACAACTCGTTGCTTACCTCGTAAAAAAGCTCAATCATTATCTAAGGCCGAAAGAGCTAAAACCTCTAAGAAAAAAGCTGCTGCTTCTCGTAAAGGAAAGCAATTTGTAAAGAACACAGAGAAGGCAGAATACAAAAAAGGCACATATCAGAAAAAATAACATATTTATCAGCATATATTATGGCAAAATTTAACTTAAAAGAACATATAGCAAAAAATAAGTCTACATTCTTTGGTTCATTAACTGAGGGACAATTTTCTTGGATGACCCAAGATACAGGACAACAAATCGGTTCACAGGATGAAAACAAAATTCCTGTATACATGTTTGATGATAAAGGTAAATACTACTATGAAAATGATTATGATGGTTATGGTGTATTTGGTGGCATGGATTACTATGAATTACTAGACCAAATGAATGGTGGCTCAGGTGATAGAAGTAGAGGTATTGATTTAGCTTTTGGTAAGGAAAAAACGGGTAGTGAAATATTATTTCCTGCTTTAGTTACTAAACCAGATAAGTTTAATTATAGAACTCATAACTTTGCTGTAGAAGCAGAAACTGATCCTAATCAATCTTGGTATGAACCAGAAGAGGATGATTTTTATGATCAAAACGATGAAGAGGAATATGGATACAATGATGAAGAAGAAGAATTAGACGAAAATAAAGAAAACTTAAAGGAAAGTGTAAAGATTCTTGATAGACAGGCTGATTTAGATCAAGCGTATTTTAACCTTGATGTAGACGGTACAGAAATGGGTTTTTCATACTGGGATTACGATGAGGAATTTGATAACGCAACTTATGAAGAGGTTATGTATATGATTGAAAAACAACTTATTAATACAGATAAGTATGGATTCCCTGTTGATCCACAATTAACCCCTGAACAAAAAGAAGAAATCGCTCAAGTTGTACTTAAAGATCTTCAAACAAACCCAGGTTGGAAATCAAATCTTAAAGAAAATAACGAAACAAAACCAACAACAAAAATGAAAAAATCAGAATTAAAAGCTAAAATTAAAGAAATGATTGTAGCCGAATATGAAAGAGATGTAGATTACACAGACGAAACAGCTGGATATGATTTCTTAGCCGAATTAGAAGGTATGTTAAACGAAGCTGAAGGTTTAACTCCTCTTCAAGACTATGTTTATCAATACGAAATAGAAATTAGTGGTGAAGATGAAGCACAAGAATTTTTAGATGATATTAGAAAACTAAAAACACCACAAGATGTTTATGATTATTATGCTTATGACAGAGACTGGTCAGGTTCTATGGACGATGATTTAGAAAATATCTTCAGACAAGTAAAAAGAAAATTCAAAAACTTAAACGAAGCAAGTGAATTTGATACAAACAAACCAGCTCGTATTGCTGAATTTCTTAAAGCACTTGATCTTCTTGTGTATGATGAATACCACGCAGAATTATACGATTCTGATGAAGTTAAACAAGCATATGATCTTTTAGTAAAAGCTGCTAAAAAATTAGGAAATTTAAATGAAGCTGACGAAACTGAAAAAGATACAGCCGAAGTAGATACAACAGATGTAGCAGTAGATGATACCGAAACTATTGATACTGAAACTGAAGTAGAAGTAGATCCTAATGTAAAAGCTGTTCAAGATGCTTTAACACAAGCACAAGTAGCTGCTCAAAAATTAGGCGATCCTAAATTAACAGATCAAATTGGTAATACAATTACTTTCTTTACTCGTGAACACGTAGTTGAAAAACCTAAATCAGCTGTTGCTGAAGGTGATGAAATGGAAGAAGGTAAAAAAGAAGATTTAAATGAATCTATGTTCCCAATGTTAAAGAAAATTTTAAAATAAAAGTATATGAACACACAAGAATTAGCAGAAAAAATCGAGTTATTGTTTGAAGAGTTTAAAGCAGAACATGCCAAAACTACTAAAGCAGCTCATGGTCGCGCCCGTAAAGCATTAGGTGAAATCAAGAAATTGGTTACCGAATACAGAAAAGCGTCAATCGATGAAGACAAAAAATAATATCGAAAACTTAATTAAAAAAGCATTAGAAGAGTCCCTATCTAAAGGGGACTCTCCTATTGTTGAAGCTACTCTTTCTAAAGCACAATTAGATAAAAGAGAAGACATTATTAAAGATTTAAAAAAGAATAAAAAAGAATTAGTAAAACGCTACGGCAAAGATGCTGAAGCGGTTATGTATGGTAGAGCAACAAATTTAGCTAAAAAAGCCGTATCAGAAATGAATAAAGAAAAATTAAAAGAACTTGTTAGAAAATCTCTAATGAACGAAGCCGATATTGAAACTATGGCCGATAAAATTGGTGGTGAGGATGAATTATCTTTAGCATCTAATTTACTTGATGATTTTGAATCAAAATTAAAATCACACGATTGGTTTTATATGATGTCGGATGATAACCGAGCATACACAAAAGGTTCAGCTGAAGAATCAGAACTAAAAAAATTAGCTAAACAATTAGCTAGTATGGGATATGGTGATGATGCTGCTGAAGTGTATGATCAATATAATAAATTTGATAAAGTTTCTTTTGAAAGCTATATTACCCCAACCCAACCCTTTATTCCAATGTATAAAAGAAAACAAATGGGTTTAGATGAAACAGAATTTTCTAAAGAATTTGATAATGATCCTGCTTTAAAGGGTGGTCAAAAGAAATTACCCGATGCCTTACAAAAAGCAATTGTTAAAAAAGAAAAAGGTGTTAAAGAAGATTTAGATTTAGGTCATGAAGATGACGAACCACATATGATTAAAGCTGAATTATATCGTATTGGAAAATATGCTATGGAATTATATCAAATGGTAGATGGGTTTGAAGATAAAGGTGAGGTTGATTTCCCAGCTTGGTGGCAGTCAAAAATTACTAAAGCACAAGAAATGATGGTATCAGCTAAACACTATTTGGATTTTGAATTAAAAGAACCCGCTATTGATGCTATGGTAGGTGTTGCCTCTGATGAGGAAATACTTGACGATGCTCCAATGATGGAAGATGAAATTGGTAAAGCTGATATATTATCTGGTGAATTATATAAGTTAAAAGGCAAAATCCAAGATGCTTTTTTTGATAAAATTAGAAAATTTATTAATATGGGTAGCTATGAGGATGCTGAATATTTACTTAATAGAGTTAAAGGTCAAATGAAAGAAAAGAGTTTAGCAGAAACTATAGCTCAAAAATTAAAGTCTAAATAATGACTAAAGACGAACTAAAGGAAAAAATCAAAACTCTGGTTAAACAAGTATATAAACCAGAAACTCTATCAATAGATACGAGTGCTGAAATTTCCTTAGATGCTCCTAAATTTCCAGTATTACAAAAATTTCCAAAACTTAAAGATATCATTGTTGATTTATTAACAGATCAATATGAAATATTTGTAAGTGATATTCAATGGGTTGCTCCCAAACCAACTACATTTAGAATTATTTTAGGTAATGGTGAACCTTTTATGTTAACTTATACTCCAAGAAGTTGGATTGCTGTTATTGAAGGTAAAAAATATTATTTATTAAATTTAAATGAAGAAGAATCAGCTACTGAGGCCATTGCTCGAATGTTAGCTTATGGTATAGCAGAAGAAAAACCAGTTGAAGGTGAAACAGCAGAAACACCTACCGAAGAACCAGCAGCAGAAGAAGATACAACAGCTGAAGCTTAATTATGAATATATCTAGAGAACATATTGCTTTTACTTTAGGTATTCCTATTCCTCTTAATGAATCTATTCAATTGAGTGAATCATTAAAATTAAAAATATTACAAGAACAATTATTATACGAATCTTTTTTAGATAGTATTAAAAACTATGCTTCTGAAAAATTTAATCAAGTAGTAACAACTATTAAAGATTGGAAAGACGCCGCTGCTGTTATAGGTAAGGTGTTATCTAATGGAGATTTACTAAATGATTTTTTAAAACCATTAGAAAGAAGAGTAGTAAACTTAATTCAACCACTTACAGATTTTCTTAAAAAGAATAAACTTGATTCTTTTATTAAAACTATTACTAATTTTATAGATAAAATTAAATCTTTAGAAGGTTGGAAAAAATTTATGGCTTTAGTTTCTGTAGGAAGTATAATAACTTATATTTTAGAAAAATTAAAATCATTAGGTCCTGATGTTATTAAAGATTTTATATCAAAAACTTTTTCCTCTAATTTTATAACTGACATTGTAGGAAAATTAACTGATTTTAAATCATATTTAGGATGGTTACAACCTATTGTAAAAGGAGTAGAAATTATATTTAACTTCTTAAAACCATTAATAGAAGCATTTGTTGCTGCTTTTAAATCTGGAAGTAAATTTGCAACTAAATTAATAAAAGAAAACAATTTAACACAATTTAATATGAAAGATAGATTTCAAAAATTAGCAGGTATTAAAGAAGTAGCTCCTACTACACCTACAACCCCAAATCCTAATAAACCTGATAGTAGTGTTGCTACTATTTCTAAAGATTTAGAAGACCAATCTTCAAATTTTAAAAATATTTCTACTAAAGAAAAAATGGGACAACTTTTAGATGCTTTAGTAAATAAATTAACTCCCGAATTTAAAGAATCCCCAGCATTTAAACAAGCCGTATTGCTATTTTATAATAAGTATAAATAAATGGATCCTTTAGATTTATTTTTTAAAAAGTTCTCTTATAAATTTGATAAGGGATACCCTGATTTAAATAATAAAACCGATATGATATTGCTTGAATCTTTATTAAGTGAAATTTTAAATGAAAAACTAAGTTTAAGTGAAGGAACAGATAAAGCAAATACACAAAAAGCAACAGATATTCTAGTTCAAAAATACCCAGATATGTTTGGAAAACAATCTGATGTATATCGTTTAGCTAATAAAAACAAAATTTCTTCTGAAGAATTTGTAAATATTATTAAAAAAGAATTTAATAATGTTGATGTAAAAGTTAGTCCTCCTGGTACTCCTCCTAACGTTAAACCTTTTGGAAGCAGAAAATTTACTTTATATGAATTTAAAACTGAAGATGGCTTGGTTAGAATTTTACTTTCTAGTGGGGGGAATGAAGGTGAAAAATATGAACAAGATTTTGTAGCTAAAGCAAAAGCTAATGCTGGTACACCTAATGATGAATTACCTAATGATTTAAAAACATTATATGATAAATTAGGCATAGATAATAGTGAATTAACAGCTAATGATATTAAATTTGAAGGATCGGGTAAAGGAAAAAGTACTAAAAGAAGTTTAGATCTTGAGGGACCTAAAGATGTAGGATCCACAATTTCAGACTTAACTATAACATATAACAATAAAAAATATTATATTTCTTTAAAAAATAAAGCAGGTAGTGGTGTTTATAGTGGTCCTAGTATTCCTTTTATTTATGAAAAAGATGGTAAAGTTATATATGATAAAAATAAATTAAATGATAATGAAAATATAGCTACATTATTTAATATTTTTAATATTAATTCTCAGAAATTAGCGGATGGGTTAAATAATTATGTTAATAAAAAAGGTGAAGAAACTAAATTTAAAAAAATAACTATTGATAATGAAAAATTTAAAAATTTATTAGCATCATCTTTAGGTTATGGTTATTATTATGTTAGAGAAACTACAGCAGGTGAAGTAAAAGTTATACCTTTATTAACACCTAAAGCAGCAATAGATGCTATTGGTACTATAACTAGTGTAGAAATCAAATACCCAGGCCCTACTACAAAACAATTAACTATAAAAATAGATACTAATAAACCTAATAAAGAAGATGTAGTATCTCCTCTTGATGGAACTCCTGAAAATAAGGAAGAAACATTAGTATCTCCTTTTGGTCCTTCACAATATCAAGTATCAATTAGAAATACAGCAGGTAATTTATTACCATTATCTTTAAGAATTAGTAAAACTAGTTAATATTTATAATTATGGATTTAAAACAATTAATTAGGGAAACATTAGAAAATACGGATTGTTGTAAAGCAACAAAACCTACTAAAGCACCTATATTAAACGAAAGTTTAGCTCCGCGTGAGATATTGTCTGAGGGTTTAAAATATCATATAGACAATAAAAAACCGCTTACTGAGCATGTGTATCGCGCTGGTTCTAAAAATTATTTTAATTTATGGGCAGAAGCAAGATCTTTATATCTTAGAGAAATCCTAGATTTTTCAGGTGATGATTTAGCTATATTAACTGAGACTGATTTAGGTGATTTTGGT
>Ga0222713_10006579_pt1 | contig 11015 bp, 3 predicted proteins | sample C33_649DmetaG_FD_165061 | JGI IMG/M metagenome (GOLD analysis project Ga0222713, IMG submission 165061) | Estuarine water microbial communities from San Francisco Bay, California, United States - C33_649D | ecosystem: Environmental > Aquatic > Marine > Unclassified | place: USA: California... | reverse complement strand
CGGCTCGTTATGCCTTGATGTCCTACCTTTGTTTTATGGTGAAAATCTGGCCATTCGTTTTCCGAATTTCCTTGCTTCTGCTCGTGGTTCTTCCAACGGGTTTAAGGGCTCAAATTGGCTTGTACGGTTGGGTATACAACGAGCGAACCTTGGAGACGATTCCGGGAGCCATCGCCATTGATTCCGCTACCCACGAATACACCGAAGCTACGCAGCAAGGTTTTTATCAGCTGGCTACTCGTAAAGGCTTGAGAACCTTTGTTTTTGTTGCCAGTGGGTTCAAACCGCTTCGGGTGGAATTGGATATTGACAATCCCAAGAGTTACAATGTGTTTTTAACCCCGACTCCACGCGGGAAATCAGATTCCTCAGCCCAGTACTTGAGTTTGTATGATGCTCAAGTGAGTTCCTACAAGCCTTTGAAAAGACAAGTGACCGATGCGCCCACTTTGTTGAGTTTAACAGACCCCATCAAATACCTTCAATTCCTGCCCGGGGTTTCAGGTGGCCTAGAGGGTCTGAGTGGAATGTATGTAAGAGGGTCCAATGCCGATCAGAATTTGTTTTTGATGAATGGCCTACCCATCTATGGAAATGGTCATGTTTGGGGCCTGTTGTCCAATTACAACCCCGAAATCAACAAAAGCGTAGTGTTGTACAGGGGAGTGGCGCCGGCTCGATTTGGAGGCCGCGCTGGCGGTGCCGTTATGGACGTCACCACTCAAGGCGGATCGGCTGAGAAAACAAGCGGTTCCCTTCAAGTGGACCCGCTTTCGTTCAACTTATCGATTGAAACACCGATGGATCTTAGCGGTCGAACCACCATGGCTTTGAGCATACGCCGCAGCTATTTGGATTGGCTGTTTGATTTTAATTCTTCAGACGGAAGCTCTTCTACAGTGGTCAATATGCATGATTTCAATGTCAAAGTTGATCATAAACAAGACCAATACACCCAGTGGTCCTTTTGGTTGTACAATGGCCGAGACAAATACCAGATTCGCCAATTTGCTCAAACATCTGATTCAGCGGGAGCACCCATTGATGCATCAATTCTATTGGGTGTGACTTGGCAAAATACCTTGGCGGGGGTTTCCTGTTCCCACATCTTCAATTATCGACATTTCGCAACCTTTTCAGCGGGTATGTCAAGGTACCGCTTTTACAGCCCCATCGATATTCGAACAGTATATGATTCTGGCTCTATCAATCAACAAGTTTCGCATTTGTCTTTTTCCACTGAGCACGCCATTACCGATTTTCAAGCCCAAGCCGACTTTAGTTATTTGTTGGACAACAATAGCCGAATTCGATATGGGACCCAGTGGGTGGCTCACAACATGAAGCCCGGCCTTGAGTATTTGGGCATCCAATCGAATGGAAATCCTTACAGAGACACCCTCTATGGGTTGGAAAACGCACAAGTTCCCGTAGAAATTGCCAATTATGGGGAATGGGAATTGCATCCCAATGTAGGATTGTCCATCAATATGGGTCTTCGTTCTTGGACCTACATATCTGGAACGAATTTCTTCACCCGCTTGGAACCACGGTTCTTGCTTTCCCAGATGATGGAGGGGCAGAAAAGATTCCAATTGGCGGCCGGGGTATCCAATCAAGGCATCCACCAATTGTCAAGCATGGTCGGTATTTTACCCAGAGACATGTGGTTTCCTACATCGGGAAATTTCACTCCTCAAAAAACCTTGCAAGCCAGCGTAGGCTACCGCCAACCCTTGGGTTCTCGGTTTGAGATGAGCGCCGAAGGGTTTTGGAAAAAGTTCTACGGGATTACCGATCTCACAGGAGCTGCCAATGATGTGCTCAAGCCCAATTTCTGGGACGAAGCCATTGTTCAAGGTGAAGGATCTGCCCGTGGCTTTGAATTCTTGATTGCCAAAAACTCGGGTAAAGTGACGGGTCTTGCTTCTTATACCTTTAGCCGTTCTGAGCGCACGTATCCAGCCGTAAATGAAGGCAATCCTTATCCCTTTCGATGGGATAGGCCTCACAAGGCTAGTGCGCAGTTGACTTGGTACATTGCGCCCACATTCCGTGTCAATGCTTCTGGGGTATTCATGAGTGGCAATTTGGCCACGGTTCCCTCAAGTCGCTATGTAACGACCGATGGAAGTTTGGTTTACGACTACAGTCAAAAGAACAATTACCGATTGCCCGCTTACAAACGAGTAGATCTTGGGTTTACCAAAGCCATACATCCTGAAATTCCTAGAGGGTACAATGAGTACTATGGCATTCAGGTATACAACATCATGGGTTGGGTGAACCCCATGTTTACCAATCTCTCATTTGAAAACGGTGAGGTAAAACTCATTGGAATCCACCTGTTTACGTTTGTTCCTTCGGCCTTTTATAGAATTGAATTTTGATGAATCATTCGAAAATTATACTGAGTCTTTTCGTCTGCGCAGCGCTTTCAGCCTGTGAAACTGAATTGGATTCCTCCATGCTGACCTACAAACCACGGTTGGTAATCAACAGTTTGATGACAACCGATCAAGCCGTTTGGGCTTCAGTGAATTCCAATATTCCCTTGGCTGATAGTATGGGCCCAGCCCCGATAGAAAATGCCACGGTAATTCTCTTTGATCAAGTAGGAAATCAGTACCCCATGCCCTTCAATTTTGGTCAAGGTCGTTACGAGGCATCTATTCTTCCAAAACCTGGCGAACACTATGAAGTCGTGGCCAATTATGCCAATTTTCCTCAAGCTACGGGCAATACCACGTTGCCTTCAACTGTGAAAATCACGCCATCAACTTGGGTGGATAATACGGGGGTGGATGTTGATGGTTTCCCTACCGGAACCTTGTCTTTGAAAATTGTCGATGACAAGCAGGAGCGCAACTATTACAACATTTCCTTGTACCGATACGATGACTTCATTGCACAGTGGTTCATCATTAGCCCCGATTTTCAAGACAAGGAGTTGGAATCGCAGTCCATTTCGACACCAGATGGAGGATTTGTCATCAGCGATGCTTTGTTCAATGGAGCCGTCAAGACGTTCAACTTTACTACTCCTTTTGCATCAAAGGGCCAACAATATAAGTACATGGCCAGCATTCAAAGCATGAATGAAGATTACTTCTTGTACATTCAATCTTTGGATCAGTACACCCAACAATCGGGTTTGTTTACCGAGCCTGTTTCCGTCTTTTCCAACATTGAAGGCGGCTTGGGGATATGCGCTGGAGCATCTGTTTTGAAAGATACCATTCGATAAAACTCGGTGACAAAGCAAAAAGAATACATTCGGATTTCCAATGCCAAAGAGCACAACCTCAAAGGGATTGATGCCGAGTTTGAACTGGGTTCCTTTACCGTAGTTACTGGTGTTTCTGGGTCGGGAAAGTCTTCGTTGGTTTTTGATACCCTGTTTGCCGAAGGCCAAAGACGCTATGTAGAAAGCCTGAGTGCATATGCCCGCCAGTTTTTGGGCAGGATGAAGAAGCCAGCTGTTGACTCCATAGAAGGTTTATGCCCAGCCATTGCCATTGAACAAAAGGTCAATACGCGTAATCCTCGTAGTACAGTCGCTACTTCAACGGAGATTTACGATTATTTGAAGCTGTTGTTTAGTCGAGTAGGAAAAACGATTTCTCCGGTTTCGGGTCGTCAAGTCAAGCAAGATTCACCTCAAGATGTGGTCGATGCTGCTTTGAGCGATTTCAATGGCAAACGATTATGGGTATGTGCGCCCTTGACCGAGGGTCATTACAAACCGGAAGACTGGGCTCTGATGCAACAAAAAGGATTTAACCGGGTGGCCTGGGAATTGAATGATTACCTATTGGCTGACTTGATTGAATCAAAACAACACTACGAGGGTAGCCCGGTGTTGATTGTGGATCGATTGCGCATCGCTGCCGAAGACAGCGAGGTCGAAAGCCGTTTGTTTGATGCCATAGAAACCGCATTTTGGGAGGGAAACGGAAACTGCTCTCTGATGGACTTAGATTCTAAGAAAACCTTAGAATTCAACAATCGATTTGAATTGGATGGAATGACGTTTGAGACGCCCTCTCAAGATTTTCTTTCCTTCAACAATCCATATGGAGCTTGCCGAACATGCGAAGGATTTGGTTCGGTATTAGGAATTGATGAAGAACTGGTAGTTCCCGATCCTTCGTTGAGCGTTCACGAAGGAGCAGTGGCACCTTGGAAAGGTGAGACACTAGGCCTTTGGAAAAATGAATTCATACGAGCAGCATTGAAATTGGACTTTCCCATACACAGGCCTTACCGCGAATTGACCAAGTCTGAGTTGGATTTGCTGTGGAACGGGGGCCAAGGGGTAGAAGGGATTCGTCAATTTTTTAGCTACTTAGAGGAGAAGTCCTACAAGATTCAATACCGCGTTTTAGCTGCACGCTACAGAGGTAAAACAACCTGCTACGATTGCAAAGGGACCCGCTTGAGGAAGGAAGCTTCGTGGGTGAAATTGCAAAATATCGATGGCCCGTCTGATCAACCCGAGTGGATGAACTTGCCTGATTTGTTGTTGATGCAAATAGACGAAGCCTCCTCTTATTTTCAACAGGCAAAATTGTCGGTTCAGGACACCCAGGTGGCCGAAAGAATTTGGACGGAAATCCAGTCTAGGTTGCTGTTTCTACAAAATGTAGGCTTGGGCTATTTGACCCTCAACCGTTTGAGCAATACCCTGAGTGGAGGGGAGAGCCAACGAATCAATTTGGCCACTTCCCTGGGGTCTAATTTGACGGGTTCGTTGTATGTGTTGGATGAGCCCTCTATCGGCCTGCATAGCCGAGATACCGAACGACTGATTGGTGTGTTGAAGTCTTTGCAACAGGAAGGGAATACCGTTGTCGTGGTGGAGCACGATGAAGATGTCATGGCCAATGCCGACAATATCTTGGACATTGGCCCATTGGCTGGATCTGGGGGCGGGCATTTGGTCTTCTCGGGAGATCTGCAACAAATAAAAAAAGACTCCCAAAGCCTGACGGGTCAATACCTCAATGGTACAGAGTGTATCGCAGTACCAGAAAAACGGCGCCCCATGATTCAAAAAATCAGTTTAGAAGGCGCCCGGGCCAATAACCTCAAAGATGTATCGATTGAGGTTCCATTGGAGGCTCTGACCGTAGTGACGGGTGTGTCCGGTAGTGGCAAAACAAGCCTCATCAAAGGAGTGCTGTTTCCGGCCATATCTAGGCATTTGGGTCAGTTTTCGGGCACCAAGCAAGGGAAATTCAAGTCATTGGGTGGTAATATTCATTTGATCAAAGCTGTGGAGTTGGTGGATCAGAACCCCATTGGGAAAAGCAGTCGATCCAATCCAGTTACCTATGTAAAGGCTTTCGATGAGATCAGAGAATTGTTTGCCTCACAGCAACTGGCTCATTTTCAAGGCTTCAAACCCTCGCATTTTTCATTCAACGTAGATGGAGGTCGCTGCGATTCCTGTAGCGGTGAGGGAGAAAGCGTGATTGAAATGCAATTCATGGCTGATATCAAGCTTCCCTGCGAGGCTTGTGGAGGCAAGCGATACAAGAAAGATGTATTGGAAGTGACCTTCAAGGACAAGAACATTTTTGATGTATTGGAAATGACGGTCGAAGAGGCGCTGACGTTCTTTCAAGATCATAAAGGCATTCATGAGCGACTGCAGCCCTTGGCCGATGTGGGCTTGGGTTATGTGAAGTTGGGTCAAGGAAGCAATACCTTGAGTGGGGGTGAGGCTCAACGGGTCAAGTTGGCCTTCTACTTGAGTAAGGCCAGTCCTCACAAAGAAGGTGGAACCCTCTTTGTTTTTGATGAACCCACTACGGGTCTTCATTTCCATGATATAAAAAAACTCCTTGCTTCCTTGCAAGCCTTGATCAAGCGTGGCCATACGGTTTTGTGCATTGAGCACAATTTGGACGTGGCGAAATGCGCCGATTGGATCATTGATTTAGGGCCTGAGGCGGGCGAAGAAGGTGGAAGCTTGGTTTTTCAAGGAACCCCCGAAGGCTTGATAGATGTGAAAGAGAGCATAACAGCACCCTACTTGAAAGCCAAGTTGAAAGCGGCTGGTTGAGATTGCTCTACACGCTGAAACTTGTCGTTGAAATCCATTTATCGCTCGTTTAGACGCTTTTCAATAGTGGCGGTTAAACGTTACTTTTGTGATTCTCATTATGATGAAAAAATCTGCACTAGTATGGGGCTTTGTTTTGGGATTGATTTCTCAAGTTTCGGCCCAAGTTACCTTAGTGGAAAAAGTCGAAGCCCAGCCTGGCTCGATGGTGGTTCCCTATGAAATGTACACCCTGCCCAATGGGTTGACTTTGATTGTCAGTGAAGATCACAGCGACCCCGTGGCACACATCAACGTTACTTACCACGTGGGCTCTGCTCGTGAAATTCCCGGTAAATCAGGTTTTGCGCACTTCTTCGAGCACATGTTGTTTCAAGGCTCTCAGCACGTAGCCGATGAAGAACATTTCAAAATCATCAAAGAATACGGTGGAGATGTCAATGGCAATACCACTCGTGACCGTACGGTTTACATTGAAACCTTCCCTAGCAACTTTACTGAAACCGCTCTGTGGATGGAAGCTGACCGCATGGGTTGCTTCTTGGAGGCTTACACCAACGAGAAATTCGAAATTCAACGCAGTACAGTAAAGAACGAGAAAGATCAGCGATACAATGTTCCTTATGGCTTCTTGATGGAAGTAAAAGACCAGGAATTGTACCCCTCAGACCATCCTTACAGCTGGTCGACCATTGGTTTCGTCGATGATTTGGATCGAGCAGATAGCAATGACCTTCGCAATTTCTTTTTGCGCTGGTATGGGCCAAACAACGCTTGTGTCATCGTTTCAGGTGATGTGAATGTCGCTGAAGTTGTGGCTTGGACGGAAAAGTATTTTGGCAGCATTCAGGCTGGTCCAGAGGTGCGCAAGCAGCGCGTTCGCCCTGTGGTGTTGAAAGAGAACAAGATTGCTTCTTATTCTGATCCCAATGCCAACCTGCCTTTGATTTATACCACTTACGTGGGTGCTCCCGTAATGAGCAGTGACGAAGCCGCTTTGGATATGTTGTCTTATTTGTGGGGTAATACCCGCAACTCACCCTTGTACCAGCGTTTTGTTGACAAGGAATGGGCGATCCAAGTTGGGGCTAACAACAATCCGTTGAGCGCCATCAACCACGAATTGGCAGGCGAATTTTCGTTCATCGTAGTGGGTTACCCATGGAGCGATATCAACGGCTTGCGCAACATGATGGCGACCGCTATCGACTCTTTCGAATACGTGAACTTTAGCGACGAAGACTTGGAGCGCGCTAAAATCAATATGCTCAGCAACTTATCCAGTGGATTGGAAGGAGCTAGTACCAAGGCTAGTTACTTGAGCATGTTCTGGTACTTGGACGCTCGTGGTGCCGATGGCAAGCTGACCAACTTGGAGGCTGAGGCCGAGCGTATAAAATCGGTAACCCGTGAGGACATCATGCGTGTATACCGCCAATACATCAAGACCAAAAAGTCTTCGACCGTAGTCATTGAGCCTGCCCGTTCGGGTGCAGACGGCGAAAAGCCCAAATATCAGAGTTTCAACCCCAATGCCGACTACCGCAATCCTGTAGCCGAGGCTGAATACAAAGGTTTGCAGTACCGTCCTGTTCAGGACGATTTTGACCGCAGCGTTCGCCCTGAACCTTCAGCCGTGAAGGAAGTGGCCGTGCCTCAGGTTCAGAAAACTGTATTGAAAAATGGGTTGGAAGTGTGGACCTCTCCGTTTGATGAAACTCCACGCGTTTTCGTGCGCATGAGCATCGATGGTGGAGCCTTGTTGGAAGATGGCAAGACCATCCCTGCTGGAACCGCTGATATGCTTTCCATGGCTCTTCAAAACGGAACGGCCAAACGCACACCCGCTGAATTGGAGCAGGAGATGGAGCGATTGGGTGCCAGTATCAATATTGGCGCGGGAGCCACCTCTATGTACGTTACTTTGGGCTGTGAAAAGCAGAATTTGGAAGCAGCAGCTGCTTTGATGCGTGAAATGTTGTTTGAGCCTCGTTGGGATTCGGATGAATACAGCAAAGAGAAAAAGCGCGCCGTGGAGAGCGCCAATTCTGATTTGTTGAACCGCGGTACGGGTGCTTCAAACGCCTGGTCTCGCTTGACACAAGGTGACAATTCCTTGGGTACCTATGTGGGTGCGAGCCAATATGAAAAGGTTCAATTGAGCCACTGCCAAACCTATTGGGAAAAGTACTTCTCGCCTTCAGTGAGCAAGTTGGTTGTCGTGGGTTCAGTGAACCAAGAAGAAGTTTTGCAATACTTCTCTTTCTTGAGCGACTGGAAAGGCAAACCGGTCGAAATCCCTATGCCTGCAAACAACTACGATTTTCAAACTTCTCAAATCTTTGGAGTAGAATATGTCGATGCCAAACAATCTGACATCTACATAGGTTTCAAAACCTTGCCTTATGACGCCACAGGTGACTTCTACAAGGCTTCAGTCATGAACTTCGCTTTGGCCGGCAACTTCAATAGCCGCTTGAACTTGAAAATTCGCGAAGAGAAAGCTTGGACTTATGGCATTCGCGGCGGATTTAGCGCGGGTTACAAGGACTTGCCTGGAACCTACGTAATTTCAGCTGGTGTGAAGTCAGAAGCCACTGATTCAGCCATAGTAGAGATTTTGAACGTATTGGAAACTTACAAGACAGAAGGAATCACAGACGAGGAGTTTGCCTTCACTAAATCAGCTTTGATTGCGTCTGAAGCTCTGGATTACGAATCGCTTTTCCAAAAGGCTGGATTCATCTTGTCTATGGCCAATCGCGGATTGTCAGAAGATTATACGGCACAGCAGTTGGCTACCTTGCAGAGCATGACCAAAGAGGAATTCAACGCCTTGGCCAAGCAGTATTTGAATACCGACGAACTAATAATTGTCGTAGCCGGAGATATGCTGCGCTTGGAAGAGAAATTGAACAATTTGGGATTTGGAACCGTTCAACGTTTGAACAAAGACGGCAGCGGTAAGATCAAATTGCTCAAGGCGGGTACCACTGGTCACAAGAAGAATTACAATTAATCGCTTAGGCGAGATTTTAACGACGAAATAAAGAAGAGGGGCGTAAGCCCCTCTTTTTTTGCTTTAAATGGGCTCTAATGGGCTTGAAATGTCTACAAATTGTGGGCAACCCTCGCGCGTGTCGCGCGGGTTCGCGCGCGTGAAGTGTTAAATTGCTACATTGATTCAAGAGAATGGAAGAGAACAACGACAACAAGGAGTTTCAAGAGAAAATCATCCCGATAAACATTGAGGATGAAATGAAAACCGCGTACATCGATTATGCGATGTCCGTAATTGTATCTCGAGCATTGCCGGATGTGCGCGATGGGTTGAAGCCAGTTCACCGTCGAGTACTATACGGTATGGTGGAATTGGGCTTGGCTTCCAATCGCCCGTATAAAAAATCGGCTCGTATTGTAGGAGAGGTGTTGGGAAAGTATCACCCACACGGTGACAGCAGTGTATACGATACCATGGTTCGTATGGCTCAAGATTGGAGCTTGCGTTACCCCTTCGTAGATGGACAGGGAAACTTTGGTTCCATTGATGGGGATCCGCCGGCGGCCATGCGTTACACCGAGGCTCGTTTGCGCAAGATTGCCGAAGAGATGATGGTCGACATTGATAAGGATACCGTTGACTTCCGTCCCAACTTTGACGAAAGCTTGAAAGAGCCTTCTGTGTTGCCTGCGAAGATTCCCAGTTTGTTGGTGAACGGGGCGGCTGGTATTGCTGTGGGTATGGCGACCAATATGGCGCCCCACAACCTGTCAGAGGTATGCGAGGGTATCATTGCCTATATCGAAAACAATGAGATCACAGTCGAGGAGTTGATGGAGCACGTTAAGGGCCCAGATTTTCCAACTGGAGGTATTATTTATGGGGTAGAGGGTATACGCTCTGCTTTTGAAACCGGCAGAGGTCGCGTTGTCATGCGCGGTAAAGCCGAAATCGAGATCTCAAAGACAGGCAAAGAGATGATCGTGGTAACAGAAGTTCCCTATCAGGTGACGCCTTCTCAAATTATCATCAAGACAGTAGATTTGATCAATGAAAAGGTGATTGATGGTATATCGGCTGTTCGCGATGAAAGCGGTCGCCAGGGAATGCGAGTGGTGTTTGATTTGAAACGCGATGCCATTCCAAACATTGTACTGAATCAATTGTACAAGTTTACTCCCTTGCAAAGCAGTTTCTCCGTAAACAACATTGCCTTGGTGGGCGGTCGTCCCATGATGCTGAATCTCAAGGATCAGATTCGCCATTTTGTCGATCATCGTCACGAGATCGTTCAGCGCCGCACACAGTACTTATTGTCCGAAGCCCGCAAGCGCATCCACATTTTGGAAGGTTTGCTCATAGCTCTTGACAACCTCGATGCTGTCATTGCCTTGATTCGCGCCTCTAAAACTCCCGACGAAGCCCGCGATGGTTTGATGGGGCAATTTGGGTTGAGTGAAATTCAATCAAAAGCGATTTTGGATATGCGTTTGCAACGCCTTACTGGCCTGGAGCGCGATAAAATCCGTGCGGAACATGCTGAAGTGTTGAAAGAAATTCTTTACCTCGAGAGCATTTTGGCCTCTGAAGATTTGCGCATGCAGATCATCAAAGATGAGACAAACGAAATCAAAGAAAAGTACGGCGACAAGCGCCGAACCGAAATCGAATTCAATGCTGAAGAGATCAACATCGAAGATTTGATACCCAATGAAGAGGTAGTCGTTACCATTTCTCACATGGGATACATCAAACGCACGCCACTGGCTGAATACAAAGAGCAAAACCGTGGCGGTAAAGGACTGAGAGGGGTGAAGCACAGAGACGATGATTTCGTGGAGCACCTGTTCATCGCTAGCACCCACAATTACTTGCTTTTGTTCACGGAACAAGGTCGTTGTTTCTGGTTGAAGGTGTATGAAATTCCCGAAGGAGCCAAGGCGA
>Ga0222713_10006578_pt1 | contig 11016 bp, 4 predicted proteins | sample C33_649DmetaG_FD_165061 | JGI IMG/M metagenome (GOLD analysis project Ga0222713, IMG submission 165061) | Estuarine water microbial communities from San Francisco Bay, California, United States - C33_649D | ecosystem: Environmental > Aquatic > Marine > Unclassified | place: USA: California... | reverse complement strand
AACGCCAGTCGCTTTGACGCCTCGTCGACGAGCGGCGATCGCGACGTCGGGAGTCGATCGCGCGCGCGACGAAACGTCGTCAGGGGGGGGATTTCGAACGATGAAGACGTTGGCGAAAACACGCCAAGCGCACGTCGAGCGCATCGCGCGCGCGTGTATGTCCACGCCATCGCACGCGTCGTCGTTGACGTCGTCAAATGCGAAACAACCGTCGTCGTCGCGCGTCGTCGCCGAGCTCGCGCCGTCGCTCAAAGCGAACATGACCGCGCTCGTGCGTTTGGTGCACCCGGACGTGTTGAGTTCGACCCACCCCGAGCTCGCGAAAGCGAACGCCGAGGCTCTGGCGTACGTCCAAGGGACGCTGGATGGCGTGCAAAAGAGCAAGACGTTACCAGGGGCGAAGGTGATGCGATTGCGGTTTTACGTGCGAGACGGCGCGCGGGCGAACGGCGTGCGAGAGGTTCCGTTCACGTTGCGTACCACCGGGGGGGATTGTAGGAACGTCGTGGCGAGAGATTTAGGGTCGTTGTTCGCTTCGGTTGGCATCGCGCGGTCGTTCTCGTGGGCGGAGATGGATTGGAGCACGACGAGGAGCGAGGAGGAGGTGGAGGAGGAGAATCGCAGGCGCCGCGAGTATAAGGAGACGTCGCGCTCGAGCGCGCACGACGAGGGCGATGAAGAGGTGCCGCAGGCGTATAGACAACCAATGCCAGGTAATCCTTCGACGCGAGAGCAGCCGATGGATATTCATCGCGCGATGAAAGAAATGGACACGGCGTTTGAAGCCATCGCGGCGTGCGCGTGGTTAACCGAAGCGGACGCCGAACGCAAGAGAATAGTGCAATTCGAAGTCATCCCGCACATCGTCAATCAAGGGTGGGTGCTAAAAGGTCCGACGTTAGAGGCGATATGGCGCGGTGAGCGCGACGAGCGCGTGCTCATCGACGGACTGGATGGTGGAAGCGCGTTGGCTATTTTAGCCGTGCTCAAGCACGCGAAGAATTTAGAACGCATGTACGGTGCGCCACCAAAATAACGTGGAATAAAAGTTAGATAGCGAGCGGCGTAGGGTGAAGTTGTAGCACATCAGTTCATATATTTACACTACATTTCACCAAATAATCATTCATTCGTTGATTCATACGGGACGCTCATTCTCGCTCGTACGAGACGAGATAGCATTCGCGCTCGTACGGTTGCGATCGAGTCGAATGCTCGGGTAAAGTTTTTGAAGTCTGCGGGCGCAGCTGATCTTGCGCGACGTAAGAAACCACGCGATCGTCATCAAACATACACCAATGCTTGATATCGTTCTCCGTGGTGTGCGTGGTGAAATGTCCGGAAGACACCGCCGCACCGACGTGACACACGACGCCTCGCAATCGAGCGCTCAGCTTCTTCTCGCCGCGCACGTCGTCGGCGCCATAGTCATCAAAATTCAATCGCGCAGGCACGCGCACGCTCGTCAATATCTTCTTCACATGCATCGAGCCATCTCTTTTCACCTCGGTTTGAAATCGCTTGAGATGCACAAGGAGTACTTTCGGCAGCGACGCGACGCGTCGAGCGCTCGTCGACGTCTCGCCGTCGCATCCTTCGCGCTCGCACCGACGCGACAGCCCAACTTCCGGTGCGAAATAACGTTCGACGAGTTCACCGATCGATACATTGTGTTCATCTGGTACCACTTCGAGCGACAACGCGTACTGTGCCTCCTCGCGCCGTGAAACGTCTCCGCAAGTCTCGCACGTGAGCTCTTGCACCGTCCGCCAATGAAAATTTGATCGGCTCGGACATCGTTCGGCGTCGCCCCCAATCTCGGCTTCGATGCGCGTCAACAACGCAGTGATGAACTCCATGGCGTCGTGCTGATCATACCCATCAAATTCCGGATGCGAATTCACGATCGCGCGCTTGATCGCCTCCACGCTCGGCGGCATCGCGCGCGTCGTCGCGAAAAACTCTCTCAACGCGCGCGTCGCCGGCGCGTCGCGCGCGTTCGGCGTCGACAACGCCAACACATCCCGCACGAACGCCGCGCTCGATCGCACGAGCTGTAAGGACGACGCTAACCAACACGTATTCCCAACATTCGGAATTCCCGGGACGCCATTCGCCGACGTCTCGACGAACCGTCGCATTCGCGCGCGATTCTCATTCTCATCGCCACGCGAACCCAATCGACGCGCGCGCGACGCCACCGTCATCCATGGACGATCGCATTCCACCTCGACGTCGACGTCGACGTCGACGTCGACGTCGTAAACCGATGCGCTCGTCATGGACGTTTTCGTTTTCCCCTCGACGTCGCTCGCGCGGCGATCGGGCGTGCGCACGTCCTCGTCCTCGCGCGAACGCGCGCGCGCGCACCTTTCGTCGACATCGATCGCGTTCGAACGCACCCCGTCGACGCGCGCGATCGTCGCGCGATGTCGAGCGACTCCGCACGAGGCGAACATTTAAAATAAAAAACGCGCGATAAAAAAAACGATCGCGCGTTTCCTCGCGCGATCCGTCCGCGGGCGTCCACGGGCGACGCGTCGATCGATGGCGATCGACCTCGGACGACGCGATGCGATGCGTATGCTCGATCGATCGATCGATCGATCGATCGATCGATGGGGGATATGAACCGTCATATCACGAGACATCAGTGTCGTCCGTTTCAATGCTGGATGCACGCGCACGGAGTCATTCGTTCACGCGCGCGCGATGACGACGGAGACGACGACGGGGACGACGACGACGACGGAGACGACGGAGGGGAAACGATCGTATCGCGTGCTGTACGACCGCGCGTGGCGATCGCGCGCGACGACGACGACGACGAGCGATGCTGGTGCTGAAGTTGATGACGATGACGATTCGTACACCGATCGCGAGACGTTTCTGTCGCGGACGCGAGTGAACGCGAACGTTCGAATGCGATCATTCGCATCGAGCGCGCTGTGTGGATTGACGATATCGCAACAGTGCGCGGTGGTGGTGATGCACGCGTGCGCGCACGTGGGGATGAAGCGAAATGTGGTGGACGTGGAGGCGACGGCGCGACGAGCGGCGGCGGCGGCGCTGTCGTGGGCGTGCGCGGCGGCGTTCGCGCGAGGGCGAGGCGACGACGCGAGCGCGCGCTCGACGGCGAGGGTGAAAGAAGTGATGAGTGTGGTTTGGCAAAGCGTGCGCGTGGGGGCGCTGACGACGTGTGGGTTAGCGGCGCTCGCGCCGTTGTGTCAGACGATGACGGCGACGATGTCGAGCGATACGGCGCACGTGTGCGCGTGTCTGTCGTTGATCACGTATGCGATCACGTACGACTATGGGTTCGTGAATTTAGAGACGAAACAGCTCGCGAGTTCGTTCTCCCTTGGGGCGGCGATGTTCGCGTCTCTGCTGTTGGCGTCTCGTTTCGACGACGCGCGGGCGTCCTTCGTGGACATGCTCCTCGCTCTCGAATCCTACGTCCTCTCGCCCTACGTCTGGCGCGCCGTGCGGTCATTTTCCGCCAAGCTTCATGTTTTGGTGATTGTTCTCATGCACATCGCAGCATTCCTCGCCGTGCGCGCGCACGACGAGGGATTAGCCTTCGCGTACGCCGCCGGCGCGCTCGCCCTCGGCGTCGGCGCTCCCGCGCTCCTCGTGCGGAGCGTCGCGCGCTCGAAAACCCAAATCGCCGGTCCTTGGGACGAAGCGTTGCCGAGCTTGTACTTATTTAGAAACACCGAACGCGCCTCGGGCGTGCCTAGATTCCGGCATTACGTCGCCAATAAGATCAAATAATGAAACGAGAGCGCGTCCTTCTTCGCTTCGCGCGCTCAACCCCGCGCGCCGCCGCGATCACCCCCTCAGAGTGCTCCTCGCACTTTCGCCATGTCCGTCCACGACCGATTCCCGCACTCCACCGCGGAATTATGTCGCGTCAAGGCTGTTCAGTTCGGTGTGCTCAGTCCGGATGAAATCGTGCGTCATCGTCGACGATTCGCCCCGCGCGCATTCGATGGAGCGCGGCTGAGGGAACGATGATCTTTTCAAAGATCCGTTCGGGTCCGCGCTCATAAGTTGATATCCCGCGCGCGCAAACGAACGCGAATACAACACAGAACTGACCAAACGCGCGCGGCGATCGATCGTAGCGTAAAATGTCGGTGTGCGAGATCGAGACGGCGGAGACGTACGACAAGGGACGCCCCAAGCGCGGCGGATTGAGCGATCCGCGCATGGGCACGATGGATCGCGGCGCGGTGTGCGAGACGGACGGTTGCGATTCAGTGCAGACGCCGGGGTATTTTGGACACCTCGAGCTGGCGAAACCGGTGTATCATCACGGGTTTATTAACGTCGTGCTGAAGTGTTTGCGCTGCGTCGGGTACTCGTCGTCGCAATTGTTACTTCACAAGGAGGAGGACGCCAAGTATGCGCAGTTGATGCGGATTAAGAATCCGAAGAATCGCTTGAAGAAGATGGTTGATGCGTGCAAGACGAAGAGCGTGTGTCCGTACACGGGGACGGCCCAGCCGCAGTACCGTTTGGAGGGGATGAAGATCACCGCCGAGTTCAAGCACCGAGACGAAGATTTGTTGCCAGAAGGAGGCGAGCGTAAGGTGATCATCACCGCGGAGCGTGCGCTGCAAATCTTGAAGGGTATTTCCGACGACGACTGCCGTATTTTGGGTTTGGACCCCGAACACGCGCGTCCGGATTGGTTCATCTTGCAAGTGCTGCCCGTGCCGCCGCCTCCGGTGCGCCCGTCGGTCTCTTTCGACGCTTCTACGCGTTCAGAGGATGACTTAACGGTCAAGCTGATGGAAATCGTGCGAACGAACAAAAATTTGGAGCGTCAAGAACAAAACGGTGCGCCTCAGCACGTCATTCTAGAATTCACAGAGCTTCTTCAGTACCACATCATGACGTTTATGGACAACACGGTGGCGGGGATGCCTCGCGCGTTGACGCGAAGCGGACGACCGATCAAGTCGATTTCCGAACGTCTCAAGGGTAAGGCTGGTAGAATTCGTGGGAATTTGATGGGTAAGCGCGTTGATTTCTCTGCGCGTACCGTCATCACCCCGGATCCAAACTTGATGCTTGACGAACTCGGAGTGCCGTGGTCCATCGCGCTCAACATGACGTACCCTGAGACGGTGACGCCGTACAACATCGAGCGACTGCAGCGCTTGGTTGAGAACGGTCCGCATCCGCCGCCTGGTGAAACTGGCGCGCGGTACATCATTCGTGAGGATGGCCAGCGTCTCGATCTTCGATTCTTGAAAAAGTCTAGTGAGAAGCGCTTGGAGTACGGCTATAAGGTGGAACGACACATGATCAATGGTGATGTGGTGTTGTTTAATCGTCAGCCTTCGTTGCACAAAATGTCCATCATGGGTCACCGCGTGCGAATCATGCCTTACTCGACTTTTAGATTGAACTTGTCCGTGACGCCGCCGTACAACGCCGATTTTGATGGTGATGAAATGAATATGCACCTTCCGCAATCGTACGAGACGCGAGCTGAGGTCAAGGAACTGATGATGGTACCGAAGATGATTGTTTCTCCGCAGGCGAATAAACCAGTCATGGCGATCGTGCAAGACACGTTGCTCGGCTGCCGTTTGATCACCAAGCGCGACACTTTCATCCCAAAGGATGTCTTCATGAACATCATTATGTGGCTCGAAGATTGGGATGGCAAGGTGCCGAAACCGGCCATTCTCAAGCCCGAGCCGCTTTGGACTGGCAAGCAAGTGTTTTCTATGATGCTACCCAAGGTGAACCTGCTTCGCACGAGCGCTTGGGCGAGAGATGCGGATGACATGAACTTTAGCGTCGATGACACGGGAGTGCGCATCGAGCAGGGCGAACTGCTGACGGGTATCTTGTGTAAGAAGACCATGGGTAGCGGTGGTGGTGGGTTGATTCACGTCACATGGGAAGAGTGGGGACCAAACGCCGCGCGCGGGCTCATCTCGCAGACGCAGACGCTCGTCAACTACTGGGTTTTGCACCACGGTTTCACCGTCGGTATCGCAGATACGATTGCAGATGATGAAACGATGTACTCCATCAACAATACGATAACCAAGGCAAAGCAAGATGTGAAGGAGGTCATTAAGCTTGCGCAGAATAACGAGCTTGAGCTTCAACCGGGTATGACGATGCAGCAATCGTTCGAACAGAAGGTGAACCAAATCTTAAACAAGGCGCGGGATAACGCCGGTAACTCAGCGCAAAACTCGCTCAAGGATACGAACAACGTCAAGATGATGGTAACAGCGGGCTCGAAGGGGTCTTTTTTGAACATTTCACAAATGATTGCTTGCGTCGGTCAACAAAACGTTGAAGGTAAGCGCATTCCATATGGCTTCAAGGGTCGCACATTGCCGCACTTTAGCAAGGATGACTTTGGTCCTGAATCCCGAGGCTTTGTTGAAAATTCATACCTTCGCGGTTTGACGCCACAAGAGTTCTTCTTCCACGCCATGGGTGGGCGTGAAGGTTTAATCGATACCGCAGTCAAAACGTCCGAAACGGGTTATATTCAGCGTCGTCTTGTCAAGGCTATGGAGGACGTTGTCGTCAAGTACGACGGCACCGTGCGTAACAGCGTCGGCGATGTCATTCAGTTCTTGTACGGTGAGGATGGCATGGATGCGACGATGATAGAGTCTCAGAGCATCGATACGCTGCGTTACAGCACCAAAGAGTTTACGAATAAGTTCCATATCGATCCTGATGTGCCCAACTTTAGCAAGGGCTGGCTGAGCGACGAACAGGCGAGCGAGTTGTCACACAGCGCCAAGGTCCGTGAGGTTCTTGACCGAGAGTGGGATCGACTCCAAGCGGACCGCGTCGAATTGCGAAAGATTTGCCCATCCGGTGATCCGAACGTGCATCTTCCAGTTGCGATGAAGCGTATCATTTGGAATGCTCAAAAGCAGTATGGCATGTACTCGCCAGGCAAGGGTGAAGAGCTGCAAGTGACACACGTCATCGAATCTGTCGCCGCATTGTTAAAGAAGCTTGTCGTCGTGCCTGGTAACGATGCTCTGTCGATTGAAGCGCAACGTAACGGTACGATGCTCTTCTTCGCGCACGTGCGTGCGAACTTGGCGTCGAAACGAGTGCTTCAAGAGCACAGGCTCACACCGGCGGGCTTTGACTGGGTCATCGGCGAAATTGAATCGCGCTTCAAGATGGCTCTCGCGCCACCCGGAGACGGCATCGGTACCGTTGCTGCGCAATCGATTGGTGAGCCTGCAACGCAGATGACGTTGAACACGTTTCACTTCGCCGGTGTGTCCGCGAAGAACGTCACCCTTGGTGTGCCTCGTCTCAAAGAAATTATCAACATCGCCAAGTCAATCAAGACGCCGTCGCTCACTGTTGCTCTCAAACCTGAGTTGGCCTCTGATAGAACGCAAGCGAAGAACGTGCAAGCCTCGCTCGAGTACACAACCCTGCACTCCGTAGCCGCGGTAACTGAGGTGCACTACGATCCGGATCCAACTGATACCGTCATTGAGGAGGATCGCGAATTTGTTCGTGCTTACTATGAGATGCCGGACGAAGAAGTTGATCCGTCTCGCATGTCGCCGTGGTTGTTGCGCATCGAGCTTAATCGCGAAATGATGGTAGATAAGAAGCTTCTCATGGCTGATGTCGCTGAGCGAATTAACGAAGACTTCCAAGGTGACTTGTCATGCATCTTCAACGATGACAACAGTGAGAAATTGGTTCTTCGTATTCGCATCATGAACCCCGAAGGTACGAAGCAAGATGTTCAAGTTGACACAGAAGACGAAGTCTTCCTCAAGCGTCTTGAAACTCAAATGCTTTCCAACCTGGCTCTCCGAGGTATTCCGGACATTAAGAAGGTTTTCATTCGCGAGGCTAAGACGAACGTAATCAACAGCAAGACAGGTTTGTTTGAAAAGCAAACAGAATGGATGTTGGATACCGAAGGTGTCAATTTACTGCAAGTCATGGCGCATCCCGATGTGGATTTCACGCGCACGACGAGTAATCACTTGATTGAGGTGATCCAAGTGTTGGGTATAGAGGCCGTCCGAAATACGCTTCTGAAGGAACTTCGCGGAGTGATCGAATTTGACGGTTCGTACGTCAACTACCGACACTTGGCTATCCTAGTGGAAGTGATGACGTACCGAGGACACTTGATGTCGATCACTCGTCACGGCATCAATCGCGTTGAAACCGGCCCGTTGATGCGATGCTCGTTCGAAGAAACCGTCGACATCCTCTTGGAAGCAGCGGCCTTTTCTGAGCTTGACAACATGACAGGGCCGAGCGAAAATATTATGCTCGGTCAGTTCTGTCCGATTGGTACCGGTGAATTCGGCGTGCATTTGAACGAGGAGCTTCTAAAAGAGGCGATTGACTTAGATCTGTTTACTGATAATGGCATGATGCGCACGCCTGGTCACGGATCGATGACGCCGGGACGCGAAGGGAGCCAAACACCGAGCTACGGTGGCCGTTCGCCATCGTTCTTGCTGTCTCCGCACGCTTCTCCGTTCGATACGCACATGGCGTTCTCGCCTTACAGCGACGGAATGGCGTTCTCACCTGGAGGCGGAATGTCGCCGTATGGTGCGGGTATGGGTTATTCGCCCACGAGTCCAAATTACAGCCCGACGTCACCGGCGTACAGCCCGACGTCTCCGGCATACAGCCCGACGTCTCCGGCGTACAGTCCAACGTCTCCAGCGTACAGTCCAACCTCGCCTGCATACAGTCCGACGTCGCCTGCTTACAGCCCGACGTCTCCAGCGTACAGCCCGACGTCTCCAGCATACAGTCCGACGTCTCCAGCATACAGCCCGACGTCTCCAGCGTACAGCCCGACGTCTCCAGCGTACAGCCCGACGTCTCCAGCATACAGCCCGACATCTCCAGCATACAGCCCGACGTCTCCAGCGTACAGCCCGACGTCTCCAGCGTACAGCCCGACGTCACCGGCGTACAGCCCGACGTCTCCAGCATACAGCCCGACGTCTCCAGCATACAGCCCGACGTCTCCAGCGTACAGCCCGACGTCTCCAGCGTACAGCCCGACGTCCAGCAAATACACACCGAGCGATCCGATGGTTTCGGATCCTCAGTATTCTCCGAAAGAGGAGAAAGATTAGCAATCAGATGGTTTGTAATGTTTTCACGTGCCCGCACAACACAAAATAACGAGTGACCGCCAGTCTCAGTTAACGTTTGTACTGTAGTTAGGAATAGAATGTCTTACATCATTACAACAAGTACCTCCTGACGGCGCCGCCGACGTCACAGCTTAGAACGCGGCGAACCGGAGTGGGTCATGTCCTCAGGTCGCACCCACTCGTCGAATTGTTCGCCGGTGAGCAATCCGAGCGCAACGCCGGCTTCGCGCAAAGTTGTCCCCTCCGCGTGAGCTTTCTTGGAAATCTTAGCGGCGGCGTCGTAACCGATTCGAGGTACGAGACTCGTGACGAGCATTAAACTGCTCTTCATCAACTGATCGATGCGCTCCAAATTGGGTTCGATGCCGATGACGCAATTCGTGGTGAAGGAAACCGTGCAGTCGGCGAGGAGTCCGATGGAACACAAGTTGTTATGCGCGATGAGCGGCTTGGCGACGTTGAGCTCAAAAGTCGATCCCATCGCGGCGCCGATGGTGACTGCGTGATCGTTACCGATGACCTGGGAGCACACTTGCATCATACTTTCGGACTGCGTTGGATTAACTTTCCCGGGCATTATGGACGAGCCCGGTTCATTTTCAGGTAGATGAAGTTCTCCCAGACCCGCTCGAGGGCCGCTGCCTAGCAACCGAATATCGTTGGCGATTTTGAGCAACGACAGCGCGATTGTCTTCAATATCCCACTGAGAACGCTTTGCGCGTCGTGCGCAGCGAGAGACTCGAATTTATTTGGCGCGCTCACGACGCGTAAACCGGTGAGTTTGCGAATCTCCGCCGCCATGTCTTCGGCAAAGTTTGGCGGCGCGTTTAATCCCGTGCCCACCGCGGTGCCGCCAATGGCGAGCTCGAGTAAGTGAATGAGTGCCCCTCGCGCACGCGCGAGAGAATTGCGCAGCTGCTGCGCGTACCCACCGAATTCCTGGCCGAGCGTCATCGGCACCGCGTCTTGTAAATGCGTTCGACCGATTTTCACGATGTCCTTCCACGCGTCTGCCTTGCGCTGCAGTTCTGTCTTGAGCATCGTCAGCGCCGGGATCAGGCGCTCTTGCACCTCGTACGCCGTTGCGATCGACATTGCGGTCGGGAATGTATCGTTGCTCGACTGCGACAAGTTCACGTGGTCGTTTGGGTGAACCGGCTTCTTCGCCCCGAGCTCGCCTCCGAGCACGACTGAATTCGCGTAATTCGCAATCACCTCGTTCACGTTCATGTTCGTCTGCGTCCCCGACCCAGTTTGCCACACCGCCAGAGGGAACTCATCATCCAAACGTCCTTCAATCACCTCAAACGCGCCTCGTCGTATCGCCTCGGCGAGTTCCGGTTTTAACAACCCCGAGCGTTCGTTCACCGTCGCCGCCGCGAACTTCACGATCGCCAGCGACCGCACGATCGCGATCGGCATCTTCTCCCCACCAATCTTAAAATTCTCCAAACTTCGTTGGGTCTGCGCCCCCCACAGACGCGATTTCGGTACGCGCACCGTCCCCATGGTATCCGACTCATCCCGCCACTGCGTCGTCTCGTCGCTCGCGCGCGAGTCTGATCGGTTCTCGAACTTTGCGCGCGACGCCAGAGATTCCCCAGCGTGGACGATGCGCTCGACGTCGTCCGATGCGCTCGCCCCGTTCGGGCGCAGAAGGTCGATCAATCGACTCGTCAGCGTCATCGCTTCGCGACGACCGTCGCGCGCGACGTCGGCGCCACTGCCGCGTGTGCCGCCGCCGCGGGCGTCGGGGCGCGTGCGAGGGACACGTCCACGAGTGATGACTCGCGAGCGAACGAGAAGAACGAACGAGAAGAACGAACGAACGGGCGTCACTTGGTCGGTCGGTCG
>Ga0222713_10006577_pt1 | contig 11017 bp, 7 predicted proteins | sample C33_649DmetaG_FD_165061 | JGI IMG/M metagenome (GOLD analysis project Ga0222713, IMG submission 165061) | Estuarine water microbial communities from San Francisco Bay, California, United States - C33_649D | ecosystem: Environmental > Aquatic > Marine > Unclassified | place: USA: California... | reverse complement strand
TCGATCTCGAGCCGCTGGCCAGGCGCGGGTAGTAGCGCGAGATCGAGGTCGAGTCGACCAGCTTGTTCACCTGCTCGCGATGGTCTACGGCAAAGTCGAATGCCATGTCCGGATGCTCGCGCGAGACGCCGCCGATCATGCTGGCACTGTTGGTGGCCCCCGGCTCGTCGGTCAGCGCCATGTCCAGGGCCTTGCGCGCCAGGGCGTCGTCCTTGGCATAAGCCAGCAGGCTGTAGTACTGGTCGCGGACCATGGAAGAGGTTTCCTTCTGCGCCATCTGGTGCAGGGCCTCCCAGGTGGTCGCATCGGCGTTGCGCGCCACGATGCCCAGCACGGTGCGGCGCAGGTCAGGCGAGAGCGAGGACGGATCGGCCTGGAAGGCGGCAAAGCGGCGACGCGCCTCGGCGATGACCTGCGCGTCGCCCAGGCTGCTGAGGATGCCGATCAGGCTGCTGCGCAGCTGCTTGGTCCGCGCGGCATCCCCATCGCGGTTGTCCCAACCCAGCTGCTGGAACTTGGGCGAGAGCCGGCCGATGGCGTACTTGCGCCATGCCGCCTGCGCCTTGGGCTTGCCCTCGAACATATCGTCGATGCCACCCAGCGTGCCGGCCACCTGCAGCCACAGGTCGTCGGAGGCCTTCAGCGGCACCTTGGCGGTCAGGTTGAGCATGTCCGATTCGGGCTGCAGGCCGATGGTCGCCAGCGCGCTGGTATCCATCATCACGCCCAGCTGGTCCACCACCGGCAGCGTATTGAAGCTGGCCGTCAGCGCCTTGAACTGCGCCGGCGCGTACAGCGTGCGGTAGTAGCCCTTCTGGCCGGCATTGACCAGCACCGGGCCGTCGCAGCCAGGCAACTTGACCTGCGCGTCGCCGTCGACCAACACGCGCACTTCCTTGCCATCAGCGCCACGCAGGGCCACCGGCACGTGCCAGCGCAGCGGGGTCTTGTCGGGGCGGTCGACCGTGTATTCGCCCTGCTCCAGGGTCACGGTGGTCTGCCCGCCCGCGCAGGTGGCGCTGGCCTTGATCAGCGGCACGCCCGGCTGCAGGGTGAAGTCATGCGCCACCTGGGTGAAATCCTTGCCCGGGGCAGCCTTGTCCATCTCGGCCCACAGGTCGTCGGTCACCGCATTGGCGTGCTCGTGCTTTTTGATGTAGCTGCGCACGCCGGCGCGCCAGGCGTCCGAGCCCACGTAGTCCTCCAGCATGCCGATCACCGCCGAGCCCTTGCCGTAGGTGATGCCGTCGAAGGCCTGGCTGGCCTGCTCCACCGTGGCCACGTGCTGCACCACCGGATGGGTGGTGGCGTAGGCGTCACGGCCCATCGCGCCACGGCTGGTGTAGGCCGCGTCGGTCTTGTCGATGTCCCATTCCGGATGCAGCTTGGCCGTGGTGCGCCCTTCCATCCAGGTGGCGAAGCCTTCGTTGAGCCACAGGTCGTCCCACCACGCCATGGTCACCAGGTCGCCAAACCACTGGTGGGCGATCTCGTGCGCAGCGGTGGTGAACACGCGCTGCTCGTCGTTGACGTTGGAGATGGCCGGGTCCAGCAGCAGCGAGTATTCGAAGGTGAAGATCGCGCCCCAGTTCTCCATCGCGCTGAAGAACTGGCTCTGGCCCGGCGCGGCGATGTTGTCCAGCTTGGGCAGCGGATAGTCCACGCCGAAGTAGTCGTTGTATTCCTTGAGCACGTCGCGGCCGGAATCCAGCGCGAACTTGGCCTGGGACACCTTGCCCTTCTGCGCGATCACGCCGATCTCGGTGCCGTTGGGGCCCATGGTCGTGGCGCGCTCGAAGTCGCCCAGGCCGAAGAACAGCAGGTAGGTCGACATCTTGGGCGAGGTCTGGAAGACCACCTGCTTCATCCCGCCGGCCACGTCCTTGGACGAAGCGATGGGCATGTTGCTCACCGCCATCTGGTCAGCCGGCACCTCGACGGTCAGGTCGAAGGTCGCCTTGAAGTCCGGCTCATCCCAGGACGGGATGAAGCGACGCGCATCGGAGTTCTCGAACTGGGTGTACAGCGCGCGCTTCTGCCCGCTGTCGGTGGCGTAGTCCAGCGCGAACAGGCCATTGGCTTGCGTGTTGATGATGCCGCTGTAGTCGATGGACAGCGTGTACTGGCCCGGTGCCAGCGTCTTGTCGAAGGCGAAGGTCGCCGTCTGCGCATCGGCATCGGTGCTGACCTTGGCGGTCATCGGCTTGCCCTTGCCGGCGCTGAGCGTGCTGGTGCCGAAGGTCAGATTGGCCGCCTGCAGGACGATGGTCTTGGTCGGCTGCAGCACCTGCACGTCGATCTTGACCTTGCCGTCGAAGGTCATCTTGTCCGCGTGCGGGGTGATCTGCACCGCGTAGTGGCTCGGCTTGGCCGTGCGCGGCAGCTGGGTGGTCACCTCGGCGGAGGACGCCGGGGTGGAAGAAGCAGGAGCGGCTTGGGCCAACGCGGCCACGCTCGTGCTGGCCAGGGCCAGGGCAATGGCGGTCACCAGGGTCTTGCGCATGCGAATCCTCGAAAATGAAGGGCGCCTCGAAGCGCCGACCGGCGATGATCCCCCGCCGCACCGGCAGCCGACACCGCCGGAAGTCATGGCCGGATCCTCCCGCCACCTCGCCTCACCCGTAGAGCGTAGCTCGCTCCGCCGCCCGGCCTTTTGTAGAGCGGAGCCCGCTCCGCTGCCCTCCGACCAGCGCGCAGAAGGCCCCACCGCCACGCAGGAAAGCCACGCCTGCGAAGGAAATCCCCCAGCCGCGCCTGGAAACCTCAGCCGAGCAAGCTCGGCTCTACAAGGGTCTGCCCGCTGATCGTCCCGCAACCCGGCCTTTCCGTAGAGCGGAGCCCGCTCCGCTGCCCTCCGCCCAGCGCACGGAATCCCAATCACCGCGCGAGGAACTCACCGGCCTTGGCGGCATCCAGCTTGCGAAGGCTCATACAGGCGATGCGTATCCCGCCTCACGCTGCGACCGGATCGCCAGGACAAGCGCCGTGCCGAGCGGCTCCAGATAGCGATACAGCGCCACATAACCCCGGGCGTCACGGCCAATCACCAGTTCCCGCAGCCCGTGCCCCGCAAAGCGGCCAATCAGGGGGTTGTCCGCGATCACGTCCAGCGCGCTAATGATCTGGCTGACGCGGACTTCCCGCGCGTCGACCTCGTGCTGCTCCAGATGCGCGAGGATCCGGTCCAGATCGTCGAGGGCACCGGGCGTCAGCTAAACGCCCGACACCTCAGCGCACCTGCTTCCTCGCAGAGGGCCGGGCGGCACGCGCTCCCGCCAAGCGGCGCGTCAGATAGTCGCGTGCCTGGTCCCACGGCACGCTGACGCCATCGGCCAGGAACTGCGCGTAACGCTGGTCCGCAACCGCATGGAATTCCGCACGCTGCTCGGCCAGCGCCGTCTTTTCGGCAATGGCTTCCAAAATAAAGCTGTGGGAAGTCGTGCCAGCCGCCTCGGCCGCCTGGGCCACGCGTGCCTTGAGCGCCTCTGGGAGGCGAATGGTGGTGGTGCTCATGCAAGGCTCCGGGCCACGGAAAACCGGAATGTAGCGCAGAAGTGTCACACCCCAAGGCGATCGCCAAATGCCTGACACCGCAATCAAGCCGCGCATCGCCGCGACCCGGCCCCGCTCGACCCTGCTCTGCTCTACTCCTGTAGAGCGGAGCCCGCTCCGCTGCTCTCCGGCCAGCGCGCAAAAATCCCCCCAACCGAGCAAGAAAGCCGCACCGCAAAGAAGAACCCCCAGCCGCGCCAGGAAAGCCCCAGCCGAGCAAGCTCGGCTCTACAAAGGCCTGCCTGCCGATCGCCACGCATCCCGGCCTCACCGCAGTGCGCAGCTCTCTCCCCTGCTCGGCTTTCCTGTAGAGCGGCGCTCGCTCCGCTGAATGGCCCTTTCCGTAGAGCGGAGCTCGCTCCGCTGCTCTCCGGCCAGCCTGCAGAAAACCCAAAGCAGCCAGGGGGCGAGAAACCTCGCCACCCGGGCCGCCTTTCCCGCTACGCACCAGCACCGCGCATGGCACGTCGAGGCATCGCCGTGACACGATGCCTCGACACGCGGCCCACAACAAACGCTCAGTGCAGCCGCGCCCCTACCCCATAAACGGCACGCGCTTCACGCACGCGACCAAGCGGCGCCTGCTCCCGGAGGCGCTGCGACGCCACGGCCTCCAGCACCGCCCGCACTTCCAGGCCGGAATCGAAGACCGTATGCCCCATCTGCGCCAACGTGCCGTCGGCGTACTCGGCCATGTCGCTGGCGGCCACCACATCCCCGTGTGCCGTGATCGCGTGGACCAGCCGGTTGAGCGTGTCGATCTGGTCCAGGGTGACGCCAAAGAGGAAATCGCCCGCTTCCGCATCGCCCTCCTCCTCGGCTTCCGCGTCGTCCTCCTCATCCTCATCCGAAGCGACTTCATACGCGACCGCGTCGGCCGTACCCGCTTGCGACGATGGCGGAGACGCCTCACTCAGCATCCGGTCCAACCGGTCGGCCAGCAACTGCAGGCAACCCGCAAGTTCGCCGCCACTTCCGTCCCACAATCCATCGCCTGCGCCATCCTCGGCGCGTCGCTGGGCCAGCCCTGCCAGCAATCTGAGATGCGCGCTCAGCCGTGCCAGCGGGAGCCGGCCTTCCTGATCCAACAGCGCCTGCGCGTCATGAATTACATGCGTTTCGTGCGTCGACATTGGTGCCTCCTCATTCCATGAAGTGACCGCCCGCCGGAATGGCGGACGGGAAGTCGGGAGGCTCGAAACCGCTTACAGCCGGCGGGCTTATTCCCCTTGCGGGTGTTGTATTCACCGCCCTCCCGACGCAGGCATCGCGTCGGTTGCGCCTGCAAAACATGCAGGCACAAAAAACCCACCGGTTTGTCGGAGGTGGGTACCGCTGTAAGCGGAGTTTCGAGGCTCCGTAGGGTGATCGTGCTACTGACGGTGCGGCAGGTCAAGCCGTTTTAGCAACTGGTGCGCATTCACCGGAAGGGATACCAATGCTTGTCGGCGAATACTCATGTCACTCCAAAGCGCTCCTTGAGCCGATCCACCGTCCAGCGCCACTTGGGCGTGGTCGGCCGGCAGATGGTGTTCTGGTTGCCGAACAGGCCGACCTCCTTGACCGCCTCGCCAAGCGAAAAGCTGCGCAACCATTGCACCGGCACGAAGTACTCGCAGCGCTCCGGGTCGTCGACGAATGCACGGTGGTAGTCCGCCTGCAGCACGTCCAGCGCGGACCGCTCCTGCCCGTCCACCGTCAGGCTGAAATCCTGTGCGGGCGTGGCGCGCCCGGTCACTTTGGCCACCCCGACATAGCCCGCACCAGGCACATTGACCCAGACCCGGTGGCCGGGCGACAGCATCTTCAGGCTGTTGCTGTACCAGCTGCCCCCGCCGCCACAGATGAAGCCGTATTGCCGGGCCTCCAACCAGGACCGGCTTGCGCCCTCGCCAAAGGAGCCATAGAACTCGCCATTCCACGGCTCGCCCGGGATGCCGGGCTTGGCGGCGGCGCTGGCCTGCGGGACATCGACCGGGTCCAGCAACCAGGCACGGCTGATCAGCTGCTGCTCCCCCAGCTGGAAGACCTGGAAGCACAGCACGTTGATCGCGATCTCGCGGTCGGACAGATAGGCGACGATGCGCTCGCTGCTGGCGTCCAGCTCGGAGGCCACGATGACGATCTGATGGCTGCTGTTGAGCGAGTCGGTGTCCAGCGGCGCCCCGAAGCGCGCCTGGAAATCCGCCGCCAGGTCGCAGCCGGGGCGGAACCGCTGGTAGATCGCCGCGATGTCATCCGCGCCCAGCCGCTCCACCCAGGACGCATAGTCCAGCGCCTGCGCCACCACCTCGCGCGGGGTGCGCTCGCGCTTGAGCTCTATCAGCACCAGCGACGCATCCGGCGCCAGCGCCAGCAGATCGATTCGCTTGCGTTGGCCGGTGTTCTCCTGTCGGCCGATCAGCAGCCAGTCCTCGGAAAGCAGCGCCGGGGCGTTGACGATCATCTCTTCAAGAAACTGCTCGCTGGCCAGCACGGCATTTTTCAGCGGCGCGGGCTGCGCGCCGACGGTCCAGATCTGGGTGCGAATGGGCATCCGTGCGCTCCCGGTGCCTAGGCCACGGCCTGCTCGACCAGCACACTGGCCAGATGCCCGTGCACCTGCCGGGCCTGGTTCAGGCGGGCTTTGAGTTGGTCGCAGAGGGCCATCAGTTGATCGACTTTGGCGACGATGCGGTGTTGTTCGGCTTCAGGAGGCAATAACAAAACAATGCTATTCATCTTCGCCTGATTCATTTTGGGCTGAGCGGTACCAGTCACATAAGGCTTCAAGTCAATTGCGTTGAAGTAAAGCTGGACGTACAACAGCAGCGCTTCGCTCACTCCATCTAATACGTGGGCATGGTTATTAACCCAGTACTTTCCGCGCGCCATGAAAGCGATTGGTGTGCTGCGATTTATTAGATTTGCTCCGTCCTCACCAACCAACAGAAGAGGCTTATCGAACAAAAACCCGTCAATTTTGTCGATAACCCCGGAAGCACCGTAATAGTCGTATGTTTTCGGTCGCCCTTCACGTTCAGCTTGAGAAACAGCAATCCGCTCCCCATCTCGACAAATCGTTACCTCTCCAACTGTTGAGAGGGACCAACCAGCAGGCACAGTTACCTCGGTATTTGAGGCGCGATAATCAGTTGCCGTCTTTACTTTTCGCCCACGCCCCTGCGAGGCTGCCTGCGCCCTTTCCTCCGCAATCCGCTTCAGCAACTCACTGGCCGGCTCATCGCTGGGATCTTGCGGCACCAGTTTGCCCATCACCGCCAGTTGGAGCAGGGCTTGTTTGAGGGCGTCGATGCTGGATTCGGTGGTGAACAGGGTGTCGAAGTGTTCGGCCAGGCGCGGCCAGCTTTGCGCAAAGTCTGTGGCATCGCTGGCCTGCGTCAGGCTGCCCAGCAGCGCGTGCACCAGTTGGGCATGGGCGCTGTCGGCATCTGCCTGCCGGGCTTCCAGCCGATCGCACAGGGCCATCAGCTCATCGACTTTGGAGACGATACGGTGTTGTTCGGCGATTGGAGGCAAAGGCACTGAGAGTGACCCTATATGCCCCTGATTCACTGTTTTTTGTCCAGCGGTACTTACGAACAATCTTGCGATTGCGTTCCGTGCGAGCTTACTGTCTCCGACAATCTTGAGATATCCCGAATCCACGACACCTCTTGGAAATCGCATTCGAATGAAATGATCACAGGGAATAGCTTGGAGATTTGCTCGGCATACAACAAAGCGACCCACCAAATCAGCACTGCCGTTAACCCTGATGAGAAGAACGTCACCATCTTCGAGTGCGTATTTTCTTACTGACGCTGCTGACAGCACTAAGGTTCGGGTGTCATCGAGAGATATTTCTCCCTCTCTGATATCCGCAAGTCGGAGAACAGTAACCGACAATCCGTCGGAGTCCCCACGGCTTGAGGCCCCGTTCTGGGACTCAGGTAGCAGATCAGAAATCCGGCGCCACTCCCAACTCTGCGGCAGTTCGAACGGTTTTTTATCATCGGCAAGTTCTACCAACGGCTTCTGCTTCTTGACCTTCCCCTCAGCCACCAACCGCGCTTTTTCCTCACCAATCCGCTTCAGCAGTTCACTAGCCGGCTCATCATTCGCATCCTGCGGCACCAGCTTGCCGCGCACCGCCAGTTCCAGAATCAGCTCACGCAGCTTCTTGATGCCACTGGGCGCGCCGGCAAGCAGTGGCAGATTGTCGGTCAGCAACGCCGTCATACCTTGCGCTCCAGCGCCTCGGCCAGCACAGCCTTGAGCTGGTCGCGCAGCTCGCTGACCTTGTCTTGCAGCTTGGCATAGTCGCGCAGCAGTTCGTCCGGGTCGTGGCTGATCTGTTCGCCGACGTGAGGGTTCTTGCAGTCGAGGTTCCAGTTGCGGCTTTGCAGCTCGTCGAAGCTGACCTTCCAGGCGAATTCGCTTTCCTTCCGTTCGGCAAAGCCATCGGCCTCGCGGCCCCACCAGGCTTCCTCGACAGCGAACTCTTCGACGCGCATGGGCTTGGTCTTGGAGTAGCTTTTGTAACCGGCCGGGTACTGGTGCTCGTAGAACCACACGTCCCTGGTCGGCGTACCCTTGGTGAAGAACAGCAGGTTGGTCTTGATGCCGGTGTAGGGGTTGAACACGCCGTTGGGCAGGCGAACGATGGTGTGCAGGTTGCACTCGGTGAGTAGCTTTTCCTTGATGCGGCTCTTGATGCCTTCACCAAAGAGGAAGCCGTCGGGCAGCACCACGGCGGCGCGGCCACCGACTTTCAGCACCTGCATGATCAGCATCAGGAACAGGTCCGCCGTCTCGCGGGTGCGGAAGGCGGTAGGGAAGTTGTTCTCGATGCCATCCTCTTCCATGCCGCCGAACGGCGGATTGGCGACCACGCAGTCCACGCGCTCCGACGGCCCCCAGCTGGTGAGCGGGCGCGACAAGGTGTTGTCGTGTTTGATCTGGTTGGGCACCTCGATGCCGTGCAGCACCATGTTGGTGGTGGCCAGCAGGTGCGGCAGCGGCTTTTTCTCCACGCCCAGGATGCTGGCCTGCAGGGTGCGCTCGTCTTCGGCCGTTTTGACGTAGTGCTGGCGCTTGTGCTCGATGGTGCAGGTCAAGAAGCCACCGGTGCCACAGGCCGGGTCCATGACCTTTTCTTCCAGCTTGGGGTCGACCATGCGCACCATGAACTCGGTGACCGGGCGTGGCGTGTAGAACTCGCCCGCGTTACCAGCCGACTGCAGGTCGCGCAGCAGCTGCTCGTACATGTCGCCAAAGGCGTGGCGCTCCTGCGCCTTGTTGAAATCCACGCCCGCCTGGATCTTGTTGACCACCTGCCGCAGCAGCTGGCCGGATTTCATGTAGTTGTAGGCATCCTGGAACACATCGCGCACCACATACCCCAGCGCCCTGCTGTGACGCGGCGCCAGGTCGCGCAGCTCGGGAAACAGCTCCATGTCGATGAAGGTCTTGAGCTCGTCCCCGGTGATGCCCTCCGGGTCGGCCGCCCAGTTGCGCCAGCGCAGGCGCTGCGGCAGCGGCGAGCGGTAGTCATCGCCCAGCAGCTCCCACTCCTGCTCGCGGTCGTCCAGGATCTTGAGGAACAACATCCACACCAGCTGGCCGATGCGCTGGGCATCGCCATCGACGCCGGTGTCCTTGCGCATGATGTCCTGGATGGATTTGATGGTGGAGCTGATCGACATCGTGTTACCTGTTGAATGATGCAAGGGTGTCCAGCCGCGTGAAGATCAACTCCTCGCGCTGGCGGTTGTTGTGGGCCGTGGCCTGCACGGCGTAGTTGAAGTCGCGGTGGCGCAGAAGCTCGACGATTCCCTCCGCGATATCCGCGCGCAAGGCGGACGATGCCTGCGCGACCTCATCGCACAAGGTGGCCCGGCCATCGATCACATTGAGGATGTCCTCGACATCCCGACTGGCCAAGGGGTCACGGTTGCCACGGCCCCGGTAGGCCTCGAGCTTGGTGCCCAGGAAATAGGCCGGCGCGACGACGCGGATCGTCACGCCTGTCGGCAGCACATGGTCATATGCCTCACGCAGCGCATCGGCATACCAGCGATTGCTGAAGCCGAGGACGGCGGCGTCATCGGGCATGAAATCGACGATCAGCTCACTGGGATGCTGATCGCGCAGGCGGGTGCGGCATACCACCTCATCTTCCGGTGAGATGCGGAAGCCCTTGTCGGCCAACACCTTCTGCAAGCCGTACCAGTTGCCCAAGCCCATGACGTGCACGATCAGGTCGACGTCTTCGGTAAAGCGCACGGATTCCCGGCTGACCGAGTCTGTCATCAGCAGGCCAGTGGTGCAGCCGCCAACGAAAGCGACTTGCGGCAGCAGATCCGGACCAAGTGCGTGGGCCACGCGTGCCAGCATGTGCTGTTGGAGATCCCAGTTTCCAGGCGTGCCCATTACGGCATCTCCCGCAGGTATTGGGTCAGCACGCTGCCGGCAAGCGCGGATTCCCGCTCACGCCCTAGCCGGATCGCGTCCACCAAGGCCAGCATGGCGTACAGCTCCGCATCGCGACGGACAGCACGCGGCACGCTCCTGTATAGCGGCTCCACGCGCTGACCCTGGTCGCTGCCGTAGCCGTCCTCCCAGACGTAGATGTGTTCGCCCGCGGACAGCAGGCGGTTGGCCAGCACCGGCGCGGAATGCGCGGTGGGAATCCCACGGACAATCGGACCAGGTCGTGCCGGGAACACATATTTCAGCCCGTTCATCACAAAGCCCAGCAAGGCACGCGTGTTGGCACGCGGGATGCCGCTGCCGCGTTCGGGCACGACCAACCCCACCTCGGTGCAACGCCGCAGCGCCTGGCTGACCTCGGACTTGCTGATGCCGGTGGATTCCTCCAGGCCACGCACGGAGAACGCATCGTCGGACAATCCGGCAGCCATTGCAGTCTCCTGGGTCGCCGGCCCGGCCCAGCCATGCCAGTCATCGGGAATGCCCAACGCCGCCTTATCGCCAGCCACGGGAACCGATTGCCGCCGCTCGAGGCTGACCAGTTTCAACAGCAGCAGGATGTCTTGACTTTTCATGAGTACCGGAATCGCCCCGTCCCCTGTCCCGAAACACGGGACAAGCATACCCCAGTGACCCGATCAGGCAACATCCGCGCCGCGATACAACTGATCCTCCAGATCCGCGACGGCCTGCTGATAAGAGGCCTTCCCGCCAAACGCCCCGATGAGTTCAATCGGCGCACCGAGCGTGCGAAATGGATCAAGCTGCAGGATCTTGATGTCCTCGATGTGCTCCACACCGGTATCGGCATACTTGTCCAGCAGCCCCTCGAGCACCTGCCGCGCCTTGCCCTGATAGCGGACAAAATAATTCCGCTTGCGCACACCATCTGCCCGCTCCCTGCGCGATAGCGGCGGCTGGTCAAAGGCCACGTGACAGATCAGATCGAAGGGATCGAGCGACTGACCGAGCTTCTTCTCGACCTCGCCAG
>Ga0222713_10006574_pt1 | contig 11022 bp, 8 predicted proteins | sample C33_649DmetaG_FD_165061 | JGI IMG/M metagenome (GOLD analysis project Ga0222713, IMG submission 165061) | Estuarine water microbial communities from San Francisco Bay, California, United States - C33_649D | ecosystem: Environmental > Aquatic > Marine > Unclassified | place: USA: California... | reverse complement strand
ATCGCAGTCGACGCGTTCTCGTTCGGCGCGTTCGCAATGGAATATTTGACCGCACCCGCACTCCAAATTCAGCAACGAATCCAATTCGAAACTGGAACCTATGGAGATTTCGACGTCTGGGAACCACTGCTTCGACTCCTCTATACCGGGCGCCCGCTCTATGAACCATCGGCGATCAATCGCACCAACCTTGATCGGGTTTTCCATTGGGGAACCGACTCCCTTCCGGAGATCGGTTCCTTTTACAACGAGCACGGATTCGCGGTTGTCCGCGGTGTCTTCAGTGCGAACGAAGCAGCTTCCTTCGATGTCGAAATCGACAGGCTCGCCGCTGAGGCAACCGCAGACGACGGAGATTCATGGTGGGTGACGTCAGAAGGCGGTGAAGAGCACGTTTGCCAACTCCACTACACAAGCCTCGCCTCACCTCTCATCGATCAACTTGAACACGATGCCCGCATCAAGGAACTCGTTGAGTCCATAAACCCTGAACTTGTTGCCCATCCAGAGATCGGAAACGGGCACTTCGCTGTACTCAAGAATCCCGGGGTCACCGGAGGCCTCACGGATCTCGCTTGGCATGTCGATTGTGGTTTGGGCGGACACTCGATCCTGTGTCCGTCATTGCATATTGGCGTGCAGGTTCGCGAAATGACTGCCGAGTCAGGGCCGATGATGTTCCTCGCTGGCTCACACAAAACTTCGTCGGTTCGCCCGAGCCGTGAACAAGAGCTGTCCTGGCCGGTTGTCACCGTGAGCGCACAACCAGGCGATGTGACGCTTCACAGCCCCGACGCCGTGCACGCAGCACCGCCGCCCACCGGCACCGTCGACGGCCGTCGAACGATCTACTTGTCGTTCGGACGCCCCGAGCTTTCTGAGGTCTTCGGATTCAAAGAGGGCTACGACCATTTGGTGTTCAACAACGACGGACATGCCGAATTCAAAAGTTGAAGTGGCCTCGTTGTCGAATCTGCGTTCCAAACAACGGCGAGAAGAGAGTTGGTTCTGCCGCTTTGCCGCTAACTCGTGAACTTCGGAACGGCTTCTTCGGAGTCGCTCGAATCACTTTGCAAAAGCTGCGCCCAATCAGCTTCTGAACCGAAGCGGAACATGCCCGAGGTCGAAGATGCCGATGATGACCCTGTAGGCTGCAAGCGCTTTGCGCTTCTCTCCTGCGTGAGCAAGTCCTGGAGCTGCTGCACGATCCCAGAAATGCGCGGCGTTGCCATGAGTCCCGGATCAGAAGCAATGTTGCGAAGCTCCAACGGATCTTCCGACGTGTTGTAGATCTCAAGCTGATCGGGAACAGCGGACTGTTTCAAAGTTGTGTTCGCAGCCTTCGGACCCGGTCGTTGTGTGACGCCATCAACAATCGTCTGCGCGTCACGACTATTTGGAGTGCTCCAAAAATTTGGGTTGTCGAAATAACGCGTGTACTTCCACCGCTCCATCTGCCCCAAGGGCCCCGTCGGGAGATTTGCGACAACGGTTTCGAGATGACACGGCTGCACGACCGCTTCGTACATCGTTCCATTCCAACCAACTTGCTTGGCGCCACGCATCGGCTCGTCATCAGTCATGAAGTACTGGGGATCATTTGCAATCGAAGATTCCGTCGAAAGACCAAGCAAGAAATCAGACAAATCACGACCGGGTAGCGGTTGCACTTGGGTGTGAGTTTGCGAGAGTTGCGAAAGAAGTGCCGACTGATCAAGACCTGCGAGTCCAAGCATCGTGGGCAGGAGGTCGGCGTGACTTGTGAGCACGTCAGTTGTTCCCCCCGACGGGAAGACCACCGGATTGTGGATCACGAACGGAACCTTCATCACTTCGTCATAGGCAACATGCCACTTCTGATGCAGACCACCGTGCGAACCAAGCAGATCGCCGTGATCGGAGAGGTAAATGATGATCGTCTCGCGGTAGGTCATGTTGTCCGCGGTTACTGCATCAATCACCGCTTTGATATGTGCATCAACTGTCTTTTGCAACTGGTAGTAGAAGCGCTGATAGTCAGAGTTCGTCAGTGTTGGCTGAAGCGACTTCGGATAGGTCTCGCCGTAACTTGCTTGCGCATCAGGCTTTTGCGAAAGATCATCAGTGAACGTTTGTGCCCACGCAACGGGATCAAAAAGATCAGTAGGCACATTTGAACCGTTCAGTTGCCCCTGAAGATTCAACGAAGTTGATGGACTCCGTTGACCCGCGAGCAACGCGAGTTGCCCCCAAAGCACGATGTCATGCGGATCAACAAAGGAGGCAACCGCCAACCATGGGTTCTGCGAATTGCGAAGGTTTTGCATGAGTTCGACGCTTTGCTCGGCAAAAGCGTCATCACGACCACCGCCGCCAGGCGCTGACGAACCGGAATCCATGGGGTTGGAACCATGCGGTTCGGGTCCAATCCAGCCAGTGAATCCAAACTCATCCAACATGTCTGCTTGGAGATAGATGTTCTCTGCTGTCAGGTTGCGGGTTCCGTCTGCGTTGTACGCAGGAAATGGCTGATGGGTACCGGGCGTATAGAGATCGGCGTCGGAAACGTGCCACTTTCCTTTCCAATAGGTGTCGTATCCACCTGCACGGAACCAACTTCCCATTGTGGGAACCGTTGTCGGGTCTAACCAATAGAGATCTTGTTCAAGCGCTGACTTTGCAATGCCCGAGGTTTGCGTGACGCCGTGCAGCGATGGGTACTGGCCCGTGAGGAGCGACGTTCGGCTCGGGGCGCATGCAGTCGCCATGATGTGGTGATTGCGAAATGACATACCGTTCGCCATGAGTTGGTTCTGCGCCGGAAGATTCGACGCACGCCAAGAGGCAAGCGCGGCCGATTCGTACGAAACCGGGAATCGCTGTTCATCGACGATGATCACGAGGAAATTTGGTTGGGTCGTGAGCGGTCCGCGCGGGACAAAGGTTCGCGGAGCGATCGTCGGCGCCGTCGGCGTTGCGCCAGACGGGGCGACGCCAGCAGCCATTGCTGCGGCAGCAACTCCGAGAGCACCAGCGCCCTTCAAGACCTGTCGGCGCGTCACCGATCCTTCAGGAACTGACTCTTCACCACACTCGGTCACGACGGCGCCTCCTCAATCCAAAGCCGAAACTCTACGCGCTGGCCAGAACCCCCAACCGCCGCACGTACACCCTCGATAGCGAACGGAAAGAGCGGGCCTAGGAAACTCCCAGGCCCGCTCGTTCATGCAGTTGTTGTTCAGTGCTGGTACCGCAGATCGAACTACGGCATCAGGACGCCGTCGATGACATGGATGACGCCGTTGCTACCAACAATGTCGGTCTTCACAACGTTGACCGTGTTGCCCTTGGCGTCAGTGATGGTGACCTTGCCGCCATTGACATTGATGGTGAGTTCTTGACCGTTCACGGTCTTGACCTTGCCTGGCTTCACGTCCTTGGCCAGAACTTCACCGGCAACGACGTGGTAGGTGAGGATCGACTTGAGCTGTTCCGGTGTGAGCGATGCAAGCGTTCCTGCGGGGAGCTTCGCAAATGCTTCGTTCGTAGGTGCAAACACCGTGAATGGGCCCTTGCCCGAGAGGGTTTCCACGAGACCAGCGGACTTCACTGCGCCAACAAGGGTCGAGAAGTCGGCGTTGCCAGCAGCAATGTCAACAATGGTTTCGGACTTCATCGGGGCTGTTGTCGATGCGCTCGACTTTGCCGTTGTGTCAGACGAGCTTGACTTCGAGTCGCTACTGCAAGCGACGGCACCGAGCGTCAATGACGCTGCGACGATGAGACCACCAACAACTTTGAGGGGGCGAATAGACATGCGGAGCTCCTTGGGTTTTCAGCACCGTGATGTGCTTCACCCCTACTCCGAAGCCAACCCCCGATCCGGATGACGCAGATCGAAAGTTTTTTGAGTTTCCGAAAATCAGATCAAGCGACCTGTTGCCATGGGGTTCGAGGTCGGCGAGACACTCCCCTGAACTGGCTCACGAGTAAGAGCAAGTTCAGTCACTGCTCCGTCGATCGCGACCAATGACATCTCTGGATTCGAACCCAGCATGCCGAGCGACACCATCGTGCCGTTGGCTGCTGACCAGAGTTGATAGGTCTCGTTGTCGGGAAGCGCTGGGAGAGGATCAGACATAACGAAACCATGGCCTGATGCATCCACGATGACTCGAACTTCCATCGTGTTGTCAGGATCGGTCAAAACGCCCTGCCGAGTACCAGGTTTCGTCGCTGCGTCGTTGGCCATCGCAGTCATTGACGCCACCGAATCGGTGGGGCTCGATGATCGAGTGACGCTGATGAGCCCGGCGCCGATAACAAAGACAACAGCAACGGCTGCTGCTGCGAGGAACAACGGCCGACCCAGAGATGGTCGGGCAGCTCTGCGTTGAGTCGCAGTCTTCGAAGTGGAACCACCGGCGACAGCAGTTGGTTCGATCTTGGATTGGATCGACTCCCACAATCCGGCGGGCGGAGCGAGGTCGGCACGAGCGCCGAGCGCATCAGAAGCCACCCTCAGGCGTTCAATTTCCGCTGCAATCTGCGGATCGGCTGCAGCAGCGCGCTCAACTCGACGACGTTCAACATCGTCGACGGCATCGAGCACGTAGACACCGAGAAGTTCGGAGACGTCGTCGGATCCGGAGTTCACATTCGAATACTCGCTCATCGCTCCTCCTCCGGTCCACCATCTTCAAGTAACGACGACAAACGTCGAAGTCCCGTTCGAATCCGACTCTTTACTGTCCCCTCGGGAAGATCCAGTCGGACAGCAACGTCGCGATAGGAAGCGCCGCCGTAATAGGCCAACACGATTGGGCGACGCTCATCCGGATCGAGCGACTCGAGCGCACGGCGGATCCGATCAGACTCAAGAGAAGCAACGACATCAGATTCGAGGTCTTCGATTGGCCTCACGTCAACAGCAACGGAACGATCCTCACGTTTCCGTCGCGCCTCTTCCGACCGGACTCGCTCAACAGATCGACTGTGGGCTTGACGCTGAAGAAACGACCGCAAGGTTCCGCGATTTGGATCGAACCGACGCGGCTCATTCCAGAGCCGCAGGAACAGTTCCTGCGTGACGTCTTCAGCTAGCGAATCATCGCCAAGGACCCTGCGGCTCAGTCCATAGACCGCGCCGCCATGCTGCCGATAGACCTCGGCCAATGACTCAGGATCACGGTTGATAATCCCCGCGATCAAGTCAACGTCCGTCGCGATCGCTAAAACTGGGGCAGAGGTTCGACGAAGAGGCATAGGACGCGACCCCCACCGTGGCACAAACTGGGCGTTCTGAGGCATCGGGACAGAGAGATCTCGGTGGTTTTCCCTCTCAAGCGGCAGAAGCGTCACGCCTCTACTCCGATCCTGAGGTCAAAAACGGATGATGGCCATCCGAAGTAGGTTCGCCCCCACTTTGCGATGCACAGTCGCCTGCGACGGAGATTTCTGATGACTTCAGTTCAAGACACCACGCCGAAGATGCCCCGTGCGGCAATCGTCATGCGGCGGACGGGCATTGCTCTTGCCCTCTTTTCGCTGATCATCGTGCCGGCGGCCGTGCTGCTCATCATCACGAAACAACCCTCAGCGACCTACGCAGCAATGGGCGCACTGATCGGCGCATTTGCGCTGCTTGCGGGCGGCCTCCGCGTTGGCATCCTCACGTCGCTGGTTGCTGCACTACTCGCGCCGCTCGCAATCGTCGCTGGCCTCTCGCCCATTACCGGTGCGGTCCTGATGATTCTGATGACACTCATGGTTGGGCGCCTCTCGCTGTTTGGTCTGCACCGCGCAAGCATGCTCGTACCAATTTTCTTGGCCTGGCCGATGCTGTCGCCGATTCCGTGGCTTCCCCGAATGGAACTCGGGCAACTCAAAACCATCATCACCAATAACGGACTGACGCTGTCCGATGCATTGAGCAAGGCTCAAGCCAGTGGAAGCGGAGGCGGATCCTCCAGTTCAAACGCCACCACCATTCATCACGCCATGGTCGACCTGCGTCTCGACACCACGTATCTCACATGGGTCATCGTCTTTTTCTTTGTCGGAGCGATTGTCCCTGTCGTGCTCCTGCACTTCGTCCTCCGCAAGCGCGATCTTCCGACGCCCAAACCAAACCCGCGCAGCGAAGCGCTCAATTACACGATCACGATCTGCGTCTTAACCGGCGTGGCGATGTACTACTTCATTGACCACCCCAAGCAAACCTCGGGATCATTCTTCATCGCCACGATCCTTGTGCTGACTCAAGTTGGCAGCGATATTGAGTGGAAACTCACGCTTCAGCGTGTGCTTGGAACGTTTGGAGGCCTTGTTGCGCTCATCGGACTCATGGCGCTCATGGGACACGCGAAGTACACCGAAGTGGTCGGCATTCCAATGCCCGTCAACTTGTACATCGTCGGTGCAGTGTTTGGCGTGGGCGCAATCATCGCGAAATTCAGTCCGCGTCAATGGATCTATTACATCCTCATCACGCCTACCGCGGCGCTACTCAACGCGTACACCATGAGTGCGGCCAGCGATATCGGCAAACAGCGTTTGGTCGACAATCTCGTTGGCGCCGCGCTTGTCATCATCGCAGCAGGCATCACCATTGGTGCCGGTCGCCTCAGAGCAGCGAGTACGCAGAACGACACTGCAGTCGTGCACTCGTAGACCTGCCTCAAAGAGCAATGCCGCAACGTCCTGACGGAGCGAATGGCGCTCCCGCCCCGAACGAAACCACCGAGCGAGAACCTCATGAAACGTGACTACCAATTCCGCAACGTTGTTGTGATCGCTCTTGCGCTCGGCTTTGCACTCATTGCACCACTCGTGTTTGCGTCATGTTCGAGCTCAAGTAATTCCGCGCCTTCAAGCTCCGCATCGGAGTCTTCTAGATCATCGTCCTCAACATCGCCAGCGTCGGCTACCGGCGATTTGATCGTGAACACCTGGGTCGGACCACCAGCCGACACAACGAAACTTCCGATCGGTACTTCAAAGGTGTCTCTCACCGGCGCCTCGGTTGGAGGACTCTTCGCGTGCGACGCAGGGAACTCCCGGGGCGGTGGCGCTCATGCCGCCGGCCCGTGGCTCAATGAAACCGCAGGCACTTGGGACCTGACCAAGAAGATTTCGGTTCAGGGAGCGGTTTCCTGGCCAATGGCGTCGTATTCGGAAACGGTCAGCGGTTCGACACGCAACATCACGAGCAATGGACTTCCGGTTGGTGAGGTCACGGGAACATTCCCCATCGCCTCAAGCGACCCTGCCTACGCGTATGACCGAAATCCAAATCGAATTGCCAGCAGTGACGTGAAGCTTTCACTTCCGGTGAACCCAACCGCCGCAGTCACACCGACGTGCCTTGGTAAGGGTCGTGTCGGCGTCTTAAAGAACGGGGTCTCGCTTTTTGCCTCGCTCGATGAACTCAATCGCGACGCCGTTGCCTACGAAACTCAAGACAAATGCGACGGACACCCGCAGCGAACCAGCGTGTACCACTACCACGACATCCCCTCCTGTATTCGCAACGCCGCCACCGGATCTTCCACCGTTGTTGGCTATGCCTACGACGGCTACCCCATCGTCGTCGAGCGTGACGCCAGCGGGAACCTTCCGACCAACGCTGACCTTGACCAGTGCCACGGGCGAACCTCACGCATCAATCTCGACGGCAAAGTTGTCGAGATGTACCACTACTCCGCCACTTCTGAGTTCCCCTACTTCATCGGGTGCTTTCGGGCGTCGGCGGTTTCGTAGACCCGTCGTCTCAGAGCCCATCGTCTCAGAACCCGTCGTCGCTGCATTCGCCTTTCCGAAACACTGGTTTCTCGAGGTGTTCGGGCAGGGTTGACCGACTCCACCCGTTCGGGGAGTGCACGGTGAATGCGCCGTCTTCGGCGAATTCCATTCGGTAACCGGGTTTATGAAACTCGCGATGGTGCGTGCCGCATAACAACACCATCCGGTCGACATCGGTTTTTCCTCCATTGATCCAGTGATCGACATGATGGACATCGCAGAATTTCGGTTTTGTACGACATCCCGGTGCTCGACAATGCCGGTCTCGGGCAACAATCGCTTTTCGTTGCCAGGGTTTCGCAGTTCGTTCGCTTCGACCCATCCGCAGCACCTGCGAACCGTTTGTAAGCAACGCATGCACAACCGAGTCACACGACAGTGCCGACATCGCCGTGGCATCAACCAGCATTCCTTCACCAGTCACACCATCGCCATGCAAGCTCAACGCATCAGCGAACCAGGCCTTCTCGGCAGATGACCATTCGTTGCGTTCGGCCAACACGTCGACATCTGCCAGCGAACCCACCCCGGCACCAGCCAAACCAGCAGCACGCAGCTGTTGCACATCGAAGACCAGCGACACATGCGGCTGAAACCGACCCGACTCGCCCGTTCCTTCACGGTTATTCAGCGCAAACTCACACGCTGCGACGAGCGCGTCGACCTGACGTTTCGCGCGTGTGCGCACATCACCAACAATCTCGCCGTGTTCATCGAGCGCGTCGGGCACATCGAAGACCCGCAACGTGGCATCGACAATCGCTGCTTCAGTCGAATTCAACACACCGTTCAACACAAACGAACCATCAAACCCGGCATCGAGATACACACCAGACGGACGTTCACGAAACTCCTCAGCACCATCGGCCGCTTCGGCAGCACGCACCCACTGGCGCACCGCCACCGTGGTTTGTTCGACATCTAACGGTGCAATCGCCTTCACCACACCCGCTGCGTGATCGGCAAACAACGACACAAACCGACGCGGCACACCCGTCACCAATGCATCGACCTTTGTGCCACACAACCGACCTTCAACCCACGCCGCCGCTACCTCAGGCCACGCCTCCAAACGTTCCACCCGACGCGCCTCGACTGTCGCCGCCTTCAATCCCAACTCTGCACGGTCACGCAACCACCCACGAAACGACCCCGCGCCATCGTTTCGCCACACCTCACCACTATCGAACCGAACCTCGGCCTCAACCAAGAGCGCGCTCAACCGATCAATCTCACGACGCAACACCACCAACGACTGCCCATCGGCAGACACGCCCCACTCCGAGAGCGCATCGACCGCCCGCTGCAACTGCGCAAGCGGCGACGCCACGCCAAGAGAAACGTCGCAACCGCTCCCGATGGAGCTGTTCACCTCGATGCAATCGGACGTAGCGGTATCGAACATGTGTTCGAGTGTAGAGATCGCCGGCAATGGCGTGAATAGGTCAAACGACTCATTCCCGATTCAGAACTGCTCGTCAGCAAGCTGAAACAGGAAGCTCTCGCTCACACCCGCAACCTGCGAACGTGGGTTCCGACATCAACGAAACGAGGCCACCCATGGGACGCGACTACCACAGCGGACAAATCGAACTACAGGAACAGTTCGATTCAACACGTCTTGCAGGTTTACTCGCCGACATCACCACCGACGAGATATCCGAAGACCTCGCGCGCTTCATCGAAGCCAGGGACATGTTCTTCCTCGCGACTGCCGACGAACATGGCCGACCCGAGTGCTCGTACAAAGGGGGCGAACCTGGCTTCGTGCGTGTGATTGATCAACACACGATCATCTTCCCCGTGTACGACGGAAATGGAATGTTCCTCAGCACCGGCAACATCACGGTCAATCCAAATGTCGGACTGCTCTTTGTGAACTTCACCGATGGAACACGATTGCGACTGAACGGCACCGCGACAATCGAAACCGACGACGACGCACTCGCCCTCTTCCCCGGAACGAAAATGGTCGTTCGAGTTCGGGCCGAACAGGTCTTCGTCAATTGTCGTCGGTACGTGCATCACTACGAACTCGTGGAACGCTCAACCTTTGTTCCGAGCGAAACGCACGAACCACCCGTGCCCGATTGGAAAATGGGGCCGTGGATGGAAGGTCTGCTCCCAGAAGGCGACCCTGCAACGAATCCCGACGCAAAGGTCGAGGGCGCAACTCCGCAGTTCTGAACTGTCAACCAGTGAAAGTTGGCACGACAGGATCCGAAGGCACAGTCGTTGACGGCGATGACCCAGAACCGTTCAACATCACCGTCAACGTTTCGACAGGTGAGGAGGTAAAGGTCCCAGCCGCAAAACACTTCGAGTCGCTCATGCATGACACCCCGCCCAAGAAGTTGTTACGCGATGTACTTGGGCTTGAGACGATCGACCAACTTGAACCATTCCATGCCTGAATCAACATTGCATCGTTACTGCCATTGTTGACTACGCCGACTGCAGCACACGACGACTGGTTCACACACGACACCGAATACAAATTGTTGGCACCAGCGCCAACATTCGGACTCGACACCACAGACCACGTCGACCCATTCCACGTCTCCACCAAGTTCCGACCCACAGATCCCTGCTGTGACACTCCCACCGCGACGCACCACGTTTGGCTCACACACGAAACAGAACCTAAGTAGTCGAAGATTGTGCCGGCATTCGGACTCGACACCACTGACCACGTCGACCCATTCCAACCTTCGACCAACGTCTCTGTTGCTGAATTTGACACTGTTTTGCCAACCGCAACGCACCACGACTGACTCAAACACCCCACGTCCCAGAGGGTGCTGCCGTCAGGACCTGGACTGGGGCTTGAAACGATTGACCACGAACTCCCGTTCCACACTTCGATCAACGTCTGATCGATCGAACCCACTTGAGTCGTTCCAACAGCGACACAGAACGACTGACTCACACACGAGATGGAATTGAACCTGTCATTGACATTGCCGGCATTCGGACTTGACACAATCGACCACGTCGTTCCGTCCCAAACTTCTGCCAACGTCACGTGATTTGAGCCCGTGTTACTAAGACCAACTGCAGCACACCATGACGCGCTCACACACGACACGGAGGAAAGAACGTCATTGACGGTACCGGTAGTCGGGCTTTGCATCACTGACCACGCTGCGCCATCCCACACTTCAATGAGCGCCCGGCTCGCGGTCGAGACGGTCGCAGTTCCGACAGCGACACACCACGACTCGCCCCCACAATCCACCG
>Ga0222713_10006569_pt1 | contig 11030 bp, 10 predicted proteins | sample C33_649DmetaG_FD_165061 | JGI IMG/M metagenome (GOLD analysis project Ga0222713, IMG submission 165061) | Estuarine water microbial communities from San Francisco Bay, California, United States - C33_649D | ecosystem: Environmental > Aquatic > Marine > Unclassified | place: USA: California... | reverse complement strand
GCAGAAACTTGCCTTGATCATCAGTCTCTTCTGGAAGCACCTCCATGTCTGCCACACTGACCAGGTAATTCCCTTCATCGAGAATCGGCCCATTACCATTGCCCGAACCACCTGCAGAACGGAGTTCCACCTGACTGGCATCAAAAATTACACGACTCATAGGTCCAACTCCTTGGCAAGCAGTTCATAATTCACAGGTTTGATTCCATCTCCGTTGTAACCAAACCGATTCTTGGCAACATAGTGTGCGCCTTCATTGACTAGCAGCACCCGTTCTCCATCCGTGCTGAGTAGTTCTTTCTGTCCCTGTCGTCGGACCATCGTTTCCAAAATCAGGAACCCCACACATTCAGCCCATTCGACACACTTGGCAGCAGCACGTTTGTGTAGCTTCACATCCCATCGGTCATACTCGGTCAGCATTGGATCAAAGATCCTCTTCTGCTCACAGTGTGCGAGTAACACGACATTCATCCCCCGCTGATCACAGAGATAGGTACAACCTGCGAGGAACTGAGGCCACTCCTGTGAGCTGGTCTCCACATATCCTCTGCCGTACCCTGGAGTTTCAATACTCGGCACTTCCAACCGAGCGCAGGTGGCTTCCCAGACCTTGGGTTCCAGCCAATCGATGGTGTCAATGACCAGAGTCTGGTAGTCGTGTTCTTCCTTGGCTAGTCGTCGCAACCAGTCCATCACAGTGCTGAACTTCTCCTTCCGCAGATCAACTCGATCCACATCCAACCGTCCTGTGCTGCCCTCGATGTCAAGGATCAAGGGGTTCGGAAAAGATGCTGCCAGTGTGGACTTCCCCACCCCTGGAATGCCGTAAAACAATGCCTTGAGTGGGGTACTCAGTTTCCCTTTGCTGATTCCTTCCATGTGTCCTCATTGTAAGGTATGTATCGTTGATAATGAGCAGACCACTTCAGCCATCCATCTTCTGGAGACCATGCTGTCTGGAGTTTTGGGGTCTTCGTTTTAGTATGTAGCCTCATCGTCCCATCTCTTCTCTGTGTAATCTCGGATCTCACCGAGTTTGTCATGAGTGACTGCAATCAACTCACTGACATCTCGGACAATCTTGTTGAGAACCGTATGCTCCCCTCGGAGTTCCTTGATCTGATGTTCCAGATTGCTGATCTTGCCAACCAACTCTGCCAGCAGGAAATTGTCAGGGAGTTTCTTCTTGGGTTTCTCTTTGGTTGATGGGGCCTTGAAAGGGGTTTGAAGTTCCTTGGCAACGGTACGCATCAGTTCATAGGAGGTCTGATACCTCCAGCACAGGTCCATGACTGTTAGTTGCTGATTAACATCTTTGCAGAACTGTTCGGTCAAATTGTGTTTGGCAAGAAATGCCAACAATTCCTTTTGTTTTGGGAAGGCTTTTCCAGCGGAAATGTTTTTGCGTGTGTAAGAGTCCATTTCCTCAAGTTCCTGAAATGAATGGTAGTCCTTACCCCTAGCACGGATCAGGTCGTGTATCCTTGCAGTCGTCTGTTCTTTGGACTCTTTCTGTTCTTCCGGTTCCGCTTGCCCCTCCTCCGTACTCTCAGATGCTCTGAGGTTGTTTTTAACTGCTTTGTCAAATTTGTCTAATATGCTCTGCGCATCAGGTGCAAAAGACTTATGAATCACCTTGTTATCTGCAGTGCTGGCATTATCCACTGAGAAATTGGACAGAATCTTTTTTTCTGTTCCGAACGACTGTGAGTGGACCTCTTGTAGTTGTTCGTTGAGTGACATTCTTCTTCTCAATAAAAATTTGGTTAAGTTTGTCGAGTTGCTTGGCAGTCATGCCAAGATGAGATCGAGGGTATTCGGAGTCGTCACTGATGAACGGTTCCCAGTACCTTTTGTAAAGATGCTCAATAAATCCTTTCTCCCAGTCATTCAGGTCTTCAATCTCTTGGACCAGGGTCAGTAATTGATGAATGGAGGACAGTTCTGGAGTTCCTGCCTCCTTATTGCGTTGGTATTCCTCATTCAGACGCACCATCCACTCTGGTTCTTCAGAGACCCTGGCATTGACGACATTCCGCACAAAGGTCTTCAGTTCATCACGGTAGTAAAACCATTCACGGGCATGATGCAGATGCTGAAACTGCTTGTGCAGTTGCTTCTCGGTCTTCTCATTGCCAGGAATCCATCCGAGGATTCGGATGTGAGGATTGGCAGTCCGCAAGTTGCTGAGTCGTTCCTTCAGTGGTTTGTCCGTAAATCCAATCTTGACGGTCTGCTCCATAGCGTCATAGGCGAAATAAACCATGCTTCCTTGCAACTGGGTTAGGAACAGAGACCAGCACCTTTAGGCAGATCCTAAGTGCCCGTATCAGTTTGAACTGCAGAACCTCCTAGATCCCCGTCTGTCTGAAAAGCCTCACGGGGTTCCTGCGCACGACGACACAATGTCGGAGGGATATATAGCGTGATTTAGTCCCTCAGTTCTGAATCCTTAACTGGTCTCTACCAGTGGCACGATATGCCACTGATGCAGATCAGTTCGGTGGTGCTGAGATCGTAGGAGGAGAAAACGCTAAAACCCCCGTATTGATTAGGCAGGCATGAATGTGGCTGGATTTTTTTAAGGGAGGACTCCAGCTCCTGCTTTGCCCAGCACCGTTAAATTTCAAATAATTCGACCTCATCCTCATCAATCACAGACCCTGCGGCCCAGATGGGATGCAGGTACTTTGTAATCGTCTTGCCTCGTTTCAGGTAGTGCCAAATCTCCTTGGCATATGCCGTGTCTGGGGGACAATCCTTGACTTGAATCGAGGAGTCGTCCCACTTCTTCTGCAGTTTCTCCTGATTGACCTGTTGCTTCTCCAGTTCATCAATTTTCTGTTGCCGTTTCGCAGTTTGGTATCCTCCTCGACACTTGTGACTGCAGAATTTTGCCATCGACTTGCGAGTGCGAGGGGTAAACTCCTCCTTGCAGTGCAAACATTTCTTGGGACGAATCGGGGAATTCTCCGTTGCCAGTCGTCCTCGTTCTCTCTGAGCATCACAATTACATGAGGCTGAACAGTAAACATGGCGTGAGTGCTTCTGTTCGAAATAAAAATTACAACTTTTGCACTTGACGATCTTCTTCTTAGGAACCCCTCGCACCTCCCAGTTCGTGCGTTGTGCCCTCTCTTTCCGTGCCTCCTCAAAACAATCTGCAGAGCAATACTTCTGATGAGATTTGGTCTTGGTGTATTCTTCTCCACAGTGCAGACAGGCCACAATCTCAGCAGGTTTCCTTGGATTGGATGCCCAGCATGCACGACCACAGAACTGATGGCTCAACGTCTTGGGTTTGAACATCTTCCCGCACGTTGCACACGGTTTCGGTGGTCGATCCTTGAGGTACAGACCCAACCTTGCTCGTTCCAATTTGGACTGATACGAACACTCCCGACTGCAGGTCATTGCTCTAGGAATCCCAAAGAACTCAGTCCCACACACGACACAGTTTTTCGCAGGATACTTCTTGTGACCCCTCCGATTCCTCCAGGCAACACTGCAGTCCTTACTGCAGGTCTTTGCCTTCCGATCTGCTTGGAACACGGTCTTGCAGACCACACAGGTCTTGGGCGAGACAGACCGATACTTGGCCTTCTCTTGCCTGTTTTTGTGAATCTTGCTGCAGGTCTCCCCACAGGTAAGTTGATGCGCCCGAATTGGGATGAACATCAATTCGCAGACAGTACAAATCTTAGGTGCGTTCCATCGCTTCTCACTCAACTTTCTTCTCCTCCATCTTTTCGTCCCACTCCCAGAATCCACAGGAGTGCAAGGGTGCTTCATCTGCCCCAGTCACCCCACACATCCCCCAGATATAAGACGAGGGGAGACGGAAATTTCCTGCAGTCTTGTAGTGCCTGCAGTTCCTACATAAACGGTTGCCAGTGTGTGGATAGGTCATAATGCGGAAACTTTCTCAGGGTCTGCATCATAGTCCCAAGTCCGGTCATTCATCGGGTCATCCCTTCTGTCCAACTTCTCCTCCATCGTCAGGTCGGCAGGTCGGAGATCCGCACATCCTCGACTATGATCTGCTGGACGCAACAGACCACAGACAGGACATTCATACACAGGGGTGTACGACGCACGAATCTCCTTCACCTGCTCATTGGCACGACGAACTGAGGCCCAATATGCACGGTTCACCCGTGCAGTCTCGGCCTTGAATGCTTTAAATCGAGCATTCATCTTTTCTGCGTGGGTCATCGTTTCTTCATCTGACGGATCTTCCACTTTGCAGTGACCCACTGTAGGCGAATCCACCAGTACATCTTTCGTAGGCATAATCGTTGTGATGGTCGCAGGAGGTGGGATTTACGGGACTGTGCTTCCATATCGAACAGGTACTCTACTCGACTCATTTCACTCTCCATGTGTGTGTGGTGGGGAGGCGACTGTTCAATGTCTGCACACCGTTAAGCTGCAGGCAGACCCCTCTGCCTATGAAAAACGATGCTTCCTCCCCATGAGGAACCCAGTTTCTCTCCTGTGAGATGTGACCACGGCAGTCAACAGGAGACCGTACTGGGGGACGGGTGAGGGATCAGTTGTTTTGTTTTGCCCAATCACGACCTGCGGCAAATGCCCCGTATAGTGTTGTTCCTCTAAACTGTGCCCAGTTCTGTTCTGGAAACAAATTTGCGTGAATTCCTCGCCAAATCGTTTCTATGATTCGGTTTGGAATGTAAGGTTTCTTCCCTGTGGTTTTGGGATGATCTTTTAAAGTTTCACCCAACCCCGTATTCAATCTTATCCAGCAATCGTCATATATTTGCTGTGTCCACTTATCTTGGTACTTCCTCATGCGTCCTCTTTGTGGTTAGTCCGCCAGATCCAGCATCTGACGGTTCTGATTGATCACATTCAGCACATCTGCCTGACGTTTCTCATCAGCCAGTCTGCGCTCAGTGCGAATTGCAGAGACTTCATTGTCTGCTGCCACGGTCCTGGCAATGACTGCCAGGATTTCTTTGACTTCCTGAAGTTCCGCCTTCAGGTCGTCGTATTCATTTGTCTGCATTGATTTCCTGAAGTTCTTGAACTGCTTCTGATGTCCAGAGGATTGGTCCTCTTGGAGTAAACTGCTTACTCGTCTTGGTTTGTTTCGACTGATGTAGCTTCCGCAACTTGTCGATTGAGATTCCTGTCGCTTGCGAAAGTTCGTGGGTTGTGATGAGGTTCATATTTTGCTTAGTTAGCAGTTAACAGATTATCTGTTCCTCAGATAATAATCTGAGTAAATCTGCAAAGTCAACAATTTTTGGAGATAAAAATTTGAAAGACGGATACTTGCCAGTATCTATCGGTTCTTTAATGCGAGAAAAGCGTAGAGAATTGGGGATATCGCAAAAGGAAATGGCTCAAGAGCTGAGGATCAATCAGTCAGGGGTTTCAGATATTGAAACAGGTAAACGGAAGATTGACCTAGATAAACTGGGTGTGATTATTTCTAAACTAGATATTTATGTGGAGGACTGGAGGAATATCTTACAACCAAGGCAGGATGCCACAGATAGCTTGCAGGAGGGTAAGCAGGAAGTCTCTGGGATCGAGTCAGACTATCGGGAAGTCCCCGTCTACAATGTGCGGGTTTCAGCAGGACATGGAGAATATCAAGGTATTGAAGTCGTGAAGCAGCAATTGAATATGCCAAAATTGTTCTTGCCAGAGAACGGGAAGATTGGGTTCGTCAAGGTTGAGGGAGACAGCATGTTCCCCACAGTAAATCATGGGGATCACGTTGCCGTAGAGTTCGATACGGGCTACACAAGTGACGGTCTCTACTTGATCAGAGTAGATGATGCCGTGTTCGTCAAGAGACTGCAGAGGGAGTTTGGGCAGATCCGCATCATCAGTGACAACCAGATGTACAGAGAGCAGGTTGTCCAGCACGATGACGGTCAGCAGTTCCAGCTCATCGGGAGAGTGGCCTTGATTATGAGAGTGACATGAGACGACAGGACATCAGTCTCAATAAGCAACGTCAGGTCTGGGTTGGCAATTACCGCAGAGGAAAGAAGAGGACACGATACGTCCTTGGGTCTGTCGAGGAGTTCCGAGGCAAGACGGAAGAAGAACTGCAGGAGGTTCTCAATTTCCGGTACAAGAACAACCTGGAGAGGTTTGAGAGAGAGTGCAAGGAGGAGGAGGATCAAGGTCAGTACCTCAATCAACTGCTGGAGGAGTGGCTGGAGTCCGTTGCCAGTGCCAGAGACACCAAGACCGTGGATCATTACCGATTGGACTGCAGCAGGTTTGTTGAGGTTGCTCCCCCCAGAGTCGGTCAGCTCAGTTCTGCAGTTCAGCAAGTGTACTACGACCACCTCCGCAGTTTAGGATTGGCAGACACCTCGATCAATTCGGCAGTCCGCTCGGTGCGAGTGTTTCTGCGATGGTTGTCAGATAAAGAACTGCTGAAACATCCTGTGCATCTGAAAGCGTTGCGGACGGTGAAGAAGAGGGTGCAGTTTTATACGGCAGAACAGATCCAAACCATGTTGGAATACTGCAGGGGAACCCCAGGACGCAGGTATACCTTATTATATAGGTGCATCTGGATCTTGAGTCAGACAGGAATGAGAGGAGGGGAGTTACTTAATCTGACATGGGCACATGTGACCATGAATAGGATCAAGATCGTCAGCACTGAGGATTGGCAAGTGAAGTCTCGGAAAGACGCTTGGGTCCCCATCAGCCCGAAACTGCGGGAGGAAATTGATCAGTGGGACAGAGAGGGAGAGACTTGGGTGCTGGACAAAGGGAACGGGGCAAGATATTGGGCGCACTTGAATGAGTTGACTGCCTCAATGCGTTTCGTGCAGACAAAATGCGACTGCAGAGGACCGAAACCTCTACATGGATTCAGGGCAGGAGTTGCTACGGAATTACTACGACAGGGAGCGAGTCCGGTGCATGTCCAGAGATTGCTCAGACATGAGGATCTAAGCACGACTATGGGCTACCTCGATCCTGATGCGTTGGAGATTGAAAATCTGGTCAAAGGACTATGACCGTGTTTACCATGTGTGCCCATGCTAAAATTCCCCGCAAATGGTGCGCCCATCAGGACTTGAACCTGAAACCTACTGATTAGAAGTCACTGGCACACCACCGTAAACTACTGAATTTATTTAGTATATTTTAGAGAATGCAGAGATGCTGACCATGTTTCTAGTCCAGAAGTCCTGCTCCGTACCGACCTCCGACACCTCCAAGAACCATGTTCCGTCTAGCCCGTTCTTGAGCCATCATATTCTGAAGTGCCGTGTAATTTTGTAGATCCCTGAACTGCTGTTCAATGGCATCTGTTCCCTGTGCAGTCAATCGAGGTCCTAACTGCTCGGACATCTGCCGCATGTTGTTGCGCTTGAAGTAATTGGACAACAAATCTGCACCTCTTGCAGCTATATCCAATGGGCCTGACCTCATTGCACTGATGGCTTCCTGATTGGTCATCCCTCCCAGTTCGTCCTGAGATGCCAATCGTTCTGCAGTTCGACTGTTCCCTAGTACATACCCTGCAGATTCACTCATCCTTCGTTCTGCATCCATCTCTCTTTGGAATTGTGCATACTTTTCAGGAGTAGGAAACAGAATTTCAATGCGTCTTTGCATGTTGGGAGAGGACCAGTCCCTGGTTCGATCACCTGCAATGGCAGTCTTCTCGTTCATCTGGTCCTTCAGTTTCTGGACAAACCCTGAACGCATGGCATTCATCTCGGCTTCAGTACGACCTTCTACAAAATTCTGCAATCGTTCTGGAGGCATTCGTGGAATCTCTGTGTATCCCTTCAGATTGAGTTCCTGCATCATGCGGGTGTCGTATCCTTCTCGACGCAACTGCTGATATGCAGGATTATCAACATCTGCTGCATCCATCATCTGTGAGTAGTTCTTGGACAGAGATCGACGTTCTGCGCCTGATACATATCCAGACTCCACAGGTCTGCGATCAATCATATCCCCTACCCCTTGCCGAGTATCCTCAATCTCTCGGACTGTGTAAGGACCTGGTCGGATGTTGCCTTGATCTGTTCTGATTGGACCCGTTGACGGTTCCCCTGTAGCTATGTAGTTCTGCTGAATAGATCCTTGAGCCTGTGAAAATCTGGGATCTCTTTCATAAATCTGCTGATATACCGGACTCCGCATCAAGTCATTCTGAATTGCTTGGTATCTCGGAGAAAGTGCATCTCTGGTCTGTTTCATCTCCTGGGCAAACAATTCTGGATCAGATCCAACGCCCATCCCTTTTTCTGCACTTCCAATCAAACGATCTCGTTGACCTGCCTGACGTTCAAACAAGGCATCACTGACCTGTGTTGCTGCAGGTCCTGGTGTAGTCACCAGAGAGTCTGCTCTCTTCAGTAGGTTGCGTCTGCCCTGATCCAGCAGCATGGCTTCTTCCCCTCGTCCAGCGCTGACGAACCTGTCCTGCATGTTCTGCCGTGCAGCTTGGACTGCAGCATCTCCCTTAACTCGGTAATCATCCTCCAAGTCCTGCAGGATGCTTCTCAATGCCCGATTGTTGGGATCATAATCATTGGTTGCAGAAGGAGGTCGAACCGTACCACCACCACCAGAACCACTGAATGCCTTCTGCAGTGCAGCAGTGCCCAGATCAATGGCAGGAGTTGGTAAGGCACTCATGCCTGCGCCAACTGCCATCCCTGTTGCTGGATCGACATCTGCACCATAGGATGTGATCCCCCCTGCAATTGCACCACTCCCTGCTGCAGCAGTTGCACTCTTTGGAATATTCCGCAAAGTTTGCCCTGTGACGGGTTGAAGAGATTTGGGCAATGCGAGGTTCATGGATTTTCCTACACCTCCTTCCATTCCACTACCCATCAAGGAACCGCTTAGATTCATAAGTGAGGTTGCCGTAGGGTCCATTGCCTGAAATTTGGCACGTTCTTCTTCAATCTGACTCAATACATCTGAATAGGTTTTTCGACCTCCACTTACCCAAGACCTGAAAATTGCCTCTAGTTCATCTCCCCATTCGTAGAGCATCCCATTGGTCAACTCACGGGCTACTCCTCGCCAGAACTGCGGGTTGTCCTTTTGCCCTGCTACCCGTTCATATTCATTATTATTGTAATCCTGTTCAATACTGTAGAGGACTGCATCTTCAAACCGTTTGCGGGTATATCCTTTCTTCCGCAGATATTCATTGATGACTTCCTCAGATTTCCCTCTTGCACGGGCATCAGAGACTTTTGCAAGGATTTGTCTTAGGTCCATTGGTTACTCCAAAAGGTAAGCATCAGGGTCTTCAACTTCAACTTTTGGGAGTGCCTCTTGTTTTCGGGCTTGTTCCATTTGACTCGCTAGATTCAGTTTTGCCTTTTGCAATTCAATATCTCTTGCTCTGCGTTTTGCTTCAACTGCTGCTTGCCCTTCTCCAGGTTCTGGGAAGTATTGCGCTCGCTTATCTGCGTATTCACTTTTATTTATGGCAGCACCAGATGCAGCTCGTAATACGTTCTCAATCCATCGATCTTGGGCACGGATCTTCAGCAGATATTCGTCACTGGCAAATCTTGGTGATATGAATTCCCTCAGTCCTTCTGTACCAAGCATGGGTTCTGGTTGGTCATACTTATTCTCCACAATCTCATTGTGATAGGCTTCCAATGCGGCAGCACGGTTCTCTTCTTGTTGTTGTGACAGTGAAGGTGGTTTGACGGACTGACCTTGCTCCAACTGTCTGCGTCTTGCTACCAACTCAGGGAATTTGTCTTCTATTTCTTGAGGAATCACAGGATAGATTTTTGTGACTTCTTCCCTGTTTGTGTTTGCATTGAATGTCCGATTCTCTCCAAGTTCCTTGCTGTAGATCCGATCAAAAGCATTGGAAACCCTGATGTCGGTTGAGCCAGGTTCTGCAGCGATCAATAAGTCCTCGGCACGTTCTAAAGCATCACCTTTTGATTCTTTAGGTGGTTTGAGGTCATCCTTGATCTGGTTGATGGCATTAGTGATGGCAACCGAGGAGTTGGACAGTTTCCCTTCATAGTCTCGTTCATTGACCATTTCCAGCAGCATGGTCTTGTCATCTTCAGGCAGTACAGAGTCATTCTTGATCTTATTGAGTAACCCTGTCCTCTCCGTTTCCGTCATCCCTCCTGCCAACTTTGCCAACTTCTTAGCACCTTCGACGGGACCTGCAGCAATCAATGCCTGTCCCGTTTTATTGTCAGGGTTCGGATAAATCTCTCGGACTTTTGCTTCCCACTCCTTTTGATCCTTGGCAGGTTTGGCAAGCAGGTTCTTCATCTGCTCAGTTCTGCCAATGGCCTCATTGGTCAATGCAGTCTTGTAGAGTTTGTCAAACTCGATCTGAGACCGTTTGTACTCATCCTCAATCTTCTGCCTCTCTTCCTCACTCAATCTCTTCTTGGTTCCTCCGTATCCCTGAATGTACCCACCCAGACCTCTGGCAAGTGCAGAGGATAGAGTGACATCATTCGGGTTTGTTGAGTACCGAGGTGCAGACATCAATCCCAGTCCTGCTTGGAGCAATCCCATCCGAGTGGGGTCGTCAAAGAAGTCGGTGTCTACATCCAGCAGACCCCCACCCTGTGACGGGGCAGTCTGAGCTTGTGCTGGTGCAGGTGTCTTCGGCACTGCAGGGATCTGGTAGTTGAATGATCTGGTGTCTGATGCAGGTCTTGCGGGACCTTGTGCCTGCTGTGGAGGTGCTGCCATCTGTCGAGACTGCACTGCAGGAGACGGAGGACGCACGGCAACTGGGCGAGTGGGTTCAGGGATAGGTTCCCGATCCCGATACTGCTGGAACTGCCGCTCAATCATCGATGCTGGATCAGATCCCAAGGTCTTTGGCAAGTTCGGCATCATGGCCTGCTGGAGTCTTGCTCGGTCCAACTGATCCAGATAATCCAGAGCATTCGGAGAGTATGCAGAGGCAGGACTAGATGGATCTACACCAGACAAGGCACTCAGTTGAAAGAATTCTTTATCCAAGTAGTCTTGCCATCTCTGTGGGTTAGGAT
>Ga0222713_10006567_pt1 | contig 11032 bp, 9 predicted proteins | sample C33_649DmetaG_FD_165061 | JGI IMG/M metagenome (GOLD analysis project Ga0222713, IMG submission 165061) | Estuarine water microbial communities from San Francisco Bay, California, United States - C33_649D | ecosystem: Environmental > Aquatic > Marine > Unclassified | place: USA: California... | reverse complement strand
CACACCGCTTCGCACCAAGCCCCAAGGTGTTGGAAGTTTTTCAATCATATCTATCGCAAATGTTTTCCCGTCAATCTCTGCGCTCTGCAAGGCTTGGGCAGCGAAGTAGCCGGCAGGGCCAGCACCAACTACTGCCACCTTGAATAATTGCACCTTATCCACCTTGCCTATTTCTCTATATTCGACACTTAGCCCTGGCTGCCATACAGACCATGGCCCAATACTAGTTAAAGAATCGATAGCCCAGTTTTAGTCGAAATTTGATGCAAAATATGCCCATTGACCACACCTAATTTTGGGTGCACTGCTGACCAATTGAAGGCTAGGCAAACCTTCTCTGACTCTAAATCATTGCTACAAACTTGATAACGTAAATCCATGAAAGTGATCTTCTGCCCAGACTCCAAATTAATTCTCGTGTCTATGTTCCCTTCACATGGACTTTCAATCTTTAGATCGCTGAGTAGATAAGGGCTGTGATTCTGAAGTCTGCCACTGAATCTTAATTCATCGCCCACTCTAAAACCTGGGGAGACTGGACCTAAGATTTGATCATACTCTTTTTTGGTAAATATTGGCTCGCCGCTTGCAGAACCTGAGTTAGAGCCAATTTCTTTTCGCTCTGAAATTCGAAAAAGTGACATATCAATAGATGGAATGCGGTACTTAACTAAACGCGTTAGGCGCTCTTGAATTTCTTTGTTTCTTCCTGGCTTGACATATCTAAAAGTAACTTGAAACTCAATCCCATTTTCATCTTTTTCAATTGGTAGAGCCTGCTTTGTTTCCTGAAGTTCATTTAATGAGAATCGACAAAAAACTATTTCGGTATATCCATATCTCTCAAAAAGGACCCCTATACGACCATCTGCAAGTTCGCAAGCAGTGGAATAAGCTGAACTTTCAGCTTCTAGTACAAGTGCTTTCGGCCATGTAACTCCTCCGTCTTTTGAAAGTTTCGCAACAGTCCTTCTCCTTAAATCTGAATCATGGTTATGTGTACAAATCACTTCTCCAGACTTAAGGGTCGCTAACGAACCATTATCACTAGGGTCTGGAAGTTCGCTATGAGGACGTAATTCAGAAAGTGTTTTGCTGCCATCTAAGGATTTTCCACTTAAGCGAAATGGAGTAGAGCGTGAATGAACGAGGATGGTTCCATCATTTAGGCAAGCAACCCCAGATTCATTCCCGTTTGGAATTTCGGCTCCTAGTTTCCAGCTATTTCCATGATCGTCACTAAACGCGAGGGCTCCCAAAAGTTCTGAGCCTCTGCGAAGAACAAACGAGTGAATTAGACGCCCTGCAAATGGGCCGTTTGGGATACAACCACCCATCCCAGAGGATGCAAATATGCCATGGGTTCTCTGGTCTTTTACTTGATCCGTAATAATTTTATGTGACCAAGTTTCTCCATCATCGTCAGAGATTGAAAGTGAAATATGCACAACTGTTAGATCATCTAAATCGCATCCCAGCGAACTTTCAAAAAAACTTGCCAGGTTAGATACCTGACAAAAAACAATTATGCGACCCTTCTCACCAACGTTTGGGTCAAAAGTGATGCTCGCATCACCATACCCCGTGATCCCGTCACTGGCCAGAAATAGCTTTTGAGGGGTCCAACTCTCCCCATTGTCATCACTAATTCGAATTACTAAGTCAATGGGTCCTGGTAGGTCATCCAGATCAACACGTGCATCATAAATTGTGACTATCCGCCCAGAATTAGTGACCGCCATGGCTGGAATTCGATATTGACGATACCCACCATGTCCTCTCGTGGCAATTACCTGGTAATCCATCAGTTACTTCAGAATTAGACCAGCTCGGGTCAAAAACGGCTTTATGGCCTCAATTTCACCTTCGTTTAGGGCAATTGCTGGAGGAGCTGTTCGACCATCTTCGATAATCCCTAGTAATTTAAGAGATGCTTTGAAAGCTCCAATTGCCGACGAACCCCTACCCATTCGATTTGCTGCTCCGACATCTACTAATCCAAACATATCAAAAAGTCTCTCTTGTTCGATTCGCGCAGCAGCATAGTCTCCACTTTTAACAAGATCATAAATCTTTACATATCCAGCGGGATCGATATTACCTATACCCGGTATAACGCCATCTGCACCAAACATAAGAGCTGAGTCGACTGTTAGTTCTGACCCAGTAAGGACAACAAAGCTCTTTAAATTAAGTTTCTTAATTTCTAAAATCACAGCACGTATACCTGAATCATTTCCAGATGAATCTTTTAGGCCGCTTATAGTGCCTTGCTTGGCAAGGGTCAACACTGTCCCAAGATCTAATTTGACGCCATTGACTGCAATAGGAATGTCATAAGCATATATTGGAGTTTCTTGGCACGCTTCCTTCACAAGATGAAAATGGTTAATGATTTCTGCAGGATGAGTTCTAACGTAAAATGGAGCTGTGATTACAATTCCCTCAACTCCTGCTGAAAGTGCAGTATTCACATGCTCGATAACTCTCAAAGTGGTGGTATCGATTGCCCCCGCAACAACTGGAACTCGGCCCTGAACTTCATCCATAGTAATTCTAATGACTTCAGCCCTGTTGCTATCAGTCAAATAGGCTACTTCGCTTGTGGAGCCAAGGATAAATAAGCCATGTACCCCACCGTCAATTAAATGACGAATTAATTTACGTAGTGATTTCTCATCAACTTTGTAGTCGGAAGTAAAGGGAGTGCAAACAGGAGGCACAACGCCCTTTAGAATTCTCGGATTCTTCGTATTGTTCATTTCTATACTCCTATCGGTGGTTTTTCTAGGTGACAAGCAATTAGATGACTTGGGTCTCCATCGTGAGCTAGGCGTAAGGTTGGGCGTGTTAACCTACAAATGTCCATGACAAAAGGACATCTCGTAGAAAAAGCACATCCGCTTGGTGCATCGATTGGGCTGGGGACTTCTCCTTGTAGAGCTATCTGCTTCTTTTTGCCCTGAAGATTCATGTCAGGAACTGCAGAAAGTAGAGCTATTGTGTAGGGGTGCTCGGCGCCTCCTGGAAGAGCCTCTGCAGGCAGAATTTCCACTATTGACCCTAGATACATGACGGCAATTCGATGACCGACATATCGCGCTACAGCAACATCATGAGTGATAAATACAAAAGATAATCCCGTTTCGCTTTGAATTTCTCTCAACAGATTTATTATTTGCGCTTGGATAGAGACATCTAGCGCAGAAACTATTTCATCGGCAATTATTAGTTCTGGTTTAATCGCCAAACATCTGGCTATAGCTAATCGCTGTCTTTGACCGCCCGAGAACTCATGCGGATAACGTTGCAAGTATTCCACTCGCATATTTACCATTTCGCAAGACTCTTTTATGCGAGAAAAGCGCTCATCCGGATCCATATTTCCATGAACTTGGAGCACTTCATCGATTGCAGAGCCCACTCTTTGTCTTGGGTTAAATGAGGTGTAAGGGTCTTGAAAAATCATCTGCACCCTTCTTCTAAAAGCCATCTCTTTCGTACGATCCAGACCGACAACATTCTTAAGCCCATCCCCAAAATCAAATGAAAGTTCGCCGTCTGTTGGTTTCTGTAGAACAGCCAGCATCCTCCCAAGGGTGGTCTTACCGCAACCAGATTCTCCAATTACTGAAATAGTTTCGCCGCGAAAGATCTCTAAATCCACTCCATCTAGGGCTTTTACCTGACCAATGATTCGACGCAGTACTCCTCCGGTTACTGGGAAGTGCTTCTTAATTCCCTTAGCTCTATAGAGTGGTTTAGTTAAGTCATTTTTGCTAGACATTAATTCCTACTTTGTTAGGCTTAGGTAAATTCCCGTTTTCATCTATTCGATTACAACGCACTTGGTGATTTCCTTCGAACGTTAAAAGTGGGATTAATTGATTTTTACAGGTTTCTATCGCATATATACAACGTTCTGCGAATTCACATCCTGTTGTAACATCTGCTGGCGATGGCGTTTGTCCATCTACTGTTTTTAATTCAATCTTTTTATCAGCCTCTAACGAGGGAACACTTTGAAGTAGGGCTTGCGTGTAGGGGTGACGTGGACTGCGTAATACTTGATTAACACTTCCATATTCAACAACCCTTCCCAAATACATAACTGCCACATGATCTGCTACCTCAGAAACTAGGGCCATATTGTGTGTGATTAAAATGAAACTCTTTCCCGCGCTTTTTTGTAAATTTTTTAGAAGAGTCATTATTTGTGCCTGTATGGTTACATCAAGTGCTGTAGTGGGTTCATCGGCAATTACCAAATCGGGTTCGCAGATTGTGGCGATAGCGATCATGACCCTCTGCCTCATTCCACCCGAAAATTCGTGTGGATAGGCGTTGTAGCGACGTTCTGGATCTGGAATACCAAGTTTTCTAAATAGCTCAATTACCCGTACTTTTGCTTCGTCTTTTGACAATTTCAGGTGTTGACGCAGGGTTTCAGCAACCTGACGTCCAACCCGATGAGCTGGATTTAAGGATGAAAGTGTGTCTTGAAAAATCATTCCTATTTTGGCGCCACGGAAACTTCGCATCTGAGTACCAAACTTCTCAAGTTCGTTTAACTCAGTTGTCTTGCCATCTTCAAAGTACTTAATCGAGCCAGAGTCAACTCTTCCGTTATCCGGAAGTAGTTGGACGATGGCTTGCGCTGTCACAGACTTTCCACACCCAGACTCACCCACAATACACAAAAATGAACCTCGAGGTACTTGCAACGATACATCGCGCAAAATATGTAGGTTTGAAGATTCGACAGCAAAACTTACATTTACATCTTTTAGTTCAAGGATGTTAATCATTTGCTTGCCTTCGAGATCCAAAAAATTTCTCCTTTAGAGTCGCAGACATAGTCATACTCTTTGATTTTGTCCGCTGCCTTGGATCAAGGACATCTCTTAATCCATCACCCACAAAGTTAACTCCAGTGACAAATGTAATGATTGCAACTGCTGGAAAAACCCATAGCCACCAGTACTGTTCTACAACTACCGGAGCCTGCGCTGCCGATAGTAAATTCCCCCAAGTTGGAGTTGTTACCGGAACGCCGAGGCCAAGAAATGAAAGTCCAGCCTCAGCAATGATGTAAATAGCAGTATTGATGGTAAATGCAACAACTATTGGACTCATAGTATTCGGTAAGAGATGTCGAAATATAATTCGGGTCTTTGAAAATCCAAATGCCCGATCAGCCTCAACAAAAGCTTCTTCTCTTAAAGACAAGAATTCACTTCTAACCAATCTCAGTGTTGTCATCCATCCTGTTATAGCAAAAATTATGATGACATTGCTGACACCCTGACCCATAAATGTAACAAATATCAAAACAAGAACAAGTTGTGGAAAGGTCATAAAAATTTCTGAAACACGTATTAACAGCGTGTCAATTTTCCCGCCCAAATAACCCGCAATTGCCCCCAGCACAGTTCCAATTAAGTTTCCAAAGAATGAGGCTGTTATGCCAATTAGTATTGAATTCCTCCCACCGTATAAAACTCTACTAAATACATCACGGCCCAATTGGTCTGTCCCCATTAGATGATCTGTAGAAGGCGGAAGGCTGGTACTCATTCCGTCCATTAAATTTGGATCGTAGCCAGAGATTTGCTCTGCAAAAATTGCAGCGGTAATAACAAGGAAAATAACTAATAATCCACACATTCCAGCCACATTTGTCACAAAATTATTGAGTAATAGGCGTGAGGTACTGGTTACTTTTTCGTTCATTCTATTGTGGCCCCCAGCCTGACGCGCGGGTCTAGAATTGACTTGGCGATATCAACTAAAAAGCTCGCAAAAAGAATAGCAACTGCAATCAAAAGGCTAACAACCATAATTACCGGATAGTCAGAAACAGTAACTGCCTCAACTATAGTGTCGCCAATACCCGGCCATTGAAATACTGCCTCTACTAAAACTGCTCCACCAACCAATAGTGGTAAGCGGAACGCTATTAGAACCATAACTGGACCAAGTGAGTTACGGAACACGTGACTCCACATTACTTTCCATTCGGGCAAGCCTTTACTCCGAGCAGTTTTAACAAAGTCACGATTAATTGTGTCTAAGACCGAATTGCGCGTATATCTAATTAATACTGCCAACATCGCAATACTCAAAGTGGCCACGGGAAGAATCAGGTGAGGCAACCGGTCTACAAAAGTGACTTGGCCTGGGGAGATTCTCTGCCCTGTTGGGAACCAACTAACTCTGTAAGCAAGTATGTTTAGCAGTGCTAAGCCAATAAAAAAATCAGGAACAGATATTCCAATAGCGGCTAATGCACGAGAAAACTTATCTGTTAAGCCACCTCGGTTAGAACCCGCAACTAGGCCGATGAGTAAAGAAAGTGTTGTTGAGATTATTAATGCGGCCAGCACTAGTTCTAGTGTTGCTGGCATTCTCAAGGCTAATATTTCAGAAATTGGTTGACCGCTTTGAATGCTGTAGCCAAAATTTCCCCGAGATATCTCAAGTAACCAATTGAAATACTGAACAAAAATTGGGTCGTTAAATCCAAGTCTCTCCTTAAGAATTGCCAGATTTGTTGGATCAGAGGCGGCGTCAGGTGAAATTAAAGAGTTTAGAGGGTCGATAGGTGAAAGTCTTGAAGCGAAAAAAATTATGGCACTAATTGCTAATGCCATCGGAATCATAATTGTGATTCTTCTGATTATAAAAGCTATCAAGGCTCTTTCCTAGAACTTGGTTTAGAAACTCGGTTTAAAGAGAATCAGTGGGTCGAATTTCTCCGACCCACTGATTTCGCTACTAACTTACTGCCTGCTTTCTACTTTAAGAAAGCACCCAGTTTAGGAAGTTGTTTTCGTACAGATACAGCTGTGGGCCATATTTCGTTGGCGTATTGGAGATACGTTTGGAAACATACACATAAGCAGGTAATAGATACGTAGGCAACTTCAATAAAGTTTCTTGTTCTAGCTCTTGCAGCGCCTTAAGAGCAGCTGACCGCTGCTTCAACGTCACTGCAGTTGCGAGCTGAGAGTTTAATTGAGCGAACTTAGGCTGTGAACCTAGAATCTTTTCGAAGTTCGAATTGCTGTATTCGCCGAACCATTCACTCACATCAAAAGTCGAGAGTCCTTTTAATGCGATGTCGTAGTTCTTGTTCGTGTACAACTCAGAGGTTGCATCTCCAACGAATCTGGTCAATTCAACTTTCATCCCGAGTTCTTGCATTTGCTGAGCCACAGCGCTCATGAAGATCAAGTCTGCGGGTCCAACATGGTAGTGACGTAGTCGAACCGTCTTGCTAAAGTCAAAGTTGGCTTCCTTTAGAAGTGCTTTCGCTTTAGCAACATTAAATTTATAACTTGGAATACTTGCCATGTGGAAAGGAAGGCCCGAAGGAACTCCACTGTTAATCACTTTTCCATGAGGATAAGCAGCTTTTACAATGTTTGTCCAGTCAACACCATACTTTAAGGCTTCTCTTGCCTTCACATTCTTGAGTGGATTATCAGCATTCGACAAGTTAAATACCCAGTATCGATGAAATGGTGCCCCAGAGGTTTGGAAGCTCTTGAAGGTACTTACCGACTTCATGCCACGGATTGTGTCTGCATCTTGCGTAATAAAGTAATCAAGTTTTCCGGAGCGTGCATCTGCTAATAGGGCAGAAGATGTGACCACGTTTATCTTGGTAATCTTGGCTTTTGGTCCTTCATAATTAGGATTTTGAACCAGAGTAATGAAGTTATCTGGGCTTAAAGTTTCCACTTTAAATGGACCAGAACCAACCGGATTTAACCAGTACTTACTTGTATCAAGACGTAGTAGATCCTCACCCTCTAGCACGTGCTTTGGCAGAATCATAAATTGCGCCAGGATAGGAATAAGTAGTGGTTGTGGCGCTCCAAGCTTGATAGTTATCTCATCGCCTTTAGCAGTAAGGCCACTCATATTTACTTTATTTGCAGCAGTTACAGCGCTTGCTCCATCGATTAACTTGAAAGCATTTGAGTAATTTGCATTAATTCGAGTAACTCGTAGAGCGGAGTTTATGGACCAAATGACATCATCGACTGTAATAGGTTTCCCGTCTGACCACTTAAGCCCAGACTTCATCTTAATAGTCACAGTTTTGCCATCTTTGCTGATTTTATAACTAGCAGCTAAATCTGGTTTAACGGTTGTCATATCTGGGTTGGCCTTAAATAAGCCCCGGAATAAAACCATTTGTGTTAAGGAGCCCGAATTAAACCAAGGTGGCTCAACTTGTTTGATTCCAACGCCACCCTGTCGGGTTTCGGCGAAGGTAAGAGTGGTTGTGTCACCTGCCGCAGTGGCTGGCGCTGTAAGAGAAGTTATTGCCAGAACAGAGGAGGCAATCGCTACTCCTAATTTCTTAAGGGTTCCCTTCATTAAGTACTCCTTTTAAATTTAACTAGTTCGAGGTCTTTAGTTTTTCCTTGATTTAAGAAAAAACTTGTATCAGTCTATTCCAGTTGGGCAACTGTTCTAGACCACTTACTAAAACTATAGTAAGGTTTCAAGAAGTCAATGGGTTGGGAGGGTGCGTTGAATAACGTTATTGTTTCGAGGGAGCAAAATCCGGCTTCTCCGCGCCCTCCAAAGATGAATTACCGTAATTTAGGGGTGGCTTGATCTCAATTGCTTGCCAACAGTTAAAACTGTCCAAATAAAGAAATCTACGTTCTTCTAGGTCCAATTTACATCTTCCAAACTCTTGAATTATTGAAGTACCTCTTAAGTTTCTTTTCTAGATTTACTTAATTCTTACAGGTTTAGCTAAGAGATAGACCTTTTTCCAAATCAATTATTAACTCCCAATTCTTCGACGGAATTTCTATGAACTCTTGATTGGCGTGTCTTGACTTCTCTTCTAATTCTCCGGGTAGCAGAATTGGCGAATTCATATCTATCGGTGGAGATTTCTTAATAACTTTCTTTGCTTCCAAAATGTCTTGGGCAAAATTCTCCCGGCCTACAAAGAAATCTGGATTCATTGCTATAAGTACTGTCCCGTTTCCATGGTTATACGAAGTGGTCATGGCAGGATGAATTCCTGACAATGAGCCTCCAAGCAAATCAATGAGAAGACTTAAGCAATAGCCCTTGTGTCCACCAAAGGGAAGAAGTGCCCCCCCGTCATAAAAAGCACTTGGGTCGATAGTGGGTTTACCATCCTTGGTTAGAAGTAGACCACTTAGAACTTTATCTCCGTTCAAATGGGCCACTCTCAATTTTCCCTCTGCTGTACCAGCAGTGGCAAAGTCAATAACTATATCCCCCTCTTCTGAAGGAATTGCTGCTGCAAATGGATTGGTGCCAAACAATCTGGTCTTTCCCCCAAAGGCAGCTACGTTTGCACCAGAGTTGCAAAACATGAGTGCAACAAGAGATCTATTTGAAATCATCTCAACATATTCACCTAATCTTCCAATATGATTACAAGAGTTAATAGCTGCGCTAGCTATACCAAGATTCAATGCTCTTTCAACGACAAGTTCTACTGCTAGCTTGCACGCAATTTGCCCCCAACCCCAATGGCCATCGATAGTAAGAACAGCTCCACGCTCAGATGATAATTTTGGCTGTGCCCAGGGAATTACTTGTCCGTTTTTAACAAATTCAACATATTCCGTAAGCCGCATAATCCCGTGAGATGTGTGCCCACATTCCTGGGCTTTGACTAAAGAATCTGCGACAGATTGCGCTAGGTCCTCAGGGGTACCAACCAGACGCAAAACTTTTGCAGTCTTGGCCAACATTTCCTCACGCTTTATATAAACGGATTGACTCAATATGAGAACACCTTCCTAAGCCACAATAGCCATTACAGGTTAATTTAAGACTATCTTTGCTTAATAGAGAAAGCAATGTCAGGAGTTTATTGTGCAAACTTATAGATTTGGAATTATTGGATCGGGATATATGGGCAGAACCCATGCAGAGGCTATCGATCGAATTCCTAGAGCCAGGCTTGTCGCCATATCTGGCGGTAGCCGAGCATCTGCTCTATCTAGAGATTACAAAGCAGATTACGAGCCCAATGTTAAAGAATTACTTAAAAGAGATGATATCGACGCTATTGTGATTACCACCCCACACGGTTTTCACTTTGAAGATACCATGTTCGCTTTAGAAAATGGCAAACACGTTTTGGTTGAAAAACCGATGGCGACGGAAACGAACCATTGTGATCAGATGATTTCTCGCTCTTTGCAAAAAGGCCTCAAGTTAGGAATTGGATACCATCAGAGATTTCGTGTTAATAATTATAGGGCTCGAGAATTGATAAATCAGGGAATAATTGGTCAAATTTCTACCATACAGGTTTCAATGCCGACTTTTGCTGGAGCAATGAAATCAGGGGGATTTGGTGGAGATTGGACTTGGTGGGACGACCCAAAATCTCTTGGACACATTTTTAATAGCGCCCCACATGCTGTAGATCTTATGCGTTGGTTTATGGGTGCTGAAGTAAGAACTGTCTCAGCTTTTTCAAGAACTCTGATTCCTGAAATTGTTGTTGAAGATACAACCATGGCGCTTTTAGAGTTTTCAAATGGTGCGATATGTTCTCTTTTTTCAAGTCGCGCTCTTCCTGCTCCAGCCTTCATTGGCGAGGAGTACAGGATTAGAATTATGGGTTCAGATGGCTTGATTGATCTCGATCCGTATGGTGAGCTGAAACTTTCTAACGCAAGCGGTTGGCAGACTGTTTCTCGACAGCCCTCTGTAGGTCACGAAGGCGCGAATTCAGCTTTTAATGATGTCAGAATGCAGGCATATTGCGATCAAATTACTTCTTTCATTGATCTAATAGAAGGCAAATTGTGCTCTATAGGAAAGGGAGAAGATGGAAAAGCGGCCGTGGATGTGTGCTTAGCCATACTTAAGTCTTCTTCGAAAAAGACATGGATTACCATCTGACTATGAAACTGGCGGAGACGAGAGGATTTGAACCTCCGATTCCCTTTCGGGAAAACCTCATTAGCAGTGAGGCGCACTAGACCGGGCTATGCGACGTCTCCAGTTA
>Ga0222713_10006565_pt1 | contig 11035 bp, 9 predicted proteins | sample C33_649DmetaG_FD_165061 | JGI IMG/M metagenome (GOLD analysis project Ga0222713, IMG submission 165061) | Estuarine water microbial communities from San Francisco Bay, California, United States - C33_649D | ecosystem: Environmental > Aquatic > Marine > Unclassified | place: USA: California... | reverse complement strand
GCGTCTTTAGCAATCTGTAAACCTTGATTGTCCATGCCTGTAGCAGAAGCACCTTTAAAGCCTCTTTCTGAATACATGAAAAATTCATTGTCAACAATATTAGTAAATACGGTGCCTTTTCTAACTCTCTTGACAGAGCGTACCTTACGAATCTTTCTTGGATCAATATATCTTAATTCTTGAATGCCTGCTTTTGGATTACTTGTGTCAATCATGATATGATAGTATAATCTACCATCAACATACCAGCGTCTAAAAATATCATAACCAGAATTATTAAAATCTAATAAAGAATCAATTTTATCAAAGGCTTCGTGAATTTTATCTTTGATAGGATCAGTTAATTCTAGATTTTCTAGATCAAGAGAAACTATATTTTCATTATCTGTTTTACAAATTGCTTCGTCTACGATATTCGCAATAGCAGCATCGCATTCTGGTTGAATAGCCATTTCACGATATTTGGCAACAATCTCTGCTTCTGTTTTAGCAGATCCTTCTAGATCAAGATATGTACCGAACGTACCACCAGCATTAACAACTAACGCACCATCATCTGTCTCTCTAGGAGCAAACGACGGAATATCGTTAGACTGTTCTTCTTCTGCCGATGTTCTTTTTATTTCAAATCCGAATAAGCGCGCCAAATTATCACCTTTTGTGCGAAATTAAGTCAATAATATTTATGTATGTAAAAATGAATAGAGCCAGTTTTGGCTGGCTCTATCATTATACATTAAGCGCCACCAGCGTTTCCGGTGATACCGCCGCTTACTTCCCAGTAATCATACAAGAATGATACTCTAAATTCTTCGATTCTGTCAGTAGCATCCCAGTCTAGATCAATAGCAGAAATGTCCTGTGGATAGATGCCATAGAATGTATATTCTCTAATGGGTGCGCCAGTCTTTGAGAACTGAGTTACTCTTGCGTTTGACTTGTATAGTAGAGGGCTTGAACCACCGAAATTTCTCAAGTTACCTTCTAGAGAATTGATTCGATTTGACCACTCTTCCATAGCATTACGGATTAGAAAATCTTCGTCGTTGATTACAGTAACAGCCCATGGAGCAAATGTTCTGTCGCCAGCAAGATTGATCTTTCTGCCAAAATAACCCACGGTGATATTGCCTAGAGTTGATTCTGGTAAATTTGCTGTTCTAACCATAAATGGTACTTTAATATTCGCTACAGCATTTGCAGGATTATTAAACTGAACCTGAAAGAGTGACTGTCTTGCGCCACCGCCTGTTAGTTGTGCTTTAATTTCGTTTACATTAAAAGCCATGTTTTTTCTCCTTGTCTTTTATTTATCTTAGAATTTGCCGACGATTTCGGAGAACTCAACACCAGTTCTAACAGCAACAAAGTTAAGTTGGATGAAGTTGATAGACTTAGCAGGCTTAATATAAATGTCGCCTACGAATCTATTGCTATCAATAACTTGTGATGTGTTGTTTGTTTCATCGCAAACTACTCTGAAGTCATACACACCACGACGGCCCTGTACGTCCTTCAAGAAAGGAGTGACTAGTGAAACGAACTGCGCTCTTGTGAAAGAGTCGTTAAACTCAAACAACGTATACTTGGCGGCTGTAGCAATTGCCTTCTCTAGAACAATGAACAGTCTGCGAACGTTGATACGATCAAAAGCAGATGGCTTGGCAAGAAGTGTCTTGTCGCCATATAGTACTGTACCCTGTCCAGGGAATGTTACAACTGGATTGACACCTGCGGGATATAGAACGTCACGATCAGCCTGCTTAGGATTATAAGCAAGTTTGATTATGTTCTTAATCTGACCGCGGTTGAATCCAGCAGGAGACCACCATGGATCCTTTTGTGTATCTGTGATCACGCAAAGACCAGCAATGTCACCGTTTAGAGGAATCCAGCGATAGATATCATTGTACTTGTCATACTGATACTTGTAACCTGAGTCTAGAACAGCGTATGAAGTGCTTCTTAGATTGTTGCGGAATGTCGTAACATCGTCTAGTTCGCTACCGACATTAGAAACAACATCTTCTTTTTGTGGTGAAACGAACGCAATGCAATCTTTTCTCTTTTCAGCAACGTTATCAATGATGTAGTTTGCTAGTTGAGTGCCGTTTGTGCCTGAAGCCTTACCAGCAAGTATTAGTGAAACATCAATGTTTTCGGTCGAAGCAAATAAATCATAAGCAGAAGTGATTACGCCTATATGACTTCCAACACCGTCTTCACTAAATCCGTCATTACCACCAGCAAATGATAGTGATAGAGGAGTTGCTGTTGATGTTGTGGCAATGTTAATTGCTGTGTTTACGCTATAACCACTGCGATCATTTGTTACCCAAACATATTGTGAGTTTTGGTTGATTACAGTCTTATAGAAGTTTGTAGCACCATCTTGAGTCTTGGCATCAGATGCGCGTGATAGACCCTGGAACACTTCTACGATGTTGCCTGGAACTCCAGTGAACTTGCCGTCTTCGTCAGAAACAACAACGTGAACTTCGTCTACGGCAGCCGTATTACCAAAACTTGTGTTATACTCAGATGAACCAGGAGCAGCAGTAACGTTCTGCCAATGTTCCCACTTACGAGTAATTGTGCCAGACATTGAAACACTACCAGATAGAGTATAATTTCCAGATAGAGTTAGACTTAAAGTTTCGTTCGTTGGCTGAGTTCCCTTGCTTTCAATTTGAACATACTGGAATCCAACGCTTGAGTTACCGACATATAGCCAGTCTCCGTTTGTAAGTGCTTGATATGCTGTGTTGGCTCTTACATAGGATCCTGTGTCATCAAATGTGATATTTGCCACTAGTCCGTTAAAAGTAGTAGAAGCAACGTTAGCAATTGAAGAAGAATACTGAGTTGGATTATCGCAAACTGAAATCTTTAGTGTGTTGCCGATATCACCAGGATACTTGGCAGCATATAGAACTTCGGTATTTGCAGCAAAATCGCCATCTGAGTTCTTATTATTAAAATCATCTTCATTCTTAATATTGAAAATGGCATTGAATGCATGTGTGCCGGTATTGGCTACAGCGGTGTGAGCGCCGATTGAAGTGTTGCTGCTGGTTGTGTTGGCGCCGCGAACTACTGCTAGAGCATTACCGTAGGCTAGAAAGTTTGAGGCTGAGAAGAAAGTCTCAGCATTGTAATTGGTTGGTTTTCCAAAACGATTTGATAGAGTATCTTCGGAGTCTACTAGAACAATTTGTTCTACTGGACCCCAACGAAATAGACCACCGATAGCACCAGTTGTGGTAGCAACTGCTGGAACTACGGTAGTTAGATCAATTTCGCTTACGTTAACGCCGGGGCTTACTTGAAATGCCATTTTTGTCTCCCTTATGTATTAGAATGGGTCGTTTAATTTTTAAACTTCTGACTATATTTATAAAAATCAGATTGTAAACTTTTCGTCGTAGTTTTTGCTGGAAATGCCAAAGAAATTATCAAAATCGTCGCCTTCCAGTACATCTTCTGCCCCTTCGTCTATAAATCCGAACGGCAAGACCCCTTCCTCTACCATTTTCTGGTTACTTTCTAAGAGTTGGACTCTAGCATCACTATTGCTTAATTCTTTGAAATAATTCTGATTTACTAGCCACGAGAAAAGAACACAACACATAACAAGGTCGTCATGTTCTCCTTCTTCTGCTTTATATTTACCATTTGTTTCTATGAATCTGTACATTTCATAGAGAAGATCATAATCATTAATTATCAATTTGTCATTTTCAACAAGGCTTTTGAAGTTCGCGCAACCGATTCTTTTGACTTGAACTGTGGTTCTGACTCCCAGTTGCATCTTGCCACCGGCAATATCAACCAATTTTTTACCCGATGTACCATCAAATCCAGTATAAAGAACATTCTCATACTCTAGATCATTATATAGAACATCTGCCACTTGCTGACCAATATCATTAATCTCGACTAGAATATAGGCCACGTTATAAGTTCTAGATGTATTGTAGATAATATTAGGATATACAAGAGCAGGAACTTCATTGTCTCTATACTTCGCAACAACTTTATATGGAATTTGTGTTATATCAAATATAACGAATGCTGAATAGTCTATTCCTGATCCTCTAGAAGTATCAACTATCGTAACATACACATGCTTTTCTTTTGGTAACTCATAGATACTCAAATTGCCATGCTGTTCTATTGGTATGGCATGTGTAATCATAGAAAGTTTTGATGAACTAATAAGTGTGTTTGATGAACCTAGAAACTCGCAATTGTATTCTTGATTGAATTGGCGTTCGCTGGTGTTATCAATAGTCTGTTGTTTCCACTTCTCATCACGCCCTGGTACTTGTGACCAATGAACAGATGTTCTAGCATAGTGGTTTCTACCGTTTTCACTGTCAGTCCAAATCTTATAAAACATGTTCATGCCGTTAGGCGTAGAGGTGATGATTACCTTTGTTGATTGTCCAGATGAAATGGTAGGATATACTGAACTGAAAAATTCTTCTTGAATGTTATTTGGAACGAAAGCAAATTCGTCAAGATATAGAAGATTGAATGAACCACCACGAACAGCGGAAGATGATGTAGCAGAAGCAAGAATCTTACACCCGTTCTCAAGTTCAATGTTACCTTTGTTCCATTCTACAACACCTTGCTGTAGCCACTTGGGCAAATGTTCAAACATCAACTGAATGCGAGAAAGAATTTCTCTGGCCTGACGGTCTTTGTTGGCTAGAATGGCGATACTGTAATTTTCATTGAATAGAATCTTGTGTAACAGATAAGCAGCAACAGTCGTAGTTTTACCAACCTGCCGCGGCATCTTCGCAATACTGAATCTATTACCTTCAAAGGTCGTGATCATATCTTCTTGGAACTTCCATAGTTGGAAATTTACAAGGCCACGATCTACGTTAACAATCTTACAATATTTTTTAATAAAATAAATTTGATTCTTAGCACACTTACGGTACTCCAGAACCATTTCTTTAGACCATTCAATCTTAACTGATGATCTTTTAAGATTTTTATTGCCTAAGTAATTTTCGCTAGACATCCTCGCCCTTCAACAACTTCTGAAGTTCTGAAGTGCTACCTACAAATAAATTGTTGTTTACTGTTTGTGGATTTTTAGTTTCTTCATCTTTCTTTATTTCTTTTATTTTCTTGTTTAGATCCAAAAGTCTTTCGTTAGCATCTACAAGATTATTAATAAGTCCACCTACAACTTCAAACGCTCTAGGGTGCTGTGCTTGTTTAGCAAAGTCAATCATATCATCTAATGCTTCTTGACCGCGTTCTATGATATCATACAGATTCTTTCTGGCATAATCATAATCTGATTGTGCTTTGTCATCTGACTGATCTATGATTATTTCTTTTGGTCCGCCGCCTTGTGTTTGCGGAATCGAAGACACACCCATGACGGTGGCTATTGTATTATTATTTGCGATCATAATGTTTAGTCCTTAAACGTCAGAATAAAAATCAATTATATATCCGTAATTGTCAGTTGATTTGATTTCGCTGCTTGGAATACTTATAGAAGCATTTGAAGTGGGTGTTCCGTTAGCAGTAAGACCAGGAGTTATAACAAAATTTTCAGAAGAAGTTGCACTGTTTGATGCCATGGCTTGTTGTATAGTCCTTCTATCTGGTACATAGAAATTAACATCTGCTTCTTTGATAACGCCGCCGCTTGAAATTGGTCCGTAAATAGAACCCTTCAAGGTAAATGAAAGTGTCCAGATGATGGCATATCTTTCGTTGAAACTTGCTTCGTATGTGTCTTGATAATTAATAGACTTCAATACGATAGGAACATCTGTCTTGATATCCATCTGTGGAATCAAATTAATTGTTGCTGTAAATTCTGGTTTGAAGAATGGTAAAATTTGCTCTACAATTCTCAAAGCATCATCAGCATTTCTTGCCAAGATTGATAATTCAATATTGTAATTGTATGGCACAGGATTGTATTGTGAATATAAAGAGTCTGGATTAGATGAATCTACTTTAACATTTCTACCAATAGTATTAAGTTTTCTAGATGGATCATATTCAATGCTTTTTATTTCAAAAGACATTCTAGGTAAAATCTGATTAATCTGTCTTTGCAAATCTGGATTTGCTTTTAGACGGGCAAGATATCTATCTCTTGGTCCATATGCCAAAGGAACCTTTAGCCAGTTAACAGACTCGCCTGTTGTTTGATCTATTCTCTCTATCATTATATCATTGAATAATGTACCGAACAATGCGATATATTTTCTTGTTGTTCCGAAATAAAAAGTTTTACCAAACATTACAGATTTCCTTCACTAAATGGATCCTTGATGGAGAAGTCAATGAAGCCATCAGACAGAACTTGGAACTCTGTATTTTGTGCTTCATCGTCATCGCCTTCTAGATCATAATTTTCTTGTGTAAATTCATATCCATCTTCTGTTGTGAGATAATATTCGTCAAATGGATTTTCCGTGAGATAGAAGAATGCATTCTCAGCAACAGAATATTGATTCATTACACTATCAATCTCTGGAATACCAGTATCAAATATCTCACTGTTGTAATTAAACTTCTCTAATTGTAGTTCGTAATATTGTAAACTTCCTACAGGATAGAAAGCATCTTCGTGTTCGACAAACTTGATTTCAAATATACCTTTTGTAAAAGGAAAGAAAACAAGATCGCCTTCTCTTGGACGAACAAACTGTAAAGGCGTACCAATTTCTTCTTCAAATCTTTCTCTTGATAAAGATAGAACTAATTTGTCAGCAATACTTAGACCAAACTTAGTTAGCAAATCACCTTCGCCTTGGAATCCAGAATAAGAATTGATGTACATTTCAATAGAAACTGCCAAATGAAATGATGAGTTTGCTGCTTCGATCAGAAGTTTATCTTCGGCTCCAGTTCTTCTAACAATATAGTATACATCAATACCATTGATCTTGATCATTTCGGTAACTAAATTCTGAACAAGATTCTGCTCAGGATTATAGTCGGTGTTGCGGAAGAAAAAATTTGTAGCCATTAATATTATCTTCTTTGTGTTAAACTCTACCGGCAGTCCAACCTACACCAGGATCAGCAGTAAGTCTTTTATTTATCATTCCATTATTATACCATTTTAATGAAGAAACCAACCTCGATCTTTTTTCTTTAGATTGTTCTAACCCCTTTGATATCTTTTGTCCTATTGCTTTTCTATCTCTGTTTTTCCAAGCCTCGGTGGTGGATTTGGCCATATTGTCTCGATATTCGTCTGAACCAAATTTAGAAGGATTATATCTGTTTTCAATAGGAAACTTTTTTGACATAGTTTCTATCATAGATTGTCTACGTTTTTCTATGACTTCTGGTCTGGAAGAACCAGTATCTCTAGTGTTTAAAGAATCTAGATATTTTTGGCGAACTTCTGGTCTAGCCATAGATTCTTTGGTTTTTAGGGAGATTTTTTCGGATATTGTTTTTATGGTTTCGTCATATTTGGACCATATTTCGTTATTTTTGATGTTTAAATTGTAATATCGAACTTTAATTTCTTCTGGTTTAATCATATTCAGATAACGTTGTTCCTCGAGGAACATGTCTTTCCTTAATGAAAATTTGGTCTTTAAAATTTTACGCTTGAAATCTTCTGGTCTGTTTTTATACGCTTTTTTCATCCAGGAAGAACTACAGATATATCCATCATTTTCATTACCCCAATGACATCCAACATAATATCTTTTGTGCTTACGGTCATACCAGATATAAACGAATCCGTACTTTTCGGTGTTTTTCATGAAATACTCCTGTCGTTGCTACAAGAGTATTTAGAGAAAAGTTCATTTCACCCGATCATATCACTTACTGGGATACTGTAACTGTTAATCATTTCGTCTTCTAACTTATCAATTTCAGTCTGAGCATCGTCACGAATTTTTGTACCGTTAAACTTTAGACCCCCGGGTAATGGAACGCCATCATACTTTGTGATGTTGTCGCCCCACTGTCTCTTGATCAATGCTGTAGCATAGCGTAGCAACCAACGATCTTTCCATACATCAACATAAACGTCTGGATCAACAATTTGATATGCTTCAACGATTAGATATTCTCCTACGTTGACTCTATCCCAACCCATATCAATATAAAGTTTGTTCATATTACGATTATATCTGATTGGTTGATTACCAACAAGAAGTTGTTCTAAAAACTGAATGTGTTGCATGGCCATGTAATATGGTACCATCGTCGTAGAAGTCAAATCGTATAGATCATTCAAAGCAATCTGATAACGAATGTTAAATAGATTGTTTGATGATAGCGATTGGCCAATTGGAAAGATAGAAACAGCACCGATAATATTTTCTGGTAATGTAATGTATTTGTTTGTTAAATCAGTAGAAGTCACTTGATGCTTGTAATACGTCTTCTCTGAACCATCAAAGTGATAGTCCCAGTAAAACTTTAATGCTTCGTCAACACGGTCATCAACCTGGTCATCATCAACGTTAATGTCAATGACGGGCTTTCCGAGTCTGCGAAGGCAATACTCTTTAAACTCTTTTCTTGTAGTAGGTGTAGCCATTTTTTTACCTTATTATTTAATAATTACTGTATAACTATTGCCGTCAGTGAATGGACGTGATGAAGAATCACTATCCCAAGTCCAAGAGTTTCCGTAAACATTTAAAGTTGCTTCTGAACTGTAATATGTTTTAATAAGATAAGCGCCAAAATAAATTTCAATTCTATTAAAATATGATTGTGAATATGGTCCAGGTCCAAATCCAAATATAAATTTATCTTGAAGATCAATTACATCATTAATTTGATGTAAATTATATATAGTTAATCCTTGTATTGTTCCGGGTGAGCAACTTCCTATCGCTAAACCAGTAGAAAATCCCACAGCAGTATATTGATATTCATTATAGGGATCACCGACAAAATCATATGAATAACTTCCAGCAGTTAATGATAGAATTGCTAATGATTGTTCAGTTCCGTAAAAGTTGCTAAAACTTATTTGTCCAGAACTTGGTACTGCGCCGTTTGTGCCGCTAGTGCCCGCTAAAACATAAGCCCCGTTGGCATAATACTCTGACATAGAGATTGGATTTGATCCACCAAACTCTGTTTGAATAGTTGATAATGAAAGTGCGCCACTACTGGGTATTGCCATAAATTATCTCCTTACTTACAGCAATTACATTTTGAAGATTCTACCTTATCATTCAATTCTTTAATTGCTTCAATAATAAGAGGAATGATTCTTTCATATTTTACAGTTAGATATTCATCTGATATTGGAGCAGCAGCAACAACTTCAGGAAGAACATCTTGAACTTCTTGAGCAGATACGCCGACTTCTCTCTTTACTGTATATCCTAATGCTTGTGCTACTTCGTTTGCTTCATAATAGAAGCCAGAAAGTGTTAATAGTTTCTCTAATGCGTTTTGAATATCACCGAGTTTTGTTTTGAGTCTATCGTCAGAGTAATAAGCAGTGATATCGCCTGTTGCTCTAATGCCTCCAGTAGAACCAGAAGCAGCAGTACCAACACCTAGAGAGTTTACTTGTGCGTTTGATCCTGTTGTGAATCCACCGGCACTGCCGGTATAACCTATTGAACCTTGTGAACCAGTTGATCCTGTGTCTCCCTTCGAGCCGGTATAACCTATTGAACCTTGTGAACCAGTTGATCCTGTGTCTCCCTTCGAGCCAGTGTAGCCGATTGATCCAGTATCACCTTTAGAACCTGTATATCCAATTGGTCCTTGTAATCCTGTTGAACCTGTTGATCCTGTGTCGCCTTTGGATCCTGTATAACCTGTCGAACCTGTTGACCCTGTAGAACCTGTCGCTCCTTGTGATCCTGTATATCCTGTGGGACCTTGAATACCTGTATCACCCTTTGATCCTGTATAACCAATAACACCCTGTGAGCCAGTGTAGCCGATTGATCCAGTATCACCTTTAGAACCTGTGTAACCTGTTGCGCCCGTTGAACCAGTTGAACCAGTTGATCCGGTATAACCTAATGATCCGGTATAACCGAGAGGACCTTGAATGCCCGTATCGCCCTTGGAACCAGTGTATCCCGTTGTACCTTGTGAGCCAGTATATCCTATTGATCCAGTGTAACCAAATGAACCGGTGTATCCAAACGAGCCGGTGTAGCCTGTGGGTCCGACAGCACTTGTCCAGTATACAGATGAAGCGTTAGATGCTAGAACTTGACCAGCACTACCAATACTACCGTTGGCTACTATACCTCCGTTAGAAGAAACAATAATATTAGCAGAGAATGTATTATTTGCTGTAAAGGTATTAGTTGCATCTTTTCTAGCAAAGTTTGTTGCAGAAACACCATTTACAAATGATGCGTCATTTGCACTCCACGCAGTACCTGTAAATATGGTAGAGTTAACAGTAGCATTTACGCTATTGTTACCGAAGAACATCGTTGATGTATTAATATAAACGTTCGCGCCCACAGAAATGTTTGCAGTAGCATTTACGCTAGTTGTAAATAGATTTGTGGTGATTACGTTTGAAGAAGCATTGATTGTTGTGGCATAAACGTTAGTCGTAATAACGTTTGCCGTTGCGTTTACAGTAGTAGCATAAACGTTAGTCGTAATAACGTTTGCCGTTGCGTTTACAGTAGTAGCGTAAACGTTGGTAGTAATGACGTTTGCTGTTGCATTTATCGTAGTAGCGTAAACGTTGGTAGTAATGACGTTTGCGCTGGCATTGATGCTAGTGGCAAATACGTTTGTTGCGTTTATCGTGACAGCATAAACATTTGTTGTAATAACATTAGATGTAGCATTGACTGTGGTAGCATAAACGTTACCATATAAAGATGGTGAAGTTACGTTTGCACTAGCGTTTACAAATCCCGTAACACTAGTGTTGCCTGCGCCCAATGTATTAGTGACGAATACTGCACCCTGGACGTTTGCTGCGCCTACTACAGTAAGGGCGGCGTCTGGAGAAACCGTATTGATACCGACTCTTCCATTATTCGCAAAAATTAGATTGTTATTTACT
>Ga0222713_10006564_pt1 | contig 11035 bp, 7 predicted proteins | sample C33_649DmetaG_FD_165061 | JGI IMG/M metagenome (GOLD analysis project Ga0222713, IMG submission 165061) | Estuarine water microbial communities from San Francisco Bay, California, United States - C33_649D | ecosystem: Environmental > Aquatic > Marine > Unclassified | place: USA: California... | reverse complement strand
CTCCCCATTTCGCCTTAATCACGACCTTTTGGGCGGCCGCGGGCTTCAGCGGGCTGTAGTAAAAGCCGTCGGGGTTTCCGTCGGAGCGCAGTGTATCAAGGACGTTGCCCAGAGAGTCTTCGGCCCACACGAGGGCGTCGGCGATTCGCTGGGGCTCGCCTTGGTCGAGGATTCCGACGGTGCGGCTCAAGTGAGCCTTAAGCAACTGGCTCGGGTTGATGTCGGCGTAGAGCACGAGTATGGGATCCACCTGCTCGGCGTCAAACGGAATAATGCGTTCGCATGAGGTTCCGAGGAGTACGGCAGCTGCCGCAAGAGCAAACTTTTTCATTGATCTAGAATTCAAATGAGTACGAAATAGACGGAATCAACGGAAAGAGTCCGTAGCCCTTGAGCACCCGGTTGTTGCGGTCGTCGTAGCCAAAGTCCATGTAAAATATATTGATGCGGTTGTAGGCGTTGTATACGCCCAACTGCCATGCGCCATCTCCCCATTTGGTGGGGCGCTTCCAGGTGAGTGAAATGTCGGCGCGATGGTAGGCGGGCTCGCGGAACGAGTTGCGTCCGTCGATGGATTCCACGGTCTGAAGCCAGGTTCCGTCAAAGGCGTCTTCGGGCCGCGCAAACATTTTTCGGGTGGCGAGGGTCACGGCGCGGCCGGTTCCGTACACAAATACGGCGCCCATCGAGAGGTTCTCGCTGAAGCTGTGGTTGAACACCACGCTGAGGTCGTGGCGGCGGTCGTAGGTGTAGGGAAACGGGTTGCCGAAGTTGAGCTCGTCAAACTGCCGCGTGGTCTTGGCCAGCGTGTAGCCGATCCAACCCGTGGATTTGCCGGTCTTTTTCTCGAGCAAAAATTCGCCACCGTAGGCCCATCCGCGCCCGGTGGTGACTTTGGTTTGCCAGTCGCTGAATCCGAGAAAGAAGGTCGCGCCCTCTTTGTACTCGATCAGGTTGCGCATGTCTTTGTAGTAGCCCTCGATGCTGAGTTCCCAGCCCTTACCGAGGTTGTGGGCGTAGCCGATGGCAGATTGCCAGGCCTCCTGGGGGCGGACGTTTTCGGTGACCGGAACCCACAAATCCGTCGGCAAGCCGATGGTCTGGTTGGCAAGCAGGTGCAGGAACTGCGCCATTTGCACGTAGCTCCACTTAATCGATCCGCGCTCGCTGACGAGGTAGCGCGCCGAGAAGCGGGGCTGGACGCTGAGGTAGTTTTTGGTTCCGACATTAAAGCCATTGGCGTGAAAGCCCGCATTGACGCGCAGGCGATCGTTCAGCGCGATGTCGACAAGGCCGTAGGCGACTTGGTCCAGAGCGCGCTGCGTCGTCGACCCAAACGACGTGTCGAGGTTGGTGCCTCCGTCGCTCCAGTTCCAGCTGCTGACGCCGGGCTCAAAGGTGTGCTGGGTGACGCTGGCGCCCCACTTAAAGGCGGTTTTTGAGTCCCAACGGTACTCAAAGTCCCACTTGCCCCCGATGTCCTCGATCGAGCTGAGGTAGGCGATCGCGTACTTGCTCGTGAAGGCGCCGGTGGGCGACTCTTCGCGGTCCTCGCCCTTGATGTCGGTGATGAACCGGTAGCGGCTGTAGGTTGCCGTGGCGTTCGAGAACAGCTTGGGGCTCATCACCCACGACCAGCGCGCCGTGGCGATTTGGTTGCCCCAGTTGAGCGAGTTGTCAAGTGAATTGGTGTAGCGCGTCCCATTGAATTCGTAGGAATCGCTGGTGCGGGCGTAGGCCTCGTCCAATCCTTGGTAGTAGCTCAGGTAGATCTGGTGGTTGCGGTTGATCTGGTGGTTGATCTTGCCGTTGAGGTCGTAGAAGTAGTATCCGCCGCGGGTATTCGGATCTTGGGCGGCGATCAACGGCTGGGCCAGCACGTCGAGGTAGGTGCGGCGGGCGCTCAGCAGCACTGAAGTGCGGTCCTTCCACAGCGGACCTTCGACCGTGAGCTTGCTCGAAATCAGTCCGATGGCTCCGGTGGCCTTCCACTCTTTGCGGTTGCCCTCTTTCATGCGGACGTCGAGGACGCTCGACAGGCGGCCGCCGTAGTTGGCAGGGAATCCGCCCTTAATCAGGTCCACCGAGTTGATGGCGTCTGCGTTGAATACGCTAAAAAATCCGAAGAGGTGGTTGACGTTGTACACAGGGACCCCGTCGATCAGCATCAGATTTTGGTCGGGACCGCCGCCGCGGACGTAGAATCCTGAGGTACCCTCGGTTCCGCTCTGTACGCCTGGCATGAGCTGAATAATTTTCAAAATGTCCGTCTCACCGAGCAGCACGGGCAAGTTTTTCACGGACTTCATACTGAGCGAAACCGTGCTCATCTGCACCTCTTCTTGAATGGGGCGGTCGGCTACCACCTCTACTTCATTGAGTTGCACGTCAAGTGGCGTGAGCAGTAAATCCGCCTTTGCAGCCCCCGATCCCGGCCGCACGGTGCGCAACGCAGGGTTGAACGTGGGGTAGCTCGCCTGAAGCCGGGCGGAGTCGCCCTGCACGGTCAAGCTGTAGAATCCATAGGCATTGGTCTGTGTCGAACGGCCGGTAACCGCGTCGTAGACGTAGGCACTGATGAGCACCTCACCTGTAGAGGCATCTCGAACAAAACCACTTGCGGTCCACGTGCGCTGGGCCCACGCGCTGCTGCCCAATGCAACTGCAAGAACTGCGAACAGCGCAGACTTCTTTAGTAAAAACTGCATGAATTCAGAAATTTAAGTACAAAGATGCGGCCTTGACCGCGGCTTTAACTATGTTTGGATGCACAAAATCACCCCAACGTTGCATATGCAATTCAACAAACTACTCCTTTTTGCGGGCGCAGCCTTGCTCAGTCTGCAACTCAGTGCCCAAACGCTGACTCAAACCGTTCGCGGAACTGTCGTGGACGTCGACTCCAAGTACCCCCTACCCGGAGCCGTGGTGCGCGTCGGCGATCAAACGGTTCAAACCGATGAAAACGGGCAGTTCACCCTGCGCAACATCCCAATTGGACGCCAAACCGTGGTCGTCAACTTGTTCGGATACGAGCCGCGCAACCAAGCGATTGAACTGAATTCTGCCAAAGAGGCCGTACTGCAGTTTGCCCTGCTCGAGTCGGCGGTCAGCCTTGAAGAAGTCAGCGTCACCGCGACCGCTTCGGGCCAAGCTAAAAACGAAATGGCTACGGTGAGCTCGCGCCAATTCAGCGTTGAAGAGACGAACCTCTACGCCGGCAGCCGCGGCGAACCCGCACGCATGGCGACCAACTTTGCGGGCGTTCAGGGATCCGACGACCAGCGCAACGACCTCGTCGTGCGCGGCAACACTCCGTCGGGCGTGCTCTACCGCATGGAGGGCATCAACATCCCGAACCCCAACCACTTCAGCATTCCGGGCACCGGCGGCGGCCCCGTGACCATTTTGAATAACAAGTTCCTCGCGAACTCTGACTTTTTCACGGGAGCCTGGCCCGCCGAATACGGCAACGCCATCGCCGGTGTCTTTGACCTGCAAATGCGCGACGGAAACAACCAAAAGTTTGAAGGCAGCGCCCAGCTCGGCCTGCTCGGCACCGAGCTCATGCTCGAAGGCCCGCTCGGCAAGGGCGCCAAGGCTCCCAGCTTTTTGGCCGTCTACCGCTATTCGACGCTCAGCCTCTTTGAGTCGCTGAACATTAACCTCGGAACCAATGCGATTCCGCGCTACCAAGACGGAGCGTTTCGCCTGACGTTTCCGCAGAAAAACGGAGGCAAAATCGCCGCCTGGGGTATGTTTGGCGTGAGCGACATCGACATCCTGATCAGCGAGCAGACCGACACCTCGGGATTTGAAAGCTACGGTTCAACCGACCGCGACCAGTACTTCGGAAGCGACATGTTCGTGGGCGGCGTCAACTACAGCAAACCGATCAACAAGACGAGCTTCGTCAAAGTGGGAGTGGCCGCCTCGACGGCCGTGATTCGCGCCGTCAACACCAAGCTCCAGCGCGAAATTGGTGACTTGGGCGACGGCAGCTACGGCTGGCTCGTGACCGCGAACGACACCATGCTCAACTACACCTTTCGCGAGAACAAGCTGCACGGATTCCTTTCGTACAACAAAAAACTCAGCACCCGCAGCACGCTGCAGGCCGGAATCAACGTGGACCTCTACATGCTCGACTACCAAGATTCCGTGCGGCAATTCGACGGCGTGACCGGAATCCTGCCCCCGTGGCGTAAGCAGTGGAACACCCAAGCCGCTTGGCCAGTGGTTCAGCCCTACGTCAGCTACAAAAACCGCCTAAACGAAAAAACCACCTTCACCGCTGGTGCCACGGCGCTTTACCTCGGAGTGAACAAAAAATCATTTATGCCCCTGGAGCCACGCGTCGGCCTGAGCTACCAGGCTACGGCAAACGACCGCTTCTTTATCGGTAGCGGACTTCACGCCCAGGGCCAAGCGCCCTACCTCTACTACTACGCGATGACGACCCAGAACTTCGACCCCTTGGAGCACAACGTCGAGCGCATTGGGCTGATGAAGTCGGCGCAAATCGCGGGCGGATGGGAACGCTCCTACAAGGGCCTGCCCGTGCGCACCAAAATCGAGGCCTACTACCAGCATTTGTACGACATCCCCGTCGAGGTTCGCCCGAGCGCGTTCAGCATGCTCAATGCAGGCAGCGGATTTGGACGCATCTGGCCCGACACCCTGCAAAACACAGGAGTTGGCCGCAACTACGGGCTTGAATTCACCGCCGAGCGCTTCTTTGCGGGCGGATTCTACTTCTTGGCCACCGGTTCACTGTTTGACGCCAAGTACAAGGGTTCGGACGAAGTATGGCGCAACACCATTTTTAACGGCCGCTATGCCTTCAACCTGCTCGCGGCCAAGGAATTCAAGCTCGGCCCCAACAACCGGTTCACCCTGGGCGGCAAGTTCACCACGGTGGGCGGACGCTGGTTTGGCGATAAGGTCGACCAAAATGCAACGCTGCGCGCGGGCGAGATCATTTTTGAGCAAGACGGATTCAACACCGTGCAGTACCGCGCCTACCAGCGCCTGGACCTCAAGTTGGGCTACAAGTGGAACTACCCCAACCTCGCATGGGAATTCGGCCTCGACATATCCAACTTGACCGGCGCCCAAAACATTTTGACGTTGACGTACGTACCTGGTCTTGACAATCCCGCCACGAGCGACCGGGACGAAGGCATTCGCGAAGAATACCAGCTCGGACTCTTTCCCGTATTCTACTTGCGCTGCGACTTTTAACCCGCTAACGCAACGGGGCTGAGGCCCAAACGGCAAAAGGCCTAGTTTTGCAGCTTCATGCGCAAACTGGGCCTTCTTTTATTTATCGCGGGGTGCTCCGCAAGCTTTGGTCAGACCATCTCGGTGACCGAGCATGAAGTACCGACCAAACCCGACCGACTCGAACTCGACGGCAGCATGGCCGACGGTGAATGGACGGGAGCGCTGAGTTTGCCGCTGAGCTGGGAAATCAATCCGGGCTACAACAGCCCCGCACCTTTGGCCACCGAAGGCTACATTTTTAAAGACGACCAGGCCCTGTACGTGGCCTTTCGCTGCAGCGTCGACCCCAGCGACTTCAGGGCCAACCTCAACCGCCGCGACGCCGCGTGGGACGACGACTTTGTCGGAATCGCCCTCGACGTCTACGGCGACACGCGCAACATGGTGTTCTTGGGATCGAATGCCTACGGCGTGCAGCTCGACGTGCGCAAGAACGACCCGGCTAACCACATGGACGACCAAATGGACGTGTCGTACGACGTCGAATTTGAAGCCCAAGCCGCCCGCAACGGCGACTACTACACGGTGGAGCTCCGGATCCCCTTCAACACGCTTCAGTTCGGCAGCAGCAACCGCCAGCGCTGGAAGTTCACCTTCTTTCGCCAAACCTACTTCAAAGGCGTGCAGGTCAACACCCAGGCCAACCCCCAGTACCGCGAAATCTTTTGTGCCGACTGCCAGTTCGCGCACTCCCTCATTTTGGACGGAATTAAGCCCAAACTGCGCCGCCAGATCATTCCCTATGCGTTTGCAAGTGCCTTGGGCCAGCCGGGCGAGGCACCCAAGCCCGGAGCTAAAGTTGGCGGATCTGCCTTTGTCGGCCTTAACGCCGCCACATCGGTAGAAGTCGCCCTCAATCCGGACTTCAGCAACGTCGAGGCCGACGTGGCCCAGGTCGCCGTGAACTCGTCGTTTGCGCTTTTTTACCCCGAACGGCGCCCCTTCTTCATTGAAGGCAGCGACCAGTTTGCTACGCGCCAGACCTATGTCTACACGCGGAGCATTGCCAATCCCTTGGGCTTGACCAAGTTCACCAACCAAGGCCAGAAGTACCGCAGCTACGTGCTCACGGGCTACGACGCGGCGTCGCCGTACTTGGTTCCGGGCCGGAATTTCTCGGCCTACGGAACCTCGGGCGCCAACTGGTCCACCATCGCGCGGATTCAGCGCCGCCTGCCCTACTCGTCGGGCATCGGGTTGCTGGCCACCCAGCGCACCTACTTTGAGGGCGGAAGCGGATCCCTTGCCGCCGCCGACGTCAACCTTCGGATCAGCGACGCCCTGCGTTTTAAGGCAGAGTTGGCCTTCAGCGACACCCGCGAAGCCGTGGCCGATTGGATCACGGGCGGCGAGGACTTCAAAGGGCGCACCGCGGCCCTGGACGGCGAGCGCTACCGCGGAATGGCCATGTACGCAGGCCTCATCCGCCAAAGCAAGCACTGGACCCTGCGGGCGGACGTAATGGGCCAGAGTCCGACGTTTCGCGCCGAAATGGGCTTTGAGCCTCAAAACGATTGGATGCGCTACGAGCTGGGCGGCAGCTACAACGCCTTCCCCAATAAAAAGGTGGTTAAAACCTGGGGGTTGTACAACGAGGCCACTCAGTTTCGCTACTTTGACGGAGGCGTGCGCCAAACGCACCACCTGGCGTGGGGCTGGATCCAATGGGGCGGCAACCTGCGCACAAGTTTTTTCAACCGTTTCAAACTTGAAGAATCGTTTAAAGGTCAGCGCTTTACCAACTTCGGGCGGCGCGGAATCACCACCAACTGGCGACCCAGCCAAAGCTTTACGCTGGGCGTAGAATGGAACTTTGGCCAGTCCATCGCCTACAACGAGGCAGACCTTCGCCTCGGCCGCGACCAAAACGTTTCGGTTACCGCGCAATTCCAATTTGCCGGCCAACTCCGCTGGAACCACATGCTGACCCACGCCACCATGCACGAAGTGGACGGTTCGGCGCTCATTTACCGAGGCTACATCTACCGCAGCGGACTTGAATGGTCGATGACCCGAGCGACGGAACTGCGCCTGGTGGCCCAATGGGACGATTTCTCGTCGCAGCTGCTGCTTCAGCCGGTCCTCACCTACCGACCCAACGCATTCACCCTTGTGTATGCGGGCGGACAATCGGTGGGCGGAACCTGGCAAGGATTCGTGAAAGGCCAGTGGGCGCTGGGCTCGTAGCGAGTTACTCGTTGGGAGTTACTGGTTTTACATGTTTAAACATTTACCCATACCTTTAGCGTATGGAAGTAGATGTATTTAGCGACGTGGTTTGCCCCTTTTGCTACATTGGCAAACGGCATTTGGAATCCGCCCTACGGGAACTCGGCGTCGCGGATGCACAAATTCGGTTCCGCAGTTTTGAACTGGATCCCCATGTGGCGGATTCCGACCTGGGCACGTCGAGCATAGCCAGTTTGGCGTCCAAAAAAGGGATGAGCCTCGCCGACGCCGAACGCATGACCCAGGCCGTGGCCTACCGGGCCAGTCAGGTCGGAATTCCGATGGATTTTAGCCAAACTAAAGTGCTGCGCACGCGCGACGCCCACCGCCTGCTGCAGTGGGCGCGCACGCATTCGCTTGAAGGCGCCGCTGCACTCAAAGAGGAACTGATGCGCGACTACTTCTGCGAGGGGATAAACTTGAATGAGTCTGAGGCCCTTTTGGCCGCCGCCGGTCGCGCGGGACTTCCTGCCGACGAAGCCCGTGCGGTTCTGGCCGACCCGAGCGCGTTCGCTGCTGCGGTCGAAGCCGACATCTCCTATGCCCAAAAGCTCAACGTACGCGGGGTTCCGTTTTTTGTGTTCAACCAACGCATCGGATTGAGCGGTGCGCAGTCGGTTGAAACGTTTGTCGCGGCCATGAAGGAATCCCTGCAAGCGCCCACAGCGTGACCGCACAAGAGCTCGACGGCTGGTTAGGCGGCGTGCGCACCCAGCGCATGCCCGTGCTGTTTTTGGGCCACGGTAGCCCCATGAATGCCATCGAGGACAATCATTTTACGCGCGAATTCCGCAAGTACGGCCAAGCCCTACCCAAGCCGCGGGCGATTTTGTGCATTTCAGCCCACTGGGAAACTCGAGGAACATTGTTCACGGCGATGCAACAGCCCCGCACCATCCACGATTTTGGAGGGTTTCCTGAACGCCTATACAAAGTTCAGTACCCAGCACCAGGATTGCCTGAACTTGCGGCCACCGGAGCCGCGCTAACCCAAGGCGATATCGACACCGAACACTGGGGACTGGATCATGGAGCATGGAGTGTGCTTATTCACCTCTACCCCAACGCAGACGTACCCGTGGTACAGATGAGTTTGGACCGCGCACGCACGCCGAGCGAGCACGTGGCACTCGCAAAGCAGCTTTCAGACCTGCGCTACCGCGGAGTGCTGATCGTAGGCAGCGGAAACATGGTACACAACCTCGGCCGCGTGGCGTGGAACCGCCTCAACGAAGTTGGCTACGCCTACGACTGGGCCGCCGAGGCCCGTGAGCTGCTGATGGACCGGATTCGAGACGGTCGCCTCGACGAGCTCGCCAAGTACAGCACCTTGGGCTCGGCGGTCCAGCAAGCGATTCCAACCCCCGAGCACTACCTGCCCCTGCTGTACACCCTCGCGCTGAGGGATTCCGACGAAGACCTGGACGTGTTCAACGACTATGCGCTGGCGGGGTCCCTAACGATGACGTCCGTCGCAATGGGCCTTTGAAGCGCGTGACCCATGTCACCTTAATCACCTTGGGCATTTCGGTGATTTGCATACCTAAATCACCGCGTTATGAAGTATTTACCGCTGCTCTTCTGGCTCCTTACTCGGGCGGCCGTGGGCCAAACTCAGGATAACTCTAGCACCCCGACTGCTGACCCGCACCACCACCGGCACCCCTTTCGGGTATCGCTCTTATTAGGACACGGTGTGGTCCCCGAAATTGGGGGCTCTGAAATCCTCTTTGTGCCTACCTACAGCCTTGACGTGGACTACCACCTAAGCGATCGATGGTCTCTTGGGATTCGCAACGACATCGAATTTGAGCACTACATCGTGTACACCAACAACCATGAATCCATGGCCTTCAAGACGCCGTTGGTAACTACGGCGGACGTGTTTTACCGACTCACCCACAATTTAATGGTCGGCATGGGTCCGGGACTTGAACTTGAAGCCGGACACCTCAAACCAGTCCTACGGATGGGCTTTGAGGCTGAAGTCCCGATGAACGACCGCTGGGAGTGGACGCCCAATATTTACTACTACCAGCGCGCCGACAACAAGCACGTCTTCAACCTAGCCGTCGGCGTCGCCCACTACCTCTAGGGCCCGTACTTTTGGGGCATGATTGAAGTAACTGCCCTCACTTCGGCCAGCCGCAGCACGGCCTGGCGCGCATTCACAGACCCCACCCACGTGGTTAATTGGAACTTTGCCGGCGAAGACTGGTGCTGTCCGAGCTGCACGAACGACGTGCGCGTGGGCGGAACCTTGACCTCGCGCATGGAAGCCCGCGACGGCTCGTTTGGATTTGACTTTGAATCCACGTACACCGAGGTGGTCGAGGGTGAACAAATCCACCTCATGATGGCCGACGGCCGCCGTTGGGAGGTCCACTTTGCCGACGCCGGCGAGGGCACCCGCATCACCGAGCGCTTTGACCCTGAGGCAGAAAACCCCGAAGACATGCAGCGCATGGGCTGGCAGATGATTTTAGACCGATTCGCGGCCTACGCGTCGGGACTTTAGCGCGAAATCTTTACCACGCGGCCGTACCTCGCACCCTGGCGGTCGCTGCACTGCACCACGTACACGCCCTCGGCCAAACCGGCCAGCGAGAGCGCCACTCGGGCTTCGTTCGCGGCGACCTGGCGCACTATGTGGCCTGATGCCGCAATCACCTGTAGTTCGCTCGGCCCGTCTAGGCCTTCGACCACCACCCAGTCTGAGGCCGGATTGGGCACCAGGCGCAGGCCTTGGCGGTCGGACTCGTTCAGGCCGATGTTGACGCAGCTTCCGACCACATAGCTGTCCTTGTGGGCGGCATTGTTCTTCTCGACGGCCCCGGGGAACGAGTACGTGTAGTAGAAGTAAATCGTCGTTCCCTTGGCCGCATTCAGTGTGAACGGCACGTTGGGCGTCACCGGGTAGCCGGGCATTGAACCGGGGTCGGTTCCGTAGTACAAAATGCACGTGGGCACCCCTACCCCCGGCCCGCTCGGGATAAACGTGAGCGTCGGGTTGTTGTCGTCTGGCGAAAAGCGGTACGAGAAATCGCCATTCCATGAGGTTCCTTCGCAGGGCGGAGCCGGATCCACCACCACTTGGCGGGGCGCCGAAACGCTCGAATCGCCCAGGCCGTCGAAGGCGATGGCGACCAAGGTGTAGGTTCCGGCCGGGGGCGTCCACGTGACTGACCACGGGGCTTGCTGGGCGGTGCCCACCGCCTGGCCGTTGGCGTACCATTCCACGCGGACGACCGAATCGTTCAAGTCCGAAGCCATCGCCGTCGGCTGAATCGGGTCGTACTCTAAAAAGGCGTCGCCGGCGCGCGGACTCACGATGCTCACCGTGGGCTCGAGGTTGGCGCTGCTGCTTGAGATGACGTAGACCTCGTCAAAATCCGACGCGGTGCCGTCGGTGACGTCGAGGCGAACCAAGTAGACTCCGGACTGCAGGCCAGATACCGACGGTTGGGCCGTCTGGGCGCCAGTCCACTGAAGTACCGAGGGGCCGTAGACCTGGGTCCAG
>Ga0222713_10006563_pt1 | contig 11036 bp, 6 predicted proteins | sample C33_649DmetaG_FD_165061 | JGI IMG/M metagenome (GOLD analysis project Ga0222713, IMG submission 165061) | Estuarine water microbial communities from San Francisco Bay, California, United States - C33_649D | ecosystem: Environmental > Aquatic > Marine > Unclassified | place: USA: California... | reverse complement strand
GCGCCCTTGCCATGCAAGATGCCTGCGACGCCGAGCCCTCGACGATGGCCGCCATTCTCGGTCTGAGCGACGAGCAGGTCGAACAGATTTGCGCCGAGACCCCTGGCGTGGTGGTTCCCGCGAACTACAATTCACCCGGCCAATTGGTGATCAGTGGCGCGCGCGCCGCGGTCGAAGCCGCGTGCGCTGCCTGCAGCGCGGCCGGCGCCAAGCGGGCACTGATCCTGCCGGTCGGAGGCGCATTCCACAGCCCGCTCATGGAGCCGGCCCGCGCGCGCCTCGCAGAGGCGCTTGATTCCGTATCGATTCAAGCCCCGCGCTGCCCCATCTACCAAAACGTAGTGGCCGCCCCCGTCAGTGACCCCGAAGCCATCCGAGCCAACCTCAAGGCCCAACTCACCGGATCGGTCCGCTGGACCCAGTCGGTCCTCGCAATGGTCCACGACGGCGCCACCAACTTCTATGAAGTTGGACCCGGTAAGGCCCTACAGGGCATGATTAAGAAAATTGCTCCCGAAGTCGAAGCCATCAGCGCATAAACCTGGTCGCTGGCTAATGGCTCCTCGTAAAAAGCCAACAGCCAACAAGCCAACAGCTAACGAGCCAACAGCCAACAAGCCAACAGCTAACGAGCCAATCTCAGCCAACAGCTAAAGAGCCAATCTCAGCCAACAGCAAACAGCCAACAAGCCAACACGATGAAGTCTTCATTCCGCGCCCCGTCCAACATCGCCCTCGTGAAGTACTGGGGCAAGTACGGCGTGCAGTTGCCGAGTAACCCATCGATTAGCTTCACATTGGATGCTTGTGCGACAGAGACCACGCTTGAATTGACAGATGCTCCTGGAATCACCGTGGCGCTTGACGGGGTAGATACGCCGAGTTTCGTTCCGAAGGTGGCGCAGTTTGTGGACCGAATTGCCGCACGGCACCCTTGGGTAAAGGACTACGGGTTCCGGGTGCAGACCCACAACACGTTTCCGCATTCCTCTGGGATTGCCAGTAGCGCGTCTGGAATGAGTGCCCTCGCGCTGTGTATTGTGGACCTTGCGCAAAAGCTGGGGCATGAAGTGGCTAACCCGATGCAAGAGGCCTCTGTGCTTGCCCGCTTGGGTTCTGGCAGCGCGTGCCGTTCAGTCTACGGTGGACTTGTGGTTTGGGGCGAAACAGCTTCGGTCGAAGGTTCTTCTCAGGATTTCGGGGTGGCCTACCCTGACTCGGTGCACGAAGTGTTCCGCAGCTATTGTGATACAGTCGCGCTCGTAGACGTTGGCCAAAAGGCGGTAAGTAGTACGGCGGGGCACCAGTTGATGGTGGCGCATCCGTTCCGAGACCAGCGCTTTGCGCAGGCACATGACCACTTAGCTGCGCTAAAGCCAATTTTGGCTGCAGGTGACCTCGAAGCATTCATCGAATTGGTTGAGCTCGAGGCCCTTACCCTGCACGGATTGATGATGTCGAGCAGTCCAAGCTACATTTTGATGCGGCCAAATACCCTGCGCATTATTGAGGCCATCCGAGGATTCCGCCGAGATTCTGGGGTACCCGTCAGCTTTACGCTCGACGCGGGTGCCAATGTGCACATCCTTTACCCTGCGGCCTTCGAACAAAAGGCGCTTCAGTTTGTTGAAGATGACGTGAAACCTTGGTGTAAAGACGGTCGCGTGATTGTGGACCGCGTAGGCCAAGGACCGGTATCTTTGCAGCAATGAATCTGAGCCCCAAGTACTTCGCCAAAATTCTTCTTTTCGGAGAGTACGGTGTCATCCGCGACGCCATGGCGCTTTCGATTCCGTACACCAGCTACTCGGGAGTCCTTCGACTTCCTGACGGTGAAGCGAGTTTTGAACAGCGCGAATCAAACGCTTCGCTGGACCGATTTACGGCCTACCTCGAGGAACTCAGTGCCTTAGGCACATTGGCTGCCAACTTGGACTTGCGCGCGCTTCGTGCCGACCTCGACCGCGGACTTTATTTTGACTCGAGCATTCCGCAAGGATATGGTGTGGGTTCATCTGGAGCCATGGTGGCGGCACTGTACGCCCGGTACGCTCGTAATCCATTGCCACTCGACGAAGCCAACGAGCCAGAGAAGCTTATGGCGCTCAAGGCCGAAATGGCCCAGATGGAGTGCTACTTTCACGGAAAGAGTTCAGGTATGGACCCCACGATTTGCTACCTACAGCTACCGCTTCTGGTGCGCTCGTCTGAAGACTTGGGGACTGTTTCGATGCCGAGCCTTCCGACCGACGGCCGTGGCGGAATTTTTTTACTGAACTCGGGGTCGCCTGGCGAAACCCAGCCCATGGTGCAAATTTTCATGGACAAGCTCAAAGAGGAAGGCTTTCGCCGCTTGATGACCGACCAGTTCAAAAAGTACAACGACGCCTGTGTATCGGCCTTTTTGGACGGGAAAACCGACGTGCTGCTTCGCGAGCTCAAAAAACTCAGTGGCCTCGTGCTTGAGAACTTTGGCCCGATGATTCCGAACGACTACCACAACTTGTGGCAGAAGGGAATTGACACCAACGCATACTACCTCAAGCTTTGTGGCTCAGGTGGTGGTGGATACATTCTAGGGTTTGCCCCCGACCTCGAGCACGCCAAGGCGGAACTCGATCCGCACCGAATGGACGTCGTCCTTCGCTTTTAAGCGCGCCGATATGCGGCGCCGAACCAAAATTCTGCTTCGCCTTACGGCATTTCTCAGCCTCGTTCGCTGGACCCACATTTTGTTTTTGACCGTGGCCCAGCTACTCGCGGCACTGACACTACTGCACGGACCCGAACCCACGCCCTGGCTCACCCTCGTGGGCGCCATTGCGACCACGGCACTTATTGTCGCAGGTGGATCGCTCTTTAATAGTTTTTACGATTTAGAGCGCGACCTGATTGAGCGCCCATGGCAGACCCTTCTTGAGCGACCCGTAGCCCGCAAGTACGGAATGCAGTTGGCATTCAGTTTTTATGCTGCGGGGCTCATTACTTCGCTGCTCACCCTTCATCTACCGGTTGCCCTATGCTACTGGCTTTTTGCACTCGTCGTGTTTTTGTACTCCCACAAGCGAATGGGTTTTGGTGTGGCCGGAGCGCTACTCGCCAGCCTATTGGCTTTTGGTCCTCTGCTCTTGCTCGCGGGTGCACTGCACCCAGGTTCTTGGCCCGGATTTCTTCGCGGACTCCCCTTGGCCCTCGCCATGATTGCACTGGAATGGCGACGGCAGTGGGAGCGGCGCCAGATTCCGCACCGCAGCGAACCGCAGCGGATACAGCTGAAGCGGCAGCAGTGGATCTATAAATTACTGTTGGCCTTAGCCCTCGGGTTGATTCCTTGGATCTAGGCGCGCTTAGCGAAAGACGGTAAACATACCGCGGCGTTCCTCGACCAAGCCGTCGGGAAGCCAAATAAACACCTTATAGCTGTACGGACCGGCAGGAACTTTTTCGCCCCCGTAGGTTCCGTTCCAGCCATTTGGATCCTCGTCGCTGTGGAAAATTTGAAGGCCCCATCGGTTAAATACGGCCCATTCAAACTTCACGACTCCGGTAGCGACGACGTTGAAGCGCTCGTTGACCGCGTCTCCGTTGGGCGTGAATGCCGACGGAATGTAGACGTAGTGGTCCATCTTCAAATCAATCGGGTAGGCCAAGCTGTCTGAGCAACCGAGGCTGTCGCGCACGGCGAGTCCCACCCAATAGGTTCCGGGGCGGCCGTAGACATGGCGCGGATGCACGCGTGTAGAGGTGTCGCCGTCGCCAAAAAACCATCGCACATTGAGGGTGTCGCTCGAATAGTTGGTGAATCCAACATCCAAGGGATTTCCGGGATCTTGCAGGTATCCAAATGAGGCTATGGGCTGGGGCACCACCCAGGCATAAATAGAGTCGCGTGCCTCGATCAAGCAGTTGTCGGTAACCTTGTAGCGGAACCACTGGCTCGAAGCTGGAGATACAGTCCACGTGCTGCCTGAAGGGGCGCCGCCAAGCCATTGGATGCTGCGGGTTCCGCGTCCGCCCGAGGCCACCGCCTCAAGCGTTACCGCGTCCCCGGGACACAGAAAAAGCGTGTCGGACTCAGTCCGGAGTGAATCGTACGGATCCACGTAGATGGTGATGCTGTCGGTGCTTGGAGCGATACTGCATTCGTCCCAGCTCATGTAGCGGTAGGTCGTCGTTTGGGCCGGCGCTACCGCGGCGAGCACATTCTGGGTAGAATCATGTTCCCAGTACCCCCATCGAACGCCTTCACCCCCCGTCAAGGTGGCCCGAAGGACTGCACTTGAGCCCGGGCACGCGAGGGTATCGTTGCCCTGATCGAGGGTGAGCAAGGCTTGATGGGGCACTCGGTCGCGAATCCAAAAATCTACAGAATCTGAGGGATACACCGCGCAATTGGAAGAGACCGGTAGCATTCGAACCCTTAATAATTCCGGAGCCTCTACAATCCCATCATCGATGGGCTCAAACCAAAGGGTGTCGGTGGTTTGACCGGGGAACAGGGTGAGCGACGAAGGGAGTGCAGATGCGAAATCAGCGGCACCAGCGGTTCCGACGTACTGAAACTGAGCCGTCAGCGTGTCGCTCGTCGCCCCTGCACGCTGAAAGAGGAGGTAGCTCCGGGCGCAGCCTTCAACCATCACCGAATCGGTAAAGGAGGCACCTGTATTTGTAGTCGAACTAAGATTGATTGTGGGCAATTTGAACGATCGGGCTCCCAAGAACACGGCTGAGTTAAATGCGCCATCCATCACGTCAGCTATGAGCAACTTGATTGTATACGGGTACCCGCAAACAACCGCAGCTTTTGCCTTGAGTACATCTGTAAATCCATTGAAGTTGATGGCATTAAACGACCCATTCGCATTGTAGTACATTGAATGAGCGACGTAGTTTGGATTTGCAGAGATGCAATTCGATGCCGGATAACTTCCAGATGGGAAACCTTGGTTAATCGTGTTAATCGCTACAGGTGTTGTCGTTCCTGGAATCGTTGCTAAATTGATTGAGTCCATTCGGACACTACCATTTGCGTTAAATATCGGTGCGCCATTGATTCCAGGACCGACTAGAAAGAACCCAAAAACATCATTAAATGGACTGCAGGTGTAGCCCGTATACTCATTTGATGCAAAAATGTATTCAAACTCTACACTATCGCCGGTTGCGTAGAAACTGAATTGGATTGCAGACAGATCATTCAAGGTGCTGTTTGACGAACCAATGGTATTCAATACTGAAATTAGGTGTGGACTGGTTCCGAGGCCACCCGTGAACGGCTGGGCAGCTCCTGGCATCGCATTTAGTGCGTTATCGGTGTGCATCACGATTCCACTATCCAATCCAAAAGCAGGGTTTGTATTCACAAACTTACCGATCTGCACAGAAGTAGGTTGAACCAGTGGGAGCCCTGGATTACTTCCCGACCAAACCGGAATGTTGGGCCCCACCAACACGTTTTGAACTAACCACATAGGATTATTTCGCGGCGCAGTCGAATTCACCACAATATTTTGTGCCCCAGAGGTGAATCCGAGAACAAATGCGAGGTATAGAGCCAGTTTTCGCATGGTTTGAACCCGAAAGATACAAAGGGTTGGCCGAGTGGATTGTACCTTCGAAGTATGATTGATTCGTACGTATCCCAGCACCGTCAGCGCTTTCTTGACGAACTCTTTACGCTTTTGCGCCTTCCCAGTATTTCGGCAGATCCTGCCTACAAAGACTCTGTGCTCGCCACGGCCGATGCGGTCGCCGACTTTTTGACCAAAGCCGGAGCACAGAACGTCGAAGTCTGCGCCACACCCGGTTATCCGGTGGTCTACGGCGAGTACCTCGTCGATCCCTCTCGCCCAACTGTACTGGTCTACGGTCACTACGACGTCCAGCCTGCAGACCCCTTGAACTTGTGGACGACTCCCGCCTTTGAGCCCGAGGTACGCACCACCCCCATTCACCCCAACGGAGCCATTTTTGCCCGCGGAGCCTGCGACGACAAGGGCCAGTTCTTTATGCACATCAAGGCCTTTGAGGCCATGGTGGCTCAAGGCAACGTGCCCTGCAACATGAAGTTCATGATTGAAGGCGAAGAAGAGGTGGGCTCGAACAACCTCGAGTGGTTTGTGAAGCGCAACCACGAGCGCCTCGCCTGCGACGTGATTCTTATTTCAGATACCGGAATCATCGCTCCGGGCGTCCCCTCAATCTCGGTGGGCCTTCGCGGTCTGTCGTACGTCGAGGTCGAAGTGACGGGTCCGAACCGCGACCTGCACTCTGGCATTTACGGCGGAGGTGTGGCCAACCCGATCAATATCCTCACCGAGATGATTGCCTCGCTGCACGACAAAGACAACAAAATCACCATTCCGGGATTCTACGACAAGGTGCAGATACTGAGCGACGCGCAGCGTTCCGACCTCAACAAGGCCCCGTTTAGCCTTGAAGAGTACAAAGAGGCCCTCGACCTCAGTGACGTTCACGGAGAAACTGGCTACACCACCATTGAGCGCACCGGAATTCGTCCGACGCTCGACGTCAACGGAATTTGGGGTGGCTATACCGGCGAGGGCGCGAAGACCGTCATCGCTTCAAAGGCCTATGCCAAAATTTCGATGCGCTTGGTTCCGGACCAAGACCCCGACGAAATCACCGAGTTGTTCACGAAGCACTTCACGAGCATCGCTCCGGCAAGCGTCAAGGTTGAAGTTCGTCCCCACCACGGTGGCCACCCCTACGTATGCCCCACCGACCACGCAGGGTACCGCGCCGCCCACAAGGCAATGGCAGAAACCTATGGCCGCGAACCGATTCCGACTCGTGATGGTGGATCGATTCCGATCGTCGCCCTTTTTGAGCGCGAGCTTGGCGTGAAATCCATCCTGATGGGCTTTGGTCTGGACAGCGACGCAATTCACTCTCCCAATGAGCACTACGGACTGGACAACTACTTTCAAGGAATTCGAACGATTCCGCGCTTTTACCTGCACTACGCAGAGGAAGCCCGCGGCTAAGCGGGCTAAAATGCAAAAAGGCGCCTCAAGGGGCGCCTTTTTTATTTAAGTCACATTGTTTACCCGAAGTACACGCGGTGAACTCGGTACATCAAAGCGGTCACATCGCGAAGTTCCATGAGCAACTTGGACTGAAGGCGTGCTTGACGCGTCGAGATTTCGCCTTGGCGGTAGTGCTGAAGCGCCCAATCAATAGCCCGCTGCACGTCCTGTAGAATGCGGCGCTTGGCCGCCAGCAGTTCAGCATGAGGCTCGCCAGTCCCCGACTCTAGAGCTTGAACGATTCGGGAGCTGTACGCCGAAAACAGCGTGATTGATTCGGCATAGGCCAGCAAGAATGTGCCGTGCGGGCGCTCATGAAGGTTCATGAGGTGGTCGTACTGGGCGTTAACCAGTGATTGTGCCGACTCGGACATGTCTGAAACATAGTCAAATGCCAGTAGGTGCGAACGAAAGGCGGCTGTCCCGTCTCCCTTAAAATCCTTAAGGATGCGCACCATACGAAGCTCCAGTGATTCCTGTCGCTTGAGAAGCAGCTTCATCTCGCGGCGAAGCCGAGCTGTCGTTCGCTTCTGGTTGCCCGCTAAGGCCTCAGATGCCATAACCACCACATCTGCAGTCCGCTGAAGATCTGAAGCCATGAGTCGACGGCTTTGATCCATGGGAGCGTCGGAATTTGCGAGGCGCTCGACTACATCTTCAAGAAGGTTTTCGGCCTTCATCTGCTCGGCAAACCCCATGTGGCTGCGTACCACAAGCCCAAGTGCAAACACCGTCAAAATGAGCGCAGCGATAAATTCTCCGTAGTAGATAAAGGCCGCAAATATGGCGGACGTCACAAAGGCTATCACCGCGGTAAGTAGCCAGCCACCAATGACGTTCACTACGCCCGCCACGCGGTAGACTGCAGACTCCTTACCCCATGCACGATCTGCGAGCGATGAGCCCATGCCGACCATAAAGACCACAAACGTAGTACTCAGCGGAAGGCCCAAACTCGTCGCATAAGCGATCAATGTGGACGCCACCATGAGGTCGACACTGGCACGCAAAAAGTCAAATGCTTGTGCGTCGCGAGGATTTTCAGAACGGTCTTGCGCAAAGCGGCTATCCGTCCATGTTGCCATGCGTCGCGAAACGACAAACGAAGCCAAACTCCCCAAATGAACAAAAAGTTGAGTCAGCCCGCGGCTCACCGTGTTGGGTTTGAACTTCTCGGATCCTTCGCCCTGGCGAGCCAATCCAATTTGCGTCTCGCTCACCTTGCGCGCCTTTGCACTCAGCCACAGTGTGGCGATCATCACCAGCCCCGCGAGAAGCAGGAGAATGAATGGTGCAGAAACTTGCTCTGCCATCGCATCCATACTGTAGGTGCGCGGATCAAAACCCAGCGTTTTGTAGAGCTGGTACGACTGAAATGCAGCCACTGAAACGCCAATAAAATTTACCAAATCGTTGCCAGCGAAGGCCATTGCGAGCGAAAAAGTGCCAAGCAAAACCACATAGCGCAATGGATTAACTCCGCGCAGCACCGCGAACTGTCCGAGCGCCGAAAACAGGACAAAAAGCACTGCCAATGACTGGTTTTGGTGGCTCAATAGCCAAGCACCGTAGGGGCCACCCATGAGCACACTACCCTTTAAGCCTTTAAAAATAAGGAAGTTAACGATTAAGGTGGTCGCGATTCCGGTAAAAATTCCGCCAGCTAAGCGCAAGCCGCGCTCGAGTCGGTAGGTCACAATCATTCGGGTCAGCCACTGAACGGCGAGGCCGCCGACAAATGCGACTCCGACTGACGAAAAGATGCCTGATATGATACGAAGTGTGCTGTCCACATTGAGGTAGTCGCCAAAGCTCAACGGATCCAGTCCCCGCTCGATCGAGGTAAGAAAGCCGATGGCGGTTCCGGCACCAAAAAGTTCAAAGACCAGTGAGACCGTGGTCGACGTCGGAAAGCCCAAACTGTTGTATATGTCAAGCAAAATGACATCAGTGAGCATGACCGCCACGAACAAAAACATGAGGCTGTGAAAGGTGAAGTAGCCAGGATCGAACACCCCTTTGCGCGCGACTTCCATCATACCACTTGAAAACATGGTTCCGAGAAGCACGCCAAAACTGGCGACGACTAATATTACCCGGTAACTGCCTGCACGGGATCCAATGGCGGAATTCATGAAATTGACCGCGTCGTTGCTCACGCCGACCACCAAGTCGAGCACCGCCAAAGCCATAAGTAGGACAACGAGAAGAAAGTAGGGATCCATAGGGGGCAAAGGTACCGGTTGTTGGCAGCGGCAAATGTTACGACGAGGTTAAAAATACGCCGTGGCCCAGTCAGCTGGCTACCTTCGTACAATGAATCGACTAAAGCATTCTGCGAGTCTGTACCTTCAGCAGCACGCCGACCAGCCTGTGCACTGGAACGAATGGGGCAACGAAGCGCTTGAAGGCGCTGCCGCTAAGGGTCAGTGGCTTTTGGTGTCGATTGGGTACTCGACCTGCCATTGGTGCCATGTGATGGCGCACGAAGTGTTCGAAGATGCCGAGGTCGCCGCCTACCTCAACACCCACTTCACGAGCATTAAAGTCGACCGAGAAGAACGCACCGACCTCGACCACGCGTATATGGCGGCATCGCTTGCGATGACCGGTCAAGGCGGATGGCCGCTTAACGCAGTATGCTTGCCCGACGGGCGCCCCGTGTGGACCTGCACCTATTTGCCCAAAGCACGCTTCCTTCAGGCCCTTGTGGAATTGACTGCTCTGAAGCAAACCCATTCGCTGCGCGCCGAAGACTATGCCGAAGAGGTGCGCCAGGCCATTCAGGAGGCGCATCGGGACCCCGATGATGGTGTTGGGCTCGACCGTTCGTTGGTGCGCCAGGAGATTCCCTCCACGTGGGATGCGTTTTGGGGCGGATTTCGCGGCGCTCCCAAGTTCCCTTTACCCAGTACCTGGACAGCCGTGTGGCGCTGGGGGCTACTTCAGGATTGGCCTGAAGGCCGTGCGCACGTTCTGCGTACGCTGGACACCCTGGCGATTTCAGGCACGTACGACGTGGTTCGGGGCGGAATCATGCGCTACAGTACAGACGGGGCCTGGGTGGTTCCGCACTTCGAAAAAATGCTGTACGACAGTGCGCAGTTTGCCACGCTGTGTGCCGCGGTTGCCAGCCCGTTAGCGCTCGCCTGCCTCGAGGAGACCTTAGTATTTATGGAGCGTGACCTCCTGCGGGCAGATGGGCTCTTTGCTGCCGCCCTCGACGCCGACCACCCCGACGGAGAAGGACGCCACAGCACCTGGACCGAGGCTGAACTCGATGAAGCTTTGGGCCGCACCGACGCCTCGGTGTGGCGCGAACATCTCGTTCGCGAAAGCCGTGTGCACGAAGGGGGTTGGGTCCTCGCATTCGGGCCCGCGGGCGGAACCAATCCACGGCACCTTTCTGGGTTTTCTGCCCTGCGAGCAGTGGGCCTGCGCCGCCCCCTACCAATGCGTGACTCTAAGTGCATTATGGGCTGGAACGCCCTTGCCGTAACTGCCTTTGCCGACGGAGCCCAACTGAGCGGCACCCCCTCAGACCTTGAACGCCTTCGCCGCCTCGCGTCGGCGCACGCGAATACCTTTGGCAGCGGCAGCGTCCACGTCCACTACCCCGACGGCCGCACCTCAGGCCCCGCCTTTCTCGACGACGTGGCATACAGCGTGCACATGGCCATTCGATGCGGTCAAGTTTTGCTCGACTATGCGTGGATTGTGACGGCCTCGCGCTGGTTTGAGCGCAGTATCGCCGATTTTTTTCGCGGCGGAACCGCGTACTACGCACTGGAAACGCCTGACGCGGCTGCCTTTGCCGCTCCGCTCGGATGGGACGACGACGTTCTGCCGAACCCTCGAGCAGTGTGGGCCGAATGTGGTTTGATCCTCGGCCACCTACTCGGACGGCAGGAATGGGTCGATTGGTCTGCCCAAATGCTGCGGCAAGGTCTCGAAATGGCACGCAGTACCCCGTCGCGGCACTGCTCG
>Ga0222713_10006562_pt1 | contig 11038 bp, 9 predicted proteins | sample C33_649DmetaG_FD_165061 | JGI IMG/M metagenome (GOLD analysis project Ga0222713, IMG submission 165061) | Estuarine water microbial communities from San Francisco Bay, California, United States - C33_649D | ecosystem: Environmental > Aquatic > Marine > Unclassified | place: USA: California... | reverse complement strand
TGTGCCCTCAGGCTTTAATGATCTCGACGATTTGTTGTCGGGCTTTCAACCCGGCACGCTCAACATTATTGGTGCACGACCTGCAATGGGTAAGAGTGCATTTGCGATGGGCATGGCCGTCAACGTGGCCACCATTACGCAAAAACCTGTTTTGTTTTTCTCTTTGGAAATGGGTCGCGCCGAATTATCACAACGTATTTTGTCGAGCGAAGCGCGCGTCGATAGTGCAAAGTTGCGCAGCGGCCGCTTGAACGACGAAGACTGGCGCCGCATTGGGCGTGCTATCGGGCGACTTTCTGTTCCGTTATATATCGACGACAACTCGTCGGTGACGGTCATGGAAATTCGCGCAAAGGCGCGACGCATTGCCTCACAGTACGACGGCATCGGCATGATCGTGATCGACTACTTGCAGCTCATGGGTGGCAACTCTGGTTCAGAAAACCGCCAACTTGAAGTGAGCGAAATCAGCCGTAACTTAAAAATTTTGGCGCGCGATTTCAAAATACCTGTTGTTGCACTCAGTCAGTTGAGCCGTGGTCTTGAACAACGCCAAGACAAGCGACCCACTCTGTCTGACTTGCGAGAGTCAGGCGCGTTAGAGCAAGACGCCGACGTCGTGATGTTCTTGTATCGCCCCGGTGTTTACGAAGATGATCCGCAACGTAAAGCCGATGCGTATCTCAATGTGGCTAAGCATCGTGCTGGCGCAATTGGCGATGTGCGTTTGGTATTTCAAGCGAACTACACCCGCTTTGAAAACTTCACAGCAAAAGGACAATGACACATGTTTCTTGGCGAAGATCTTTTGGCGTATCTCGTTCTTGCATTAGGTGGTGCACTTTGCGCCGGCAACATACTCGCCATGGTGAAACCACCACCACGCCCTAAGAGCGAAGAAGATCTTCCGCGTGCACCTATTGCGCGCACGGTCACCATGGCTGTTGTTGGTGGCATTGCCGCTGCATGGGCACTCGCCAGTTTGGTCAGCTAAAACACGTCATTAAAACGTACGTATAAATAGTAAAAGGGCGGGTGCCGAAGCACCCGCCCTTTTCTTTCTCGTCAGAGAAAGTAGTTCTTACTTAATGTTCCAGAGAGCCTTGAACTGATCGGCCTGGGTCTTTGGACCCTTCCAGTTCTGGAGGCCGCCACCGTCAAGAATTGCCTTAGCAGCTTCTGGTGTATCAACGATGAAGGTCTGAAGTGAAGCACCTGTGCGCTCTTCGGTGTATTTGTCACCCAAAGAGTCGAGCACCATTGCGTGAGCCATTACCCATGAGGCTTCAGCCTTAGGGTTTGAGGTCCATGCAGAGTGTGTTCCGTCAACTACTTCTTGCAAGTTTGGTGCTGAGAAGTCTCCACCAACAAGCTTCACATCGGTGATGCCAGCGGTCTTCAATGCAGCACTTACACCTGTTGGCAAGCCACCGAAAGCGAAGTGAACGTAGTTGGTCTCAGGATTTTCCTGGAGGTATGAAGCAACAGCCTGTGGAACTTTGCCACCGCCGAGGTCTTCAATGGTTACAGGAATCACGTCGAAGGTGCACTTTGCACAACCAGCAGCAAGGGCAGCCTTGAATGCTTCTTCTGCAGCTACAAGAACTGGGAAGTCGCGAATGTTGACCATTACTACTTTGGCTTCTGCATTGCTGTCTGCGATGACCCATGGAGCAAATGCCTTCATGGCCATTTCAACATAGGAAGCATCACCAACAGTGGTGAGAAGTCCTTCAATGCCGCCATCAACTGTTTGTGGCTTGTCGGTGGTGTAACCCGAAGTGAACTTCACGCCTTTTGCAATACCTGCATCGAACTGTGCTTGGTAAAGAGCAATGGGTGAACCCGAGATGGCGATGTAGTTTGCGCCCCAGTCGAGTGCCTGCTGGATACCAGGAGCTGGTTCAAAGCTCTTGACGTTGATGACCTTGAGTTCCCAGCCGAGGAGCTTGGCAATTACTGGCCAATCTTCGCCTACTTCTGGGCAGCTTGGGAGTTCACATGAAATCCAAGCAACTTTTTTACCGGTTGGAGGTGTTGCTGAAGCAGCAACGGTCAACGCGATATTTTCTGGAATAGTTACTGCCTGTGCAGCAGCTTCTTTCGCAGCAGCAACTTCGTCAACTGCAGGAGCTGCAGTGTCTTCGGTTACTACGGTGGTGTCTTCTGTTGCAACTGTGTCTTCTGTTACTGAAGAATCTGAATCACTACCGCAAGCGGCAGCGAACAGACCCAAAGCAAACACAGCAGCAGCAACCCGAACGGTTGATTTACGCAATGTATTCCCCTTTTAGTGGTGTATTGGAAGGTGCCGACTCAGATAGTCTGAGAACGACTGTTGAACCTTACTGAGGGAAATTGGATAAACCAAGAGATCTTTAGTAGAACTTCCTTTGGAAATCAGCATTTGAACACATACGCGGCTGATGTACGCTCTGAGACGTACGTCACATCATGGGGGAGAGACAACTACAGTGGCTACAACACTCCATATTCATTCACTTTCGAAGACATTTCCGGGCCAAGTTGCTTTGAATGATGTGGCACTCGACATTGAAGAGGGCGAAGTTCATGCCCTTGTTGGCCAGAACGGCTCGGGAAAGAGCACTCTCATTAAAATTTTGGCCGGTTTTCACCAGCCAGATGCCAATTTTGTGGTCACCATGCGCGGCCACGACTTCGCCATGGGAAGCGCTGTAGCTGCCCATGAAGCCGGCATTCGTTTTGTGCACCAAGACCTTGGCTTGGTTGAGGCCGTCAGCACTGTGGAAAACCTCGCCCTTGGGTTTGGGTACGACACGGGCTTTGGCAAACGCATCAACTGGGCCGCCGAAACCAAGCGGGCCAAACAGGCCCTTCTCGACCTGGGTTTCGACATCAACGTACGTGCCCCGGTTGCCACTCTTGGCGCCGCAGCCCGCACGGGTGTTGCCATTGCCCGTGCTTTGCAAGACTCAAAAGAAGGTATTTCCATTTTGGTGCTCGATGAACCGACGGCTTCGTTGCCCGGAGCCGACGTCGACACGTTGTTCGAGGCGGTTCGTCGCCTCACCAAGCGCGGCATCAGCGTTGTTTTCGTATCTCACCACTTAGAAGAGGTGTTCGACATCACCGACCGTGTCACAGTTTTGCGCGACGGCAAAGTAGTGGGCACCAAGGCCACCAAAGATCTCAACATGGACTCACTCATTGAAATGATTGTGGGTCGAGGAGTCACTTCCATTGCAGCCAACCGCACAGTTGACGCTTCACTGGCACCGCGTTTGCAGGTGCAGGGTCTTGTAGGAGCGGGCATTAATGGTGTGTCATTTTCTGTTCAGCCTGGCGAAGTACTGGGTGTTGTCGGCCTCACTGGTTCAGGTCGAGACACCATGGTGGGCACTTTGGCCGGTGCGTTAACGCGTCAAGGCGATGTTCTCATCGATGGTGCAGAACTCAAAGGTGGCGATCCACGTGAATCACTCACCAAAGGTTTGTCGTTTGTTCCCGTCGACCGTTTGCGCAATGGCATTCTCGCTCTCATGAGCGTGCGTACAAACATCACCATTAGCGATGTTGAACGCAATGCACATGGCATGCGCCTGAGCCATAAAGAAGAAAAAGCAGAAGCTGCAGAATGGGTAAAGAAACTTTCTGTTGTTACTGCCGGCACCGAAGTTCCCATTTCCACATTGTCTGGTGGAAACCAACAAAAAATCATGATGGCGCGCAGTTTTCGTTTAAATCCAAAAGTGTTGCTACTCGATGAACCAACACAAGGTGTTGACATTGGCGCTAAGGAAGAAATTCACACTTTTGTCGACCAAGCAGCTGCCGATGGAACAGCAGTTGTGGTGTGCTCCACCGATACTTCAGAACTTGCTCGCTTGTGTGACCGGGTTGTCGTGATGTATCGCGGGCAAATTACCAACACGCTCACACGAGCATCTGGCTTGTCTGCAGAAAAGATCGATCAATTGTTGCTTGCTGGATCCAGCATGGCAACAGCCTCGTAAACCGTTTTATTTATTCGTTTGTGAAAGGAATACCTGTGTCAACTACAGAAACAACCGCAAGTGCACCGCAGAAATCGATGCTGACTCGCTTAGGGATCGACCGGCTCAGTGCTTTGTATCTCGCCGGAGCTTTCATTGTCATCTTTGGCATCTGGAAGCCCGACACCTTTTTAAGTGTCGCGAGCTTCAAGCTCATCTTGGGTGAGAACGTTGCTATTGGTCTCTTGGCCTTGGCCTTCTTGGTGCCGCTTGCTACAAACTCTTTCGACTTGTCTATTGGTGCAATGACCTCACTGTCGTTGTGCATCACCACGTGGTTGTCTGACGATTTCCATCGCTCGTTCAACATGCCCGCAGGGCTCGCTGCATTGTGCGGAGTTGTGGTGTGCATGTTGTTCGGTGTGTTATCGGGTTTCATTGTGGTGAAACTCAAAGTGAACTCGTTTATTGCCACCTTGGGTCTTGGGCAAATTGTTACTGCAGTGTTGTTGAAAATTTCTGACAACCGTCAAATCACTTCTGTGTATTCCAAGTCGTATTTGAAATTTGGTAGCTACGAAGTGTTTGGCATTCCTGTTCTCTTCATCTATCTCATTATCATCGCCGCTATTTTGTGGTTTGTTCTTGAGCAGACACCAGTTGGTCGTTACCTCTTTGCAACCGGCGGCAACATTGAGGCTGCTCGACTTGCAGGTGTGCGCACCGACCGTATGGTGTGGGGCTCGCTCATTACCTCAGCAACCATTGCAGGCATTACCGGCGTCATCTTGTCGGTGAAAATTGGTTTCTTCTCTACCGCAACTGGCCCTGGTTACTTGTTCCCAGCAATTGCTGCAGTGTTCTTCGGTGCATCACAGTTATCGCGACGCCCGAACGTATGGGGCACACTATTGGCCTTGTACGCACTCGCACTCGGTATTAAGGGCTTGCAACTCGTTGTGGGTTCTGGTTCATTCTGGGTAGAGCCACTCTTCCAAGGAACAACACTCATCATCGCTGTGTCACTTGCTAGCCAGCAAGCAGTTGCTCGTATTAAGAAGAAAAAGAAAACTGCTTAATGGCTGGTAATTACGACGACGTCAGCGTCTTCGAGCTTTCTGCCGAGCGCGAACAAGTTCTGGTAGAAAAACAAACCGAGTGCTGTCTCATGTGGACCACATCAACAGGTGACCCTGTGGGTGTGTACATGAACTATTTTTTCCACGACGGAAGTTTTTGGCTCACTGCTACTGAACAGCGCAAGCGCATTAAGGCGTATCGCAAACGTCCGCGTGGATGCATTGCCATTACAAGCCGCGGAACCGATATTGGTATCAGCCAAGCTCTCACCTACAAAGGCAACATCGTGTTGCACGAAGATGAGCCAACAAAGCAGTGGTTCTATAAGGTGCTTGCTGCGCGTGTGCGCCCCGAAAGCGTGGAGCGACAAAAAGCATTTGCCGAACACCTCGACTCACCAGCGCGAGTAGTAATTCAACTCATTCCCGATGGGCGTATTGGTTTCGACGCAGAGGCGATGTTTAAAGATTCAGCTGCGGGCCCGAGTCGCACACAAGTGTGAGACCCAGACCCGCTACTGACTAAATAATGTTCAGCGCGTCGAGGAACTGAGCAGCTACTGGCTCATCGCCAGTGACTTTGCAATGCTCGCGCCAGTCGGAACGTTGTGTGCCCCAGTTGATGAATGAGTGACCATTGCTGCTGACATCGGCAACAGTGCCAGGAGTTTTTCCTGGTGTCACGGTGATGTCGGCACCTGCTGGTGCAATGGTCCACACTCCGCCGCCAGGGCCCGTGAGGGTCAGAGTGATGGGTGCACTGAGTGTGCGGCCGAGGTCGGCTTGCATCTGTGGCATTCCGGTAATCATCCAGCCAATGGCAGGAGCAAGTCGCACAGCATCGGCGTTCGGCATCTTGCGCTCAATAGGGCCATCGGGGGCAAGTAGGTCGATGCGCAAGTGGCAGTAGTGGTCGAAGGCATAGGCGTCGGCCAACTGATTCATGGGGTATGAACCAAGATCGGCAAGGGGAATGACTGTTGAGGCCAATGGCTCTTCTTGCATTGAAGCCAAGACGGCAACGGCCTGGTCGGCAAAAGCCAGGTATTCATCGAGAATCTGCTGGTTGGTCCAGCCATCACGCATATCGACCAACATGTCCATCATCCGTTCGGCCGGCAAGTTGATGGGCTCTGCAGGCGCTGGTGAAGGGTCGACCGTCTCTTTGTAGTTTGAGCTCATGTGAGCCACGAGGTCGCGTACCGTCCAGCCTTTGCAGCCACTGGGGCGTGACCACTCCTCCTCGGTGAGGGTGGAGATGACCGTCTTTACTTCCTGTACTGCGATTTCTAACGCTGCCAAGCCTGCTTTCGACACGCTTTCCCGTCCTTTTTTCTCGTTGGTGATGGTCTATTTTTTGGAATTTCGAAGATCTGAGCACCCGGCGTTTTACCCCGGACTATTTCCCGACTACTCTACGCAGACAGTCGCCACAGTGGCGAGAGGAACGGGTGGATAACTATGGAACTTCAGGGAAGAGTTGCTGTCATCACAGGAGGTACCCGCGGTATTGGCCGAGCCATTGCCGAGGGGTTCCTTGCCGACGGGGCAAGCGTGGTCATCAATGGCCGTAGCGCCGAAAAAGGTGCTCAGGCAGTTAAAGAAATGAATGGCGGCGACCGCGTTCATTTCGTCCAAGGCGACATCAAGAGCCGTGAGGGTTGCCAAGCCATTATCGATGCTGCCATTGCAAAATACGGAAAAATCGACATCATGGTCAACAATGCCGGCGGAGCAACCGGACACGCTCCCGTCATTGACCTTGAAGACTGGGCAATGGAAGATTCTCTCAAATGGAACTTCTGGTCCACGTTTTGGTGCACCCAAATGGCGTTGCGCGACATGGTGCCACGTGGTTGGGGACGCATTATCAATGTTTCGTCACTTGAAGGCAAGCACGGCAAGCCTGGCGTATCCATTTATGTCACCGCCAAACACGCCATCAATGGTTTCACCAAGTCGTGTGCCCAAGAAATTGGTACCACGGGCGTCACCATCAACTGCATCTGCCCAGGTGCAATTGAAACCGACATCATGCGCGATGAAGGCCCTGCCGCTGCAGCGTCAATGGGTCTCACCTATCAAGGTCTGCTCGATTGGTTTGCTTCTGAAGCAGCAATCAAGCGTCTGAATACCTGCGAAGAAGTTGCCGCTGTTGCGTCGCTTCTTGCTTCTGAAGCGGGCGCCGGCATTACCGGCTCAATGATTTCCGTCGACGGCGGAACCGCAGCGTACTAAGACCACGAATTACATCACACGAACGAATCGAACGAAGGGGACCAGACATCATGGGAAAGCTTGACGGAAAAGTTGCAGCAATCACAGGCAGTACACGCAGCATTGGCCGTGCCATTGCCGAGGCGTACTTGCGCGAAGGCGCAAAGGTAGTAATCAACGGACGCTCTGCTGAAAAAGGTGCAGCAGCGATGAAAGAAATGGGTGGCGGACCCAACCTTGCGTATTTCGCAGGCGACGCACGCAACCAAAAAGACTGCGAAGGCATTGTCGATTTCACTGTTGAAAAATTCGGCAAACTCGACATCATGGTGCTCAACTCAGGCGGCGTAGAAAACACTGCACCTGTTGCAATGATGACCGACGAAGAGTGGATGATGGAAGTCACCTGGAACTTGCACAGCGTCTTTTGGGGCATGCGCAAATCACTTCAGCACATGATTCCTCGTGAAGCTGGCCGCATCATCGTTACCTCTTCAGTTGAAGGCAAGTTGGGCAAGCCTGGTATTCCGGGTTACGCAGCAACAAAGCATGCTGTTCTTGGTCTCATGAAGTCTGCTGCTCGCGAAGTGGGCACGCTCAACATCACAGTGAACGCAATTCTTCCTGGCATCATCGAAACCGACATCGTTCGCGATACCGGTCCAGCAAGTGCTGTTGCCATGGGTGTTGCTGGCTACGACGAACTCATTGCGATGTTCTGTGCAGAGTCAGCAATTAAGCGCCCGAATAAAGTTGAAGAAGTTGCAGAAGTTGCAGTGCTCTTGGCACGCGACGTTGCTGCTGGCATCACCGGAACATCGTTCCCGGTCGATGGCGGCACCATGCCCTACTAACCAAGTAAAAAGTGTTCTCGGCGCGGTATGTCCCGTAAATCGGGACATACCGCGCCGAGAAAACTCATCGCGTTTTCATGAAGGGGTGGCCATGTCGCAGTTCGAGGTACTTTTCCAACCCATCACTGTGGGCACGATGAAACTCACGCACCGCCTCATGGTGCCACCGCACTCTGCGGGCTCAAGTGCTTTTCTTGGGCCCATTGAAAATTTTCAGAAGTTTGTGCAGTACTACACCGCACGTATTACTGGTGGAAATGAATGGGTAGGCGGTGGGCCCGTATTTGTTGCCAACCCGCTCATTCCGGGTTTTGAGCCATCGGGTATTGGCGCACATGGGCCTGGCCTTTTTCGTCATCGCCTTTTCCCGGAACGCATGAAGGCAATGCAAGATGCCATTCATGATGCTGGTGGATACGGAACGGTGCAGATGGTGTTGCAAGGTGGAAAACCTATTTCACCATCGCAAGAACCCAGTGGCTATGCCGACTTTCGCATTCCACACGCAATGGACATTGATGAAATTAAGTGGCTTATTAAAGAATACGGCGAGTCGGCCGCCATTGCCGCCGAAGCAGGTTGCGATGCCATTGAACTGCACGCAAACCACGACGACATCATTCAGTTTTTCTTGTCACCAAAAACAAACAAGCGCACCGATGAATATGGTGGCAGCGACGAGGGACGTCGTGCATTTTTGCGCGACATCGTGAATGCTATTCGCGACAATGTAAAGCGCCCTATCACCGTTGGCTTGCGGTTGTGTATGGATGAACTGATTGATGGTGGCTACGACGTGGAGTATTGCAAGTACCTCATGCGCAAATTTACTGAAGACGGAACAGTCGATTACTTCAGTCTTGATGTTGGTAACAACTGGGGTGTTCCTTCATACATTCAACTCGGTACATTCCCCGAAGGTCATTGGGCCGCAATGTGTGGCGACGCAAAAACCGCAACGCACTTGCCAGTTGTTTATGTTGGTCGTGTCACTTCACCACAGCGTGCGGTAGAAATTATTGCGGCTGGGCAAGCCGACATAGTGGGCATGGTGCGCGCAAATATTGCTGACCCGAACTTGGTGAACAAAGTGAAATTGCAACGCGTGCAATCCATTCGTCCATGCGTTGGGCTCAACGATTGCATTCACCGTTCCACTGTTGAAGGTTTGGGTTTTGGTTGCGCGAGTAACCCCATTGCTGGTCGCGAATCTGAAGGCGGAATGCAGATCACAAAGAAGCGCAAAAAAGTTCTTGTGATTGGTGCAGGGCCGGCAGGAATGGAGCTTGCAGGTTTAGCTGCCGAACGTGGCCACGATGTGACGTTGTGGGAGAAAGCTGGCGTGCTCGGCGGACAAGTAGCACTGTCGTCGAAAGTGCGGATGAATGCGAACTACGGCAAATGGATCACTTTTCAAGAGTGGCGTCTCGCTGAGGCAGGCGTAAAAATTGAAATGAACAAGTCGGCCGATGTTGATGCGGTGCTTGCCTTTGGTGCCGACACCGTGGCTATTGCAACGGGAGCAAAAGTGCGCCGGCCCGGAATTCCTGGCGACACCTTGCCCCATGTACTCACTGTTGCCGATGTCATTGAGGGCAATCAGAAACCAGGCAAGCACGTGCTTGTTATTGCCGAAGATGATCGCCCATCACCCCTCACTGTTGCTGAACACATTGCCGGACACGGTCATCACGTGACGGTTGTTTTCCCGGCGGTGACTCCGTCACCACTTGTTGGCGCATATTCCATTGGCTCGATGATGGCCCTTGTTGACCTCGCGGGCGTGAATGTGCGCATGACTACCCGCGCGGTGGAAATTGGTGTCGGGTGGGTGCGTGTTGCACATTCATACAGTGGTCGCGAAGAGGTGCTTGAAGGTATTGATACCGTGGTGTTGGCGACAGGAAGCCACTCTGAAAATGCGTTGTATAACGCGTTGAAAGGTAAGCACGCCGACCTTCATATTTTGGGCGACGCTTATGCTCCGCGCCGATGGACTTTTGCCACGCGCCAGGCGTATGAACTAGCCCAGTTGATTTAAGAGAGCGGGTGACGGGTTAAAACTTGAAGGTCATTTGACCGTGAGTTTTAGTACGACAACCTTTTTGGAAGTAGCTTTCTGACCTGTAATAGTCACTTTGCATGAGCCCTTAGTTCGGGGAGCCTTCACTGTTAGCGCCTTTGTTGAAATTGAGCAAAGTCCAGTTAATGCAAATGTGCGTTTACCTATTGGAAGCACGGTCCATTTCGAAAGCTTCATGGTTGTATTGCGTTTAATGACTCCACGAATAATTCTGGTAGCAGCGTCATTGTTCTTAGGAGTAATGGTTGTGGCAACGGAGTTGTCTGATGAAGTAGTTGCAATGAGTGTGCGCACTGGTGATTGCTTGGATCCAATAGTTCCAATGATGCTAAAGGAATAACGAGTTCCTTTTTTAAGATTCGAAAGGGTGCATTGAGTTTGTGGCGCCGTTGCTTTGCAGGATGCCCATGGGTTATAGCTGGTTACCTGATATGCCGTCGGCGTCGGGCCAGTTGTCGGTTTTGCCCATGTAACACTCATTGAGGTGTTATTTAAGTTTGTGGCTGCTGCTGAACTCACGGGGCAGATTGTTGTCGCCAGTGAAGCGTCAGTAAAGGAGAACGACGTGGTCTTGTCGGCGCTCGCTCCGCCGGAATCCGTTAGTCGGTAGCGCACTGAATATGAGAGGCGAGTGGGGTCGAGGTCGCTTGCGGCGACAAGAATAACGCGATCACTCAAAGACTTTCCGACGGTGAACAAGGCGTAGTCTGTGTCGCCTTCGCCTTCAACTAATGAAGTTGTCGCCTTGTCGCCCTCGATATCTGTATAAAACAAGTACAGAATGTCTTGTCCAGCTAAAGCACAAGAAGTGGCAGAGTCAGCCATGTAGGC
>Ga0222713_10006561_pt1 | contig 11039 bp, 9 predicted proteins | sample C33_649DmetaG_FD_165061 | JGI IMG/M metagenome (GOLD analysis project Ga0222713, IMG submission 165061) | Estuarine water microbial communities from San Francisco Bay, California, United States - C33_649D | ecosystem: Environmental > Aquatic > Marine > Unclassified | place: USA: California... | reverse complement strand
CTCTTTTCAGAGCAGCGATAAGCCGATTTGCCTTATGCAAATGTAAGAAATGAAAATCACTCCTTGATAAAAAGCTTTGTGTTCTTGTTTGGTCCTTTGTGTAATGTGATGAAGTATGAACCTTGAAATAGGTCTATAACATCTATCCATTGCGAATACTGCCCCATAGAGATGAGTTTTCCTGAAGCGTCCGTAATTACGTATTTATCCCAAATTCCATCAGCAAGGATCAACAACATGTCCGAAGTAGGATTCGGATAAACGACCATCTTAAGATCATTTTCAAGAATTCCTGCATCCATTCCACGGTAAATATCTCGGTATTCTATTGCCGTTACTGTTTGATTTCCTCCAAATTCAGAGGTAGAAATTCTCAAAAGAGGTTCTTTCTGTCCATTAGTCCACCATTCATATTCGTGAACGGCTGGAACTGGAATTGGAATCCATGTCCCGAATCCATTAAAATCTATATATAACGAATCCGTTTCAAGTATTAAATGGTGAATCCTGAGGGCATTAAAAGTACCTAATGGTGTGCTAATAATACCATACCCATCAGCTTCTACTGATCTCGAACGATGCTGGATCCATTGTGCATTTTGGATAGGATTCAAATCGAGATTTGTATATCCTCTGGAAAAATAATTCTGGTTATAAGTTAACGGAAGTTGATACCTCACTTCGATCGTATCTGATTTCACAGGGAAATTGGTTCCTCCTGTGGTCAAAATATTACCTATACTTGTTACTCCTGTAGAACTCACTTTACTTACTTGATCAAAGGCCTCAATTGGAAGGCCTGCCAATTGAGCGATTTGATCTAATGGTAAAGATGATGAATTAATAAAATAGGAAGCCTGATAGGAGGGTGATGCAAAAGGCCCAAAGAGTAATAAAGCAAATGTACCAGCTCCGGTCATGGGAGTAAAATCCTTTAAAACTTGGGAGCTAGCCACCAAAGAAGAAAAATCCCAGGTTTGATTAGGGCCAGTTGTAAAATAATCAATAGAAGGATCATTCGTTTGACTCATTCTGACAGTGTCACCTCCATCCGCAAAATCTGATGAAGTGAGTGAAATTTGAGCATTAATTTTCAAAGAAATTAAAAGCAGCCCACTAAAAGCAATTGTTCTCATTTGATCAATTAGATGTGACAAAAGTACAACCTTAATCTTTTATCTCCACCCCTAATTGAGTATTGAAGTTTAAAGGTAATAGTTCTCCATTTGAAGGATTAGTCACAAAACAATTGACAGAAGCATTGCACTTAAAGACTTGATTGCCTGAGCTGTTCAACCCAAAATAAGTGATATCATTTACAATGATTGAAGCATTGGAATTATCGGCCTCTGCTGTACTGTATGTTATACCATCCTTTTTGTACTTGATCAATACTGTGTAATCCCAAAACACTTCATTAATGATCTCTTTTTCAAAAATGCTAAAGTCTTCTATGAATTTACCTGACAAACTTCCATCCACTAGTATTGATCTCGTTCTTATCACGCCGTTTGTAAAGGTAACACGTGACGTAATCTTATGCGACTTCAGTCCAATTTCACCAATGTTCAACATTTCACCCTGACAATGAAGAACATCATCAACCAGCCAATCTACAGAACTAATGGATTCCGTAGCCTCATCTAACCACACTTTTAAACTTCCGGTTTGATTGAGATAATGAGTCAGTTTATAACTGGCATTCAAATGATACCCTGCGATCATTTCATTGCACAAGGTCGATTGCATTCCATCGTAAAAGATCACCTCCGCACAAATGTTATATTTCCCGGGATATATGATTTCAACATCATCAATTCCGGCAAAAACACCATTCACATACCATTTGATCTGGTCGATCATCATGGAATTCGGTAATAAATCTTTTGAAAGCATCAACAAAGGAGCAGATGGAATTCTCGCAAATTGAAGTGACCCTGTAAAGCTATTTAGATCAGATAAAGAAGCTAAATCTATATTTCCTTCATGGATCCCTAACTCGATGCTTTCATAGTTATCCCCCAAAATACCAGAATATAATTTCACTCCATTTTCCACTCGCGTTAAGGTTTGCATAGTGGCATTATCCTCTCCTGCTATTATTTCGAAGCTATTACCGCTAAAACTCCCAATTGCAGTAAATACTGGCGTCTGTTCAGGAATTGGATCTTCAATAGTTTCTTTTCTACATGAAGAAAATCCGAAAATTAACAACAGGAAAAATATAGTTTTAAAACCTTTCACAATTACCAATTTAAAATGTGTTTTAATGAAATCGTTCCTGAAATAGGCAATGAATTTCTTTCACCTTTGATCCTGATTGACTGCACTTGTTCATTTAACTGAACATTGAATGATGTTCCAATCTCCCAGTTTGGACTTAAGTCGTATGAATAACTTATTCCAGTCTGAATCCATATCGGCGAAAATAAAAATGCACTTACATAACCCTCTGAACTCGATTCCACAACTCCGTCCACGAGCTGTGATTTCTCGATCTTACAGCTTAAAGGAACACTAAACTGAAAATTTATACCTGTATGATGACGCCCAAAAGAATAATCCAATTTAGCTGGTATCGATAGAGCCATGATATGATTGAAGTCATATTGTCGCTCCATCAAAATCGAAGAATAACCATATACTTTAGTTCGTTCCTTAATCAAAACGTTATCCATGAAGTAATTGGTCATTCCCGCACCGAATGAAACTCCAAATTTCCAAAGTCCGAATGAATATCCTGCCTGAATCGAGGTCGTTTTCATTACGTTGCTACCTAACTCAGAAAACATAATTGGCGACTCGGCAATACCGGCATTTAATTCAACAAAAAAGTGTCCTTTCTTCAAAGATTCCAGGGAATAATTTCGGTATTCAAATTCAGCTTGATCATGCGAGAATTCCATTAGATCAAGTTTTTTTAAATCGGAATCTCCTTCTTCGATGACCACGATCATTTCTTGATCAAAGGCAATGGTTGAATTTGAAAATTCAGTAGTATTCAATGCAGTTATGAATCTATTTTCAAGCAACTTCGACTCAGTCTTTTGTTGATTGACCTTTACCAATTTCACTCCATCATTTACCGTTACTTCATCAAACTCGCCACTTGCGATCTCAGTAGTCTTTATCCTAGAATTCTCGCCTTTTTCTATTTCAGTAATGACCTTCCCCTTGTGATAAAATTCTTCTTCTGCATTCAAAGATTCAATGTGCAAATTATTGATCTGGGCAGGAACCATCATCAACAATACGGCTACTAATCCTCCCAGAAAGTATAACTCATTGTTTTTGCGTTGAACCGGTAGCTCTTTTTCAATCTCATTCCAAAATTCATCCTTGAATTCAACTGAGCTATGATCTGCCGCATCCGAAAAAAGTCTATCTATATCCTCATCCGTCCAACTCATATCACCAATCTTCTTGTTGTTTTTATCTCTAATTGTTCTAGTTTTTCTCTAAGTATCTTCCTTGCCGTAGATAGGTGCCACTTCGAGGTTCCTTCTGACATATTAAGCATATCACCTATCTCTTTGTGGTTGTATCCATCAATCACATAAAGATTGAAAACCTTTGCACTGACCTCTGGTAATTCGTTTACCAGTTTTATAATATTATCAAAACCTAAATTAGATTCAGCATCATTAATTACATAATCTGCCTCAAGATCCAACTCTCTCTCGGTTTCCTTTCCAGTTACTCTTAATTGATAATTGCGCTTCTTTCTGTATTCATCGATGAGTGTATTCACCATGATCCTTTTTGACCATGCGACAAAATTGAGATTCTGATCGGTTCCTTCAAGATTTTTCAAAATCTTCATGAAGCCAATATTTAATGAGGCTCTTGCATCTTCCTTATTGTTATGATAACGGCAACAGACAGGCATGAACATCTTAAAGCAATGTTCAAATAAGACCTTGATCGCTTTACGATCATCACGTACACAGGCTTGAAGCAAATCTGTGGTGATATTTATAGTCTTATGCAATTGTCTTATTTTGAGGTTATTATGCAATATTCCACTCTTTTTCCAAATCCTTCATTTTTCAGGAATCTGACAATGAATGTCTTTATATTTGCATAACGTAAAAAAACATTTAAACGTTGGCTGAACATTCAACAATTTTTCTGCATCTGATCAGACATGCAAAAACGGAAGTCAATTCTGAATCAGGAAAAGACTATGACCGATGCTTACATCCGAAAGGTGTGATTCAGGCAAACGCTCTGGGAAATTACTTGTCACTTTTGAATAGTGATCTTTCAAAATGTTTTGTTTCCTCCGCGAAAAGAACCAGGCAGACCGCTGAAATCCTTAATAACCTACATAGCCTTGGAAAAATATCTATTAAGGACGACCTCTATTCATGTGGATATGAAAAGTATCTAGAAATCTTGTGGGAAGAAAAATCAAATCAGGACTTGCTCTTTATAGGACACAACGATGGTATTTCTGAGCTCGTTTCCTATTTCATTGACGACCATTTCACGATGAGCACTTGCCATTACGTATGTCTCTCCTTTCGTTTGGATTCCTGGGAACAGGTTTGCAGAGGTGCTGCAGTCATTTCGGATGATTTTCGTCCGAAAGTGGTTGATCCGGACCATCTTGTTTTTTAAAATGATAGATCACTTTGACTTGATCCTGATCACTTTGCTCTTTTAAATGCTCCTCTTCTTCCCTTGCCCTTCTTATTTTCTCTAACCATATCGCTTCGAGATCAGGAGGTTCAATACCCATTTCTTTTTCGATTTCAAACTGATACTTGGGTCGCTGAGGACCTTCCTTTCTGTACAAAATCGCCAAGATCAATCCGACCAGCAGTCCCATAAAGTGTCCTTCCCAGGATACACTTTGTTGCATTGGGAAAATTCCCCAGATCAAACTACCGTAAACAAAGACAACGAACAAAGATATCCCTTGCAGCGGTAAGTACTTCCTAAGTACCCCTGAAGCAAACAGAAAACCGGCCAAAGCATAAATCACCCCGCTCATTCCAATGTGGTAAGCACCTTTATTCTCAGCATAGATCCAAACCAGAAAGCCGGTCATTAACCAACTGATCAGGAAAACGCGGAGTGCGATACTTCTGTAGAAATAGAGAAGTGCGGCTAAAAGGATGAAAATTGGGACTGAATTATTGAAAATATGTTGAATCTCCCGGTCAGAATGAATCAAAGGCATCAATACAATCCCCTTCAATCCTTCTAATGTTCTTGGTAATACCCCTAATTTATAAAATGGGAATAAGAAAAGATGCTCTGCCCAAAACACAAGCCACATCGCTATCAAAAGTAATGATGGATATACTATTGCCTCAACAGGCGAACCAAAAGGTAATCTGGTTTCACGCATGAGGGCTTGAAGTCAAAATCCATGCCCTCAGAAAAAGACTGACAACTTGTCTTATTTCTTTGATTTCTTTAGATAAAGCGTGCGCTTAGGCATCTCATTCGTCTTAAGAACCAATTGCTCATCATCCAATTGAACAATCATGTAACTCTCTGGAATTTCGATGTCAAAATACACCGAATCCTGCATTCCATTTATTCGATAATCGCCTTTGCTCACTGTCATTTTATCCAGAAAATTTGGTGCATGTAGTTCCAATTTTCGTTCTTCAGTAAATAAAAAATAAGTTCTTCCTTTGATCCTTTCAAATTCACTTGCCATCCGTTGTTCTATTATCCCTTTTACTTCCTCTGGAACTCCTTTAAAGTGTTCAGAATAATCGATCTCCTCAAGCATCCATTTACCGACCAATGCATCTGAACGATCAGAACAAGAAAACAATAACATCGCGAACAGGACAAAAAGTATGTACTTCATAAAATAGATTTGGACAAATATAGAGACTACATTGATAATCTTTACTTTTACAGTATGAATGAGATCAAAAATAAGGTGAAAGAAAGTGGATTAATCCAACTTGACCTTGCTAACGTAAAACCAAAGATTGAGATCGTTGGGATCGATATTTCATCAGTGCTGTGGCAGGGATTAATCCTTAAGGAAAGGGAATTTAGGACCTGGTTAAAGGATCACGACTGGAACACGTACCATGGGAAAGCTGTTTTTGTTTATTGTTCAGCTGACGCGATCATACCGACATGGGCATATATGCTGATTGCATCAAATCTATGCGGTATTGCGAAGGAATGGATAATTGGTTCAAAAGAGGAGCTGATAAAAATTCTTATCGTCAGTAACGTCAAGAAGATCGACACCGCTTCCATGAAGGATGGTCGAGTGATCATTAAAGGTTGTTCTGATATCCCTTACCCAGATTTCGCGATGGTCGAACTCATGAAATGTATTCAGCCAGTAGTGAAGAGCATCATGTATGGCGAACCATGTTCTACAGTTCCTGTATTCAAGCGAATGTGATTCTCTGAAAAGCAAACCCCCTTTCTTTGAGGTCTTTAATTAGTGTCGGAAGTAATTGCCTGATTCGATCCTCTACTTTTCCATTATCATGAAGTACCAGTATATCACCATTTTTTATGGTTTTTGCATTTTCAAGGATCTCTTCAATACTAACTGATCGATCATAATCATAGGATAACCAGCTCCACATAATGATACGATACTTTTTGGACAGCTTCCTGCTTTGATTCCAGGTCGCTCTACCGTACGGTGGACGAAAAAGATCCGACTTAACCAAGTTTGCACATTCTTCAATTGAATCGAAATACTTCTGGTTGGACACTTCAGTTCCCTTCTCATGACGCATCGTGTGATTACCCACAGCATGTCCTTCCGATAAGACTGTTTGATATAGGTCGGGGTACAAACGAACATTTTCTCCGACGCAAAAAAAGGTGGCTTTTATTTCTTCCTCATTCAGGGTATCCAATACGTAAGGAGTTATTTTCGGATCAGGTCCATCATCAAAGGTTAAATAGACAACCTTTTCAGAAGTAGAAAAACCCCAAGTTCTCAATGGAAACATCCACTTGAAAACTACTGGGGTTTTAAAGATCTTCATTTTATTATTTGATCACCGAGTCTGGAATTGCCATCTGTTGCATCAACTGTTGCATTTCCAATTCTGAAGGAGCACCTCCTGGCTCAGGACCTTTAGAGGCAACCTCTAAATACCCGTAATGAGCACCCATCGCTTCGAACTGATCCTGCAGTTGGAACAACATTGAAGCATATCTTCCCTCTTTCGTTCCTCTTCTAACAACCTCTCCATTGTCCTTGGCTTTTTTCTCCAACGCTTTGTAGATGGCCGGCATCGTTTTGTTGTACATGCGGTCAATTGTCGACTGAAGTCTGGAAGCAAATTCTCCTTTGGGGTTACCAACTTCTTCATCAGCTGCCACAACAAGCATTTTGAAGTATGAATCCATTGCTGCAAACAGATCTCCCTGGTTCTCAGGATTACCTGCAAAATAAGCGTCTGATTTCTCAAAGAAGTTGAATACCGACTCAAGTTGTCTTGCGACTTCCTTACCCAGTTCTTCAGCTGCCTTTTTATCTCCGGCACGATAGAGCATACCCACATAATCGTGAAGAATACCATCTTGATAAGCAGAGATCTCAACTCCTGTTGCACTGTATTTGTCTCTGCTCAGACTTGATTCACCATAGTCGATCACAATGTTTGCCGGCATTACGTCTATCGATCGTTTCAAAAGATCAGCAGCTTTCTTTCGATAGGTTTTGATACGATCTGGCGCGCCCATCACAGATTTCTCAATCTCAGCAACTCGATCCATTTGACCTGCATTTTTAAGGATCTCAATATTCCTTTCAGCATTTGCCATCGCCTGTGCCTCATCATCTGCTTTGTTCAAATAATAATCAGCCAGAGAACCAAAGTGAAGTCTGTACTGAGAAGTATGACGTCTTGTATAATAATCAGAAAGAACGTCCGGATTATTCATTGCACCGTACGAGTATACTTCCATGAGGTTCTTATACATTTTATCAGCACTGAATCGACTTCTTACATCGTTCAAAGGGGATAATTCGAATGCCATCCCATTTTGTTTGATGTATCCTTTATAATACAAGGCCAATGATACATCTGAACCTCCCGGAGATGAGAAGAAAATTCCTCTTTTCCAATCATTATTCGCTAGGATATCGAGCATCATTACCTGCTCTCTGGTAATTGCCCTTACATCCCTAAAATTGAAGTCGAATCTCAATTCACTCAAACAATCCTTTTTCTGATCTGCAGAAATGATTCCTGATTTAACAGCATTGTCTTTATCCACTTTCAAAATGAAACCTGTACTAGGGAATACTCGGACTTTTCTTCGAGCATCGTAATTCAACAAGTTCTTGTCGTCGCGAACGAACTCCATTGCATCATCGAGGTCTGTATAATCCCAGTTCGTCTCCATATCCATCAACGATTGCTGAAGTCTCTGTCCCTGGTTTCCTGGTAAAGTCACTAGTCCGCTTTGCAAGCCACTTAGAATTTCAAATCCGTTTCGATACTTCGAGTAGATCGATTCCACAAGATTCGCTCCTACTCCTGTTGAAAGTTCGATCTTGATCTCTTCAAGACGTCCGATCACATTTGGCTGAGGAGAAGAAATACCGTTTAGTACTTCCCCGATCTGAGCACTGAAATTGTTGACAGCTGTCGTAGCAGTAGCTCTATTGTTCTTCACTCTTAGCTCGATCACTTTCTTGATCATTTCGTCACTTGCATTCAAGTAGAACAATTCAAACATGTTTGTAAAGAGTACCTGGTCCGTATTCCCTGCATACATCATGATCTGATCTTCCTTGAATTTGATCGGCAGTGGATCTGAGTCATAAGCACGCATCATCATTTGTTCGGTATACCAGTCCGTCTGCATTAACGATAAGTTACATACTCTAACATCTGTGCGTTCTCCTTCCACTTCCTGAAGATACCAAAGCGGGAAAGTATCATTATCACCATTCGTAAAGATGATACCATTCTGAGTACAAGATTCCAGATAGTTGAATGCTAGATCTCTAGCAGAAGTCTTCAAACTTCTGTCATGATCATCCCATCCCTGCATTCCCATAATCACAGGAACAAAGAGTCCAAGCAAGGTGGCCACTACAGCTCCCTGAACTTCTCCTTTTAAAACTTTTCGCAGCCCCATCATCAAGCCAATTGCGCCGATACCGATCGCACTTATGATCAACCATGACATCGTGTTTGGCATTGACACTTCACTGCTCATATCAATAATTAAGGCAAGTAGTAAGCCACCTCCAGCAGTAAACAAAAGTTTCTGAAGATCTTTCTTCAACCATGATTTAAATGCTTCGTAAAGCGCATAGACCCCAATCCCTATCCAGAAGGCAAAGAAATAGAATGAAGCTGCATAGGCGTAATCTCTTTCACGCGGCTCCATTGGTTTTTGATTCAGATAAACCACAATCGCGATACCGGTAAACAGGAAGGCCAGGAATACGATAAATGCATCTTTCGGTGCCGCATAAAAATGGAAGAACAATCCTATCAGAGCGATGATCAGTGGTAAGAAGAAAAACTTGTTGTTCGTTGGATTCTCTCCTGTATAATAAGGGGCATCGGCTCCCTGAGCACCAAGCCTTGCCTCATCGACCATATTGAATCCTGACAGCCAGTTTCCTCGCATATCATCTCCATGCCCCTGGATATCATTCTGTCTACCGGCAAAGTTCCACATGAAGTATCTCCAATACATGAAATTGACCTGATATCTGAAGAAGTAAGTTAAGTTTTCTCCAAAAGTTGGTAATCGTTTACCGTCTTTTCCTTTTTCGGTCACGGTTTCATCATTCGCATCATAACCTGACCATTTCTGATATCCTTCTATACGCGCCGCTTCCATTCCCCAGTACATTCTTGGGAAGAAGGTATTTTGAGCATACGTCGGCACACTATTTTCTCGCTCTCCTGCGTTGGATTCAAAGTATTTTTCACTTACTTCTCCTCCGTTCTCTTTGGCAAATGCATTCGCATCGGATTCTTTTCTGAATGCCTTCAGAACTTTATCTCCCTTTTCAACTACGAAGCGACGCAAATAAAAAGGTGATCGACTGTCATATTCAGATGGATCATTTTCCTGCGAGTTCCAGTGTGGTCCGTACAATAGCGGCGCAGATCCATATTGCTCACGCTTTAAGTAGGCATGAAGCGTTACAAGGTTTTCAGGATCATTCTCATCTAGAGGCGTATTTGCATTAGAACGTATAACAATCACAGCGAAAGAACCATAACCGATCATCAACAGGATCAATCCCATAGTGGCATTGTATAGAATCGATTTCTTATATTTTCTGGCGTATCGGATTATCCAGACACATGCAACCACCAACAATCCAAAGAAGAAAATGGTACCTGAATAAAAAGGTAATCCTAAGGAATTTCTAAAAGCAACTTCAAAAGAAGACGCCAAGGATATTGAACCAGGAATAACACCTTCCTGAATAAATCCTAGTACAACAATTCCCAACAAACCTGTTATGATAAAACCTCCGAAATTGACTTCTTTCCAGAACCGGAAATAGATCATGAATGCCATGGCCGGTACAACAAGAATACCCAAAAGGTGAACCCCGATCGCAAGCCCTAAAAGGAACATAATCAACAGTAACCAGCGATTAGGTGCAAATTCGGGAGACAAGGTCTCTTTCTGCATTTCAGCCATTTCCTCATCCCATTTCAGAATTGCCCAGAAAATTGCTGCCGTGAACAGTGAAGACATGGCATAAACTTCTCCTTCAACTGCTGAAAACCAGAATGAATCTGAGAACGCATAAGCAAGCGAGCCTACTGCCGCACTTCCGAAGATCGCGACTATATCACCACAGGATAGAGCTTCTTTCGTACGAAGTGCAAGCTTTTTCAATAGCAGTGTCAACGACCAAAACATGAAAAGAATGGTCAGTGAGCTCGAAATAGCGGATAGTCTGTTAATCCAAACTGCTACATCTGCAGGATCTGCAAAAAAGGAGAACAAGCGTCCCAAGACCATGAATAAAGGAGCACCAGGAGGGTGTCCAACTTCCAATTTGTAAGCAGCAGTAATGTATTCACCACAGTCCCACA
>Ga0222713_10006560_pt1 | contig 11039 bp, 10 predicted proteins | sample C33_649DmetaG_FD_165061 | JGI IMG/M metagenome (GOLD analysis project Ga0222713, IMG submission 165061) | Estuarine water microbial communities from San Francisco Bay, California, United States - C33_649D | ecosystem: Environmental > Aquatic > Marine > Unclassified | place: USA: California... | reverse complement strand
CGTTGTGGTTGATAGGCGGGGCCCACTCGGTTGGTCCGGATGAGGGATCCACAAGTGTCGCCCCGTATTGCGTGTTGGCAGGAGTTTCCCTACCGTTCATGGATAGGTTACCTAGAGAATTTACTGCTCAACATCCTGCCGCGGGGGGCTCTCAGCACATGGCTGGCTACATCGTGAAGAGGTTCCTGAACACGTTGTTACTGGTATTCATCGCGGCGTCCGCCGGTTACTTCCTCGCTTCTACCGCACTGAGTCCTCGGTCCAACTTCGAACTCGCAAATCCCCCGATTCCCGAGGAGACCATCGACATCTATCTCAACGCAGCCAATGTCAACGACAAGGTGCCGGTGATCGAGCGATACCTGAATTGGATCCCGGGTGTTCTCACCTGGGATCTGGGAGTGGATCTCGATGGCCACTCCATCAACGACGAATTCAGTCGCCGAGTGTGGGTGAGCCTGCGGTTGCTCATCATCGGCTCGGTACTCGGCGCCAGTATCGGGGTGCTCGTTGGAGTTCGAAGTGCGGTGCGACAGTACCGACCGTTCGATCGAACGTTCGGGTACGTTTCGTACTTTCTGCTGTCGACACCGGTGTTTCTCCTGGCGATCTTCCTCAAACTTGGCGCAATCGAATTCAACGATGCGATCGGCACCCGTTTGTTGTACACCCAGGGTGAGTACACCGCAGGATTCGAAGGTTCCACGTTTCAATTTGCGGTGAATCGTCTCCAACATCTGGTGCTGCCGACGTTGTCGATTGCGCTCGGGAGCATGGCCTTCTACTCCCGCTACCAACGCAACTCCATGCTCGACGTACTTGCGAGTGATCACCTACGTACCGCTCGAGCCAAGGGTCTCACCAAGCGTGATGCGTTGTTTCGTCACGGCCTGCGCGTGGCCATTGCGCCAATGGCAACGTTCTTCGCGTACGGCTTCGGTCTCTTGGTTGCGGGAGCCGCATTCACGGAGACCATCTACGGCTGGTACGGAATGGGACAGTGGTTCATCGCGTCGGTGGGCAAGAACGACATCAATGCCGTTGCTTCGATCGTAACTTTCACCGCCATCCTCGTCTTGTTCGCGGGATTTCTCGCCGACATCGTGTTGGCCGCCCTCGATCCGCGGGTGCGGACATCCTGATGACGAGTGCCGTCGTCAACCCGCAAGTGGAGGCGGCACGCCTCTCACGTCGTGCACTCATTTGGCGCCGCTTTATCCGGAACCGTCCGGCGGTGTTCGGACTCGCGGTGATTGTCATCATCTTCATCGCCGCATTCATCGCCCCGTATTTTTCGCCGTGGAACTACTACGAGAACGACTTCGACAACCTGCTGGCTCCACCGTCGAGCGACCACTGGTTCGGCACCACGGGAACCGGTGTAGATGTCTTCGCCCAGACCATGCGCGGGTTGCAGAAGTCGCTCATTATTGGCATTCTCGTTGCCATCTTCTCCACGTCGCTGTCGGCCTTCGTGGGCTCCGTGGCGGGCTATCTGGGTGGTCGCATCGACCGATCACTCATGTGGTTCGTCGACCTTCTCTTGGTGCTGCCAACGCTGTTGATTCTCTCGATTTTGTCGCGTTACTACCAGGGAAAGTCGTGGTTGCTGCTGGTAGTCGGCCTTACGGTATTCGACTGGATGATCACGTCGCGCGTGGTTCGTGGTATGGCGCTCAGCCTGCGCGAGCGCGACTTCGTTCGTGCGGCCAAATACATGGGCGTTCCGACGTTTACCATCATCGTTCGGCACTTGTTGCCCAATATGGCGTCCATCATCATCATCGCTGCAACGCTCAACGTTGGCGGCGCGATTCTCGCGGAGACGGGATTGTCGTATCTTGGCTTTGGTGTACAGGCACCGGATGTTTCGCTCGGCACGCTCATTGCCGAAGGCACGGCCGCAGCGCTCACCTATCCGTGGCTTTTCATGTTCGCGGGTTTGTCCCTGGTGCTTACCGTGCTTGCCGTGAGCTTCATTGGTGATGGTTTGCGCGACGCCTTCGACCCAGGCTCGGCCAAGAGCAAGAAGATATAGATGAGCAACGTCGACCCGCAACGCAATCTCATCGAGATTCGCAATCTCTCGGTGACCTTCCCGAGTGAAGCCGGCACCGTTCGCGCCGTTCGCGATGTATCGCTCGACATTCGAGCCGGTGAGGTGCTCGGCATCGTGGGCGAATCCGGTTCGGGAAAGACCGTCATGTCCCTGTCGATGATCGGTTTGCTGGCCGAGAGCGCCACGATTACCGGCTCCATCTCTTACAACGGCGTCAATTTGCTCGACTTGAACGACAACGAGATGTCGAGATATCGAGGCAAGGACATTGCAATGGTGTTCCAGGATCCGTTGTCGGCACTCAATCCGGTGCACACCATCGGCAGACAAATCGCAGAGGCACTCCACATTCACTCGGATATCTCCAAGGATGGTGCGCTGAAACGTGCCGTGGAGTTGTTGGAGATCGTCGGCATTCCTCGTCCTTCCGAACGCGCACAGTCGTATCCGCATGAATTCTCCGGCGGCATGCGCCAACGCGTGATGATTGCCCTTGCGATCGCAAATCAACCAAAGGTGATTCTCGCCGACGAACCAACTACCGCGCTCGACGTCACGGTGCAAGCACAAATCTTGGACGTGCTCAAGACGGCGCGCGACATGACCGGGGCTGCAGTGGTGCTCGTTACCCACGACCTCGGCGTGGTTGCCGGGCTCGCCGACCGTGTGGCCATCATGTACGCCGGAAAAGTGGTGGAAATCGGCGGTGTCGAGGAGGTGTACGCCTCGCCTGCGATGCCGTACACGGTTGGTCTGTTGCGCTCAATTCCGCGAGTGGATGCCGTTGGTTCGAGCCGTCTCACCTCCATCGATGGGGCACCACCCTCGCCCGTTGCACTCCCACCGGGTTGCGCCTTCGCACCACGCTGCCCGGCCGCTGCACCGCAGTGCGACGCAGCCGTCCCCACGCTCACGCCCGTGTCACCAACCCGCATGACGGCCTGTGTTCGTCAGTCGGAAATCACGGCGCTCCAGCAGAGCGGCAGTTTGTTCGTCGACGGACCAGCACACGTTGCTTCGGCTGCAACGAGCGATGCGATCGCCCTCGAGGTTCGCGGATTGAAGAAGACCTTTCCACTACTGAAGGGTTCGGTGCTTCGCCGCCGGGTTGGTTCGGTATACGCGGTTGATGGGGTGGACCTCATGCTGCACGAGGGTCGCAGTTTGGCCCTCGTGGGTGAGTCGGGTTGTGGCAAGACCACCACGTTGCTTGAGATTCTGAACATGGTTGCGCCTGAGGCAGGCACCATCACGGTGCTCGGCCGCAATGTCGCGGAACTTTCGAGAAAACAACGACTGGAAATGCGAAAGGACTTGCAGATCGTCTTTCAGGATCCGTTCGCATCACTCGACCCGCGGTTGCCGATCGGCGACGCGATAGCCGAGCCACTCGACAATTTCGGCATGCCGAAGGTCGAGCAGAACCAGCGGGTGATGGAGTTGCTCGAACTCGTGGGTTTGCAGCGCGACCACGCCAGTAGGTATCCGTCGGAGTTCTCGGGCGGTCAGCGGCAGCGCATCGCAATTGCGCGATCATTGGCCCTCAACCCGAAGGTAATCGCGCTCGACGAGCCGGTGTCGGCGCTCGATGTGAGCGTGCGCGCAGGAGTGCTGAACCTTCTCGCCGAGCTGCAAGAGAAACTCAAGTTGTCCTATCTCTTCGTGTCGCACGACCTCGCAGTGGTGCAGCACGTGGCCGACGACATCGCCGTGATGTACCTGGGCGGAATCGTGGAGTCCGGTCCGGTTGACGAGGTGTTTGCCAAGCCGCAGCATCCGTATACGCAAGCGTTGTTGTCGGCGGTCCCGATTCCGGATCCGAAAGTGGAGCGTGTTCGCAAGCGAATCATCCTGCAGGGCGATTTGCCGAGTCCGGCGAATCCGCCCGCGGGTTGCCGGTTCCATACTCGTTGCCAGGTTCGAGCGACGCTTCCCGCCGAGGTTGCCGCAACGTGCGTGAGCGATCGCCCCGAGTTGGTGTTGCGCAACGCAAGCCTGGTCGCCTGCCACGCACCGCTCAACTAACCGGGTATCCCTCTACTTTCATTCGTCATTCATGGCCCGTTCGCTGGGTAATCGCCTAGCGTTGCGCGAATGAGTGGAGCGCCGGAGGGCTGGCACCATGTTGATGGGGCGCTGTATCGAGAGTTCGAGTTCAAGGATTTTTCCGAGGCGTTCGGCTTCATGACCATGGTGGCGATGCTCGTGGAGAGACACGGCCACCATCCCGACTGGTGCAACTCATGGAACAAGGTGCGAATCTCGCTGTGCTCGCACGATGCCGGCGGGGTGGTAACGCAGCGCGACCACGACCTGGCTTACGAAATCAACTCGATTCTCCATTCCGACTAACCCGAGCCTCGGGACTCCGTTATCCGGGATCGGTTTCGTCGGACTGCAACCAACGCGGTCGACTAGGCAAGACTGACTGCCGAGATGGCAGGGTCGTCCGAACGTTTCCCCGGGCGTTTGGTGCTCGTTGCGTCGTTCGTGCTACTCACGTTTTCGTCGGGGGTGGGCTTCTACGGGTTATCGGTGTACCTGCAGGCTTTCAGCCGCGAGTTGGGATGGTCGGTGGCATCAATCTCGTCGGCGACCACGTTCTTCTTCCTCGTGGGCGGTGTGTCGGCGATTCCGATCGCGCGACTCGTGGCCAAGTACGACGTGCGCTGGATCGTGGTTGTCGGTGCATTCCTTGGATCCGGCGCATTGTTGACTATGCAGTTCGTGACTCAACGCTGGCATTTGTTCCTGGTGTATGCCGTGTATGCACTGGGGTGGTCGGCCTCGGGGGTAGGGCCGGTTACCACGGTGGTGACGCGTTGGTTCGAATCGAAGCGGGCGTCGGCACTCGCAATTGCCTCGACCGGATTGTCCGTGGGTGGAATCGTCGTTACTCCGGTTATCAAGTGGATCCTCGATTCGCGCGGTATCGAGGGTGGATCACCATGGTTGGCGGCGATTTGGTTCGTCGGCATCGTTCCGGTGACGCTCCTCTTTCTATTTCCGTTCCCGCACGAACGTGGCTGGCTCCCCGATGGGGCGAGAGCGACGACCACGGAGGTTCGGACTCCCTCCGGCACTCCGCTTGCAGTAGCCGTCAGGTCGAAGTTCTTCTTGATGGTTGCAGTCGGGTACATCTTTGCTTTCGGGGCGCAGGTCGGGGGAGTTCAGCAACTGGTGAAGATGGTGGAGGAGCGAACCGATCGAACCACGGCCACTCTCGGCACGGTGGTGTTGTCGCTGTTCTCGATCATCGCGAGGTTTGCGGCGAGTCGTGCAATCCAACGCCTCGAAATGATGCGATTCACGGTGCTGATTGCAATCATGCAGGGCGGATCGTTGGCGTTGATCGGACTCATGAACTCCTCTGTTGGACTGCTGATCGGAATCGCATTGTTTGGCTGCACCATCGGCAACATGTTGATGATGCAGAGTCTCCTCATCGCGCAGCGCTTCGGTGTATTGGACTACCCACGCATTGCCGCTCGGCAGGGTTTGATTTCGTTCACTGGTACCGCTGGTGGACCGCTGCTGCTCGGCGCGTTGCACGACTTCGCTGGCGGGTATCGCTCCAGTTATCTCGCGGCGGGAGCGTGCTCCCTCTTTGGTGCGTTGTTGTTCTCGTTCGCTGGTTCGGCTGGTGACGACTGACCAATCGTGCTTGATGCAAGCAGCCAATGCCTGGACGTTGCTACGGTCGTGGAGCCATGAGTGAACAGCACCCGAATGTGACGCGTGTTATCGAAGCGGGTCAGAAACTCGGTCTCACCATCACCACGCGTAGGTTTCCAGAGGGCACCAAGACCGCCCAGGATGCAGCAAATGCGATCGGTGTTGCAGTCGGGCAGATCGTCAAGAGCCTTGTTTTCGCCGTTGACGGCGAAATCGTGATGGCATATGTGAGTGGTGCGAATCAGTTGGACGAAAAGAAACTTGCGGCTGCATCGGGTGGAGCGAAGTGCGCCCGAGTTGACGCCGATGCAGTTCGCGAAGCAACCGGATTTCCGATTGGCGGGGTGCCGCCGTTCGGCCACAGCACGCAGCTGCGCATCTTCATCGACCCGGATCTGTTGCAGTACCACGAAGTGTGGGCTGCTGCGGGAACGTGGAACGACGTGTTCCCAATCGCGCCGACTGATCTCGTTCGTGCAAGTGGCGCGCTGGTCACCGACATAAAGCGCTCCTGATTAATCACATCTGACCAACACCACATGGCGATTAATGTCATTTCATGATTCATTACATCGGAGTCGTGACATGGGCCGAAAATGCTCCTGCTGATCAATCGCACATTGCAATGCAAGAACTAAGGGCATTGGCCGCAACAATCCCGGGCGTTGTGTCATACCACTGCGGCCCCGATCTTAGTTTTGTTTCGGATTCAGGTGATTTCGGAGTAAGCGCAGTTTTTGAGGATGAAAGCGCGTGGAACGCGTATGACCAATCCGCCGAACACAACCGAATTCGAAGTGAAGTAATCGGGCCATATGTTGCCGAACGGCGTTTCGTTCACTTCACCATCTAATCAAGGGACAACCAGCCAATCATTTGACCTAAGTTGCCTAAACCATCGGCGACGTGCCGCCCTTTGGGTTTGAGAAGAAGCTGCGCATCTTCATCGACCCAGATCTGCTCCAATACGACGAGGTGTGGGCCGCTGCCGGTACATGGAATGACGTTTTTCCTATCAATCCCCATGACCTACAACGCGTCACCGATGGAGTGGTGGTGGAAGTCAGGCGAGGGTGAAAGCTGAAGTGACTCAGAATCTTGACTTGGCCAGGTACTGGCGCCATTTCGCCGATAATGAATGCAGGGGATACTCGCCGCTGTATGAGTGCTTTGCCCGGGCGTGCGCTAGCAGTGATGAAGTAATGGATTTTGTTCGTTCGTTGCCTGCCCACGCACACCAGCCGAACCTCCTGCTTGCAGCGATGCACGAACGCGTGCTCCAGGGTCTCGAGCCGGATCTTTCACATTTCTACTCGGGAGAGAAGACGGGGGATGCCGGGCACTTGTTCGTGAAGGCGGTTATCGGATCACGCGAGTCCCTTGAGCCGATTCTTGCAACACGGTTCATTCAAACAAACGAAATCGGGAGGGTTGCGATTATTGCACCCGCGTTGGCGTCGATATCCAACCAGGAGAACCTCACCCTGATTGATGTGGGGACGAGTGCTGGCCTGACACTTCGACTTTGCGATTGTCTCATCGACTATGGATCGCATGGCACGATCGGTCCCCACGACAGCAAAGTAAGAGTCAGGTCAGAAGTGCTCTCGGGGCATCCGCCACTGAGAAGTGTCCCGATTAGTGGACGAATAGGAATTGACAGACACATACTGAATCCCTCGAATAGCGGCGATGCACGATGGGTGAACGGCAGGTGATGATGCTCCAACTTGCCGGGAAATGATGCCTTCGGCGATTTTGTTGTGTTTACTTGCTGGTGCGGCGATGCTCATCACACCGACGCTAGTTGTTCATCCGCCACGCTATGGAACAAAATGTGTTGTTGCCTCAATGACTCGAGACTGGTCACTTTCGCTGAGTGTGTTGTAAAGAGGTAGTCGCACGAGGCAATCTCCTGCATGTTCTGCGACGGGGCATTGGCCAACTCGGCCGCCGAACTGCTGACCGACTGGAGATGCGTGTAGCGGCTGATAGTGGAACACGCAGGAGATCTGGCGTTCCTTCATGTGATTGATGAATCGTGTTCGCTGATCACCATTCTGAAATCGCATATGGTACACGTGCCCGACATGCTCACAACCTTCGGGGACAGCTGGTAGCTGGACGCCGTGGTGGCTGGCCCAGTCAGAAAGTTGTTCGTGGTAGCGATTCCAGATTGCGATACGTCGATTATTGATCTCGTCAGCACGTTGTAGCTGACCCCACAGAATTGCTGCGAGTAGATCACTCATCACCCAACTTGAACCAATGTCGACCCAGGTGTACTTGTCGACCTGTCCGCGGACGAACTTGCTGCGGTTCGTGCCCTTTTCTCGCAGAATCTCCGCGCGTTCTACTAGTGACGGGTCATTGATGAGCAGTGCGCCACCTTCACCGCATGTGATGTTCTTCGTCTCATGGAAGCTCTGTGTCGCCAGGGATCCAAAAGTGCCGAGAAACTTGCCCTTGTACCGTGCTAACAGTCCGTGGGCGTTGTCTTCAATCAACATGAGATTGTGGCGTGCTGCAATCTCAGTGATGTCTTCCATCTCACAGGCGACCCCCCCGTAGTGCACCACGCAGATCGCTCGAGTCTTTGAAGTGATTGCTGCTTCAATCAACTGAGCATTGATGTTGAGGGTGTCGTTCCGTGAGTCGACGAACACTGGCTTGGCGCCGAACATCGCAAACGCACTTGCTGTGGATACGAAGGTAAACGCTGGGATGATGACTTCGTCGCCGGGTTCCAATCTGCCGAGCAGGGCAGCCATCTCAAGCGCATGAGTGCATGAAGTAGTAAGCAGCGATCGGGAGCTGCCGATGAGAGATTCCATCAACTGCTCGGAGCGTTGTGTGAATGCGCCGTTACCAGAACTGTGACCGCTCAAGATGGCTTCAGTGAGAAATTCTCTGTCCGATGCAGAGATATCTGGACGATTGAAATCGATTGAGTCCATTGGAAGACTTGAATGGGGAGAGGTGGTCATGGTCAATCTGGTGGAGGATTCAACTACTCTTGCCGTTGACGAGTCGGACCAAAAATCGGGCTTCGGCCTGGCGTGCCACCTTGACCACAGGCTCTTGGGAGATATCAGGCACTCCAAACGCATCCAAGCTCAGTACTGAGGAACCCCTTATCTCAATGGCCTCTGAATGACTTATGTGATCGATTCGCAGAGTGACCGAATTCGTTGTTCCCATAATGGAGCATGTCCCGGACACCACAAGCGGTAGCATATTTTGAACTTCGGAGTCTGGGGTAATTTGAGTACTACACGAGAAGACCCCACTCGCTTCACTTGTAAAGACTTCACCCAAAAGGTATTCGTCACGACGCTTCTCGTCCGAGCGAATCTGTCGTAGATCACCTGAGATCATTCCAAAGACTCCACCATCTGAGTCGAGCTTCAACCGGCCAGTCAACGGTAAGTCCAGTTGTGTAGTCTTCCAGATACCAAATAGTCGTTCCCTAATGAATAATGTGAGATTACTTGTCGGATCGGCATTCCACTCGTTGGGTCCCGAAAGACTTGGAATAGACATGTGAACCGTTTTCTCAATTCCGCTGCCACTAGGACTTTGGTCGTTGCATGATGTGACTAGAAGCGCCAAGGCGCACCACACCTGAAACCTTGGCAAGTTCATCTCAGGTCCCTTCGATCCACAAGCGCCACGGGCGGTGACTAGTGTTCAACTAATTTTATAGTAATCTGTTTGAGCAACTCTGCGACAGTGTCAGGTGCGTTGTTTGCGAGAAAGTCTAAGACTGAGACCGCAGGGTAAAAGGACTGGCCCAATTGAGGGTAAGGACCATAATTTGGGTATTCAAAGACCGCAACTGAAATCCCAACTTTAGAGAACTCGTTCACTTGCAGGTAGTTCAGACCACTCGGACCTGTAAGGTACTGGCTCGCACCCACCATCTGACAGATTCTTACGAGTCGCTGGGTCGCCTCGGATGGAAGTTGGCCGAAATCTTGGTCAATCACCATGTCGGTCTGGATATTCATCACCTTCATTAGATGAGAAATGAAACTTCTATTCACCCTGCTGAGCAGTCGCTCGCTATTGAGAGCCGCATAGCAGTCAAGAATGCCGGACCGATACCTTGGCCAGTAGTCCCTCCCAGACAAAGCGGCGTCAATTGACTTAGAATGTTTGTTCTGCCACTTGCTATTCACGGTCTCAACTGCCGCGATTGGGGTCCGTTGGCTGTGGGAATATGAAACTGGTATTGTTAACCAGAACGGCCCGTTAGGGCCAACAAGTACGTTCCGATTCCTCCAGTCATTTTTGGTGAATTGAACGCTGTCTAGGACTACGAAAACATCGGCACTAGCGATGAGATGGAAGTAGCCGATCCAGGGAAGATAGTTGGACTGCAAAACCGCTACACGTCGTCTTGTCACTTTACCAACCGTACCGCTGAATATCTGTCTATTATTTGAATATCATATGGTCAGCAAGACAGAAGAAAATTTAGAATTGACCACAATCGGTCGCTCCATATCCGTTGTAATTCCAACTCGAAATTCGGAGCACTTCATTCGAGAACAGATTCAGAGCCTATGGTCCGTACTCGTTGTCGCAGGCGTAGAAGTTAAAGAGATTGTGATAGTAGATGACGCTAGCGAGGATCAAACGAGTCGCTGCGTGGCTCACCTTGCATCGGACTCGTATCCGATAACCCTGATTCGGCACCAGAAACAACGAGGACTTCAGGACTCAGTCAGTACTGGACTGTTAGCCGCGAAATGTCCGTACGTCCTCATCTGTGAGGACGATTTTCAGTATTCATCCGAGGCAATCAGGTCGTTGGTTGAGCCGGTTTTTTCGGGGGAGGCGGACGCAGCGGTTGCTTGTCGGCGCGCGACGAAACGCATCGTTACGTCATTCCTGTTTTGGAAATTCTTGAAGTTTGTGACGGCTGGTCGAATCCCAGGTCGGGAGCTGATGTTGCGCTTTGTCGGCATTCGCATGTTGAAGGAGATTAATAGCGCAGCAGATGTGGTTCGGACAATCACAGGGCTAATGCTCAAATCGCAACTTCGTATCGTTCATGTCGAAGTATCGGAACTTAGCACTGATATACGAAAATCTGGTCAGACAAATCGACAACGACTTGAACTGTTCCTAGATGTGTTTCTAACGTTAGAGCGTTACCCACTAACTTTTGTGATCTATCTGTCGGGTATCTTCGCGGTGAGCGCCATAGTTTCTTCAGTCGTGGGCGTTATCCTTACATTTCGCAACGGCACAGAGAGCAACACAGTCATCCTCTATGTCATCGCAGTAGTTGCACTTG
>Ga0222713_10006559_pt1 | contig 11039 bp, 11 predicted proteins | sample C33_649DmetaG_FD_165061 | JGI IMG/M metagenome (GOLD analysis project Ga0222713, IMG submission 165061) | Estuarine water microbial communities from San Francisco Bay, California, United States - C33_649D | ecosystem: Environmental > Aquatic > Marine > Unclassified | place: USA: California... | reverse complement strand
GGGATGTTAACCAATTGGAATACTATCAACCAGTCAATTAAAAGATTAAAGAAAATAGAAGCTGATTTGAAATTAGAAGACACAGGCTTTACCAAAAAAGAATTAATAAAAATGAGCATGGAAAAAGATAAATTAGAAAGATCATTAGGAGGAATTAGTAATATGAAAAAACTTCCTGATATGATTTTTGTGATCGATACCAACATTGAGTCATTAGCCGTATTAGAAGGAAGAAAATTAGGTATCCCCATTGTTGCAATTGTAGATAGTAATTCAAATCCTGATTTTATTAATTATCCAATACCTGGCAATGATGATGCCCGTAGATCTATTAGCCTATACTGCGATCTCGTGCACAAAACTATTTTTGATGCTCAGTCAAAAATTTCTTCTGATAAAGATGAAAAAGAAGATACTAAAATTTCTGAAGATTCTAATTTATCTGAACAAAAAGATACTGATACTCAAGAAGTAACAATAAATTAATTTTTTTAATGAGTATTTTTGAAAAAGTGAAAGAGCTAAGAGACATTACAGGTGCAGGAATACAAGATTGCAAAACTGCTCTTTCTGAAAATAATGAGAATATAGATCTTGCTATTGAATATTTAAGAAAAAAAGGAATTGCAAAAGCTGCAAAAAAATCTGATAGAAGCGCTTCCGAAGGATTAATAACAATATTCAGCTCTGGAAACAAATCATCAATAGTTGAGATAAATTCAGAAACAGATTTCGTTGCTAAAAATCCAGAGTTTAATATTTTTTGTGAAAAAATTTCATCCATCTGCATAAACTCGAATAACCTTGAAGATTTAAAATCTAAAAAATTTGATGAAAATAATAATGTAGATTCCGCCTTAGTTAATTTAATAGCAAAAATTGGAGAAAATATTCAAATTAGAAGGTTTGTGACTTTTGATCTTAACACTAATGTTGCAAATTATCTTCATAACAAACAAAGCGACAATTCAGGTAAATTAGGAGTTTTGCTAGCCTATGAATCTAGCAACAAAGAGCAGGCAACAATATTTGCAAACCAAATATGCATGCATATTGCTGCTTCTTCCCCGATTGCATTAGATGAAAAAGGAATAAGCAATGATTTTTTAGAAAATGAAAAAAAAATTATGTCTGAACAATTAATCAATGAAGGAAAAAAAGTGGAAATGATTGAAAAAATTTTATCTGGTAAAATATCAAAAATAATCAAAGACAATACTTTACTAGGGCAAAAATGGGTTATGAATCCGGACATAACTGTTAAAGATTGCATTGATAATTTTCAAAATGAAACAAAATCAACTTTTGAAATAAAGAAGTTTATTAGATATAAAGTGGGTGAAGGTCTAGATGTTAAAAAAAGTGATTTTGCTGATGAAGTAAAAAATTTAACAAAGTAACAAATTTATGAGTATCGATCCAATGCTTATTTCATTTGAAAAAAAAATGGAAATGACATTGCAAACATTGTCCCAAGATCTCTTAAGTATTAGAACGGGCAGAGCCCACGTTTCAATGTTAGACTTAGTAAGAGCAGAAGTATATGGCCAAAAAATGCCTCTTAATCAATTAGCCACAATTTCAACTCCAGACTCACAAATGATCACTGTTCAGGTTTGGGACGCTAATAATACCAAGTTTATTGAAAAAGCTATTAGAGAGTCCGAGTTAAATGTAAATCCATCTGCTGAAGGACAAATTATAAGAGTCCCTGTTCCTAAACTTTCTGAGGAAAGACGCAAAGAATTGATTAAAATTGTTAAAAGTCAATCTGAAAAAATTAAAATAGCTATAAGAAATATTAGACGTGACGGTATGGAGTTATTGAAGAATAATTTGAAAGAAAAAATTATCACTGAAGATCAAAATAAAAAATTATCAGACGATCTTCAGAAATTAACAGATAGATTTGTTAAAGATATAGATAAAAAAATTACTGACAAAGAACAAGAAATCTTAAAAGTATGAATCCCATTACCCATATAGCCATTATTATGGATGGGAATGGGCGTTGGGCATTAAAGAAAAATAAGCCGAGAAATTATGGCCATAAAATGGGGCTTAAAAATATAAAAAATATTATCGAACTATGTGCGAAAAAAAAAATAAAATTTCTTACACTATATGTATTTTCTTTAGATAACTGGAAACGATCTAAAAAGGAGGTTTTTTTTTTATTTGATTTATTAACAAATTATTTAAAAAAATATTTAAATTATTTAGTAAAAAATAAAATTAGAATTAAATTTTTGGGAGAAAATAAAAAATTAAAAAAATCTTTAATACATTATATAAAAAAAGTTGAAAAAATTACTTCTAAAAACTATGACATAACAGTTAATTTAGCATTTAATTATAGTTCTAAAATTGAAATTTTAAACGCTTCTAATGCTTTAATAAAGAAAAGAAAAAAAATCACTATGAATTTATTAAGCAAAAATCTTTATACCAACACAATGCCGGATCCTGAAATTTTGATTAGAACAGGGGGCTACAGCAGGCTGAGTGATTTTTTATTGTGGCAGATAGCATATTCAGAAATTTTTTTCATAAAAAAACTCTGGCCAGATTTTACAATTAAAGACTTAAAAAAAATAATTGTAAAATTTAAAAAAATTCAAAGAAATTTTGGTGATGTGAATGTCAAATACTCTACTTAGAATTATTACGTCCATTATATTGCTGCCAATTTTTGTTTTAATTTTACATTTAAATAATAATTATTTTCTTTTTCTACTTGCATTGATTTTGTTTATTTCAGCTTATGAAATAAAATTTTTTTTATTTAAAAAAAAAATTATATTCTTATTATTAGTATTCTTATTAGTTTTATTTATTTATTCCTTATTTAAGTTAAGGGGAGATGATTTAACAGATTTTTATAATTTAATGTGGATAATGAGTATAGTTTGGTTATCAGATATAGGTGGATTTGTAGCTGGAAGATTATTACAAGGACCCAAATTAACTAAGTGGAGCCCAAATAAAACAATTGCTGGTTTTTTTGGTTCAATAATTTTTTCTCAACTATCTTTTTTATTAATATATTTTGTTCATAATACAATATTTACATTAAAAATTTTTATTATACAGGTGGTATTGTGCTTGGTCGCAATAGTGGGAGATATTTTTTTTTCATATATTAAGAGAAAAAATAATCTTAAAGATTATTCAAACTTAATACCTGGTCACGGAGGTCTATTAGATAGAATAGATGGATTAATATTTGTAATAATATTAGCTTATTTTTTTAAAATTTTTGATGTCTACTAAACAAAGAATTGCAATATTAGGTTCAACAGGAAGTGTTGGTTGTGCTGCTTTAAATATCATATCTAAATATCCAAATTTATTCAAAGTTGACCTTTTAGTTTGTGAAAATAATAATTTAAAAATAGCACAACAGGCAAATAAATTTTCATCTAAATATATTTTTGTTAATAATAGTGAGAGCTCATCTAAAATTAATAAAAAAAATTTAAAAGCAAATGTCCAAATTTTAAGAGATTTTACTGAATTGGAAAGAATTTTTTTAAAAAAAAAAAAATTTGATAAAGTTATTTTATGTGTGTCTTCTTTTTCAGGTTTAAAATATGCATTCAGTGCTATAAAATTTTCTAAAGAGATTCTTGTTGCTAATAAAGAAAGTATTATTTGCGGTGGTCATATTTTTTTAAAAGAAGCAAAAAAGCATAATTGTAAAATTACTTCGATTGACTCTGAACATTATTGTTTATCTGAAATACTTAAAAACGAAAAATTAAGCACAATAAACTCTGTTTACTTGACTGCATCTGGTGGGCCTTTTTTAAATAAAAAAAAAAACTTTTATAACAAATCCTTAGTTAAAGATGTAATCAAGCATCCAAAGTGGAAAATGGGTAAAAAAATATCAGTCGATTCTGCTACAATGGTAAATAAAATTTTTGAAGTAATCGAGGCACATGTATTGTTTAACATTCCACTTACTAAAATTAAAATTAAAATTCACAAAGAATCGTTAATTCATTCTGCTGTAATTTTTAAAGATGGTCTTGTTAAAATTATTATGCATGATACTTCAATGGTTATTCCCATAAGAAATTGTTTATTTAATCAAAAATTTTTTTCTCAAAAAAAAAATTTTTTTAGTAATACACCAAACTTTTCTTTAAATTTTAATGAAACTTTAATTAAAAAATTTGAAATTGTATCTTTTGCTCTTAAAATTATAAGGTTAGGGCACAGAGCGTGGATTTTGTTCAATGTTATTAATGATAAACTTGTTGAAAAATTTTTAAAAAAGGAAATTTTTTTCTATCAAATTAGTAAAAACTTAATTAAAATCTTTAAAAATAGATCTATTACTTTATATTGCAAAACCGAAACTAAAAATTTGTCTGATATACATAGTACAATTAATTATGCTGAAAAAATATTTAAAAGTTATGAAATACATTAAATATATATTATTTTTTTTTGTTACTATTACATTCTTCTTGGAAACATCATTTTCTGAAGTTACTAAAATTAATGATGTTAAAATTTTTGGTAATAAAAATGTTTCTGAATCGACTATATTAAATATTGCCAATTTGAAAAATAAAAAATTTGATATTGAAATTGATAAATTAAATGATTTGCAAAAAAAAATATTTCAATCTAATTTTTTTTCCAATGTCGAACTAAAAATTTCAAACAATATCTTGAATATAAAAGTAGATGAATATCCTTTAATTGATTACTTAATAATTGAAGGTCTTGAAAAAAATTCAGAATTTAAAAAAGCTATAGAAGAGAAAATTCTTTTAAGGTCTGATGTTATATTTTCTGAAGTAACACTAAATAAAGATATACTATATATAAAAGATTTTTTATCGTCTCAGGGCTACTTGAAAAATAATATTTCTTTCTTAGTTAAAACTGTTGAGTCTGGAAGGGTTAACGTTTTTTTAAAAATAGACTTGAATAATCAATTTTCGATAAAAAATATTTTTTTTATTGGCGACCCAATATTCTCATCATCTAAATTAATAAATATTATTTCATCTTCTCAAAAAAGTTTTTTTAGTTTCTTTAGTACCACTTCTACCCCTTCAACTGAAAGACTTAATTATGATATATCTAGGCTTAAAAATTTTTATTTATCCGAAGGTTATTATGATGTTCAAATTAGCGATGCTTCAATTACTCTTAAAGATGAAAGTAATGTCGATCTAACTTTTGTTATCAATGCAGGTAATAAATTTATTTTATCCGACTATTCTATAAATGAAAATTTAAACTTTTTAAAAAATGAAGATATCGTATTTATTAACAAAACTATTAGTGCTTATATCAATAAAACATATAGCAATTTAAGTTTAAATAATTTAAGAAATGATTTGTCTTCTTATTTAGAAAGCAAAAATATACTTTCTAATTTAAATTATATTATTAACAAAACTTCTGAAAAAACCTTATCTGTTCGCTTTGATATTCAAGAAATTGCAAATAAAAAAATTATTTCTAATATAACTGTTGTTGGAAATGATATTACTGAAGAGAAAGTGATAAGAAATAACATATTTTTTTCTGAAGGAGATGTTTTAGTGCAGAGTAAATTAGATCGATCAATTGACTTACTAAAATCCTTAAATATTTTTAACAATGTTTCAATAGTTAGCGATACTAATAATAATAATGTATCTATAAAAATATATATAGAAGAAAAACCTACTGGAGAAATAAGTGGAGGTGTAGCAGTTGGTAGTACAAGTTCTAAAATATCATTTAATGTTAATGAAAATAATTTTTTTGGGCAAGGAATTAAAGCTAATATTGGATTAGATTTTGGTACCCAGCAAATTTTAGGAAATATTAATTTTTCTAATCCTGATTTTTATAGTTCTGGTAATACAGTAAGTAACAATATTTATGTGACAAAAACTACATATAAAAATTCTGGATATGAAAATAAAATGATTGGTGACATTTTTTCAATTAAGTATGAAATTTTTAAAGATTTAGAAATGGAGAATGGCTTGAGTTTAAATTTAGACTCAATTCATACTCATGAGGGATCATCATCTTTAATTAGATCAAGAAAGGGAGATTATTTAACTACCAAATATTTTTATAATTTGATTAATGATAAAAGAAATAAAAAATTTCAACCAACATCAGGATATACTTTTATATTTGGCCAAGGAATTTCCACACCTCCTTCAGACATTCCTTCTTTGTACAATAGTATATCTGGTTCATTTTACAAAGAAATTGCTGAAGATTTCGTAGGAACAATAAAATATAAAATAAAAAGCATGAATTCATTAAATGGAGATCCTGTAAAATTAAGTGATAGAATTTTTTTTTCAGATAGTGAAGTACGAGGATTTGCTTTTAGAGGAATTGGTCCTAAGGTTGAGGGAGACTATATCGGAGGTAACTATGCTTATAGTTCAACTTTTTCAACTACCGTTCCAAACGGACTGCCTGAGTCCTGGAAGGCAAGTACAAATTTTTTTATAGATGTGGCTAATGTCTGGGGAGCAGATTTTAGCGGCGTGGCGGCATCTGACACAATTAGATCATCAATAGGTGTTGGCTTATCGTGGTTTTCTCCTGTTGGGCCAATAACTTTTTCTTATGCAGAGCCTATTTCCAAAAACTCTGGAGACAATGTTGAAAAGTTCAATTTTAAATTAGGAGGAGTTTTTTAATTTAATTAATATGAAAAAGAATGATTCTGTATCGTTGCATTCTTTATTAAAATTATCTTCTATTAAATATAGTAAAAAAAATATTAAAAATATTAATATCAAACAAGCAGATAATATTCTATCCCAAAAAAAAGATTCCATAACTTTTTTTTCGGACATAAAATATTTAGATCTTTTAAAAAAAACAAGAGCTTCAGCCATAATTATATCCAATAAATATGCAAAATATGTTCCCAAAAAAACAATTGTAGTTTTGTCCGAACAGCCACAAGCTGATTATGCGAAAATTTTAAATTATTTTTATCCAAATTCTTATTTTTCAAAAATTTCATATTTGAATTTAAATTCTGATGTTATTAAAAAAAAATATAAAAATATAAAATTTGGGTGCAACTTCTATCTTGAGGAAAATGTTAAGATTGGAAATAATGTTTTTATAGGAAATAATGTTACTATAAAAAAAAAATGCAAAATTGGAAATAATGTAATAATTGGATCAAATGTAATAATTGAAAATGCTTTTATTGGCGATGATGTTCATATATGTGACGGGGCAATTATTGGTAAAAAAGGTTTTGGTTTTAAATTTATAAATGGCAAATGTATAAGAATACCACATGTCGGCAGAGTAGTTATTAACAATGGATGCGAAATCGGTTCTTATTGCGTTATTGATCGTGGTTCTATAAATGACACAATCATCGGAGAAAATACATTTATAGATAATTTTGTTCATATAGCTCACAACGTTACTATTGGACAAAGATGTATTTTTGCTGCACAAGTTGGTATTGCTGGTAGTACTAAAATTGGAAATAATGTAGTTATAGGTGGTCAATCAGGAATATCTGGTCATTTAGTAATTGGCAATAATGTTAAAATTGGTGGTAAGAGTGGTGTTATTAAGAATATTAAAGATAATGAAGTGGTTATGGGTTATCCATCAGTGCCATTTAGAGAATTTGTCAAAAATAACAAATGAATAAAGAATTAAATTTATTACAGATTAAAAAATTACTTCCGCATAGGGAGCCGATGCTGTTGATAGAAAAAATTTCAAATATTGTGCCAATGATTTCAGCAACTGGTCATATAAATGTTAATAAAAATAAATTTTTTTTTGACGGACATTTTCCTGGTCAGCCAGTGTTTCCAGGTGTTTTGATAGTTGAAGCTTTTGGACAAACAGCAGCAGCTTTATCAGCCTATTGTTTAAAACCTGAAGAAGTTGAAAATAAATTAGTTTTCCTAATGACTATTGATAAAGCCCGATTTAGAAGGCCTATTATGCCACCCTGCGAATTATTACTTAATGTTAGAGTTGAAAAAATTAAAGGAAGAATTTGGAAATATTCAGGACAGGCCATGGTTGATGGCAAAGTAATGTCAGATGCCATATGGATGGCAACTATTGCAGATAGACAAGATGATAAGTAATAATTCAATTATCCATCCTTCTGCTAAAATCGGAAAAAATGTTATTATTGAAAATTTTTGTGAAATTGGTTCTGGTGTATCAATTGGCGATAATTGTAAAATAATGAGCCATGTTGTGATAACAGGTAATACAACCATTGGAAATAATAACTCGATATATCCATTCGCTTGTATAGGATCAAATCCACAAGATTTAAAATTTAAAGGTGAAAAAAATAAAATAATCATAGGTAATGAAAACTCCATAAGGGAATATGTTACAATTCATCCAGGCACTGAAGGTGGAGGAGGATTGACACAAATAGGGAATAATTGTCTTTTAATGATATCATCGCACATAGCTCACGATTGCTTTATTGGCGATTCAGTAATTATAGCGAATAATGTACCGGTTGCAGGACATTGTTATATTGACAATGGAGCTATAATTGGTGGAAATTCAGCTGTACAGCAATTTTGCATGGTTGGCAAGGGAGCTATGATTGGTGGAATGACAGGAGTAAATAAATCAGTTTTACCATACACATTAGCTACAGGAAACAGATGTGCATACGAAAACCTAAATTTAATTGGTTTAAAAAGAAAAGGTTACGATAATAAAATTATTAACGAATATAAAGAAATTGTAGAACTTTTTTTTGCAGATAGATTACAACTGAAAATATCAGATGAATCTAAAAATCCTTTAATCCAAGATTTGTTTTTTTTTCTAAAAAAAAATAATAACAAGCACATTTGCAGCCCAATAGTTAAATGATAGGAATAATTGCAGGAGAGGGAGATCTTCCCAAATTATTAGTAAAAAAATTAAATAAAAAAAAAATCAGTTTTATTTATATAAATTTGCAACCAAAAAAAATTTTAAAAACAAATTTTTATAATTATAATATATTTGAGATTTCTAATATTTTAAAAACATTAAAAGTAAATAATTGTCAAAAAGTAATTTTAGTTGGTAAGGTTATTAGGCCATCAATTCATGATTTTAAATTTGATAAAGAATTAATTAAATTATTACCTAAAATTTTACTTAATTACAAAAAAGGAGACGGACACTTATTAGATGTAGTAATAAATTTTCTAAAAAAAAAAAAGATTACCATAATATCTTGCATAAAGTACCTTCCTGAACTTAAGGCAGAAAATTTTATTTCAATTAGCAAGCCAGATAAACAAGATTTATTAGATATAAATAAAGGAGTAAAATTATTAAACCATATTAATTCTAAGTTTGATATAGGACAATCTGTAATCATAAACAAAGGTTATGTAGTGGCTATTGAGGGAGCGTCAGGGACGGATTCAATGATTAATAATTCAATTAAGATACAAAGAAAAATAAACAAAAATAAATATTCTGGTGTATTAATTAAAATTCCAAAAAAAAAACAAGATCTTAGAGTTGATCTACCAACCATTGGATATCGTACAATAAAAAATTGTATTCGAGCTGGCGTCAAGGGTATTGCATTAAAAAAAAATGAAAATATATTTTTAGACCAAAATAAATCATTTGATATAATTAAAAAAAATAATTTTTTTATAAAAGTAATAGATTGAAAAAAAAAATTTTTATAATTACCGGAGAATCTTCTGGAGATAAATTAGCTTCAAATATTGTATCTCATTTTGATAAAAAAAAATTTAATATAAATGCCATAGGCTCCGACCATCTTAAAAAAAATAATATAAAATTATTATTTGATAACAAGCAAATTTCCGTGATGGGTTTTGTCGATGTTCTTAAGAAAATATTTTATTTAATAAAAAAAATTAATCAGACAGTTTTTTTTATAAAAAAATTTAAGCCAAATGTTATTTTGTCAATCGATTCTCCTGATTTTGCTTTTAGAGTTGAAGATAAAATTAAAAAAATGTTACCAGAAATAAAAATTGTGCATTTTGTTGCTCCGTCTATATGGGCATGGCGTGAGAGAAGAGTGTATTATTTTAGAAAATTTATAGATCACATAATTTTACTTTTTCCTTTTGAAGTGAAAATTTTTAATAGGTATAATTTAAAAAACACTTTTGTAGGACATCCATTTTTTGAAAAAAAAACTATTTATAAAAAACTCCGTTTATTTGATAAAAAAAAAATAATTTCTATTTGTCCAGGAAGTAGAATTTCCGAAATAAAATGTTTAATGCCTATTATAGTAAATGTTATTAATAAAATTATAAAAACTTATGGATTGAATTTTGTTTTTCATTTTCCAGTTTTGCCTGTTCATAAAAAATTAATTAAAAGCTACTTAGTAAATAATATAAATTATTTGATAACTACTGATGAAAATCAAAAAAATTTTTATATCAAAAATTCAATTTTATCTGTTGCCAAATCTGGAACTATCTCTTTAGATATTTGCAAAAATTCAAGCCCATTAATTACAATTTATAAGACTTCTTTTTTAAATTACATCCTAATCAAGCCATTAGTGAAGGTTAAGTTTGGTAATATTCTTAATATAATAGCTAATAAGGAAATTATTCCTGAACTAATTCAGCAAGATTGCACTCCAGAAAATATTTTTACAATTATATCTAAATTTTTAAGCAATAAGCGATTAAGAGATTTAAATGTATCTAATTACAAAAAAATTATTAATAAAATCTCAAAAAAAAATACTTCACGATTAGTGGCCGATATTGTTAAGAGTTATTGTTAACTTCGATTTTTTAATTCTATAAACTCTCTTGGTTTTTCACCTATATATAACTGTCTAGGTCGTCCAATTCGATTTTGTGGATCTAGATACATTTCTTTCCAATGTGCAATCCATCCAGCAGTTCTTGCTACAGCAAATAAAGGAGTAAACATTGTTGACGGAAATCCCATAGCATTCAATGTAATTCCTGAGTAAAAATCGATATTTGGATAAAGTTTTTTCTCTATAAAATAATCGTCCTGTAGAGCTATTT
>Ga0222713_10006558_pt1 | contig 11040 bp, 10 predicted proteins | sample C33_649DmetaG_FD_165061 | JGI IMG/M metagenome (GOLD analysis project Ga0222713, IMG submission 165061) | Estuarine water microbial communities from San Francisco Bay, California, United States - C33_649D | ecosystem: Environmental > Aquatic > Marine > Unclassified | place: USA: California... | reverse complement strand
AAGTCGGCGAATTGTCCGACTAACGGACAAATTACCACAGGGCGGACTACCTATTGAGGAACCCTAAATCCAAGTAATCCCCAATGGAAACCGCCTATTGGGGTGGTTGATAGTCGATATTGCGGTCCACATTCATGTACACATCAATACCGATTGGGTCGGTTTGCTCTTCCACCAAGTGGCCTAACAAACCCGCACAGCGAGCAAGAAGAGCCACCCCGCGCATGACCCCCATCGGAATACCCGCGTCGGCCAACACTGCACCACATACTCCTGCCCCGTTCAGTGGGAGTGTTTTGCCAAGCACCTGCGAGTGCACCCGACCAATTGCTTCGAACAGTGACAGGTGTGATCCAAACAAACCCTGCTCTCGCGCCATCGACATGAGCACAGGTGTTCGTGGATCACCCTGCTTATGCACGGGGTGACCAAGGCCGGGAACGAATTTTCCGATTTCTCGTTGCTTCTGAACTGCGTTTAACGCTGCAGCATCCCAACCTTCTTGAGATGTTGGTGTTGCTCCAATTTCTTTCAATTCGCGTGCCAAAAAGTGGGCGCAGTCTTCAGTTACTCCCAGGAAACGTGAACCTCCACCAAGTAATCCCGCAGCGAGTGCTCCTTGCAGCGAGTCGGGGGCACTTGCATACGTGAGGCGTGCAGCAATTGCGGTTGGTGTGAAACCATGATCGGCAAGCGATGCGAGCACAGCCTCAAACATGACAAGTTGCCCCTCAGTTGGACGGCGCTTTGTAATCAAGTAATACGACAACTCACCGAATGAATACTTTCCCAAGATCTCTGTTGCTAAGTCGTGGCCAAGCAACGTGATGCTGTCTGCATCCGATGTACCGAGTCCGGTTTTGTATGTCTGCTTTGTGGTCATAATTACCCTTTCCTAGAAAGCCAAGTGCGAATTTCATCAGAATGCTCGCCAAGCTGTGGAGGCGGCAATGTGTAATTCAATTCACCATTACTAAACGTAATCGGGTTACGGACCAAGTCGGCTTGTCGATCACCTTCGCCCACCGAAACTCGCGGACGCAGTCCCAGTCTTTCGGCTAGTTCGACTCCGTCGCCAATTGAATTAATTGGACCGCATGGCACACCGACATCGTTCAACGCAAAGAACAAATCGTCTGAATTCCACTTTGCCAATTGCTCTAACAACAAAGGCCGCAGTTCCTCACGATTCTTTGTTCGATCAGCGTTGATCTTGAACCGTGGATCGTCGGCAACATGTTCGATACCCAACACCTTTGCCAAAGCTCGGAACTGCTTGTCGTTGCCAGCCGCAATAATCAGATCGCGATCTTTGGTTGGCATCGCTTCGTACGGAAACAGACTCGGGTGCGCATTACCCATCCGGAAAGGCACCACATCGGCAAGCGTGTACGCCGCAGTCTGATTTACCAGACCCGACATCGCCGACGACAACAGGTTCACCTCAACATGTTGACCTTTACCTGTGCGGTTCTTTTCGTTGAGCGCAGCGAGCAACCCGATCGTTCCGTGTAATCCCGCCATCACATCAAACACTGAAATCCCTGCACGAAATGGAGGTCCGTCAGGCTCGCCTGTCAGGCTCATTAATCCCGAAACTGCCTGCACGATCAAGTCGTAACCAGGAAGCTTTGCGCCCTTGTCTGTGCCGAAACCAGAAATCGACAAGTACACAAGACCAGGATTCGTTTGCGAAGTGGTCTCGTAATCAAGGCCGAACTTCTTTAAGCCTCCAACTTTGAAGTTCTCGACACAGATGTCTGCTCGTCGCACCAGCTCGCGAGCGACTTTAAGATCCTCTTCATTGCCAAAATCCAACACAATCGACTTCTTATTGCGATTGATTGACATGTAATAGGTGGCGGTATCTCCCTTGGTTGGAGGAACCCACGTGCGCGTGTCGTCACCAGCCGGGCTCTCTACTTTGATCACCGTTGCACCCATGTCTGCGAGCAGCATCGTGCAGTATGGGCCAGCCAATACGCGTGACAGATCTGCGACTAAGAGACCTTCGAGTGGTCGTGCCAAACTATTGCTTTGTGTCATGGAAATGAGACCTTTCTTGAACTTGCCCGACTTTGTGCCACAGTTGTGGCGGGGAAATCATCATGAAACGACCGCCAACAGAACCCGACTTCGTTGAGGCCCTCGCTCGTGGCTTAAACGTAATTAGCGCTTTTTCGTTGTCACATTTGGCGCTTAGCGTGAGCGATGTTGCGGCAGCAACAAAATTGGCACGCCCAACTGTTCGGCGACTACTGCTTACTCTTGAATCGCTCGGATACGTTCGATCCGCCAATGGTGTGTACTTCTTAACGCCGAAGGTTTTAGAACTTGGCACCGCATACATCAGCGCGCAAGGCATGTGGGATATTGCTCGGCCTCGTCTTGAAGCACTCGTGGAGAAAACTAAGGAATCAAGTTCTATGTCACAACTTATTGGTAGCGACATTGTGTACACCGCACGTGTGCCCGTGCCAAAAATCATCGGCATGTCTGTGCACATCGGCACACGATTCCCCGCGTATGCAACGTCTATGGGGCGTGTATTGCTATCAGACTTAACCGCCAAAGAGCTAGATGCAGTACTGAAAACACCGTCCGACTCGGGCGTCGTTCCCCGATTGAAGTTTGCACGCAAGGAACTTGACCAATCTCTTGCCGAAATACGCAAACGTGGGTGGGCGATGTCGGATGAGCAATTGTCGTTTGGCATTCGATCAATTGCAGCACCCGTTCGCGATGCAAGTGGTCGCACAGTTGCAGCAGTCAATGTCACGGTCAACGCCGCAGAAACGTCAATTGCAGTGCTTAAGAAAGAGCACCTGCCGTTATTACTGTCTACCGCAGCGGCAATTACACACGACTTTGCAGCAATGTCACTTCTGCCAACAACATCACCGCTTAATCCCTGAACCATTAGGCGCCACCCACCACTGCCATGTGGGTTTCCATGATGAAATTCGCAGTATCTTTTGGTGCCGAAAAAAACGGCGAATGATCGCAATCGACCTCGACTGAGTAATCGGCCCAAGTTGCGCGCATGCGCTGCTGCTCAACATGCACCGCGCGATCATCGGTGCACACCAAATAGCTGCTCTTCATTGTCTTCCATGCTGGATTTTGGATCGGTTCCGTTGGAATTTCGCTTTTCATTGGTCGCCTAAAATCCATCGCCATCTGCGCAATGTTTCTAGGACTGCGATGGAACAGAAACTCATCAGCGCCTTCAGTTAGTGACATCGTTCCATCTTGTGTAATCACAAAGCACGATCGAAAATCAGGATTGCCCCAATCTTTGTTCAACTGTGTTTGCGACTCTCCTATTGCCGGCATCCGTGCAGCAACATGCACTACATGCTGTGCTCCATGTGCGCCTACGGCCGCAGTGATTCCCGTGTAACTGTGGCACACCACCGTTACTGGGCCAATGGCAGAAACCTTTGCAATCGCATCACGCAACGCTTTGGCGTCATCGGCCAGCGAAGTAAACGGAAGTTCGACAGCTTGGACACGTAAACCAGGATCTGCGATGTGCTCAATCACCGGCATCCAGGACCATGCAGAAAAAAAGGAACCATGGACGAAGATGATCGATGAGTCGGCCATGTTGCGAGGGGTGAAGCCGAACTAGCGGTAGGTGTTGTTGCTGGTGTGGTCGCCTGCAAGCCAACGCTTCAATGTTGCGTGTGCATCATGTTTGCGAGCTTCGTTGATCTTCTCGGCTCCAGGTGCATCGGCGGTGAATTCCAGCAGCATGCCGTTTGGATCTTCTGTGTACATCGAGCGGCAGTAGCCATGCTCAAGAACATACGTTCCTTCTGGCTTCCACTCGGCTTTTTGCAAGCGAGCAAAAATTTCATCTTGCGTCTGTGCTGAAACATTCAGTGCAATATGACGGAATGGCGATGGGGTGAGGTCTGGATCAAACAAATCTTGATCTGCTTTGTTTGCAAATTGGAAAAACGCAAGCGCGCTTCCATCTGGCATACCAAAGAAGCAATGGCAATAGACGCGCTCTGCGCCAAACAACTCATCAGTTTCCGACCACGTTGCGACAAGAGGAAGACCGACGAGGTCCTCATAAAAGGCACGAGTGGCTTCAAGATCTTTCGACAGGTAAGCCGTGTGATGTAAACGTGTTGCTGAGGCGAGTGTTGACATGGTGTTCCTCCTGAGTCTGAATTTTGCCAATTTTGGTCATCTGTCCGCAGGACGGACAAACTCCCGTACTGCGTACATTAGACCACAAAATTGCGACCCTGCCACCCCGCCCCAATAGCTAGAGCTGCAGGCTCTTGATCTGCAGAAACTCCTCGAAGCCGTATTCGCCAAGTTCGCGACCAATTCCCGACTGCTTGTAGCCACCAAATGGCGCATTCGGATTGAACGCTCCACCATTGACCTCTACCTGACCAGTGCGCATGCGCTTAGCAATGGCAATGGCCTTGTCTTTGTCGGCTGAGAACACTGCGCCTGCGAGTCCGTATGGTGAGTCATTGGCGATCGCTACCGCATCATCTTCGGTGTCGTACGGAATCATGACCAACACTGGGCCAAAGATTTCTTCCTGTGCAATGGTCATCTGGTTACTGACTTCCGAGAACACGGTTGGCTTCACGTAATAGCCAGTGGTCAATCCTTCCGGTGCGCCCGGCCCGCCGAAGATCAACTTTGCTCCTTCGTCAATGCCCTTGTTGATGTACGTCTGCACACGATCACGCTGCGCAGCCGATGCCAATGGCCCGAGGTTTGATCCTTCCGCAAACGGGTCGCCTACTTTCATTCCACTCGCTGCCGTGACCACTGCCTTTTCTGCTTCGGCAAGTCGGGCGCGCGGCACCAACATCCGTGTAAGCGCTGAACATGTTTGGCCACTGTTGAGGAATGCTTTACCAACACCACCCATTACCGCTTTAGTAAATGTTGCATCATCCAAATCGGCGCAAATGATATTTGCGCTCTTTCCGCCAAGCTCGAGAGCAATCTTCTTAATGGTCTCGGCACCAACTTGCGCAACACGCTTTCCTGCACGTGTTGAACCAGTGAATGACACCATGTCGATGTCGGCGCTTGCTGCAATTGCCTCACCAACTACCGGACCAGTTCCCGTTACCAAGTTGAACACACCCTTTGGCAGACCAACTTCATGAATGATCTCTGCCAACATGAATGCGTCTACTGGCGCAACTTCGCTTGGCTTCAATACCACTGTGCAACCTGCGGCCATTGCGAAGGCAACCTTGGCAGCAATTTGATGCAGCGGGTAGTTCCATGGCGTGATGCAACCAACAACACCAACCGCTTCACGCACAACACTCGAGCTACCAATTTGACGGGCGTATTCAAAAGATTGCGCGACAGCAGCAGCCTGTTTAAATGAGTTGATTGGCAAGCCAACTTGAATCATGTTCGAAAACGGTTTATTCATTCCGGTTTCACGCGAGATAACTGAACCGATTTCATCCATTCGCACTGCAAGTGCGTCACCAATCTTGTTCATGTATTCGGCACGCTGAGCAGGAGTCAATGCACTCCACGAGTTGAACGCGGCCTTGGCTGCAGCGGCAGCCTTCTTGACATCATCAGCGGTTCCTTCAGGGATTGTTGCCATTACCTGTTCATTTGTGGAGTCGAACACCGAAATGGTGTTTGTTCCTGTTGAAGCAACCCATTCGCCATTGATATACACCTGTGAGAAGTTGGACATGTCATCCCTTTCGTTACGTTTCACCATAAATTACTCGCTTTTCACCCTTGCCTTGCAGTCGGACCCACACACCAATTTGTGCTGCACTAATGTTGGACACGACATGGCGTCATCGCAGCAGCTCCCCCCAGAACTCGAACGACTCAATCGCATGTATATCGAGACATGCGAGGCGTTTGATCGCGGTGAAATCACTGGCGATGAGGCACGCACCACCATCCTTGGGCTTTCGGCAACTGATGAGCACGGCAGAACATGGATCGTAGACCCTAAAAAATCGGGTCGCCGTGCGTCTTTTAAACAAGCCGACACCACCCCACTACTCAACGACGAGTTTGCGCAAATGAATCGTGTCTACCAAGAAACTTGTGCACAGTTTGATAGCGGCCTCATCTCTGCCACACAAGCACGCACAAAGATTTTGGGAATTGTGTTTACCGACGAAACCGGACGTACGTGGCGCGTTGACACGAACAAGTCCGGCAATCGTGCATCGTTCACATGCGAACCACTGCAACAAAACACTGAGCCGATTCCAGTTGTCGAGCAACCAGCACAACAACCCCCTGCTGCGCCAGAACTAGAGCCCGAACCAGTTGAAGACGAACAACGCATCTCTCGACGCAACTTTCTCAGTGACGTGTCTGCCAAATCAGTTCTTCTTGGCTTGCTCAGTGCCGGAGTTCTCTATCAAGGAACGAAGATCTTTACAGGCTCAAGCGATTCGAACGATCAGCCCACCCCTGATAGCGACGCAATCGACAATGCAGCTGTTGACACCCCCGTAGAAGAAGGTTGGTTCGAGAAATTCGGCGAAGTTCCGCTGAACACCGACATTGAATTTGGTCGTTCAGTACAAAACGTTCCGCTTACCTTTTTCCGCCGTCAAGTGGGCGAAAACGGAGCCCGCGTTCTTGTTGTTGGCTGTATCCATGGTGACGAATTCGTTGGCAATCGTGTGATTGACATCCTGCGGGACATGCCACTTGACGGCAACATCGACTTATGGACGGTGCGAACGATCAATCCAGATGGACAACAGTTGAGAACTCGACAAAATGCAAATGGCGTAGACCTCAACCGCAACTTCCCTGGCAACTGGCGCAAGATCGGCAAACCTGGATCGTGGCAGTACGCAGGAACAGCAGCAGCAAGCGAACCCGAAGTTGCCGCAATCGTAAAACTTGGCGACTTGGTGAAACCCGATTTTGTTATTTGGTACCACCAGGACTATTTCCGAATCGGACCGGGCACAGGTCACGATGGACAAGTTCGCTCGATGTACGCCGAAATGGTGGGCCTCCCCCTGATCGAACTCGACTGCTTGTGTGGCTACACAGGTGACAAGCCATTGCTCGAGGCAGTGTTTGGTGGAACTGGTGCAAATTGGGCCAAATCATTCCAAGGGCCAAAAGGTGTGAGCATGACCGTTGAGTTTGGACCCACGTTGAGTGAAGAAGATGCGCAGCGCAACGCTCAAGCAGTCGTTGCAGTAACTAACGCGTTTTTCTAGCTTCGACGGTTTGACTCGCAGACTTTCTTTCGATTGCCACCATCTTCGTAACACTGCAGATTGGTATCTGATGCATTAAATCGTGAGAGAAAATCAGTTGATTGCTTCAAATTATTCCTCGTCGCACATGGATACGCATTGGAATATGGACACGGATTATCGGTTGCAGATGCGACCGAAGTTGAAATGAATGCTCCAAGCGCGAGAGCACCCGTCAATGTGAGGTGTATCCCATCCGATTCAAACCATGTCGTCTGACCGGCGCTATACGCATTCCATTCAGCGAGTGAAATAAGGCCTGAGGTATCTGCTTTTACTGCCTCTCGCAAGGCGGTGTTGAATTCGGCATACACCGACTTCTTACCACGCGAGCCAGGGGCTGGAAACCTGAGCGACTCTTTATACGTCAGCATCACAACGGGAACATTTTTTGTTCGAATGAGTGAGAAAAGTTTTGTGTATTCGTCAGCAATCTTTCTCACACTGCTGTCATACCCCGCCATCAAGACGATGAGATCAACTGGTTTCTTATAGTCGGTCAATGTGGTGAGCACATTTGGAGGTGTGCGGTACTCACGCCCATAGCACGACCATTCGGCAATTCTCCGACAAGACTCCACATCGAGTGTGTATCTAAATCCCTTCAGCGACTTTGATCCATCTTCGTACCATCGCAGTGCAGCCATCGTCGAATCACCGATCAACAGTGCATTCACTGGTTTCACATCGGGCAATACCGCAAGTCCATTTACTTGAGCATCGCCACCAATGAGTGCTTCGGCCTCGCTCGCAGCCTCGGCTTCGGCCAGTGCAATTGCGCCAGCATCAATTCGTGGCGCAACTGCATACAGCACGATCACCGAAGAGAACGACAGCGCAAGCGCCAAACCTGCTGCACCCAGACTTCGCTTTGGTAGCGCTGCCAACCACCCATGATGACGAATAGGTTGTTCAATCAGGTTGTACGACACTGCAGAAAGTGACAGCGCACCGACAATCAGTACTGCCGTACCCAATGCATCGGGAGTACCAAAATGCGCCTCAAACAAAACAAGCACCGGCCAATGCCATAAATAGAACGAATAGCTTCGGGCACCAAGAAGTTGTAATGGATCGGCCGACAACACGAGGTGTGGACCCCAGCCAGAATCGCCTGCGATGAGTACCGCAACGGTTGCAAGTACGGGAAGCAACGCAATGTATCCAGGGAATACTGATGACTCGGTAAACAGTGCCGCTGCACACGCAATACCAAGTAGACCAGACCAACCAAGACCTGCACGTAACCATTTCGGCAATACATGAGTCTTCGTACCGAACACTGCAAGCACTGCACCTGCAGCAATTTCCCAGAACCGCGACGTTGGTAGGTAGTAACCAGCATTCGGATGATCTTGTGTAATCAATGCAGATGTAAACAGTGATGCAACACCTGCAACCAAACCGACAACGCCCACCCACAGCCGCCAACGTTTGGGCGCTGCGGCTGCGCATGCAAACACCACGAGAGGCCAAACAACATAGAACTGTTCCTCAACAGCAAGCGACCACATATGGCGAAGTGGAGACGGCGACGTGACCCCCGACAAATATTCTGACGATGTAAAAAACAACACGAAGTTGGCAGAAAAACCCAGTGATCCCAAACCGAGTGCAGTAAGTTCGCGCACTTTGCCCGGTTCGAGCATGAACAGTCCCGCAATGACAGTTGCAACCGTTACCACGATCGACATCGGCAAAATACGACGGGCACGTCGTGCCCAGAATTGCATCAGGTTGACACCACCACTGCTCGTCGCCTCATCAAGCAACAGCGAGGTAATCAAAAAACCTGAGATTACGAAGAACACATCAACACCGATGTATCCTCCAGGCAACCACGGCACCCCGGCGTGATTTAGGACGACCAGACCGACAGCAACGGCACGCATGCCCTCGATGTCTTTTCTTCGCGCACCCACCGACATGACGCTAGCAATCGCGACTACATTGAGCCCATGAGCAACACCGAGACCGCAGTGATTGGCATGGGGTGTTTTTGGGGAGCCGAGCGGCTTTTCTGGTCGCTACCAGGCGTCTTGGAAACCGCAGTGGGATATGCCGGCGGCAACACTGCTTCGCCCACTTATAAAGAGGTGTGCGGGGGTGCAACAAACCATGCCGAAGTGGTATCAGTCGTATTCGACCCTGCTGCCATTTCATTTTCGGAACTACTTACCGTGTTTTGGGAGAACCATGATCCCACGCAAGGTATGCGCCAGGGAAACGACTTCGGTACGCAGTATCGCAGCACGATCTACACAACAACAGTCGAGCAATACGACGTAGCCGTGTCTTCTCGTAACAGCTTTCAAGCCGGACTCACGAAAGCTGGTTATGGGCCAATCACTACCGAGATTGCACCGCTCGATACGTTCTTCATCGCCGAGGAATACCACCAAAAGTATTTGGCAAAAAATCCTGATGGTTACTGCGGTATTCGCGGAACTGGAGTTACCTGCGCATCAGGTGTTTGACGCGTCGTAAATTCCTTGAATTGCCGAATCAAGTAGCGCATCAAACTCGGTATCGGTTTGCTTTGCCGAGAGCCCCTCAGTAAGGGCACGCGAGAAGCTGGCGATCACGCCTTTGTTTTTTGCTAACGCAAGGTTTGCGTCTACACGGCTGTATCCACCCGATAGAGCCACGACTCGTACGACGCGAGGATGCGCAACCAACTCATCGAAGAAACCTGGCGTGTTTGGCAGCGTGAGTTTCAACATCACATTCTGATCAGCAGACAACGCGTTCAGTTCGGGCAAAATTGCAGCCTTCATCAACGCTTCTGCTTCCGACTTCTGCGGGCTCTTGATATCAACTTCGGGCTCAATGATGGGAACGAGTCCTGCTGCAATGATTTGCTTGCCGACCTCAAACTGTTGGCTGACGACTGCGTTGATTCCTTGTACATTTGCCAGCTTGATAACTGAGCGCATTTTGGTTCCGAAAACTCCATGCTGCTTTGCGCGTTCGAGCAGCGCATTGAGTTCTGGCATCGGCTTCATCACTTGCACACCGTCCGCCTCATCGGCAAGACCTTTGTCGATCTTCAAAAACGGAACAACACCTTTGTTCTCCCACAAAAATTCTGCAGAGCCCTTACCGTCGATCATGCGGTCCATCGTCATCTCAAACAAAATTGCGCCAAGTACACGCTCACCCGAAAATGCCGAACTTTTGATGATGCGAGTACGCATGGCATGAATGAGGTCATACATCTGCTCGTCACCTGAATATTCAGATTCCTCAATGCCGTACAACAGCAATGCCTTTGGGGTGCTACCGCCACTTTGGTCGAGTGCCGCGATAAATCCTTTACCGCTCTTTACTTTTGCGAACTGTTCGTTGTTCATGTGTGCTCCCTATATATGTACGTCACGAGTGTAATTCGGATGGCGTAACCCCTAGAGGTGGCAACTTTTCCCCACGCCCAATTGGGAAGTAGCGGTGGTGCCATTGGCCCGTTAATTCATAGATCGCGCTGCCCCGTTGACCATCAGATGTTGTGATCTGCATTTCCGAAAGTCCACCACCCAACACATTTGGGGTTTTCAACGCGATGCCGCTGTAGCGCTGCGCCCATCTCCCGCGCCCCTCAACCACAATCTTGCGTCCACCTTCGAGCGTAAATGTGAGCACTCCTGCGAGACCTGTAACGTCTTCGCCAAACTGGCCATAGGAAACGTCATTTCCGTTGGCGTCTTGCCACTGCAGATCGTGCTCAAATGCAATCACCGGAATTGGATCACCGCCACCCACTGCAGCAAAACATCCATCG
>Ga0222713_10006557_pt1 | contig 11043 bp, 35 predicted proteins | sample C33_649DmetaG_FD_165061 | JGI IMG/M metagenome (GOLD analysis project Ga0222713, IMG submission 165061) | Estuarine water microbial communities from San Francisco Bay, California, United States - C33_649D | ecosystem: Environmental > Aquatic > Marine > Unclassified | place: USA: California... | reverse complement strand
GTCGAAAATTTAATATCATTCGAATTGCCACCAAATGTTGTTTGCAGTGCTCTGGCACTGATTGTTCCCGTATTGAAATATGTTGTGGCAGTATACTTTGGTAAAGCCATTACCGATATGAAACCTTATTTTTTGTATTTATTGTGGTGAATACTTGATTGCGACCGTAAATCGATGCTGATCCCGAAATGATGTGGCACGATGTAGAATCATTCCATCAAACACCACCATTCGATTTGGCTTGGGAATAATACCATAAATGTTTTCATCAATATAAAACTGTGTCTCTCCACCCTGTTGTATATCCCATTCCAGATTTGGATAATACAGAAATGTCAGTCCTTCTCCATCAATATGATAATAAGGATTCTCACCTGGGACAAAACAATTAATATACATTCGATACAGTTTCATCTGCCGAACCACATCTACCTTGTCCGCAATCGTTTTGCGAAATAACTTATACACAAATTCCGTCTCTGGAATATTGTGAATCATTCCAGTTACTGGTGTATCTGGATTGTCCTGTTCACCATATCGATAGTTTGCATTCAGACAATAGTTGAGTACAATCTCCTGTTCATTTCGACTTAAAAACTGATCAATGAAATTAACTTCCATCTTGACTATACTCTCCGTATTCTAATATGTGCAGATTAAATGCAATTGTGATTCTTGGATCTTTTGGTGTTGGTGCCGATTTTGCCACAAAATGTTCCAAATAACTTGGAAACATAATCAGATCACCCTCACGTACACCAGGATGATATTTTGGTCCATAATGATTAGACTCCATCTCCAGAGAATGATGACGCAGTGATTCCATGGGATCAAGAAACGTCGTCGGTAGATGAACTTCTGGATTAAACTTCAGGTAATGAATGCAAGAAAAATGCGATGCTTTTTGAAAGATATTGCCACTGATGTGATTATGAATCTCTTGATACTCACCATCGATATAATAATTATACCAGATATCAAGAATCTCTAATTTGCTTGGTTTATCAAAGAACCTAGAGACATATTCAATATAATACTGAGTTGTTTTACTATTCTCCGAAAACAAATCAGAATTGATTGATTCCAAATTAAATGATGTGTGTAATTTATCAGTCTCCCATCCTTCTGGAATCAGTGAACCTTTCTTCCGATACAGGTTCTCTATCTTCGGAAGCAATTCATCCTGAATCAGTGAATTCTCTCTAATGTTCGTCTGAAAGATATGAATCGGAAACAATAACTTTTTATAGGCTCTGCTCATGTCTGGTATATTCGATGTCGTTCCAATGTCTCATGACGCCTGCGATAATGAATAGATTAGTAATGAGATAAGTGAGAAATATAAAAGTCCGTATATAAGCAATGTGGTCTGCTTCTCTGTCATTTTTAGTTGCCTTCTCTCCCAGTGCCTTTGCCCACCATCTCCAAATCGTCTTTCTCTTCTTCATATACAGATTGCCTTGATTTTATATATTGCAGTTCATTCCACTGATTCTTATAACACAGGACCAACAATCGTTCATTGGCATGAATTTGACATGCCTGATAGTTTTCATGATTTTTTGGACGCACCGATGTTTCAATGGTCAGGTAATCCTTATCGATAAAATATACCCAACCTTCAACACCTTTGGTCCAAAGAACATAATCATTGACCTGTGGAATGTAGTTCATACAAAGCAGGATTCAAGTGCGGTTTTCTTGGGAATCATGGCAGAATATGGAGATGTGTCTCTAATATCTACACACTTACCAATGGTCTTACTATTGATGGGGGAGAAATACTCTTTTGTTTTGGTGTTGTAGAATCCCCAGATGCAACGAACATCCCCACCAAGATTGTAATCAAACCTGCGACAATAATGAATCCAGATTGCAACAACATTGCGTTTAAAGGGTTCACTTTCATAACGATAACCTTCGGGTGCCTGATGAGGAAATTCAACCATTATCAATGGATGCACGAAGATGATTGGGATTGTGCCCTTCGGCAATATAAAAGTTGATTCGTTCTTGACATTGTTCTTTGGTCAGTTTGACATCATATTGACCAATCAGTTCCCAACCAGTTGTGCAGAACTCTTCGATGCGATACAGTGTTTCGGACATGATGAATCAGGTGGTAAAGGAATCAATAATACCAGACTCATATTCATCCGCAAGACGGAATTTCTGAGCATTCACAACATTAGGCATAATACGATCAACATAGTTTTCATCATAGAAACCTGATTGTGAGAGAAGTTCAAATGCCTCAGTATCACTTTCGGCAATGAGGTTAATCACACCACCGTACTCGGAAGAAGGAAACGGCACCCAGTAATCAACAATGTAAAGACTTTTCATTTCAGTTTGTGTTGGACTCCTTGATTTTAGATGAATGTTTTAGATTTGTCAACTGTCTCTGCAGTTCGACTTGAATTGGAATTAGATGTGAATAGAGAAAGATCTGATACTCATTACCCTCCAGTAAAGAAGTTAGATTCTCAATCTGCTGTAGTCCCAGAACTAATTTGGTTTGTTCATTCATACAAACTCCTGAATGTAGTAATCAACCGTCACCTCCAGTTCTGCAGCTTTCTGTTCATAAAAGTGATCAGTATATTGTTGGGCACTCACCCATGCTTCATGATTAAACTGAGCAACTTCTGCATGTTTCATGAAATCTTCGTATGCGTTCATAAATTGTTTAATGTCTTCGTCGTTCATTTGGATTGTTGATAATAGGCATCAAACAGTTTTGCGTCACGTTGAATCAGAAATGCATTGTATCCAATCATCATTGTGATAGTCAAAATACCGTAGATAAAATACTTCCGTTTCATCAGCAGGCACCATAGAAAGGATTACCAGTTTGAGGCAGGTCTTGATTGTCACCAGTCACCACGTAATCATAAGCCAGACGCTCACGGATTGCAACTGCCTTCTCCACACGATTCAGATACTTCTTGGAGATTTGGTCAATACCTTTCCAGGAAAGGATTTGCATACACCATTCTTGAGAGATGTCACCATAAGGAGTCTGAACGGGATAGAAACCGACCAGCATGGTGCCGTCTTTGGACTGGAGAGTGGGGAAGTCAGGCATTGGGTGTCTCCCGATTACCTCTGTATTATAGGTCAGAAGGACGGCACCACATCGTTGCGGAGGACAGTTCCCGATCTGTCCATCTGCTCAAAGACACTGTAAAGTTTGTTATACAGTGCTGGAACACTTCCATATTCCCGTGCAATTTGATTTTCTTCTCTGACTCCAAGTAACTGCAGTGCAGACAGAATCACACCGATTTCATGCACATTCAAGTTTACGGTTGTTTCAGTCATTGTTTTCAATCCCATGATACGTTTTGAAGAAGAAATCCTGGCATTACATAGGTCCAGGCACCAGAATCTTGATTACCACCAACTTTATATTCCCATTTGTATTCAAACTTGTTGTGACTGTCCCATGTCATGTATCCCTTTTCTTTATCAAATCGTCCTTTGATTGTCAGACCATGCTTGTTAGAGAAAATGTTTCGAGTGCGGAGTGCTCCACCAGTCTCACGGGTTTCGACAACTTTACAAACATCAGGATAGGTTTGAAGTCCTGCCTCCAATATGCAAGGAGTTTCATATACAAATGGACGATACACCTTTGGTTTAGGTGGTGCAGTCTGTGCAAATGCTGGTGATGTCAGCAACAAAGATGCGATGAGAAGAAGTTTTTTCATGATTCAATCTTCAGGATAAAGTTTCCAACCATCAGGGTAAAGTCCCATCTCTTCACAACGCACCTCATAGGCAATGCGTTGCAAACAAAGCAAATCCATTGATTCAACTGCTTTCATGATAGATCGACGAATCTGCTTGTCTTGAACAGTGTCGGTGATCATTGCTGTTCCGTTGATTACCTTGTAATTATACAGCAGAACATAGTCGATTGCCAAATGGGTGTGCCACCTCTTGAACTGACACATTCAATTCGTCAAACAAATACTCCACATATAGTGTTTCTTCTTGCTCCCGTGCCTCTATTTCGTGTGGTTGATGCCAATAGTCCATATCTTCCATGCATTCTTTACCATAATACATTTTTCCACGTTTTTGCCGCAGTGAACCGACTACCCACTGCCGCAGGTGCGTCAGTTCATGTAAAAGAGTTTTTATATACAACTCCTCATCCATGTGAGTGTTGAGTTCAATCAAAAAGTGACGAGGACGATAGGTTTCACCCACAACATCACAATATCCATAAACATGCTCACGATTCAACCCACGATGCACAATATCAACTTGAATCTTATGGCGTGGAAAGAATCGATTCAGAAACCAAGCGGTAACATCCTCACAGACCCGTTTGCGATAACCATATCCAGTGTGCGTAATGTGAGACATTGACCCCAGTGCAGAAACCAAATGAACGATGAAACAAACAGGAGTTTTTCTTTAGCAGTCATGATCACTTCTGATACAGATAACCACCTGCCCAGTCGGCATTCTCAAGCAACCATTCACGTTGTTCAATGATGCGAAGATCATAACGAACACCTTTGGCAGGAGACTTCCAGGATGCAGACTTATAGACTTGACCAGTTTTTTTATCCACAAAAGCATGAACACTACGGGAACCGTTTGCACTCATAATGATTTTATGATACTTACGACCCGTTTCAGGGTAGAACTCATAATCACAAATACCCTGCTTCAGTTTATCAATCTGCTTTTGATGATACTCATGAGTATCAGCATCATCAATAAATTTTTGATGAGACTTGATACTATACTCAATGAAGTTCTGACGCAGTGCCTCACAGAGAGCATAGGTGTGCCCCAGAACTGCTTCTGCAATGTTGTTCCGTGCCTCTTGCTGGGCAGAATACTCGGCAAAGGTGGTAGTCATTGGTTTGTTGCGTATGAGTGTATTATAGGGCATCCCAGAGGGATCTGAGAAGTCAGTATGCCAGTTCTACATCTGGCACCCAGTAGTCGTCGTTCTCCATGTATCCCATCCAATCTTGAGGGTCCGTTTCATAAATTGCAATCTCCCGCAGTTCATCAAGCATTTCAGACAGGTCCATGAGAAGTTCCTCGATTACTTTGGATATTATAGCAGATTAAACTGCCAATGCAGCAGAGGGGATTTCAACAACTTCAGGCAGTTTGTTATCATCAAACTGGTGCATGTTGTAGCATACCCATTCACCAGCACGGAAGACATAGGCATACTCTTCACCTTCACGAAGATACTCACAAAGGTCAGCATCAAGACGAGGAGGGCAATCTTCGCCCCTTTCGCTATAATGAAGAGGTCCATAATGACCACGTTGAGTTTTACCTTCTGAAGTATAAAATCCATCATCAGTCCAGAGGCAACTTACATCTCCACCATCCACAAGTGCCTCAACTTTCTCACGGGTATTATAGTGGGTGCGAAGAATACGACCCGCCCACTCGGGATACCCATCATAATGGGAGTAGATTGAGAGGATACTTCCATCAGCAAGTTCAAGACCGATTCTGGAACGGGTTGCCATTTGGAGGTGTCTCCGTTGATTACCCACATATTATAATGGGTCTCCCATCGAACCAGGAGACCCAGTGTGACAGTTCAGAAACTGTCCTCAGTCATCATAAACTCTACACTCAAGTGCGTTAGGGTTAGCATCACAATACAACTCAAGTGGAGTTGGATCATGTGAATCTTCAGGATGATTTGCTTTATATGCTTTTAGTGCTTCTAATTCTTCTTCAGTGTGTCTCCTTGATTGTGGAGAAATCAAAGGATCACTCAGAAGATCCTCATCCTTCTGAATGTGTTGGTCGATGTTTTCCATAGTTTTGTATTGAGTTGATATATTTATTTTATCGAGGAGTACAATCACCTTTACCTTCAAGTGATCGAACCATAAGTTCAGTAAATTTTTCCATTTTTTCAGCAGAAACTGACTGCGGACGATAGGTTATGGCATCTTTAAGTGCCACAAGTTCGTCCCATTCTTCTTGTGTGAGAGTTTTGGTTCCAGTTTTTTCCAGAGTCATAGATTTTCTGCGGTGTGTCCCAATATTAGCATTTCAATACATTACTATCTAGAAACTTAATGTTTTCTTTGGGATCATGTTACACTACTTAACAAAATCATCAAGTGCATCAAGATCATCTTTCAGTTCTTGTTCTCTTTTCTTATCATGATAATAAGACCAGAGAGCATTATGAACATCCATCAGATGATCTACCCAGAACCCTGCAGGATAGATTCCAAGTGCATCCATTACACCACGATGAGAACAACCTTCACTTTCTGCTTTACACATAATATAAGTGATTGCTTCCACCATGTCAAGTTTATCCTGTTCAGAAAGCATAAAATACTTTCCTACTGCACGTTGCTTTGATTCTTCATTTGCTTTCTGGAGTTCTTTGAAAGCATCAGAGTCCCACCACTCTTGCAGTGCTTTACCAAGTTCGTTAGGTTCAGTCATCTTTTCCAAAAATAGTTCCAAAGAAACCAGAATCACCTGGTTTGCGGTTTTCAAGTTTATCTAACAGAGAATCAGTCGTCTGTAGAGTTTCAATACGACTAATCATATCAGCAATTACACTACATACCATTGGACGTTCTTGACGTGCAGCATATGCAAGTGCATTTCGTAATGATGCTTCTGCTTCTTTCAGACTTGTTTCTACAGATTCACTTAGAGCCATTACTTAACTTCTCCTTTTAATAAATTGTGATATTTTAAAACTTCAGGGTTCTCCAAGTCTTTACAACGGGGGTAGAAGATACCATCTTTATAACAAGCATTTTCTGGGTTTGGTTTATCATATTTTACCACATTTGCAGGATAATCTCTAATATTGCAGAGTTCTCCTTGTCTGTGGAGGAAATTATCAAGGCATAAACCACCAACAAATGGGGCAAGACCTTGTAGCATATAGAGTGTATACATCAACACTCATCTGATTTAAGTTCAGGGTGTTGCCAACGACCGTCAATCATTTTATATCCAGCATTAAGCATTTCTTGCTCATAAGGATCTTCCCATACTTTTTTGAGTTTTTTAAGTGTATAAGATCCATCACCATTATTTGCCCATTCTACCCGATCACCCTCTTTTAAATTTGCTGCTTTAAGAAGATCATCGGGGAAAGAAACAAAATATTCTGTTTCATCAGTATCAGTATCTTTCGATTCTTCGACAGGAAGAACCCATTTCTTTACTTTATCTTCCCTAATCCAGAAACCATCAGCAGTCATCTCCCAACCAGCAGCAACTGCCTCTTGATAATTCATATCAAGTTTTGCTCGATTATCATAGTATTCTGCCTCACGCAGGTTATATTCACGACACTTCTCTTTCTCTTCGTCCGATGTTGCCTTGTCGCACATTGCGTTTAGTTCTTCTTCAGTATATTGAACACTACTTACAGTTGATCCTTGATAGGTGTTCCAAAAATCATTCCATGCACCCTTACATTCTGGTGAAGGATCATCCTTATCACAACTCAAAGATTCTTTATGTTGATAAAAATTCTTTAGATTATTTTCTTTTTGTTTAACTACGGTCTCTTGCCAGGCAAGTTTGAATTTATCATCAAACTCTTGCAGATAATACTCAAGATATTCATAGGCAGCAGACATCATCATCTCTGCCTTATCATACTGATGTTCCTGAATACGATCTATTGCAGAATCAATAATCTCACGGGCAGAACAAATCTTGGATGTTACCATCTCAAGATTGTTCATTGTTTCCCATACTTTACTTGTCATGACGTTTGAGTTCTTCCTCAATTGCTTGTTGTACTATAACTTGGATTTCCTTGCTTGTCAACCCATTTAACCATTTCCAATTTGGATCTTCTGGATTCCAATCCATTGTGAATGACCCATCAGCATTTTCTGTTATTTTAAGACTATCAGCAGTCATCGCAGTCAGTATCTTTATAGTGTTTACGAATCTTTTTAAGTTGTTTGAGTTCTTCCTTGATCATTTTATAAGCAGAATCACCATCAATCTTATCACCCATTTCCATTGCGATAATAATATCTACACGAGTTCCAAAGTGTGCTAATGCCTTTTCAAAGCAGTCTAAATCATACATCGGTGTTAATCCTACAATGCTCGGCAAGAATATCTATGCGAGCATCCAAGGAGTTTTCCATTCGATAAAGTTCATTAGTTGTACTAACGTTTTCTTCTTCCAATACTTTGACACGTTGTTCCAAATCAACCAATCGAGCATAAAGTTCGTCAATCAAAACAGGGTCATCAAGACCCCATTTCTTTTGAAACCAATTAGTTGCAATCATAATACACCTACAGATTTTAGATAGTTTCGATATGCCATGTACCTTCGCATATTTGGTTGATCTCTTACATCCAATTGATGGCAGATCTCACAATAACATAACCATTCATACCAAGGAGTTGTAGGATCTAAAACGTGGTATGGATAGTCAGAGCTTTCCATCTACAGTTCCCGAATGAGTTTTGGATTCAGGGAAACCTTCCTGCCGTCCTTTAAGGATAAAACGGGTCGCTGATACACATTGCTCTTCAGTGAGAGACGTGACCAATCCTTTTCCTTCAAGGTCTGTTGAATCCCAGAGTCCATACTTTTTTTGTTCGATGTAAAAGCAGTCATCAATTAGTTTCTTTTCCATTCTTCAAATCAGGATGGGGGGCATAAAGTGGTCCAGGATAATTACCTGCAAACTTTGCAAGTTTCTCTACTGCTTTTACAGTTTCTGAAGTTTCCTCCCATTCCCAGGAGTTTCCATTTTTATCAATAAATGTGCGTGTCGTCATAGAGTAATCCATCGTTGGTTTTCGAGAGTCCACTTGGTAACTTCGGAAATACGTTCCCGTACAGACTTGGCAGGAACCCACCCAAGTTCTTTCATTTTATCACCGTCCAGAGCATAACGCAAGTCGTGCCCAGGACGAGAAGAATGGAAGTCAACGAGTTCGTACTTCAGTTCTTTTCCTTGGGCTTCGGCAATGATTTGTGCAAGTTCCAGGTTATTGAGCTCTTCCGCTCCGACAACGTTAAACTTAGGACACTTAGCACCACCCCAACCAGGTTTAAACTTACCCTCATAGTTCAGAAGAAATAGAATTGCAGAGGCAACATCCTCTGCGTGTATATAGTGACGAGAACCAGGAATAGTACACGTTTTGTCACTATGAATGGTCACAGTTTCACCATCACGAATCCGCTTAATGCACATAGGAATGTACTTCTCGGGATGTTGACGCTCACCAAATACATTCATCGTATGAGTAATGTAAATGGGAAGACCATAAGTATTCTCATAAGCAACAGCAAGTTCTTCACCACCTGCCTTACTTGCACTATAAGGATTGGTAGAGTTGTACCTATCATTCTCTTTGTATTTGATTCCGTCTGGTGCAGGACCAAAGACTTCATCGGTGCTGAAGTATACAAACCGTTCCAGATTATCTTTCTGAGTACGTGCAAACTCCAGAATGTTGCAAGTTCCGACTACATTATCAAGAACAAACTCCATAGGATACTCGATACTGCGGTCAACGTGAGAACCAGCAGCAAGATGGAGAATATAATCAACAGTGCCAATTTCACTACGGACAAGAGGATTAAGTTCTGCTTTTAGGTCGTGATGAACAACACGAACACGCTTACGAGTTTCTACATCAAAAGAAAGCATCAAGTCATGAAGACGATTCAGATTACCACTGTAATCCAGTCTATCAAGTGTAACAACTTCCCAATCAGTTGTTTCTAGGATTTGACCGATCAAATGGTGAGCAATGAATCCTGCACCACCAGTAATAAGAGCTCGTTTAGTCATAATTATTCTTCAAATTTGTAACTTAGTTTTATGTCTTTCTTTTTAAGTTTGTATCGGTCAATATGTTTTTGCCGATTGTGTTCACTATCAAAGTAACACTTGCGAGTTTCATTTCCATCTTTATAGATAAGTTTCCAAGGGAACTGGTCAAAAGGAAATTCTTCAGTGTGGTCCATTAAGTAGATTGCTCACGTTGTTGAGTATACACCGAATCAAACAATTCGTCAAGTATCGCACTACACTCCCAATATTCTTTACTATCATGCCCGCACCTTTCAATCTGATAACGACGAACTGCGGTGTAAATGAGTCGTAATTGATCATCTCTAAAGTTCATTCTGTCCCTCCATAGAGTCGTTGACCCTCATTATACCCCATTTCATAGGCAGTTCTCAACCATTCCATCATAGCAATCTGATCTTTTGCATCATAATCACTCCAAAAACGTTCTGCACGAAAACCGTAACCTTCCATTTCATAAAACCAATCATTAAATCCTTCCATCACATTTCACCAAGTGTATGAATGACTGGTTTTTCATGTGCCAGAATGCGATACAGATCTTCATTTTGTGCTGCTGAAATGGGGATGAATTCTGTTTTATCATCAAACTCATCATCACGAATTGCTTGGTTAATAACTATTGACCCCTCTTCACCTGACCAAGAACGATGATATGTTCTTTTCGGAATGACCAGAGCACCAGAAGAACGATTAAGATGAACGATGTGATAGGGATACCTCCATTCAGGATTTACAAGTTCAAACGTGCGAAGACCTTGTAGAACACGATTGTGGTCTACCTGATGATAGTGAATATAAAACTGCTTGGCACCTACAATATCATCAGGAGGACTGATTGCTGGACCTTCATGAACCACAAGATCAGATGCGTTCGACCCTTCTACGGAAATATCATAGAAGATAACCGACTGAGTTTCACGGAAGACTCTGTGTTTTTTGAAAGATACTTCACTCATTAGTCGTAGACGTTTTGCTCTTGTTGTATTCTATCTAGGTAATGATAGATTGATGCTTTTGTGTACCGAAACTCTTCAAACCTCTGTGGATTTTTATTTTCCATTTTTATAAGAAGATTAACATAGTCATAATGGGTATTCACAATATATCCGTAATGTGCATCATTCATTTTGGGCAATGCAAAAAGTATTTGTATTCGGCAAGTCCACCATAAGACCATTGGACTACATCACAACCTTTGTAG
>Ga0222713_10006555_pt1 | contig 11046 bp, 10 predicted proteins | sample C33_649DmetaG_FD_165061 | JGI IMG/M metagenome (GOLD analysis project Ga0222713, IMG submission 165061) | Estuarine water microbial communities from San Francisco Bay, California, United States - C33_649D | ecosystem: Environmental > Aquatic > Marine > Unclassified | place: USA: California... | reverse complement strand
GTTATTTCTACTTCATGGAATTCGCGGTCATATAGACCGAAACACCAACCGACGCCGGTTAGACTCACCATGTTTCTTCCATCCAGTGAGTATCGATTATTGAGCGTGATCGCGATTCGCCACGCCTCTTCTGGCCGAGCGCACCACTCGAGTATTTTCTTTCCCCAATACATGCGCACAAAATTGTGCTGTTTACCGCTGACAACAAGCTCGCGCTGAGTTGCGTTCCAAAATTTGTCGTGCGTTTCGCCGCGCTCGAACTGCTCGAGAGTGTACGTCCAAGTGCGTCGATCGCCGGCGTGTCTTTCCAAGGTGTCCCGCGCCCACTTTGGGAGACCTTCGTACGAATCGTAATTCGGGTTCCTCAACGCGAAGTCCACCGCGAGTTCGCGACGAACGACGAGTTCTTCGATGAAAACATCCACGCTCTCGCAGATATTCCGATCTTCGCGATGCTCGTTTTGAAACGCGAGGGCGCGTCGAGCGACTTCGACGACGGAAATCTGACCGTACTGAATGTGCGGCGACAAGTGCGATTGTAACCCCAAACCAGGGTCGTTCCGGAACCGTCCGTACCTCGACAGCACTTTCGTCGTCAAAAACGTGTTCAGCTTCTCGTGCGCCGCGTCTTCGCCGCCGACGTGCGATTTCACGCGAGGACAATTTTCATATCGCTTCATCCCGTGCTTCTCCAGCGCGCTCAGGCACGCATCCACGCCTCGCTCCAACGGCAACCTCTCGAACGTCTCGACGGACGCGTCGAACGCTCGGCGCCGAGCGGCGTCCATCGCGCCGTACGCGTACGGAAACTGCGGCAACTCCGCCTTCGTGTACGCCTGCACGCGAGGCAGGACTTTCGAACGAAACGACCCAACCGATATCTCTTGCGCTCGATCGCTTACCCCGAGCCGCGGGACGACGACGTCGCACTCCACCTCCGTCACCGCGCAGCCCGCCTCGCGCGCGAGCTCTTGCCGCCACTGCCGCAACACGCGCATATACCCCCCATCGACGACGATTTCAATCGCTCGTGCGCTCGAAGCGACCATCACGTCCACTGGGTTCCCGACGAAGGCGACCAATTCGACGCCGCGAAGCGCGAGCGCCGCTCGCGTCGCGCACAACCCTTCAAACATAAACCCATAGTGCCTCTCGCTCGCCTCCGCGTAGGACGGCGTGCACGCGAACACGACGACGACCGGGGCGCTTCCTTCGAGCGCGTTGTTCGCTTTCATGATCGCAAACTCCAAAGCTTCGTTGTGCTTGGCGCGATGGCTCGCTTGCATCCAGCACACGACGCACGACCCGCCCGCGCGAGCATCGCGCGAGTTCAGCGCGCGCACGCGCTCGCGAGGGATGAATTTCGATGCGAGCGATTGCGAGAGAATCGCCATCGCGCGCGCGCGATTGACGCGCGCGACATCGGTCGATGGGTCGCGCATCGCGCGCGCGCGCGAGCCGAGGCGTGACGTCACACGGCGACGCGTCGAGCTCAAGGCATGAGCGCGCGGTCTTTGACGATCGCATCGCGCGCGCGCGCGAATGGACACAAGATGAAACGCGATGACGCTCGTCAACGCGGGCGATTCGTCGGTCGCGCGATCGCGGATTGCACGGTGGATGATTTCGAAATCGACCAAAAGCTCGGGAGCGTGACGCTCGCGCGCGAACGCGGCGACGTCACCGCGCGCGCGCGAACGAGGGCGAATGAGAACGAACGAACAGAGGCAACGGCGAGGGATGATGGAACGTGGAATCCGTCGAAAGCGACGACGGAGGCGGGGAGGGTGAACGTGTACGCCGGGAGGGACGCGCGAGCGTTCGGGGAACCGCTCGGGCGAGGACGACGCGAACGCGACCGCGGGGTGGTGATGCTGAAGGAGTATTGCGGCAGCGAAGGGGCGAAAATGGCACAAACGGAAGTCAGGGCGTACGAGCGGTTATTAGTTGATGATGATGTAGAGATCGATGCGGATAGATTCGGACGAGGCGCGGGGCTCGCGCCGCGACGGAATCTTCCCGTGGCGCGTTTGGTGGGATACTTTGCGTCGAAAGGAATCGAGAGCGAGGACACGTCATTGTGGACGGTGCAAGAGTGGCACGGGTTACGACGGTTGAGCGAGTACCCGAGAGCGCGACAGGATGCGAACGCGGCGATTCAGTTTTGGCCTCCCGTGCAGCGCGTCGCGGATGAGCCAAAACGCGCGCGCTCGCGATTCGTTCGCAAAGTATTTGAGGGTTGCATCAAATCTGTGTGGTACGCGCACGAGCGCGGCGTCGCACACGGCGCTCTAGATGCGTCGACGTTCTTGTGCAGCACGTTTGTCGATCGCTCGGCGGATGAATTGGACGTGAAGCTGATTAATTTTGGCTGTTCCACGCTGTGTACACCCGAAAGCGTCGTGGTCGATCTCACGGCGCTCGCGGCGACGCTCACGGAGTTAGTATTTAGCGCGTTCAGCGCTCGAGGTCCGAGCGAATCGACGTCGGCGGAGGCGTTGCGTCGCGTGTTCGTCGACATCCATGAGCTCGACTTTCGACGCATTCGAGAGTACTGCGAAGAGGAGCCCGACTGGGAGGATGCGTGCGATTTTTTAGTCGACGGTGGCGGAGAGTATTGGGAAGTCCTGCGCGAGTTGTGGCAAGCCAAGGAGCTCGAGGACTCGATCGGCGTCACCACGAACGCCGGCGACTTGGCGCAGCGCGTGGAATACTTGCGAGAGCTCCTCGAGAGATATTAACTGTGCCACTGTATTACAAGATTACACGCATGTGTAAACCAATCACTTCCTATTGCGCGCGCGCGCGAAGCGCGCGTTAAAATTCGTCGTGGTGCAAGGAATGTCTCACGTCGTCCCGTTCCTTCATCATCGATTTTAGACGTTGCTGTCTTCGAAGCTCCCGTTGCTCTTGATACTCCCGCTGCTTCTCCGCGCGCTCCAGCCGCTCTTGTCGCATCGTCTCCTGTTTCTCTCTCGCGAGCTCCTTCGCCTCTTCATCCGCCAAATGCCTCGAATGCACCATAATCAAGTGCCACCCGTTCCGCGTCTCCACCGGTCCCACCACCTTGTCCAGCGGCGTCTTGGGATCGAAAACCACGCGCTCGAAATCCTTCGCCATGTCCCCTCGAGGAAAGTACCCTAAATCCCCACCCTCCGACCCGGTGGGACACTCCGAATACCTCTTCGCGACCTCGGCGAACGCGCGCTCCAGCGTCGCCTTCGCGTCCGCGTACGGCGTCAGCATCTCCTCGTAATCGTGACACTTCTCCTTCCCTATCGCACCCACGCCGCACAACACGTGCGAGGCGTGTGCGATATCATTCCCCGATCGCACTATCGTCAGCTTTGGCTTGGCGTCGCCGTGTGCGAACAAAGCGGCGAGCGACGCGACGCCGAGCGCGCGCGCGAGCGTCGAGCTCAGCGCGCGCCCTCGTCGCTTTCGCCCTCGCTTTTCGACTCCCTCGACGCCCGACGTCGATGCCATGCTCTCTGGTGCGCGCGTTCGACGCGCGTGTGCGCGCGTCGCGCTCACGCCGCGTTCGTCGCGGTCGATCGTTCGCATCGCGCGCATCGACAGTCGCAGACAACACCTTAGTGAAGGACAAATACACCCGCGTGTGTGGTTGACTTTTGCAACGAGTCATGAACCATCGGTCGTCCCTCCAGGAGAAAACGTGCGTGGTACGGAGTCCTTTTTGGCTTGAGTCATGATTCAAGAGCGTCCGCACCCTGCGAGACAAACGCGTTCCGGGATTTCTTCCAGTCGTCCGTCGACCCGATCGATTCGACGATCGATCGATCGCGCGCGATCGAGTCGACATTCGTCGCCTTTCGCGTCGTCGCGGTCGTCGCGAGCGAACGAACGACGACGAACGGGGATTCGATCGACCGCCTTTTTGTCGTTCGACGCGATCGAAACGCGCGAGCGCGCGAGGAGAGAACGGACGCGCGAACGACGCGTTCGTGTGGTCGCTCGCCGTGAGCGCGCGTTTGAGGTCGCTTTTGAGGTCGTTGAGGACGAAACGAAAGGCGCGAACGCGGACGGAGTGAGGGAGGATAGAAGGGAAACGAGCGCGACGAGGGATGTGGTTACTGAACGCCGAGCAGCAGCGCGCGTTCGATGCGACGATTCGGAAGAAACATTTGGCGGAACGCGCTGAGCGGGACTCGGCGCTGACTGGACGGAAGCGCGAGAGCGCGAATTGGGTGGATTCGCACGGCGTCCAGCATTCGCGAGCGAGCGGGCGGGGGCAGAAAGGCGATGAAACGATTCGCGTACTTTCGGTGATCGATGACTCGCCGGTGTTTGCTCTGGATTCGGGGGATCCGAATTACGATTCCACGGAGGAACCGACGATTGCGTTTCGGAGGACGGACTTGGGAGGGAAAAGTAAGGATGCCATCGAATCGTATAAAGAACGAGCAGAGGAGATCATTTTGGAGTATTTTAGTTCTTCGGACATTGAAGAGGCGTGGGTGAGCGTGGAAAAGCTCGACTCGCCGATGTTTGAACACTTTTTTGTGAAGCGTTTGGTGACGCTCGCGATGGACCGAGGACACCGTGATAAAGAAGCGGCGGCCGTGTTGCTCAGTGCGCTTTACCCGAGCGCGCTTTCCAGTGCGCAAATCCAGCGCGGTTTCGTGCGCTTAGTCGAAGCCGCGGATGATCTCGCGATTGACGTGCCAGATGCCGCGGAAACTCTCGGAATGTTCATCGCCCGAGCTATCATCGACGACCTCTTGCCACCGTCTTTTCCGGATAGCGTCGCCGCGATGCCCACGTGCGAGGGTAAGGTGGCGCAAAATGCGCTGCTTCTCGCGCACGGGCACTTGTCTGGCCAAGGCCACATCGACCGAGTACTGCGAGCGTGGGGTGACTTTGACAAGTCACCACTCGACGCCGCCAAGCTGAAGATTAAAGACACGCTTGACGAGTACATCATCACCAACGACGTTTCTGAGGCTCGGCATTGCTTACACGATCTTGGCATGCCCTTCTTCCATCATGAGTTTGTAAAACTCGCACTCACCAAGGCCCTGGAGGCGCCAAAGGATTGCAATAACGTCGGAAACATTCTCGGCTTGCTCAAAGTTTTGTCTGATAGCGGCGAAGTGAGCGCGAGCCAGATGCAAAAAGGCTTCCTTCGCGTCGAAGGCGCTGTTGCTGATTTAGAGCTCGATGTGCCAGATGCAACGTCCAAGCTTGAGCTGATAAAACAGCTCTGCTCCAAACAAGGGGTATTGACACTCGACGCTTAGCTGGAATCCTTGATACGTGTTTTGATTCCGCGTTTTTTGTACCATCACTCAGGGGCGAATTCGTTCTCAATTTTAATGATACAGATTACATTTGTACATAACTCAGTGAATAAAATCTAACCAGCGCGCGGTGCTTGCTGCCAGCGGGCGCTTTCTTCGCTCCGTGCTCCGTCACTGTGTTTTCTTCAAAGCGCCTTGGCGCCCTCGGCGTCGCGCGACGTCCACCATGAGCGCACTCATGATGAACAACATATTCACCAACACCAAGCACGCCGCGAGCAACAGCGGGGCTGCGAGCACCACGGACGCGAATCTCCCTTTGGCGTCAAAGTAGTTTTGCCCCGAAAACGACTCCCAACGCTCCGCCGCGAACGCGTTGATGCGCTCCGCCGCAAAAACGACGCCCGCGCACGCGCCAAATAACACGATTTGCACGCTTTCGTTTCGCCTCGTGAGGACGATGACGACAAAGAGCGCGACGTGCCCGGCGAGGAGCGCGCGCAACCACGGCTCCGACCAGTCGACGGCGGCGTAGAAACCGCGCCAAACATCCATCGCTTCGCGCCACGGATTCGCATCGCGCGCGCTTTTTGACTTCAAAGCGTCCGATGCGTCCTTGAGCGCGCGATTGATGAACGCGTCCGCTGACATCGCGCGCATGTGTGAGGTACGCAGCCGCGTGTTTACACGTACACTCGAACGCCGACGGAGATGTCTGGCGTCGGGAACCGGCCTTTACTCTCGTTCGCACGCCCGCGCACGATGGCGCGAAACGTCGCTCGGCAGTCGGCGTATATGAGCTTCATTCGCCCGCGCGGGACTCGCGCGCCGGGAGGCGGGGCAAATGCGGCGCCAAAGTCCCGGCGGAGCGCGCCGAGCCACAGGTCGTCATTCGCGGCGAGACGCCTGATCCGCCGTTCGACGCACGATGCGACGGCCAAGTTGTCACCGGGGAGAAGACCAATGATTACCTCCACGAGTTCGTCCGGGAGGGCGTCGAACGACGCACGCGCGTTCGCCCTCTCGGACGCGTTCGAGGCGCGCGGGTCGGGGACGTGGTGGTTGCGCGCGTGGCGGGGGTGCAGCTGCAGTGCGAGCGCGTTGTGGCGCGAGCGCGCCGGTGCGGCGGGAGTTGCAGAGGATGATGTCGTGCTCACCAGGCTCCCCATCGCGCGCGAATGGAAGTCGCGCGCAGCGCGTAGTCGAGATGTGCGGATATCTCGAGACCGAGGGCTGCGAAAAAGTAACTTCCGCCTCGGGGAAGTCGACGAGGCGAAACGTCGCCGAATACACATGTTTACTACGTACAGAGTGAGATTATCAACGCAAATTAGATGAAGCACTCGCTATCGTCGCTGTCCCAAGCATCGGAGTCGGCATCGACAGCACATTCAAATGCCGTCAAGTCTACTTGGTAGCGCAGAAGGCCGCCGATGCCGCCGAAACCGCGGCAGAACTGGTTACCTTCTTGAGACTTGTCGGAGATGATTTCCAGCGCGCAGCCGAACTTTTTGTACTCCTCGGCCAACCATTCCAACATGGCTATCTTATCCACGATCTCCAAATCCACGCCGCTTTCCTTGTCGCGGACGTGCTCGTTATCCGTACACTCCTCCGGACGCAAGTATCGCACCGTTGTCTCTTGCGTTTGGCTGTTAAGCATCGTAACGCGCTCGACGGCGAGGTTCTCCCAGCAAACTAAGGTTTCGACTGCGCCCATTTCTAAACACGCGAGCGTGTCGGAAATACCAAATGTGTACTTGCCAGTGTCTTGAGCGATCTCATCAAAGAACTTGCTGACGAGTTTCTTTTCTTTGATAAACTTCAGAGAGGACAAGGTGTCCGCCGACATCTCGATGGCTTGGTTAAACCCGTTTTCTCCGCCGTATGAAACATCCACGACGCTCAAAATAACGTCTTGCAAGCGAGCGTCGAAGCAATCCGCCTCAGATAGGCGGTTTTTGAAATCTGCAGAACCGGCGAGTACTAACCCCGCGACGTTTGGCCGGTCATTCGTGATGAAGTGCTGCGTCGTAAGCTCTGCAACCTTGGTGAGGTAGTTTTGACGCTTTTCTAAACGTAAACGCGCGAAACGCAAGGCAGACTGTCCACCTCTACCGTGCTTTTTGGGCAAATCGACGCTTATCTTCTGTAAAATTTCGCGGTGGTTTCCGCACAGCGTGCCAAAGAGCGTACCGTTACCATCCATGACGACGAAACCGTACTTTTGATCGTTCATCAGCAGCTCGCTCAGCGCCGAAGTGTGAAACTTGTTATCGCACATGTACAACGACGTATTAATCGGCTTGAATGGTTCGAAATCAATCTTCATCTGTCTTTCCTTACCGGAATCCGTAAGAACGGTGCCGCAGTACACGACCAATCCGTTATCCGGAACCCTGTTATACAGCTTTAAACGCTGCTGCGCCGAGCCGATGGCATCGAGCACTGATTGTCGATTCACACGTGACTTGATGTTCGTCGCCGTTCCCATTTCATCAATCAACATCTTATTGACGAGCGCGATTTGCCCTTTAGGCGGGATCACGAGCGAAATCATCGACGTCCCGTTCCCTCGCGCGTCCTCCAGCTTCTTTATAAGCTTCGTCGAGACCACAACCCATTCGAACGGCATCGTCAGTCCAGATCGTTTCACCACGCACGTCGTCCGCCGTCGCTCGCGAGTCGCGTAAAAAATCCCTCTCGCTCGCGTCGCTCGCTCGCACCTTGCGCATCTTCCAAACTACGCCGATCGCGCGCCGCGCGTTGATGCGCGCAAACGTCTCGTCAGTCTCATTTCGCGCCATACCCACACGACCATCACACGCGTGAAATCCAACCCATCGTCGCCGTGTGTCTCCATCGCGGCGCGCGCGCGTCGCCGGGGTCGCGCGCGCGTCGCCGGGGTCGCGGCTGGCGGCTCCCATCGCATCGCTTCGATCGACGACGAGCGCGAAGACGACGTCGCGTCGCCGAGCACCGCGACGGCGAACGCACTTTCAATTTCTTTTTCATTCGTCTCGATGTCCATTTCGAGCGCGTTTGCGGATCGATCGCGCGTTGGAATGAAGCTTTTCAGAGAGCACGCGTTGGGTTTAAACGCGCCGACGCCGACGCCGACGCCGACGCCGACGCCGACGCCGACGCCGAAGAGACGCGAAGCGAAGCGTCATCTGATAGAAAACAGATAATTAATGAATGCTATTCGAACTCTCGCGAGCTGTCGGCTAGGATGATCATCGCCATGCCTAAGAACATGACGAAGACGTATGGCAAGCGCCGAGCGATGGGCTCGTTGAACAAGACGGCGGAGCCGACGACGGCGAAGATGATGGACGTGCGTTTGGCGGCAACGGCGTACGCGGTGACTATGTGATTGAGCGCCTGTAAGAACGCCGCCATGGCGATGAGTTCGGTGATTCCGATGAAGACCAACCCAATAACCATGCGCGGGTTCTTCAAATGCTTCAACGACGACGGTGAACGGAGCGAGACCCAGACGAGCGGCGGCAAGCAGACGAAAAATCGCTGCGCGCACATGAAGACCAAAACGTCCCTCGCGCTCGCCCTTCCGAGCTTATCTAAATTCGCGATGACCGCCAAAACCGCGGCGACGCACAACGCGATGACGCTCCCTGGATGCAACCTCGAAGAATCCCCATCCAAGGAGTGTTTCTCAACGTCCCATCCGTCACCGTCCTCGTCGGCGACGTCCGTCTCATCGACGCTCGTCGTCGCCGCCAACAACGACGACGACCCCCCTTTCGTTCCATCTCTCGCCCGCGCGGGCGAGCCCCCGTCGAACGAATCCCGACTTTTCTCCCTTCGTCGTCGCCCGAGAACTCTAAACTCCCCAAACTCCTTCCCTCGACGTCGCCCCAACTCTCGCCCTTCGCTTCCGTACCGCGTCAACGCCCACGCCCCCGCGCTCGCCACCACCATCCCCGCGACGCCGCCGGCGGTGACGCGTTCGCCGAACGCCCCCCAACCGACGATCGCCGCGAATATCGGCGTGAACGCCAAAAACGGCGCCACGAGCGCGACCGGGGCGATCGCGTACGCGCGTTGCACCGCGCACGCGCACGCCGCCTTCAACATTCCGCTCAACGCGCACGTCAACGCGAGCTCTCGCGAGGCAAACACCGAGCGCAACGCCTGCATTTTCCCTTGGACCGCGACCGCGAGGAGTAACACCGCGACGTTCGCGAACTCGCTCATGGCGACGATCGCGATCGCATCGCTCTCGCGCGCGCTCTCGGTTTTCATCCGTCGCTTCGACGCGTCCGCGCTCGCGCTGACGTATTTTCGCGCGCAATCCGTGGAGGCGTTCGCGAACGCCGCGACGAACGCCGCGACGTACCCGCGCGCGCGCGAACGCGACGCGAGCGCCATCATCCCGATCACCACTCGCGCGCGACGATCGGCGTTGGCGTCGACGTCATGCGCGCTCGCGCGACGTCGTCAGTCGTCGTCGCGAGCGTTGGAGCGAATGACGGCGCGCGCGCGTCGATCGATGTCGATCGCGATCGATCGATCGATGGGTTCACTTTCGATCGATCGATCGATCGATGGTTTCACTTTCGATCGATCGATCGATCGATGGGTTCACTTTCGATCGATCGATCGATCGATGGGTTCACTTTCGATCGACATCGATCGATGGGTTCACTTTCGATCGATCGATCGATCGATGGGTTCACTTTCGATCGACATCGATCGATGGGTTCACTTTCGATCGATCGATCGATGGGTTCACTTTCGATCGACATCGATCGATGGTTTCACTTTCGATCGATCGATCGATGGGTTCACTTTCGATCGACCTCGCGCGCGATCGCGCGCGCGTCGAACTCGAATCGTCGTACGACGACGCGTCAACCCTCGAAGACGCGATCGCACGCGATCGCACGCTTGAAAACCACCTTCCCGAGGAATGACGTAAAACATAACATAAAACCACGCGTTCGTCATCGACCTCCCTCTATCGATCGATCGCGACCATCGATCGATCGATCGATCGATCGCGCGCGCATCATCGACTCGATCGAGTCCATCGACGCGTCGCGTCGCGCGTCACGCGTCGACGTCGAGCGACAGAGTTTCGACGAACGACCGCGACGACGACGATGGCGTCGAGGCAACTGACCGTCTCGGGGCAACACTACGATCATTTACTGAAACTTCTCCTCATCGGGGACAGCGGTGCGACGAGCGCGAGCGAGGGCGGGCGAAGGGAAACGACGGAGGAGGAATGAATGGAGATGACGACGATGAAGATGATGAAGATGATGATGATGAACGAACGATGATTGGGGTGAACGGAAAAGGAAATGGATGACTGACGAAAGATATGCGTGCGTGCGATGTAAAGGCGTGGGGAAGAGTTGTTTGTTGTTACGGTTTAGCGATGATCAGTTTACGACGAGCTTTATCACGACGATCGGGTACGAGACGCGAGGCGAAGAGGCGACGCGACGGCGCGAGGGATCGGGAGTGGAACGCGCGACTTATGCGCTCGTGCGAGTCGAGCGTGGGAATGCGTGGCGATTGACGATGAGTTTTGCGTGATTTTGTCGTGGTAGGATCGATTTCAAGATTAAAACAGTGGAGATTGATGGGAAACGGGTGAAGCTGCAGATTTGGGACACCGCCGGACAGGAGCGATTTCGGACGATTACGACGGCGTACTATCGCGGAGCTATGGGGATTTTGTTAGTGTACGATGTTACAGATGAGTCGAGCTTTAACAACGTGCGGGGGTGGATGCGAAACATTGAACAACACG
>Ga0222713_10006550_pt1 | contig 11051 bp, 8 predicted proteins | sample C33_649DmetaG_FD_165061 | JGI IMG/M metagenome (GOLD analysis project Ga0222713, IMG submission 165061) | Estuarine water microbial communities from San Francisco Bay, California, United States - C33_649D | ecosystem: Environmental > Aquatic > Marine > Unclassified | place: USA: California... | reverse complement strand
GTATGGCTTGTGGAGACAATCGGGTTAAACGACTCATGGCATTATTTCCATTTTTAAACTAGTAGTCCAAAAACCTGGTGCAAGGTACTGAAGTGTAAAAAATTCACCACTACCACCAGGAATAATTCTGGCATCTACTGTAGTACCAAGTTTTCTAGGATGTGGAAATGTAAAACGACTTACACCTTTGATAGTATCTTTAACAAATGTTTCTAGTTGATCACACTGTGTGGTTGTCATAATAAAAGAAAGAGTCATTTCATTAGGACGACTTGCTCGCCTACGCTGCTTAGCTGGGCCTGCATCAGTTTGACTGCGGATGATATTAATACCCACAGTCTCCTGAAAACCCTTTTGCGGCACTTGCGGCAATGTTGCTGGCCATGCAATTGGCATATATTATCTCCTTACCATTGAGGGACGCTGTCCGTAGCTACTTGTTAAGGCTTGTTGAGAAGCAGAGCCTGTTCGACTAAGTTGGTCAGCAACCATGTCACCAACAATAACTTCAATCTTACGATTGCCTTTAGAGTCAACTGTTTCTGTAGTAGTTGCTTTCTCAGATGAGTAGTTGTTAACAACTACATCAACTTTTGTGCTGCCACTATCTGAGCGAACACCCAGGTTACCGCTGCTATCACGCTTTAGGGGCATAATAGCTTCTGGTCCTGCTTCACCCATTACACCTGCACCCTGTGCAAACTTAAACATAGTAGGCGAATCAACAACAGAATTAGTGAATGTACCGCCTTTGGCAAACTTCATCAAACCTACGTCAAATACATTACCTTTTGCACTTGTCAAAGATTGACCGGAAGCTGTGAAATTAGCAATAGAGTTATCAATACGGCCCATTCCTGTGAACATATTAAATATGCCTTTTACACCGCCAACACCGTTACCCTTATATACTGCCATCATTTGTTGCTGTAATTCAAAACGAATTAAGTCAGCGATCATGCTGTTAATCAAGTCTTTAAAGCTTCCTTTACCAGTAGTTACCATTTGTACAATAGCATCAGCCATAGCACCAAACGTCTTAATAAAAGTTGCTTCGTAAGATTTCATGCGATCGTTTAGGGAGTATTGTAAATCAATACTTGCTTTCTTTGCGTCGTTGTTTTGATTAATACGAGTAAGCTCCCAGTTCCAGTAAGTATCTGCATTAGTACGTCTTCTATCAAAAGACTCTTTGTCGTAGTTTTCTACATCTAGTTTAGCTGTTTTCTCATCTTCAGCAATTTTTCTAACCGTGCTTGCATAAGTTTCATTTGCTTTTGCTTTGTCATTTTCAGATTGCTTTAATAACAGATTCATCTTCAAAGATTTCTCTTGAGCAGCTATTTCATCTGGGTGCATTATTTGAACTTGAGCACGTACACCTAATAGTTCCATCTGATTATTAATAGCATCTATTTCAGTATCTCTTTGCAGCTGTTCTAAGTTAATTCTGTCTCGTGCAAGTGCGTTAATTCGCTTATACTCATTAGCTATTTTTGCTTGAGCTTGTTGAATAGTTAAAATTTGACCTTCTTTAGTTTGCTGCTCATCTAGTAAATCAATTTGTTTGTATTTTGAATCACGTAACTCGTTTAAAGCTTTTACGGAAGCTTTATCTTCGTTTCGCTGAGCAATTGCTATTCTATCTACAATACCATAGATATCGTCTTGTAAACTTCTTTTTGCAAGTAATTGATCTTTACCTTGTTTATCAGTTTCTAATTGTAGCTTCGATTCCATCTGTGAATCATTTAAAAATTCATAGATGCCTAAAGTAAGATCCTGCTGTTGTTTCTTTAAATCAATTAAACGACCATTAGATTGCTCTAACTTAAGCTGCTCATCTCTGATTTCTTTTAAACTGCCAAGTTCAATGTTATTTTCTTCAATACGTTTTTTAGCACTTAAGGCAGCATTAGTTGCACGCGCACCCTGAGTACTTGTAGCATACGATGCAGCTTGCGCTTGCGCTTGAGGAGTCATGCGTTCCATCTCTTGCTTAGAGATTCCTTTATTAGCATCCATTCGGGCAGTAACAATATCTACTCCTGCTACAGTTCCTTGGAAGTTTTTAAGTTTTGTAAGTTCATCATTAGTCAACGGACCTTTTTTGGCTTTTTCTTGCAAGTCTTTTATACCTGATTCTGCTAATTCACGTTCTTTTAAAGCATTTGCACGTAACATAGTATTATTTAAACTAGTCATAATACTATTTTGTTCTTGTTGAATTTTAATATCTTCAATATTAAGTTGTCCCATTGCTTTAGATATTCCAGGGCCACTTAAACCTGATAATAAATTTTTGCTAATTGTTAAAGCTGCTTGCGCTTGTGCAGCAGTTGCCATACGCTCAACCAAAGCATAGCCTTTGCTAATAGCACTACCAACGATTTTATTTAACTGATCGTTAAGTGCTTGAAAGTTTAACTTATTAGAATCTAACATAATTGTCAGAGTGCCTAATCTCTGGCTTAATTTTGTTTTTTCTGCATCAATAGCTGTAATTGTTTCTTGGGTGGCGCTTTCTAAGTCTATGTTAGAAAGAGCTTCTAAAGCTGTCTGTGTCTGAGTAATGTCTACAGTAAACTTATCAATATTTTTACTAATTTCGGGTAGAACTGCTTTAATATTAGTTAATTCTTCAAAAGCCCCTGGACCTAATAAACCTACAACCATTTCTTTATTTAATAATGCCTCTAGTGCTCCTACTGTTGTTGCAGCATCGGTAAAAGTCTTACTAACTTCCATACCTACGGTCATTAACTCCCGACCAAATTTGGATACTGGGTCAGTTGCTTGTAAAGATTGTCCTAATTCTTTAAACCTGTCGTTAGCGTTTTTTACAGCCTCTTCAACTGTTTTAAGAGTTACAGCAGTTTGTTTTTGTTTTGAACTTAATGCAGTCAACTGTTTTTCAGCCTCTCTTCCACGAGCAACTATTTCTTTATTAGAAACAGCTCCTAAAGCCTCTTTCATTGCAGCTTCGCTTAGATTGCCAACTTTTAATACTTCTTTTAATCTTTCTTCTGCTGCCGCTTTTAAAGGGCCTTCAGGAATTAATTTTAATTGCTGTGCTAAGTTGGCAGCTACACTACTTGCAAAATCGGCTTTTAAACCTTTGCCTACAGCTACCTTGAAACCGTCCATAAACGTGTCAAACCAACCAGCGGTTGCGTCTGCACGCTCTAGTTTATCTGCTAGCCCTCCTACATCTTCAGCTAATTGTCCCAAAGCATTACCTTTAGCAATTTGACCAGCTAGTGATAAAGTATCTCCATATTTGGCCCATACTTTTATAGCATTTTCTACTGTGGCTGTATTTTGACTAACTTGTGCATCAAACTCCGCTACTTGGGCACTATTCTTGCTAAAAATATAATCTAAAATACCTACTACTCCAGCTAGGATTCCGATTACATTCATTAACCTTCCAAGACTACGAATAAATATACCTACCTCAGTGGCTGCAGCAATACCCCAACCTGTTGCTTTAGTTTTTAATTTTTGCCAGCCACTTAAATTTGACGCTTTGTTAAGATCTTTTTCAAGTTCTGCAAGGCCAAAGCTAAAACCGCCTTTAGTAGTATTTTTAGATACATTTGCTAATGCGCTTAAGCTTTCCGATCTTGCTCCAGCATCGCGGCTAATTCTACGGCGTGCTTCCTCACTCATATTGGATTTTTGAAACGCGTCTTCGGCTTGATTTTGTGCGCTGCTGATTTGACGAGTAAGATTTAATTCTTCTTTCTTAGCATCTTTTGCGCGCTTCAGAGCTTCAGCATAAGCTGTAGCTTGTACCGTGCCTTTATTGTTTAACTCATTTATCTGCGACTGAGTACGGGTAAAATCTTTAGGGTCGTCACCATATACACCACTAGCAATATTTTTTGTAGTTTTGGTATCACGTAACTTTTGATCTTTTTGTATTTGTGAAATATCAGCAATTGCTTTTGCGTATCTATCTTTGGCTGAATCTAAATTACTTTGTAATGCTGGCAAGTTAAACTTTGCCATTGTAGATTCAACGTTTTTACTAGCAAAACTTTCTGTAATTTCTGCAGCATTTTTCTTTGCCGCTGCTGCTGTTTTTACTAGTTCGCCACGCCAGCTAGCTAAAGCAGGCACTGCCATTTTTAATAATTTAAAAGCTAAACCGGCTAATACTGCACCTAACAAGTTGCTATTATTAGCTAAAACATTGGCAATAGGTATTAGTACTTTATTGACTAACTCTAATCCAGCGGTTGCTAAATTACGAATACTGGCCTCAAGCTTTTGCCAAGGATTAGCTGCTAATTCAATATCTCCAAATTTTTTCTTTAATTCATCCAAAACTGCAACGGCAAAACCTTGACGACGCTCATAATCAGTTAAACTTGCAGTAGTTTTACCTAAACTTCTAGCGTAATCTTCTGCAGCCGGTCCTAGTTTAGTATATAAGCCCAATTCATCTAACAATTCAGGCTCTAATTTAGTAATACCACGAGTTAAGCGACTAACTGCGTCGGTCATATCTAAGCCGAGAACTTGTGCTGCTTGTTTTGCTCCTTTGGCAATATCCAAAGTTTGTTTTCCGCTTAATCCTGCAGAACTAGCTTTAGTTACTGCTGACATGGCTTCGCGTAAACTAACTGCACCGTCTGTGGCTTCTACAAACTTTTGTGCCATACTACCCAAAGCTACTCCGCTAACGGAGCCAAGCTGATTCATACCATTAACCATGTTAGTGGTATTCATTGCATCTTTTAAAGCTCCAAAAGCAGCTGTAACCGCAAAAAGGTTAGCTGCAACTGTTGCATATACTTGTACCAATCCGCCGAGACCGCGTGATTCTTTTGCAAAATCTCGTGCGCTTGCTCCTGTAGCACCCATTGTACCACGGCCGCGATTATACTCCGTGCCTTCACCTGCGGCACGATATCCAGAGCGTGCTGCTGCCTTGCGACTTAGCTCGGCAGCTTTTGTCATCTCTTGATTATATTCTTTTGCTTCGCCTACACGTTTTCTTCCTGAACCACTTGGGTCAGCCATTTCAACGTTAACAACTACTGTATCTCCTGCCATAGATTCTCCCAGGCTATTAAACTAACAATTAATTAATTGTTTGGTATCATTATATCATTATAGGACTCTTTTGTCAAACCAAAAAATTTTTACCAATAAAAAACCCGCTAGGTTTTACGTAGCGGGTTTTTCTGTTGGTTTAGAGTTTCTAATCTCATCAATTCTGGTAGAATCAATCATGTGAATTAATTCAAGGTAGAACTTTTTATCTTTAGGATCTACATCATAAACATCAAAAAGTTCAAAGATACCATTTAAGTTTTTACCTAAATAGTTTCCATTCATATATTCCCACTCATCTCTTAACATTCTGTAAATGCTAAGTGCGAGTTGAACCTCCATAGCAAAATCATCAAATTCTACTGGTATTTCGCTTTCAATAGGCTCTGATCCAAGTTGTTCGCACATATCAAAATATTGCTCTTTGGTCATAGCTACCGTGGCGTTTTGCATATAGCTAACTAACTGCTGTTTTGTTTCAGTTAGTTGCTCGTCGCAAAGTTTCCCAGGTCGTTTACTCTTTCGCTAACAAAACTGTCAAAATCAGTAGAGTTCTTAATTAACATTAAGGCGTTCTCTTTTGAGTAACCAAGTTCGTCTTCAGGATCAAACTTGCTAACGTCTACTGGTGCTAACAAATCAACATACTTGAATTTTAAACCAGACCAGCCACGAATAGCTGCATCTACATAAAGTTCTAAAAATAAGTCTTCGTTAAAATCTTCTTGAGTCTGACGACCTTTAAAAGTAGTTTTTGTTGACTTTTTACGTAAGTTAATTAGATTATCACGACTAATATAATTGATCTGTAGTTTAAAACCAGAGAATCCTGGGTAGTCTACCTCAATTGTTTTGCTTGGGACTAGTAATGATTTTAGGCTAATTTCTTGTGCCATGGGTTTCCTTGATATTATTTTTCTAGAGTCTAAAAATAGGTGCTGGAGATCAACCCAGCACCTGCTGTTAAAAGTACAGCTTAAGCTGTCGCGTAGTACTTAACTGTAACTTCGTTAGCCTGGTCAATGTCGAACACAGGAGTTTGACCTGTAGTCGAACCTTGTCCAGTGAAAGTTAATGTGGTACTAATAACTTGTTCTGTGTTAACTGTTGGGATTTGCAACATAGCTGCAGGAATTCCTACGTCAACGTGTGTACCAGTTGTTCCGCCCATTTGAATGTTAATAGCATAGCTGGGATTAATTTCAGTAGCTGCGCTAGAGATTAATGAGTTTAACAAACCACCAGTATTGCTGCTACCACTACGTAAATAAGCAGTCAAAGTACCTGTAATACTGCGAGTACCAGTAAAGTAAGTAATAGGCAAGTTAACAACACCTAAGTTAGCAGGTGTTAAATATGTTAAGTTGTTGCTCATGGTAATTGAGCCACCAGTAATTGGCACACTATAGTCACTACCAGTAAAATCGTTAATATCATCATTAACTTGTAACACAGTCAACTTATTTGTAATAAATTTAGCGGCTGTATTCTTAGCTAAAGCTTTGTCGGCGGGATTTCCAGGAGTTGTAGTAACGTCTGCGCCTGCAAAAGTAACTTCACCAGCTGAAGCCGTGCCGGCGGTAAGTGTTAATTGACGGATCAAACTACCTTTTCCAGCCCACTGAATAGCAGCAATTGCATCAATACCAAAATCAATAGTAGCTGTATCTAAAGCGCAATTGTCAAGAGCATAAGCTAAATCGTCAAAAACGACAATAAGACCAAAAGCTTGTAGTTGGTGTTTGTTAGAGTTAGCTACTGTAAAAGTTCCTGGGCCGGCATTATTAACTGCACCGTCTGTCCAAGCAGCATTAGTAGTACCAACTGCGATTGATCCGCCAAAAGCGTTCCACAACCACTTTTCTTCACAAGTAACATAATCATCTGTACCTACACCGGCATTAGCACCTGGATTTAAGTAAGGACGTAAATAAGTGGAGAAAGTAAAGTCTAGAGGCTCAAGAGCAGTGTTAAAACTACGCTGACCACGAGCAGGTGTTGCACCGGCTTCGTTGAGTGTAACTGTATCAACAGTAGTATTTTGACTAAATGTCATGCCTTCGAGAACTTGAATCTCAAAAGTGTTAGTTACTAAGAATGGATTAGAATCGTCTTTGTAAGCACCAGCGCGAACACGGCCTTGACTATCGACGTTTGTAGTAAAGAAGACTCTACTATTACGAATTAAATTAACTGCCATAGTTATTCCTTTTTTTAAGTTTTAACGTAAGGCACACCTACGAGACATTTATCTGTTTCGGTGCCATATAACGTTATGATAGTGCGTACCGCACCTGTATATTTATTTCACCAACACCATATGGCACTAAAAGCCCTTCGTCGGTCATAATACTCTGAACTAAAATTTCCGTAGTTTCCAGATTATTATCTTGGTCGTAAACTAAAACACGATTTGCATCAATGCAAGTTTCTAAGTCATGGAGTAGTTCTTCTAGTTTAGATTGGGGATCGTCTTGATCCCTAACGTAAGCTTTGATACTGATGTTGATATAACCCCAAGTAAAGTCACCTGGATGATACTCTCGCATTTCAGTACCTGGGCTCATGTACACAGCTGGAAAGTCCTGGATCTCATCCCAGAACTTTAGCTTTGCGTAACTATTGTCATATAAATTTGTAGTATATGGTCCAGTTCCGTCGATAGTCTTTAATTTTTCTGCTAGTGCTTTTAGAATACTAATTCGTCTGCTCATATTAGTACCGCCCTTAATCTATTGTTAATTACTTCAGCGGCAATTTGTCTGATTGATTTGGAGATTAATAACCTAGGATCTCTAGATCTTGGATACTCTTGCCTGCCTCCAGCACTAAATGTTCCGTAGGGATTTCTCATATAGTCATAAAAGGCAGTTATCATACCCTCTTTACTTATTGTTAGACGTTTTACTTGTGGAGAACTAGCAAATCTGCCAGTTCTGTAATTTAGTAAATCTCTTCGAGAGCCGTCTCCCATGTTTGCGCTTACAACATCTTGTAGTTGAGAATTAATTAAGTTTTGTAGGCTTATTAAATTCACAGAGTTCTCAGGAGTTTGTTTTGGCGCTTTAGTTTTACCAGTAACACCAGGTCCTGATAATAAATTCTGTTTCTTGGTAACTTGCTTTTTAGCAGTAGCTTTCTTCTTAGCAGTATGTCTTTTAAGATTTGGCTTACCAGTTTTTAAAGTATTAAAAACTGCTTGCTGCATATCTTCTAAAATAGTATTAGAAGATACCATGTTTTTCATGTAGCTAGCAACCAGAGGGCCTCTAGCTAACATAGCTATTTTTCGCTCTAATTCGCGGAAAATTACAGCTTCTTCTGTAGAAAAAGATTGATTTACATCAAATGTATGAAGTGTAACTACTACGTAAAGTTTACCGAAAGTTTTCTCTATTCCATCAAAGACTTCTGGAGCAGTGTTTTTAAAAGCATACTGAACGTCTGATTGAAGGCCGTAAACTTTGTTTAAAGCCTCAGTAGCATACCTTGTTACCATGCTATTGCCGCTTATTTCGCCGTAGTCAATTAATCCCAGTATCTTTTGGGAGAGAGGACTTGTTAAAAATTCTTCTCCAGTACCACCAGAAGCAATATGCCCAAGCTCTACGTTTGAGGCATATGTTATCTCTTCATCGCCAGTTAGTTTACCTGCGCGATTTTTTACAGCTTTTCTGCTTTTGACACGTTGTCCAAATAGTGTACCAGCAAGTCTCTCGTCGTTAGTTACATTGTCACTAATAAACTTTCTAATAGCATCAAAAGATTTTGCCATTAGCATTCTTTTGCTAGGACCACCATCAATATAAACAATATATGGCTGAGATCCCGTAAAATAGTTTCGTGGAATTTCTTCAATAGAACTATATTTACGAGCTGCTTTTTCACCTACAACTTCAATAATAGTGTTATATATTTCTTTGAAGTGCGATTCGTCATAGTGATGTTGGTTATTAACCTGTAAAGCCTTGTAACTAATATCTAGTACGTGAGGCCTCTTATTCAATGTAGTACGAGTCTCTTCGTACAATATATTACGTATTCCTGGATCTAAATCATCGATCAAATCTTTAAGGGTTACGTTTCTATTTGCCATTAGGTAAAGTCCGCCATATACTGATCAAGCACGCGCTTAATTGAAGCGGGAAAATTGCTAGAAGCTACATAGCTAATCTGGGTTGTGTTAGGATTTAAATCACGAGTACTATGTACAGCACCGTTGTTTCTTGAGTAATACTCTATTAAATCAAGAACTGCTAATTTTAAATCTCCAGGTACTGCTTCGTATCCTGCGAAATAAACCACTTTGTAACCATTAATTTGTTCGGGGAATCCGTTTGGATTTAAACTAAGTACATAGTCATCACGTACTACGTAGTCTGTAAACTTTACAAGATTAGTATAAGTCTTACCATAATCTGCACTGTATGCAACTGAATTAACTGTAACTACTGGAGTTTCTTTTAAGATGATCTGTTTAAAGCCACCATCAAACATTTCTGTTTTGGCCTCGTCGTAGAAATCAATGAAAGTACGACGGCAATACGTTTTTACTAAATCGCTAACCTTGGGTATTAAGAAATCAATTTCTGCATCAGAGTTTCCACTCGTAATTCCCATGTAAGCTTTGTATTCTGCTTTTGTTACTAAATTTGTTGCCATAAATACCTCGCTTGTTTTATAAAGGCACATAATACCTTTATAAAACAAGACCCCCGAGAGGGTCTTGTTAACAATTACACTAGCAGATCAGGTTGCTGTGTACTTGTGTGCTGCAACAGCGTTACCTAAGTTAGTAGTAACACGTGTCATACCGGTACGGAGGCTAGCCACCATAACGCGACGCTGTGTTTCAACCAATTCTTGGGTATCGATACGGAGACCGCGCTGGTTACCAACGATAAAGTTACCTGGGTTTACTGCAATAGCGCCCGCAATACCAGTACCTGGTGAAGCAAACTCTGCAGAAACTAACACAGGGCTACCACCAATTTGACCGATTTGACCAGTCAACAATGTAGCTTGTGTACCAACTTGGTTCATTGTTTGGAAGGTTGTGTCTTCCAGCAACTGGTAATAAACATCAGTATTGATGATATAAACTACTTCTGCGGGATCCAGACCCCAAGCACCTAAACCTTGACGCAATGTGCGCAACTTAGCAACGTTTACACCAGCAGCAACTGTGTTGCCAGTAGCGGTAGTGTTGGAAGCCCAGTTAGCTAAGCCCTTAACAGGGTCAGAACCAGAACCAGCACCTAACAAGAAGGCCTTGTCAACGGCGCGAGCAACACGACGAACCATACCATCACGAATGATTGGCATCAAAGCCAACAAAGAATCTTCCTCTTCTTCATATGCAGTATACTCATTTGTAGCGAGTTTATATGCATTCAAAGTGATTTCTTTGAGAGCGTGGGTAGCAGTGTTACCAGCAGAAGCACCAGCTGCACCAAGGGTAGCAGGAACGGCGCCAAAGTTAGCGTCAGTAACCCAAGTAGCAGTACCTGCTTCTGGATTCACTGGGATTGTCATTACGTTGGTTTGCATAGCAATGTTACGGAACACTGGAGCAACAACTAAGCGACGACGAACTTCAGACTCAAGGTTCAAAGAAACTTCGAGTTCCCATGTAGCTGAAGGCACGTGAGCACCGTATTTTTGCACTAATTCACGACCAGTACGTGTACCGTCAATTGACTTGCCAGCCATTTTAGCCAACATAACTGCCTTTTCCTTGTCAGCATAAGACATACCGTCTTTGGCTTCTTGGAAAGACATTTTAGACTTTGTGATTGCTTCAATTTCAGAAGCTTTCTCTTTTAAAGCAGCCTCTAAACCAGCGATAACTGATTTGCTGGACTCTTCAGCTTTTTCCAAACGCTTCTCAACTTCGGCCATCAAGCGCTCAGCACCTGTGTCACCAGTAGAGATAGAGGCAACAGCGGCTTTAACGCGTGCATCTAATTCGGCTTCAGCCTTGTCAG
>Ga0222713_10006549_pt1 | contig 11052 bp, 14 predicted proteins | sample C33_649DmetaG_FD_165061 | JGI IMG/M metagenome (GOLD analysis project Ga0222713, IMG submission 165061) | Estuarine water microbial communities from San Francisco Bay, California, United States - C33_649D | ecosystem: Environmental > Aquatic > Marine > Unclassified | place: USA: California... | reverse complement strand
GTCGCCCCGACCACATTTGTGAGCAATAGAAAAGGCCCGGGGTTTCCCCCGGGCCTTTTCCTGTATCCGAACCCGACGGTTTCCCGTCGGAATGGGATTACTTCGAAGAACCGTTCTTCAGGGTAGCGATCTTCCAGATGAGGAGACCGTAGCCCGGCTTGGCCAGGATGTCGGCAATCGTGTATCCGACCTGCTTCAGCACGAGGCCGTCCTGGGCCGTAAGGCCAAGGTTGCCTGCGATTGCTGGGAGGAGGTAGGCGATTGGGTAGACGCCCCACGTCGCGATAAGCACGACGCGCAGGATCTTGAAGATCCCCTGGATGTCCTTGCTCTGCTTCTTGATCGAGGCATCGATGCCGCCGAACAGGTCGCGGAGGATCAGGACGAAGAAGACTGAGCTGATCGCGCCCCAGATGGTGCGCGGCGAGGCCAAGTCAACCGACGTGATGTTCGTCATCTCGCCGACGTAGCCGGTTGCGATCATCAAGAACGCATAGACCACGTTTCGCTTGATCAGCGTGCTCTCAAGCTTCTTGTCGAGCTTGAGTACGAGCACGAGCTCAGCAACGAGGAGTGGCACCGTCAGGAGCCAGTCCACGTATCGATACGCCTCGTTGAACGGGGCGCCCGTGGTGCCGAAGGCCACCCACGAGTCGAAGATTCGGACGTAGTGGTAGAACGCGATCAGCACAACTACGGCTGAGAGCGTTACCGCCATCCGGTTCCCCTCCTTCAGAGCTCCGCGTGCGGAGACGAAGAAGAAGAAGCTTGCGCCCATCGCCGCGATGGCGAGGGACATAAAGTTGTAGACCAACTGATAGGCATCTGCTGCGCTCATCAATGGACCTCCCTTTTTGCTTCTGCGACCTCTTCGGATCGCTGTGGATAAGTATCGCAAATTTCGGGCGCTAAGTTGCGATACCGCAATATTTCGCAACTGTTACATCTTTCTGTAACAAATGAGACTTTCCACGGGCCCGCGGGAGGCGCTAGTCTGCGAGGGAGGGAAAGGGGGAGTCATGCCAGCCATCACAGAGCTCACGCGCATCGAGCCGGTCCACCTCGCACGCCTGGAGGCGCAGGGGATCTTCACCACGGGGCTGCTGTTGGAGCGCACCGAAACCCCAACCCGCCGCCAGACCTTGGCGGACCAGACTGACGCCTCTACCGCCGACGTCGCCGAGTGGCGCGACGAGGCCCTCCTGCTCAATCTCGCCTTCCTGGGGCCCGCTGAGCATGAGCTCCTCGCCCAGGCGGGATACGGTGGCGTTGAGACCCTCGCGGCAGCCCCATGGGAGCAGTTCCAGTCCGGAGTGATCTCAACCGCACAGACACTTGGCCTCCCGCTCCCTGACCCGCTCTCGCTCCGCTCGTGGTGGGAGCAGGGGCAGGTCCTCGCCGACGCGTGAAGTCCCTCCGCCGCCTCTTGCGGCGGTCGCTCCTCGCCCTCGCCGCTGCGGCTCTGGCCATTGGCGCAACGACAGCCATCTTCCTTACGCCCCCAGTTGTGCACTCCCTCTTGTCAGTGAGCGACGCCCATACGGTGCTCGGGGTGGAGCCGGGGGTTGCGGAGGCCCTCTCAGACGCCCTGGTGGGGGATCTCCTCACGGATGGCGGATTTGATGCCCCGCTTGGTGACGAGCCACTCCTCTCGGCGGGAGAGCGCTCCCACCTTGCCGATGTTGGCGCGCTCCTCCGGGCCGTCCTGGTCGCTGGGCTTGGCGGGTTGATCGTCTTGGCCCTCGCCCGGGTGCGCCGCCGCGCCTGGTTGCGCGTGGCCATTCGCGACGGGGCAGCGCTCATCGTTGGCGGGGCACTTCTGGCCGCTGCCGCCTTCGCGCTGGCCTTTGATGCCACGTTCGCCTTCTTCCACGGCCTCTTCTTCGCTGCTGGCACGTGGACCTTTAACCCCGCCACAGATCGGCTCGTGCAGTTGTATCCGCAGGATTTCTGGGTTCTGGCGGCGATGCTCTTCTGCCTGGTGCTCGCGGTGGGCTCGTTCACTGCGTATCGATTGACGGCACGAACACGTTGATGGGTGCGCTCTACCTCGCCGTCATCGGACTTTCGGCGATCGGCGTGCGCGGCCTGGTCAAGCGCTTCTCTCTGCCAGTGACACGAGAGGTGCTGTTGCCGGTGACGGTGCTCACGACCGTAGCCTTCTTGCTCGTCGATGCGGTCGGCATCTGGCGCGGCTGGTTTGCAACGCCGCTCTCGTCAACGCTGCTGATGCTCCCTGGGCGGGGCGCCCTGAATGCAGGGCTTCCCGTTGAAGAGATCGCACTTCTTGCGGCGCTTGCGGCACTAGTCGTCGTGCTCATGAGCAGCGGCGCACGACGCGAAGGCAAGCGCGAGGGAGACCTCTCTGTACAGCGAATCGGTGCGGCCACTCTGCTTGGGGCCGCTGTATGCGGTGGAGCGCTGTTCGCGCAGGTCGGCGGTGAGTACACGGCGGCAACTGCTGGCCTTGCGGCCGGGGCACTCCTCCTCGTTGCGCCACTTCTTGCTCGCAGCCACGCGAGTCGCTTGAGCGTTGCAATCTTCTTGGGCCTGACGCTCGTTTTCGACAACATCATGTGCGCTGCAGGTCTCTTCCACTATTCCAGCGCGCCGCGCTCCGGGGTGATGGTGGGCTATGCGCCAATTGAAGATCTTCTATACGCGGCAGCATTTGTACTCTTCGCCGTGCAGCTCACAGCAGTAGCCCGCGCAGCAAAGGGCCGCTGGTGGCGGCTGCTCTTGGCCTCTCGCCCAGTTTCGTGGATCAACACCGCGCTCCCATTTGCGGGAGGTGCGCTCGCAGCCGGAGCGGGGGAGGCGGTTGGCGCATGGTTCTTGCCGCTCGTGATCTGGTGGGGCGTTGCCTACAACTTGTATCTCTATGGAATCAACGATCTCTATGACCTTGCAACCGATCGCAAGAATCCGCGCAAGGGTGGCGCTGAGGGTGCTCTGCTGCAGGACGGTGATCTTCCAACGCTGCGACTACTTCTTCTTCTCTCAGCATTCACGGGAGCAATCTTCGTGCTCACGGGCACCGCTGCGGTGCCGATTGCCGTTCTCCTCGGCATCGTCTTTGCCACCATGTACAGCGCGCCGTGGTTCGTCCGAGCTCGTGCGATTCCGATTCTCGACGCAGTCATCTCTGCCACACACTTTGTGGTCCCTGCAGTTGCCGGCCTTGCGCTCGGTGGCGAACTTCAGCAGGCCTGGATTGCGCCACTTGCGGCGTTCTTTTTCTGGAACATGGGAAGCCATGTAGTGGGAGCGTTGCAAGATGTTGAGGCGGATCGTCGCAGTCGAATCGCGACTGTGGGGACACTCTTTGGAGTTCGTGGCGGGGGGATCTTTGCCATCTCGCTCTACGCAGTGGCGGGCCTCTTGCTGCTCGTCCAAGGAGAACCGCTGCAGCGCATCGGCGCGCTCTTACCGCTCGCAAGCATCCTCTCACTTCTACCGCTGATCGCTGGCCGCCCAACCCATGAGGCGGCACGCGCGGCCTGGCGCCGCTTCATGTTGCTGAACCTCTTCCTCGGTGCGGGGGCTGCGATGCTGATCATTCGCAGCCTCGTTGGCGCCGCGTAGTACTACTATGCGCAGATGAGTGATACGCCGCGATCAATTCTGGTGCTCACGGTCAGCGACTCGATCCATGCTGGCGAACGAGAAGATAAGGCGGGCACCCTCGCCGCTGCAGCCCTCGTAGCCCACGGTTGGGAAGTGCAGCGTGCACAAGCACCCGACGAGCTTGACGCTATCCGCGCGGCACTTGAGCAGCACATCGGGACCGTTGACGTCATCTTGACCGCTGGCGGAACGGGGCTGAGCTCGCGCGATGTCACCCCAGATGCGACTGCACCACTGCTGGAGCGGGTGATTCCAGGGATTCCCGACGCGATTCGTATGCTCGGGCGCTCCCAGACGCCTGCGGCGATCCTGTCGCGCGGCGTCGCGGGTGTGGCGAAGGGGACCCTCATCGTCAACCTCCCGGGCGGCAGTGGTGCGGTACGCGACGGCCTGGCCATCCTGCTCCCCGTACTTGAGCACGCCAGCGACGCAATCGGCGAGCGCGACCGCTCCTAGTCAGGCTCGGCGACGGGCTTCGCCCACAAGATCGTGTGTAGACTCTCCCCAGCACCGCTACCTGCGGTGGCCCCGCGTCTTGCGGTGCAGAGGTGAGGAGGAGCGAGGGTGCGTTGCCCATCGTGCAAGGAGCCGGATACGCGCGTCGTAGATTCGCGCGATCTCGATGACGGCGCCGTCATTCGTCGCCGTCGCGCCTGCCGCATCTGTGGCACCCGCGTCACTACCTACGAGCGCGCCGAACTCGCCAAGCTCTACGTGATCAAGCGTTCCGGCGAACGTCAGGAGTACGACTCACAGAAGCTCCTCGAAGGACTGCGCCGTGCGCTCACTCGTCGCCCGGTGCCCGTCGATGCCCCAGAGCGTGCCGTTGAGGCGATTGAGGCACAGATTCGAGCCAGCGGCGCAACTGAACTCTCCTCTGCGCGCATCGGCGCGCTGACGATGGCGGCGCTACGCGAGATCGATCAGATCGCCTACATCCGCTTTGCGAGCGTCTACCAGTCGTTTGAAGACCTCGAGACGCTCAAGCGGGAAGTAGATGAGCTGCTTACCGAGAAGAGCGCGGGGAAGGGGAAGCGCCGAATCCGATCCGTGGAGGCCGAGGTATGAGCGTTCTCTCTGATCGCGACATCCTGACCGCGATCGCCGCAGGCGAGATCGCGATTGCGCCATTTGATGCGGTGGATGTGCAGCCAGCTTCGGTTGACCTGCACCTCGATGGAACCTTCCGAGTCTTTCGCAATAATCGCTATGGCTTCATTGATCCACGCGTAGAGCAGCCAGACCTCACTGAGATTGAGCGCGTTGCCGATGGCGAGCAGTTCATGCTGCACCCAGGTGAGTTTGTGCTCGGCCAAACCCGCGAGAAGATTTCGCTAGGAAACTCGCTGCTCGGACGTCTGGATGGGAAGTCATCACTCGGACGACTCGGCCTACTGATTCACTCCACCGCTGGATATGTTGATCCAGGCTGGGTAGGGAACTTGACACTGGAGCTCGGCAACGTTGCCCGACTACCAATTGCGCTCTATCCGGGAATGCGCATTGGGCAGATCTCGTTCCACCGTATGTCCTCAGAGGTTGAGCGTCCGTATGGCAGCAGCGAGCTCCGCAGCCGCTACCAGGGCCAAACGGAACCGACGGCGTCTGCAGCGCACGTTGGCTTTGATGATGAACAGCAGGCCCACGACGGAGCGAGGGTCGCCAAGCCTCGTGACTGAACGCCGCAGCATTGATCTCGGGGGGATCACGGTCGACCTGCTTCGAATCGGAACCTTCTGGAGCGATGCAGGAGCGATATTCGGGCCCGTACCCCAGGAGACCTGGGCGCCGATGGTTGCCAACGAACTTGACGCACGTTCCCGCCTCTTGCAAGCGTTGAACATCTTGCATGTGAGCGACGCGAATGGCGCTGTGTTATTGGAGACTGGTGCAGTGCCAGCTGGCACCAAAGTCAGCGATGCAGATACCGATTCGCGCTCGGCACGTGAGGCACTGGTTGCCGCTGGCTTTGATGTGGATCGGATCGCCAGCATTGTGCCGAGCCACCTACACCGCGATCATGCCGGTGGGCTGGTAGACCAGCATGGCGCTGCTGCCTTTGCGAACGCCCAGATCGTTGCTCCCAATCGTGAGATCGCAGCCGTAGCGAGCGGATCCCTTCGCGCGCGCGCTGCGTACGACGTCCCCGGTCTGACGCGCCTCTTTAGCGCAACGACACCGCGCTCGTTTGACGGCACGCTGGAGCTCACCCCTACGATCACGCTGCGCCGACTCGGCGGGCACACCCCAGGCTCCCAGGCGACGATCGTGCGCGGTCGCGAGCGAACACTCCTCTTTCTTGGTGATCTCTTCATGCGCCCATGGCAGGCGAACCCACGCTGGGTGACGGCGTACGATGACGAGGCGTGGGTCTCAGTCGATGCGAAGGCCTTCATCTTCGCCGAGGCGGCGGCGGGTGAGTGGCTGGTGGTCATGAGCCATGAGGTACAGACTCCCGTCGGCCGGATCGTGGCTGACCGCGATCGCTTCCGATTCGTTAGCGAGTAGGGAGCAGCTCCTCCACCAGCGCGGTGGCTGCTTCGTTCGTCAGTGGCCCCGTCACCACGCGAAGGACACGCCCGTCGGTATCAAGGATGAGTTTCGTTGGAATTCCACCAGCGCCAGCGGCGCGAAAGAGCTCACTGTTGACGTCGACCAAGAGTAGATAGCCGAGCTGATAGCGCTCCGCGTATGCCGCAACGGTCGATGGGAGTTCACCAACCGAGATGCCAATCACCTGAAGGCCACGATCGCCGTACGTTGCTGCGAGCGAGCGCAGCACTGGAGTCTCCTGCTGGCAGGGCGGACACCAGGTGGCAAAGAGGTCAATGATCACAAGGCGTGGGGCTGGGAGTGCCGCCTGCACATCTGCAAAGACACCTCCACCAGCCACAGGTTGAGCGGCAGGGATCACAAAGGTTGCGCCAACCTCGATTCCGGTTGCGTTTGGATCAACGACGTAGAGACCGCTCGGCGTTGCAGCGCCCGTTGGGATGTTCGTTCGAGAGAGCAGAAGGAGAAGTGCGAGCATGGCCGCCGCTACTCCGATTGCTCCGATGCTGCGGCGCGAAAATGGTCCGATCACAGGCCGGGGAGCCCAGGCATGATGCGCGACAGCAACGTGAGGCCGCCAGTGGCAATGAGGATTCCAATCGCTGCAACGAGAAGACCGCCGACAATGCCAGCGATGCGCGTTCCACCGCGGAGCCGGCTCAGGATTCGCTGCAGCGCAGCGGGACTGCGATCGGCCACAGCTGCCAAGGCTAAGAAGGGGAGTGCGAGACCGACGCTGTAGAGCGCCAGCAGCAGCGCAGCCCCAGCAGGGTTGCTTCCAGCGGCCGCGATTCCGAGGATCGCCCCAAGGACGACACCGATGCAAGGTGTCCAGGCAATGGCGAAGGCGGCGCCGAGCAGGAGGCTGCCGAGGTAGCCGCCGCGCAGGATCGGTGTCGGTGCGCGCATGCGGTCGAGCTGCGGGATGCGCAGAAGGCCAGCAAGGTGCAGACCGCCAACCGTCACGGCAACACCCACTGGAATCTGCAAGATCGGCAGAAGTCGCCCGGCGGCACCACCGACGTAGCCGGCGCTAACGCCGAGGGCGATAAAGATCACGCTAAACCCAGTGGTGAAGAGAAGCGCGTGACGCATGCGTGAAGTTCCGGCACTGAGCGCGGCGAGACGACCGAGATAGGCGGGGACGATTGGGAGCACGCAGGGCGAGAGGAAGCTCAGCGCACCCGCGAGAAGTGCCGTAAGGGCGTTAACGCTTTCCATCAACCGCTCCTGCGGCGCTGCGCACATGTGCGGCAATCTGCATCCGGCTGAGAGCGAGTGGCAAGAGTTGACCCGCTACTTCGAGTGCGGGGATCTGCTCAAGAAGCCGCGCATGCATCGCTGGGTCCTCCTCAATGTTCACCACGCTGAGGGTGAGGCGAGAGCCCCCTTCGGCAATGAGTGTGCGCACGATCACCTCTGTGCTCTCACAGAGTTCGCACCCTGGGCGACCGTAGAGCGTGATGAGGGTCTGCTCCATGCGGGTATTCTCCCACGCCGCGTTCAGATACCCTACGGGGGGCCCCTGTAGCTCAGTGGATAGAGCGCCGCCGTCCTAAGGCGGGCGTCGTCGGTTCGATTCCGGCCGGGGGCACCACGAGGCGAGCAGGGGAACAGGCGAGGAGGTCACGATGAGCGAAGCATCACGGATGCAGAAAGAGATCCCGGACTTCCAGCAGCCACCCGATGTTGGGGTGTTGCGGAACGGGGCGTTCCTGCGTCTCTGGATTGCCCAGCTCTTTACCCAGATCGGTGGCAACGTCGTGCTTTATGGGCTCACGGTGCTCGTCGCCGAGCGAAGCGGCTCAACCTCAACGCTCAGCGCCCTCTTCTTGAGCTTCCTGGTCCCAGCCGTTCTCCTTTCGCCAATCGCGGGCGTATGGGTGGATCGACTCGACAAGCGACTGGTACTCATCGTCGCGAACCTGACCCGTGCTGGCGCCTTCTTCCTCATGCTGGGGAGCGTTGATGCCCTGGGCATCGTGCTCTTACTCAATATCTTGGCCAGCATCATGACGACCCTCTTCGCACCCGCCGAACTCGCGATGATCCCGCTGCTGGTTCGTCGCGAACAGCTGACCTCTGCAAACGGGCTCTTCACCTTCACGCTAAATGCCGCATTCGCGTTGGGGTTCGCCCTGCTTGGACCAGCGGTGGTGCGCATTGCCGGTCCAGAGGCCTCCATCATTCTCGTCGCCGTCCTCTTCCTGCTCGCCGGGCTGCTCTGCTTCGGGCTCCCCGCAGCGCCGCCTCCAAAGCTGGCCGGCAACATGCGATCCAATACAACGCAAGCCACGCGAACCACCACGAGTGAGCTAGTCGAAGGTCTGCGATTCATGTGGCGTCACAGCTCCGTCCTCTGGTCGCTGGCGTACCTCGCGATCGCTGCCAGCGTTGTGGGCGTCATGGGGGTCCTTGGACCCGACTACGTGCGTGACTCCCTCGGCCTTGATGCGCGTGATTTCTGGTTGGTGGTGTTGCCGATCGGCCTCGGTGTCGTGACCGGCATCCTGGCGCTCAACAGTTGGGGTGCGAGCCTGCCGCGCCGCCGCCTCATCGAAGGGGGGCTCTTTGGCGTCGGTGCAGGCCTTGCGCTGCTCGCCCTCGCCGTACCGATCAGCCGCGCTATCTCCGACGGCGCACAACTCTTGGGCGAGCTTCCACTCGATGCGGGCGCCTCAACCCTCGCGACGGTGATCTTTGTCGCCTACTTTGCGGGCGTGGCGTACGGACTTGTGGCGATCCCTGCTCAAACCGCGCTACAGGAGGAGCTGCCAGAAGAGGTGCGCGGGCGCGTCTTCGGCGTCTTGAACATGCTTGTCAGCCTCGGCAGCTTCGTGCCGATCATTGCTGTTGGCCCAACCGCTGATGCGGTTGGGGCAACCAATACGCTTCTCGGCGTCGGTGTTGTCATTGTGCTCGTAGCGATCGCCTCAATCGTGCGCGGGCCGCGGCGACCAGCGCGCGCATAGCGGTTCGCGCGGACTAGCCGCGCAGTAGAGCGACGGCGATCTCCCCAGCGAGGCGAGCGTTCGACTCCGCAAGCGCCAGGTTGGCGGGAATTGAGCGCGAATCTGTGGCGGCGGCGATTGCCGCCAAAATCTTTGGGGTGGCCTTCGGGCCGATTGCGCCAGCCCGCTCGGCCTCAGCAAGCCCCGTCGCAATGGCATCGGCGATCTCTGCTGCAGGAATTTCGGCAGCAGCCGGGATCGGGTTGGCGACGAGCATCCCACCGCGCCAACCGAGTGCGCTGTTCGCCTTGGCAATCGCGGCAATCTCTGCTGCGCTCTCAACGCGATGGCTCAGTGCGAGGCCGCTACTGCGGCTCCAGAAGGCGGGGAAGTAGCTGGTTTGATAGCCGATCACGGGAACACTCAGCGTCTCAAGTACCTCGAGGGTTTTTGGCAAATCAAGAAATGCCTTGGCACCCGCACTTACCACGATGACCGGGTGGCGCGACATCGCACCAAGATCGGATGACACATCGAAGTTCAGTTCAGCGCCGCGGTGGACGCCGCCGATTCCGCCTGTCGCAAAGACGCCGATCCCCGCGATTCCAGCAATCGTGACCGTCGCGGAGACGGTGGTGACGCCGGTTCGCTTCGCTGCCATTGCAACAGGGAGATCGCGCTCGGCGAGCTTCTCATCAGCGGCGAGGACGAGCGCCTCATGGTGCGGTTCAATGCCCGCCCAAAGTTCGCCATCGATGACGGCCGTCACAGCAGGTACAGCGCCAGCAGCGCGAATCGCTGCATTCACGCGATCAAAGCACTCACGGTTGTAGGGGGCGGGGAGGCCCATCTTTGAAGTGATGGTTGATTCCAACGCGACGACGGGTTTACCAGAGGCGAGCGCGGCCGCAACCTCGGCTGACTGACGTACGTTCATTTTGCCTCCCGCTCTTCGCTCTGCGCCGCCTGTCGCTGCAGATGTCCCGCAGCAGCATCGTGGCCTGCTGCTAGTGCATCCTCCCACGATTTGCCGCGCGCTCGCGCAACCAAGAGACCGCCGGCAAACGCGTCGCCAGCGCCCGTGCTGTCAATGCCCGTTGGGAGTGCATGTGCGGGGAGCGACGCAATCTGCTCGCCACTCGCCGAGCGCACCTCAGCGATCCCTGCGCCGTGTTTCGCGATGAGGATGGAGCCAGGGAGTGGGTGATCGATGAGGTCGAGAAAGTCACACTCCTCTTCGTTGGCGAACACGAGCGTTGGGGCGAGTTCAGCAAACTGGCGGCGACTCTCTTCAGGTCCCCAGGAACTCAGCGCGCCAACCGACGAGGCATCAAGCGACGTCGGGATCCCCGCGTCGCGGGCGTGGGCGAAGAGGCGACGTGTGGTCTCCCCAAGTGGCTCGCCGAGGAGCGAGTAGGCGGGTGCATGGAGCCACGATCCGCCAGCCAGGGCAGCTGGGCCCGGGTCACGCAGCGAGAGGGCGGCTGCGCGGTCAGGGAGCATGGTGCGCTCGCCATCGGGCTCAACCACCACCACGATGCTGGCGCTGCGACCGCCGCGCTGCAGGAGCGGTTCCACCCCAGCACGCAGAAGGGCGGCCTCGAGGGCTTCGGCGGTGGCGTCTTCACCAACAGCGCCGATGAAGCGCGCGGAGCCCCCAGCGGCCACGGCTGCCACCGCGACGTTGGCGGCGCTCCCGCCGCGCCGTCGCGTGATCTGGGCGGCGGCATCAGAACCTCGCCGCCACGGTGCGTCCAGCCGCACGGCAATCTCGTCGATCAGGTCGCCCACACAAACGATTAGTGGGGTCGAGGCGGCTGGGTTCGCTCGGTCAATCATGCGGGGGAGTGTATCGGCTATTCTCTGGCTCCTTGGGCGGTTAGCTCAGTTGGTTAGAGCGCAGCCTTGACATGGCTGAGGT
>Ga0222713_10006546_pt1 | contig 11055 bp, 8 predicted proteins | sample C33_649DmetaG_FD_165061 | JGI IMG/M metagenome (GOLD analysis project Ga0222713, IMG submission 165061) | Estuarine water microbial communities from San Francisco Bay, California, United States - C33_649D | ecosystem: Environmental > Aquatic > Marine > Unclassified | place: USA: California... | reverse complement strand
ACGCGTCTCCTCATTGACACCGTCACCAGTTTCAAGCCTGTCTAACTTGTTGCGTTAGCGAGCCACATTGCATGTGTCTCGCGGAGGTGTTGGGGTAAGCGTTGAACATGTCGTGCCGATAACGCAGGTATGCGTGTTCGTACGGCGAGCCCGTAAGAGTATTTCTGCGCCACACCAAACATCACTAAACGGTCAATTCCGCGCGTAAAGGGGCATTCTTTGTCGGTGCGGTAATTCAACCCGAGTGCTGCTGCAGTTTCTGGCAAGTTGAGTTCGTATCCGTCGGGGTAGTGGTCGAACCCGCTCACTAGGCGACGCAAAAGCCAGGTAGAAGTAGGCCCCAGTATGCCGAGCCAATAGTGCTCGACATAGTCGCTGCGTACTTCAAAACCGGTGGAGTCGACCACAGGGTCAAGCCATGGGTAGACCACCAGTGTTTCGGAATCGTGAAGAACAGTTGCAGTTGAGTTCATGCTTATATGTGTGCATTGTGAGGCACTTGGTGACACAAATTGTTTGATGAACTCAAGAGAGTAAGAATGAAGCGATGTCGGAAGAACTATTGAAACTCGCTCAAGAGATGTTGGCAGGTGCCGAGCGTGTCACCGTGCTGACAGGCGCTGGCATTTCTACCGATTCTGGTATTCCCGATTTTCGTGGGCCTAATGGCGTGTGGACACGTAACCCTGCAGCGGAAAAAGTGGCAACCCTCAAGCACTACCTAGAAGACGAAGAGATTCGCAAAATCGCTTGGCAAAATCGGCTCATTTCGCCAGCATGGACTGCACAACCCAACGCTGGTCACCTTGCACTTGTGCAGCTGGAGCAGCAAGGAAAAATGCACGGTCTCATTACGCAAAATATTGACGAGCTTCATCAACGTGCGGGAAATTCACCCGAGTTGGTGATTGAAGTGCACGGCACGATGTTTCGCACCGCGTGTTGGAGTTGTCATGAACGACTTCCTATGGAGCATGCCATTGAACGAGTGCGTAACGGCGAGGAAGATCCGCAGTGTTTAGCCTGTGGAGGAATTCTCAAAAGCGACACCATTAGTTTTGGTCAGGCACTTGTTCCTGAAGTCATCGCACGCGCCATGCAGGTGAGTGAAGAGTGCGATGTGTTTGTTGCTGTGGGCTCCACCTTGTCGGTGTTTCCGGCGGCCAATGCCGTGCCTCGGGCAAAAGCAGCGGGAGCAAAAATCATCATTGTGAACGGCGTGCCCACCGAGATGGACCGCTATGCCGATGCGGTATTGCTGGGTGATATCAGCGTTCTCTTGCCGCAATTAGTGGCTTAAGCACCGCAAAAGGGCCCCGAGCCGAAACCCGACCCATCAGGTAGCATTTAGGCATGGCTACATTCCGTGACCTTCTGTCGAAGGCAAAAGCGCAAATTACCGAGGTCGACACCGCCGAAGCGCAAAAGCGCATTCAAGCTGGTGGAGTCATTGTGCTCGATGTTCGCGAGCCAGATGAGTTCGACCAAGGTGCGTTGCCCGATGTGTTGCACATTCCTCGCGGACACTTAGAAGCCCAAATTGAAGGCAAGATCATCGATAAGGCTGCACCGGTCGTGGTGTATTGCGCCGGCGGTGTGCGCAGTGCGTTTGCCGCACAAACTCTCACTGAAATGGGATACACCAACGTTGTATCCATGGACGGCGGATTCGGTAAATGGAAAGACGAAGGCCGCACCTGGAAGCTTCCTGTCACGCTCACACCAGAACAGCGCAATCGCTATCAGCGCCATTTGTTGTTGCCAGAAGTTGGCGTTGAAGGTCAAGCAAAATTGCTCGGCGCAAAGGTGCTCATGCTTGGTGCAGGTGGCCTTGGTTCACCAGCAGCGTTGTATTTAGCTGCAGCTGGTGTAGGCACCATTGGCATCATCGACATGGACGTTGTTGATGCGTCGAACTTGCAGCGCCAAATTTTGCACAACCTCGACCGCATTGGCGATCGCAAAGTAGATAGTGCAAAAAAGACGCTCACGCTCATGAACCCCGATGTCAACGTGGTTACTTACGACACGCGCCTCGACGCAAGCAACATCATGGACATCATTGCTGGCTACGACGTCATTGTCGACGGTGCCGACAACTTCCCGAGCCGCTACTTATTGAACGATGCCAGCGTGAAGTTGGGCATTCCAGTTGTTCACGGTTCCATTTTCCGCTTTGAAGGAATGGTGAGTGTTTTCCACCCACTCGAAGGCCCTACGTATCGCGACATGGTTCCCGAGCCACCTCCAGCAGAACTTGCACCAAGTTGCGCAGAAGCTGGTGTTCTTGGCGTGTTGCCAGGCATTATCGGCTCCATCCAGGCGCTTGAAACCATCAAGGTCATTTTGAAACTTGGCGAGCCACTCATTGGTCGCATTCTTGCGGTCGATACCACCGAGATGATTTTCCGCACGTTCAAATTGCGTGCCGATCCATCGAACCCTGTGACCTATGCCAACCGCGATCTCATTCAGGTACGTGACCTCGAAGGACTCTGCGGGCCACAGATGGCTCACTAGGCTGGCAGGGTGCCTGTACGCCCTCGTCATATAGCCATCGTTGGTGCCGGATTCTCGGGTGCGGTCATCGCTCGTGAACTCGCCGAAGCAGGTCATCGTGTCGATGTGTTCGACTCGCGACCACATGTAGCGGGCAATTGTCATACAGAGCGTCAAGACGACGATGTGATGGTGCATGTTTATGGGCCACATATTTTTCACACTGCTCATGAACATGTGTGGCAGTACATGAATCGCTTCGGCACCATGATGCCGTACAACCACAAAGTGAAAGCAACCACACAGGGCAAAGTGTTTTCATTGCCGGTCAACTTGCTCACCATCAATCAATTTTTCGGCAAAACTTTCACGCCAGCAGAGGCTGAAGCGTTCATCACCTCCATTGGTGACCAAAGCATTACCGACCCACAATCATTTCGCGATCAGGGCCTGCGGTTTGTTGGGCCAGAGCTGTATGCAGCATTTTTCGATGGCTACACCCGTAAGCAGTGGGGTGTTGACCCTGTGGAATTGCCTGCAAGCATTTTGGCGCGCTTACCTGTGCGCTTTAACTACGACGATTCGTATTTCAACCATCCGTATCAGGCCATTCCGCGCGACGGATACACGCCCATTGTGGCCAATATTCTCGACCACCCCGGCATCACCGTCACTTTGGGTGTGGTGAAGTCGCGTGCCGACCTTGCCGGCGCCGATCACGTGGTGTGGAGTGGCCCCATCGATGCATATTTCGGTTTTGAGCATGGCCGCTTGGGGTATCGCACGCTCGACTTCGAACGCCAAGTACACGATGGCGACTTCCAGGGCTGTGCAGTAATGAACTATGGCGACCCCGATGTTCCCTATACGCGCATCACCGAACACAAGCACTTTGCGCCATGGGAAACACATCAAAAAACGGTCACGTACCACGAATACAGCCGCCTTGCCGACCCCAATGACGTTCCGTATTACCCCATTCGTTTGGTGAAAGAAAAAGGTCAACTGCAGCAATATGTGCATGAAGTGGGGAAGTTGAGCAACATCACCTTTGTGGGCCGCTTGGGAACATATCGTTATCTCGATATGGACGTCACAATTCACGAAGCTCTTGGCGCAGTGCGAGCATTGCTCACTGCTTGGGAAAATGACTCTGCAGTTTCGCCCTTCTCGGTGGACCCACTCTGATGTCTGTTGCAGCATTCCCCGATATCAACCTGTTGCAGCGCATTTTGCCAGCGCGCGCCGACACCCTCGAGCCACCGCTTTACGAGCGCATTGCGGGCAATGTGCAAACCTTCGACACATACTTTGGTGTCTTCCCTGCAGCACGTTGGCGGCGTAAATCGGCTGTGAATGCGTTGCATGCGGTACTTGAAGTGTCGGGGCCATGCGAAATTGAAATCGTGGCAGTGAAGCGCCTTAAAGAGACCATTGTTCTTACACATGTTGCACAAAGTGCTGGTGTAGTGAACCTGCGTGTGTGTGATCTGCAAGACACCACAGTCGATTCGTACTACGTCAGTGTTCGTCGCAATAGCGACAATGGTGGGCGTCTTGTGACCGGTGGTTGGTATTCAGGTGCTGCCCCATTGCGTGAAGTACGCATGAATGCGGTCATCACCACGTTCAATCGCCAGCCTTACGTACTTGCCAACGTTGAGCGGATGCGTCAACTCATTACTGAAGTGCCAAGCATCGAACAATCTTTCCGCGCCACCATTGTCGACAACGGGCGCAACTTAGAAGTTCCAGCAAGTGCAGGCATGAGCCCAACACTTATTCCTAACCCGAACTTGGGTGGCGCGGGTGGATTCGCGCGAGGTCTTATTCATGCGCGCAACGATGGGTGGACCACCCATGTGTTGTTCATGGACGACGATATTTCACTTGAAGTGGAATCGTTAGTACGTACCATTGCGATGTTCCGTTATGCCACAGACGACAAGCTCTGTATTCATGGGGCCATGATCTCGGAAGAGATTCCCTGGATGCAGTTTGAAGCTGGCGCACACTATGCATGGCGTTACACGTATCCATTGCGTGCAGTTGGTCGTGAAGACGATCTGCGCGATCGCATCACAGTGCTAGCCGATGAGCTTGAGCCGAAGTTTGAATACACCGCCTGGTGGTATACCGCGTTCCCTGTTGGCAAAGAGAACCCAGTACCAGTCTTCGTGCGTGGTGACGACGTTGCCTTTGGCCTCATGCACACTGGCGAACACAGCATCACCATGAAAGGTGTTGCAGTGTGGCACGCCGACTTTGCCCTCAAAAACGGGCCAATGACTCTGTACTACGAAACCCGCAACATGTTGTTGGTAGAAACATTGGTCTACGACCAGCACAAGTGGTATCACACGGCATATCGCACGTTGTCGTTTGGGTTCCGCAACATTTTCTCACTGCGCTATGCCAGCTTGGAATATATGTTGAAAGGTCTCGACCACTATTTAGAAGGTCCCGATTTTTGGCGCAATGTCGACCATGCGGCAATGCACGATGAAGTGCGCGTATGCCCCGAAGAAAAAGCTGGGCCACTAAACGCTGAACTCAGTGCAATTCAAATTCCTGCTGGTATTCCAAAGCCGATTCGTCTCATTGGATTTATTGCTGCGGTGCCACTTGTTGGTGGTTACATATTGCCGCAGTGGTTGCGTTCCAAAAAGATGGGAGTTGCTCCCATCAACTCACGCGCGGTGGGCTTAGCTACGCGCCGTAACAGTATTTTGCATCGCCATCCACGCCTCGATGAGGGCTACGTGTTGGTGCGCGACACTCCACGTTTCTGGCGCGATATGAAGGCCTTGCGTGTATCGCTCATGCGTTTGCGCCGCGATTACCCACGCTTGAAGCGCGAATACCGTGCGTATTACCCCGAGATGGTGAGCGATGAAGCGTGGGCACAGCGCTTTGGTGTTTCTATAGACGATCTGCGGTCGTCATCAACGCCAGCCAAGTAGCTCGGTTCACGTTGCCCGTAGCGGGCAATTTTGCGCGTTGTTGGAACTGCTTCACGTAGTACACCGTGGGGCCGTCGTAATAGCCAGAAGTTTTCAAGGTAGTTTTCAGTACACGATTCAGTGTTGCTTGAAGCACTTTCACCGACGGATGCTGAGTGCCAAGGCGCAACACAGATGTGCGCGGTTTTTTGTCGAGGCCAAGACTTTTCCACACTTCAACGTCGACAATGCCATCAACCGGAAGCGCCATAGCGGTTTCATACCTCATCACGAGTGACCTTGTGCTCTTGCCGAAAACGCCATCGGTAGGAATCGCTTTTTTCTTCAGTTTGAAAGCAGTGTTGAGTGACTGCTGCACCAATTTCACCATGTTGCCTTTTTGGTTGGTGCGCAGTGGCAAACCAATCACTACATCGGGTGCGCCTGGTGTTTGGGGGAGCAAACTCTGAGCACGTAGCGCATCGAGTTGTGCGCGAATGTACAACGCAAATTCAGTTTGGCCAGTTGCCGTGAGGTGCACATTGTCGTTCTTCACAAACCAACGCCACCTTGGAGTGTCAGATGAATATGTATTCCAGTCGAGCAGGGTGACGTTTGCGTATGTTGCAGCGATCCTGGCGAGTGCTGCATTCGATATGTCATACCCCGCTGTTGTGCGTCGCGTAGACATGTTGATGAAAATGATTCTCTGCACGCCTTTGGCGGTGAGAGCAGCAACGACTTGGTCGGCTTCGGCGCCAAAGGTGCTCGATGAATCGTTGTAGCCCAGTTGAATGACAGCGATTGCCGGTGTCTTATCTGCAGGTAATGAGTTGATGATGGTGATTCCGTCAGGCGTACCTGTGCATGAAGCGCCAATCAGGCATCGTGAACTCAACGCTTGATAATCAACATTGGGGTATGCCGGGCGAACAATGCTGTTGAACTCAGAAGTAATACTTTCTCCAACCGAGTCACCAATAAACAACATTGGCCCGACCACTGTTGACGTTGCCGTCGAGCCGTAGACGGGAGTGGTCTCGTACCACGGAGAACGCAGGTCGAATGCCGATTTGAAATCCCATCCACTCATACTCACTTCGCCTGCTGTGCCGGAAATGGTGACTTTGGTTGCATAACCATTCCAATCGCTTCCTAGCCCGTCGTGGGTGGTGACAACCGAGAGCAGCACACCGATGCTGGGGTATTTCTTTTGAATACTCTGTGCGTCGATCACTGCACTCCAATTGAGGTCAGATGAATCGGCCGCAATGTCACCATCATCAACACGCATGGGGAAGGTAGTGCCGGCTGTGCGGCCACCGTTCGACGAAGTGAACTCAGTACTCACCACGCCACCTTTTGCGGTACGCATAATGAATCCACTGGTGTCGCTAATGGCAGTGTTGGTGCGCATGTCTTCCAGAACCGCAATGGGGCGGCCTATTTTTTCGCGAAGTGCTGCACCGCCGTACACCTGGCACGATTGCGTGTCGCAGGTTTTAGCGTAGCTATAGCGCTTTTGGCCAAGGGAGTACGAGCGAGCAGCAACTGCTTGCGCACGTAGTGCATTCATACCTGCGCCACCGGCGAGGTCTCCCCAAGACGCAGGGGATTCACGAGGAACTACTCCACGCAAGTAGTCGTCGAGTTTCACCAGGTTGACGGTGCGATTTTCTTTGTCGGTTCCGTTCACGGCACGAATGGTTCCGCGGTAGTAACGCGTGGCACCGGCTGGTTCACATATGCCAATTGCATCATTCGGCATCACTGCTGCAGATGCATCGTTGCTGAGAGTTGTTGAAACATTTGTGGGGCCAGCAATGTCGGCAACGAGAACGAACTTATTTGCGACGGGGTCAGATTGCTCAGCAACACAAGTTGGTGTGGTGCTTCCCCATACGCGATACGTGCCCACAGTGCCTGCAATCTCGCGCACTACAAGCGCCGCCCATTTGCGACCCGGAACGGGGTCGTTCTCCAGAAGGAGAGAAGCATTTTCCGACACCATTGCTGTTTGTTTGTTATCGAGGGCGGTGAGTCGCACGCTCATGACGCCGTTTGGTGTGAGACCCGCATCTGCATCGGTGAGTGGCGACAACGTGGTGCCGCCGTAATAGAAGTCGAGAATTTCTTGCCAGGTTTTGTTGTAGGTGGTGGCCCAGCCGAGTGCGCCGTACTGGCTCATGCCGCGCCCGTGGCCATTTCCTTTGCCATTCACCAAAATTGATGCAGGGGGTTGGCCCGCAAGATCTTCAGCAAATGCAGGGGGAGTGGGTACCGCGAAGAGGAAGGTGCTCAACATGATCGCCGCAACAATGATGCGTCGAAGTTGAGTTGAGGACGCGTGAATCATGTTCCTCCAAAGGGTAGTTGTGCGGACATGATGATTATCGGCAGATCCCCCCTCCAACTTGAGTGTTCTAGGCGCGTTTCGTCACGAAAAGCGGGACATACGGCGCCGAGAACACTAAAAGTGGGTTATAGCCTGAAGGGATGAAGCAAGAGGTGCGTTTAGGCGTTATTGGTGTGGGAAATGTCGGAGCGGCATTTATCAACCTTGTTCACGAACGTGCCGAAGCAATCACCCAGCGCACAGGCATCACTTTGGTGGTGACCCGAGCCTCGGTTCGCGATATTTCACGTGCTCGTGGCGTGTCGCTCGACGCGAAAGCATTCACCACGAACCCGCTCGACGTGGTCAATGACCCCAATGTCGATGTTGTGGTCGAACTCATGGGTGGAATTGAGCCCGCTCGCGACCTCATCACCCAAGCGCTGGGCAAAGGCAAGCCAGTGGTCACAGCAAATAAGGCACTCCTTGCTGAACATGGCGCAGAACTTTTTGCTGCAGCTGACGCAGCGGGTGTTGACCTTCTCTTTGAAGCTGCAGTTGCTGGTGGCATTCCCTTCATTCGTCCGTTGCGCGAAAGCTTGCGTGGCGAACCTATTCGCCGTGTCATGGGCATTGTGAATGGCACCACAAACTTTATTTTGACGAAGATGACAGAAGAGGGCGCCGACTACGCAGCAGTTCTTACTGAAGCGCAAGCCTTGGGTTATGCCGAAGCCGACCCCACAGCCGATGTTGAAGCATTCGATGCGGCTGCGAAGTGCGCAGTGATTGCGAGCATCGCATTTGGTGCCAACGTCACTTCACACGATGTTCATCGCGAAGGAATTACTACGGTTACAGCGGCCGATATTGCTGTGGCAAAACGCCTCGGTTATGTAGTGAAGTTGCTTGCCATTGCGGAAATCGATGCAGATTCGCAAGAACTTGCCGTGCGCGTGCACCCTGCAATGGTCCCGCTGAACCACCCACTAGCCAGCGTGCGCGAGGCCTATAACGCCGTGTTTGTCGAGGGCGATGCAGTGGGGTCGCTGATGTTCTACGGCCGCGGTGCCGGCGGCAGCCCAACGGCAAGTGCGGTACTGGGCGACACTATTGACGCTGCAGTGAACTTGAAAAAAGGTACGCACGCCATGTTGGGTTCGTTCTCAAAACCACGCTTCACCGCAATAGATAAAACGCACAGCGAATACATGTTGGCACTTGAAGTACTCGACCAGCCAGGTGTTTTGCACAGCATTACTGGTGTGTTTGCGCAAAATGGCGTGAGTATTCGCACCGCTGAGCAGGAAGGCATTGGCGAAAATGCACGTCTTGTTTTCATTACACACCTTGCCCAAGAAGCATCGGTCCAAAAGTGTCTGCGCGATTTCGCAGGTCTTGCAGTGGTGAAACGATCGGGCGACTTCATTCGAGTTGTAGGGCAGTAACTCATGCAGTACGTATCAACTCGTGGCACGGCTCCTGTGCTTTCCTTTGCCGACGCAGTGCTTGCCGGCCTTGCTACCGATGGTGGTTTGTATGTTCCGCAAGTGTGGCCGTCAGCGCCAGACACGCTGACGACCGACTACGCATCGCTCGCAGCGTCGGTGATGGCGCCATTTATTGGCGACGAAATTGATGCAAACACATTGCAGAAACTCTGCAGTACTGCATATTCCACATTTCGCGATCCACGTGTTACGCCGCTTGTTCCATTGGAGGCCAATCATTGGATGCTGGAACTTTTCCACGGCCCTACCTTGGCGTTCAAAGACGTAGCTCTGCAGTTTTTAGGTCAATTGTTCGACTTGCTTCTTGAGCAACGTGATGAATACATCACCATTGTTGGAGCAACAAGCGGCGATACCGGCAGCGCAGCAATTGACGGCGTGAAAAATTGCTCACGAGTAAAAATCGTCATTTTGTATCCAGAGGGTCGTGTGAGCGATGTGCAGCGACGCCAAATGACCACAGTGAATTCGCCCAATGTGAAAACACTTGCGGTGAATGGAACGTTCGACGATTGTCAAGACCTCGTCAAGGCGATGTTCAATAACCAAAAGTTCCGGGAACAACAGCGTTTGTCGGCAGTGAACTCCATCAACTGGGCACGCATCATGGCTCAAGTGGTGTACTACTTCTCGGCGGCACAGCAGTTGGCCTCTAGTGGTGTTTCCATTAGCAACGGCGTTTCTTTCAGTGTTCCCACGGGCAACTTTGGCAACGTATTGTCGGGTTGGATTGCGCGACAGATGGGCGCACCTATTCATCAACTCATCGTTGGCTCAAACTCCAACGACATTTTGACGCGCTTTTTTGCCACACAAGAGATGCGTGCACTCAGCGTGCAGCCAACGCTGAGCCCCAGCATGGATATTCAAGTGTCATCAAACTTCGAACGGTTGCTTTTTGAAATGAACAACCGCGATGGTGCACGCACTGCCGACCAGTTGGGTCGCTTTCGTTCTGAAGGTGCGTTTGCGGTGAGCCCCGAGCAATACAACACCTGGCTCGCACCGGTGTTTCGCGCAGCACGGTGTGACGATGCAACAACGCTTGAAGTGATTCGCGATGTGTTTGAAAAAACAGGGCAACTCATCGACCCGCACACTGCGGTGGGTGTGTTCGGAGCACGTCAGCATCAGTCAGCCGATATTCCGATGGTCACTTTGGCAACTGCTCATGCTGCGAAGTTCCCCGATGCAGTAGAAAAAGCAACGGGGAGCCGGCCGTCGTTGCCTGCGCATCTTGCAGACCTCTTTGACCACGAGGAATATGTGACCACGGTCGAAAACGACCTGGAAGCGGTACAAAATGCCGTTGCTCGGTTCACTGCCGGCGCTTAATTCTCGCTGAGCGTTGCAACAAGTTCTCCAGGTGGCTATGGTGGTCACATCTCGGGTTGCCGAGATTGATTTCCGAAGCGGCGTCCCGCTCCCGCTCATTACTGCTTTTGCGGTGTATCGGCGCGAAATCTCGTGAACATTCACTTATTTCGCCGTGATGACCTGAACGCACATGAGATGGCATATGAAAGGTGTCAGCAATGGCTGCAGAAGCACTAGAGCAATCAGTACTTGAATCCAAGGACCGTGAACAACTGATGGCAATCGCCCAAGCACTGGGTGTGAAGTCGGTTTCGCGTGCCAAAAAGGCTGAACTTATCGACAAGATTTTGGAGCAAACAGCTCCTCCGGTAGAGACCAAGCGCCCTGCCCGCACTGAGAAGCAAGCACCAAAAGAGGCTGCTGCGCCTAAAGAAGTACCAGCTGCCAAAGC
>Ga0222713_10006545_pt1 | contig 11057 bp, 15 predicted proteins | sample C33_649DmetaG_FD_165061 | JGI IMG/M metagenome (GOLD analysis project Ga0222713, IMG submission 165061) | Estuarine water microbial communities from San Francisco Bay, California, United States - C33_649D | ecosystem: Environmental > Aquatic > Marine > Unclassified | place: USA: California... | reverse complement strand
ATTTGGTCAACCATATAGAAGATGTATAAACGATTTTGTTTATTTCTATTATTATCAAAATGATAGTTTGTATAAATCAAACACAAACCCGTCTTATTTCACATCAACAGTTCTTGTGTCAAATACGGCTTGTGATAGTGACGAGTATTGTTGTAGTCAAATAGTTTCAGCAACACCAACACCAACTAAAACACCTACACCAACACCTTGTAGATTTTATGCTCAAATTGTACCATTCAGTAATTTTAAAGATTACGAATGTGATGGTGTGACATATCCCGCAATAAATTCAAATAATATAAAAAGTGGAATTGAATATAGGGGGGCCATTATTCAGCTTGTAAATTATTGTGAGGGTTTTCCAGGAAAACCACCAAAAGATATTATTTGGACAGTAACATATGAAGATACCGATTGTAGTGGGTATAAAACCATAACAACTGAAACTTATATACAATCTAGCGGGGCAATAACATATACATTTATTTCAGGATATAATAACCCTTGTAATAACTGCGCGTTTACTCAAGTTAGACGATTTATTAGTTTAACTAACAATCAAGGAATTGAAACATATAAACCATAAAAATAAGATATTTATAAATAAAAATGTCAACCTGCGTAAAATATACAATTAAAAATACTTCAAAACTTATACCAATAACAATAAGTTGGAGGAACTGTAACGGTCAACCAGTGACCAGGACTTTAAGAAGAAATGGCTCAACAACCATATGTGCACTAAACAATTCCGTAACATCAAATTTTAAAACTTATGCACAGATAACAAGGACCTGTACTTGCACAAATGCGGTAATTACTAATATATCATCATTTAACTATCCATATGAATATGTTGATTGTAATGGTGTTAATAGAACTGTTAGATTAGTAGGAGGTCAATCAATCTCAGTTTGTTTATGTGCTAGTTGTTTTACAGGAAACGAACCCAATCCAAACTTTACAATATCGTTACAACAAAGATGTATAAGTTTATTACCCGTATCACCAACACCAAGTATTACGCCAACTAGAACACCTGCCGCGTTATCATGTTCATATGGTTTAACAGATGATTCAGGAAATTGGTTTTATGTTGATTGTTGTGGTAACTTGATTACAGGTATTACAGTTAATACTCAAGTTTGTTACAATCCAAATTTTGCAAACGCAGGTATCTTCCCAATCTATTCGGCGTGTACAACAACTTGTGTTTCACCAACACCTACACCTAGCTCACAAACCCCAACACCTACACCTACTCCAACAAATACCGCAACTCCAACACTTACACCAACAGTAACACCAACTTGTAGTTATAGTGGAACCGCATTTTCAGTTATTATATATGCCGATTTAGAAAGTTTCTGCGCACAAACTGGTGGAACTCCCACTACGGTATATACACGCGGAGTAGATATTGTTCCGACTCCTTCATCTTCATCTCATTTATTTTCTAACCAATGTTGTACAATTCCAGCAACTAGTGACGTTATTTATGAATATTCATTTTCTGGTTTTTCTGCATTTACTGCTTTTGGGGATACAGACCTTATTTATCCTGAGGTTATTTGTCCAACGCCAACACCAACGCCAACGCCAACAATAACTGAAAGTCCGACACCAACACCGACAAACACATTAACACCAACACCAACATCAACTCCTTGTGAGTGTCTTGAATATAAATGGAATGCAACGCAACATGACATAAATATTGCAACAGGTAATACTGGGTCATATAACAATAATGCGGTTTATTTGGATTATGATTTGTGTGAACCTGGGTGCGCAGGACCTGGTTCAGGAAATTGGAGAACAGGCGGTTCAATAATGGGAACCGATGTCTTTACAGTTACTTGGTGCCAACCTCAAACAGGATATACAAACACACCTGATGGTCCATATGTGTATATTGACAACGTTAAAACTTACACAGGATTAACATCAAATTGGTCGGCAACAACCACTTGTTGTTCAGGTTCAACTCAAATAGTGACATACGGTTACATATTCAAACAATCAGAAGGTGTTCCTCCTGGTGCACCATCATACAGTGGTGAAACCGTATTCTACAATAATGATTTGGTTACATATGACGTGGATACATTAACAGGATTCTCATTGAACTTAATTGATTTGTGGGATAACAATACAAACGAATGTAATGCACTTCCTGAAATTTCAGGATTGACTCAAAATGGAGGTCAAATTTATTTTAGTCAGTTTGGTAATACTGCAGGATTTAGTGGAGACTCAATAAGCTTTAGTGAAGACCTGACAGGATTTAGTGGTTCTAACTTGACATTAATACAAAGTGCTGGTACACCATTCTCAGCATCATCATCAATTGATGTTTGGTTTATAGTTAATTTACCAATAACACCTACCCCAACACCAACAAACACACCAACACCTACACCTGTATATTTTGAATATACTTTTGCGTCAGGTAACACATTTGGAGTGGCGTGTGGATTACCACCAGTATTGTCAGTTTATTCTTCTTCAAGTATATTATCACCTGGAGATACATTGTGGTATGACACAGCGTTAACCGAACCAGCAAATGCGTTGTTCTATTCTAATGGTTCAAATTATTATCAGATGGCAGGTAATACGATTGCGGGAGGACCTATTGTTTGTGTATAAAATTTAGTATATTTGTACCTACATGGGTAATAAAATTATTATAACAGAAGAAGAAAGGGTTAATATCAAGGACAAACAAAACCTTGATATTGACCCTAATCTTTTTAATTATCTTAGACGAAATGTAAAATTTAAAACAAATTTAATTCCGACGATTGAAAAACCTTTCATTAGTTATGTATTTGATGATGAAATGAGATTGGTGACATCAAAAAAGGATGTTTTAAATAGAATTTTTGTAAACTTGGATGATAAATGGACTACTGATGAAGGTAAAGCAAGAAGGACTATTAGAAAATATATTAACGATTCACTTGATGCTTTGAAATAAAGGGATTAATATTAATTTTATGAGTAAAATAAGTTCATATAAAAAATTATACTACGTAGGTTTCTCCTTTTTATTTATTTTTATCACTATAATGATTTATTCATTGTTATTCTTTTTTAAACAATGTAATTGGAATAGAAAAAATAGTTCAAATAAAATTACTGACACTCTATCAAATAAAACTGATACTGTATATCAAGAAAAAATTGTTGAGAGACTTAGAGTGGATACACTCAAAGTATATATTCCAATAAAACCAAAAGTTGAACAAAAAGATACCACTAAAGTTCCTTCTTTGACAACTTCAAATCAATCTCAAAATTGATTCTTTTTACCCAATCCTGAATTGTAATTTTTTCATTCTTATTTTCTTCATGAAGAAAACAAGCATAATTCAGTGTTTGTAATGATTGGTCATATCCATCTAAAATGTTATCAAAAATTTCGTCAATAATTTCTTCGTGAGTTTTTTCGTCAAAGTACATTACTCTAATCTGTTAATAATTCACATTTTTTTATTATGGTAATCTTTTCGGTCATTCCAAGCCTTCTCCAAGCGTTTTTAATAAAATCATCGTAAACTTCGTAATAAGAATCTTCAAGTAATTGGGGTTCATCGGTATATAAAGTAATATCAACAACAAAAGTTTTTTTCTGTCCTGAGTAATAAAGATTATTGATTTGAGAGTAACAATTTTCACCAAACACTTTTTTCATGTTGGACATTTCCATAAGATTTATGGCTGCCTCAAAAGATGTTAGTAAACCTTTCATTTTGTATTAAAATGATAATAATAAATATCTGAAACTAAAACTTTAATTAAGATTTTTGACTGGCTTTGGTGTTTTTTTCAGGATGTGACCAGTGTATTTTCCATCCTGCCCTTAAAACCGGTGTAAGGTTGGTTTCTTCTTTAATTATGTGGTAAATATCAGTTTTCATATCCCAATATTCGTTGGGAACTAATTGTGTTGTAACCGTTATCTGAGGGTCAAAATAAACACTATTTCTACTTGGGTTCTTTGTGATGTTTACCTCTACATCGGAAAGAAAAAAATTGTATTTGTCCACTATTTTTTTAAACAAACAGTTTTCAAGTTTTTCCACTTTTTCCATGAATAATAAATAGTTTAAAATACAATAAAATTTTATTAAGAATATTTATAGTATTATGGTAGGTAATATACGAAAATTTTCATTTGCTGAGATGACATCAAATAATAACGGAAAAACATCTGTTACATCCACATCCGGTGCATATATCATTCTTATTGGTGGTTTGGGGTTTATTTTAGGGTGCGTTGATAAAATGTTTTTAAATAACTCTGTGGATATAATTAATCAATCAATTATGATGGTAACAATTGGTGCCGGTTTATTAGGTATCAAAAATATAACAGGAGGTAAAAACCAATTTTTAAATGCTAAAGCAGAACAAATTATTTCCGAAACTGAAGAAACACAACAATAATTTTGTATCTTTGTAATATGGGAGAAAAATTTAAAAGGATTTACGAGACGGAAAATTCAACATCAATTTGGACGTATGACCCTGATGTCTCAAAAGTGAATCCAATATCAGTTGAACACCGATGGAAAAATCCAAAAGATTTGGTAGACCAAAAACCAAAAACAATGAAGGATATAGTTCCAAAAAGTAAAAAAAGTAAAAAACCAAAAAATAATAATGGACCTAAATTACTTTAGGCCAAAGGAGTAACGTAAATTTGATTTACGTTTAAAGCCTTTCTAACCCATCTACCTCTTTCTTCGGCCATTCTTCTTACCGCCAATCTTTCTTTATTACAAGGCCCGTTACCTTTAATAACTTCTTTAAACTCATTCCAATCAGGGTCAGAATAATTCCAAGTACCATCTTCGTTTTTCTTTAACTCAGCATCAGGGATAGTCAAACCAATTTCCAATATTTTTGGTACATACATATCAAAAAACTGAAACCTCATCTGGTCATTACTCATCATTTTAAGTTTCCACTTCATTAGTTTTTCAGAGTGTACCGATTGTGAATCAGGAGGACCAAAAAAATGAATAACAGGTTTCCACCATCTATTTAATGCGTCTTGAACCATTTCTTTTTGAAGAGGTGTTCCTGTTGCTAAGAAAACTGAATTGTCATGACCTTGTTTTAGATGAAAACTTTCTTCATAACAAATTCTTTCTAATGCTCTACAATATGGACCATACGACCCTTTTGCATTTGCCAATTGATTTACAATTGCTGCGGCATCGATTAACCAACCTATAACCGCAACATCCGCCCATGTTTTTGACGGATAATTAAACACGTTGGAATATTTGGATTTACCGTTTATCAAATCATTTATCATTTCTTCTCGTGGTTTACCTAATGTTTCCGCCGCCGAGTACAATAATTGAGCGTGACCAACTTCATCTTGAACCTTGGCGATTAATGCTAATTTTCTTCTAAACCCTGGTGCTCTCGTAATCCAAGTTCCTTCGGGTAATGCTCCTATTATTTCAGAGTGGGCATGCTGTTCTATCATCCTAATCAATTGTTTACGATACTCTTTGGGCATCCAATCTTTAGGTTCAACTTTATCCCCTGAAGCGATTCTTGATTCAAACTCCAATAATTTTATTGGGTCCTCATCGTCAGTTAAGATTTCTCTTTCAATGTTTGTGTTTCCGTACATTCTCGGTTTTTTAGATAGTTTATGTAATCGTCTTTTGTCATCCAATTAGTATCCCCATTTGGTGACATACATAAATATCCGTTTTTGGTTTCATTAACAATAGTAAGTTCCCACTTTTCCATAATATAATGATAAAAAAAACCTCCACATTATGTAGAGGTTTTATTATTTAACACGTTAACTTCCCTGAAATGTTTATTTAACTCAACAACCCAAGGGTCATTTTTCATACCGTAACTTCCATCAAGAACACTCCCGTTAAAAAATTCTGTGTTTCCGTTGTAAGCCCAACCATAACCTTCGTGAATGTGACCACACATGTGAATCAATGGTTTGATTTCCTGTATTTTAAATTCAAGCTCTTGACATCCAGCAAAGAATTGGTCTTTTGGAACATAATCACATTTATACTGAACGGGTCCGTGAGTAATTACAACGTCAGTTCCATTAGGAATCTTTTCCCAAGTGGTTTGGATTTCGTGTCTTTGTTTGTTAAAAACCCAATGTTCACCATAAAACCAAGGAGTTACGGGAGAACCCCAAAATTTAACACCTTCAATTTCACAACCATCGTTTTCCAAGTAGAAAACATTATCAGGTAAGTTAAACAAAAGATTTGCAAGCCAAGATTTTTTATGGGGGTAGTAATGCTCACCCATGAGATGTTTTTCCAAATGGTTCACATTCAAAGGGTGATGTTCGTCAAAGCAGATGTCGTGGTTTCCGGCAATAAAGATTTTATACCTATGAGGTTGGTTTACAAACCAGTCAACAAAGTCCTCTACTTGGTACTGCTCGCCACGATTAGATAAATCGCCGCTATGGATGAGCACATCACCAAAAGGTACTTTTAACTTTCTGTGAAATCCATGTGTATCTGATATATGAACAAGTGTTAACATACTACAAAGGTAATAAACAAACTTGATATAAAAAAGAAAAGGTTAGAAATAAATCCAACCTTTTCACAAAACAATATGTATATATAAACACACCTTAAAAAGGCGATGAAATATAAATATTATCAAAAATCATATTTTTCATTCTCCAGATAAAAATTATGACAATAAAGCATAATATTCTTTAAAATGTTTTTTTCTATCAGGTAACCCAATGGTTCCACCATTTACACATTTACTTACAACAGTAACAACTTCTTCTGTTGCCCCTGCCGATGCTTTTGATAAACAATTTTTATTAAAGAACCATGCTGCGGATAATAATGGGTATTTGGTTGAAACCAAATCAGGATTTGCCATAATGTCTTCATTAACAAATTTATCAAATTCCTTGTAATTATTTTTTCCTGTCAATTGAATATAACCTCTACCTCTGAATTTCCAACCTTCTTTTGATGTTTCATCACCATTACCCATTCTTGAACCATAAACCTTTGCCGCAATCTTTTCAGGATTTCTTGCATATTGTTCTGCCAATACTTTGGTTGGGAAATACTTTCCAAAAATTTTCATCAATCCGTCCGCAGAATAATTCAAATTTTCACTGACAGCTTTAAATCCTCCCGACTCGTGTCCACATTGTGATAAAAAGTGTGCTAATGTGTGAGGAGTGTTTATTTTAAATTTATCCATTACTTCAGGAATTTGTTGAATTACCGAATCAGGTATGTGACCTTTTAATTTTGATAAATCAATAGACCCTGTAGATTTTGGAATCACCACATCCTCTTTGATTACATTTGCAACTGCTGCAAATAATTTTGATAATGTGTTTGGACCAACAATACCGTCAGCCGATAAACCATTTTTTGATTGCCATTCTTTAACCGCCTTTTCTGTTGCCGGACCAAAATGTCCGTCAGCCGGTAATCCTAATTTTTCTTGGAGTTTTTTTACTTCATCTCCTTTTGAACCTACTTTAAGTGCCATAATTTTTTATTGATAAATATTTGTAAAAACGAATAATCTTATTTACCTTTGTGTCATGAACCACCACATATTTTTGTCACACGAAACACCCTTAGCCTATGAAGCTGGTAGAAAATGGCTTCAAGTATTTGCCATTTATTTTGAAGGTAAGTTATATTTTGGAGTTCAAGGACAAAAAGCCTCTTTGGGGGACATTTGTTATTTTGATAAGGAAAATAAGGTAAGACCTTTTAGGGAAAATGACACCAACGATTATTACATGATTGTTACGTTTCCCGATGAAATTGGATGGGTATTCAATCAAGGACCACCACATGACCATAATTACAATTATACTAATGGTCATTTCCTTGAGGTGTTACATCCCGATACAATCAAAGACATTTTGAACAGTGAAATGTTGATTCATATTGAGGTTGATTTGTATTTTGAAACAGGTTTTGAAAGTCCATTACCTTATAGTCCCGTATATAAAGACAATAAGGTAGTTATGAACTTAAAAACCTTCAAGGATTTTTTGAATGAAAAACCTTTGGTTGACATGTCCCCTGAGGCGGTGGAAAAAAGAAAAGACGCATTGTCCAAAGTTGAAACGTTGGCGGAAGAGGTTTGGGAAAGTATGAACAACGAAGGTGATGATAATGAAAAACGTTATTGGATTAGTGGATTTATTGTAGGATTAAACATTGGAAAGGATTAAACATGGAAAGAAAATTAGCAACCATTAGAGTAATTAACGATATTCGACCAATTGAAGGTGCGGATATGATTGAACTGGCAACCGTTGGTGGGTGGAACGTAGTTGTTGCCAAAGATGTTGGACACAAAGTTGGTGACCACGTAGTTTATTGTGAAATTGATTCATTTCTCCCAATTAGAGAAGAGTTTGAATTCTTGAGAAAGAGTTCTTACAAAAAAATGGGTGACCAAGAAGGTTTCCGTTTGAAGACCATCAAACTCCGTGGACAAGTTTCACAAGGTTTGATTCTTCCAATGAGTGTTTTTGGTGAGTTTGGATGGACCGCATACGAAGGGTTGGATGTTACCGAAAAATTGGGTATTGTAAAATATGAACCACCAATTCCTGCAGAACTTTCAGGTAAGGTCAAAGGTAATTTTCCATCTTTTATTCCAAAAGCAGATGAAGAAAGAATTCAAAATTTAACCAAAGAGTATGAAGAATGGAAAATTCAATCCAAACACCAATTTTACGTAACAGAAAAGTTGGATGGTTCTTCAGCAACTTACTATGTCAAAGATGGTGAGTTTGGAGTTTGTTCTCGTAACTTGGAATTACTTGAAACTGAAGGAAATACCTTTTGGAAAGTGGCTCGTGAGTTAGATTTGGAGAATAAAATGAAATCTTTGGGAGAAAACATTGCCTTACAGGGTGAATTGATTGGTGAAGGTATTCAAGGAAACCGATATAACCTAAAAGGACAAACCGTTAGGTTCTTTACAGGATTTAATATTGACAAATACCAACGTATTCCTTTTGTTGAAATGGTTATTATGGTTCAAGATATGGGATTACAATGTGTTCCTATAGTCAATAAAGAGTATGGGTTCTTATTACCTGACACAGTGGAGGAAATGTTGGATTACGCTGAAAGTAAATCAGCCCTGAACGACAAAAAAGAACGAGAAGGGGTAGTTGTCAGGTCTATGGATGGGACAATTTCATTCAAAGCAATATCAAACAAATTCCTTTTGGAAGAGAAGTAATGAAAATGGGGTCACTGACCCCATTTTTTGTTTTAATCAAGTATTTATGTTTATATGTGGGAATTAATCTCAGAAGTTAAAAAAATGAAAGGTATGATGGGTCTTCTAAAAGAAGATGAATCAGAAATGCCAAAAGACAGATACATCAAGGATATCGTTAATATTCTTGAGTTCAATGGAATCTACACTGGAATGATAAAAAAGGTGTTTGATGAGATTATTAAACTTGGTGATAGTCAAATTATTGATTTTGAATTATTAGATAAGGGTCTAAAAAGAAATTTATTAAAAAAAGGTAACAAAAAGAAATCCATTGAGGACTATTTCCTTAGAGTTTACAACTCATTGAAATTCAGAGAACGTGGTGGATATGGTGTTGAACCTGAATCTGAGGATTTTTCGTTTGAACCTGAAGAACCATCGTTAATTCCAAAGAAAGTTTACAAGAAAGAGTTATATTACTTACAGGTTGAGTTATTGAAACTTGAAGAATGGTTAAAAAATACGGGAAAAACCGTAATTATTGTGTTTGAGGGTCGTGATTCCGCTGGTAAGGGGTCAACAATTAAGAAATTTACTGAAAACATGGACCCTAAAGGATTTAAAGTAATCACCATGGGTATTCCAACACCTGATGAACGTAAAAATTGGTGGGATAGGTACAAAAAACAGATAGAACCAGGTAAAATTAACCTTTTTGACCGTTCTTGGTACAATAGAGGATTGGTAGAACCGGTTATGGGGTACGGAAGTGATGAAGAATATCAAGATTTTATGGAAAATGTTGAAAATTTTGAAAATTCACTAATTGAAAATGGTGATTATCTATTTAAACTGTGGTTCTCAATTGAAAAGGAGACTCAAGCCAAAAGATTTCAGATGAGACAACAATCACCATTGAAATATTGGAAATATTCCCCTAATGACGCTAAAATGCAAGATTTATGGGACCGTTTTACTGAATTTAAAGAGAGGTTGTTTGATAAAACGTCCACTTTAAACCATCCTTGGGTCATTATTGACTCAGATGATAAAAGAATATCAGGTTTGAATGCAATTCGTTATGTTTTAAAACAAATTCCGTATGAAAACAAGAACGAAGAGGTATTAAACAAGGAATATCCTGAAGTTTTAACTGTTTTAAAACCAACAGATAAACCTAACACAGAAAACAATACAAAATGAAAGATTTAATAAAAAAAGCACTTGTTACCGAAGTAGTTTCAGAAAAAATGGTATTAACGGAAGGTGCTCAAGCAAGTGAGAACCTAATCTACCATATAAACGAAGGATTAACCTTATCTGAGAACGTTTTTAGGATATATTCAGACGAATTCTTCAACTTAATCAATGAAGTTAGGAATTTATACCAATTAGGTCTAATTCATCTAAATGAAGAGGATAAATGGATAGTAAACTCAAACATTGGTGAAACTGCATTATATGAAGGTGAAACGGTATGGTTGGATATTCCATTTGAAATTGAAGATGATGAAGAAATGGTTAATGAGGCCGAATATAGAGGTAGAAAGGTTAACTTAAACTCACCATTTAGAACTCCGGGTGGACCAAAGAAGTTTGCGGTATACGTTAAGACACCAGGTGGTAATGTTAAAATTGTAAGATTTGGTGACCCCAACCTTAGAGTTAGAAATAACAACCCAGGTGCAAGAAAGAGTTTCAGAGCCCGTCACAAATGTGACCAAAAGAAGGACAAAACCAAAGCAGGTTATTGGTCATGTAATGTTGCAAGATACAGAAAAAAATTGGGTATCAAATCTTCA
>Ga0222713_10006544_pt1 | contig 11058 bp, 9 predicted proteins | sample C33_649DmetaG_FD_165061 | JGI IMG/M metagenome (GOLD analysis project Ga0222713, IMG submission 165061) | Estuarine water microbial communities from San Francisco Bay, California, United States - C33_649D | ecosystem: Environmental > Aquatic > Marine > Unclassified | place: USA: California... | reverse complement strand
CAGCCAGCGCCCGGAAGACCAGCGGCTTGATGCCGGCCGTTTTATGGAATCGCGTTCGGGGCAGATTGTATTTTTCGGGGAAATGGCCTCCGACACCGAAAAAAGGCTTGGTCTTGTCTTTATTCGTGCCCAGTCCTCAGGCCAGGAGGCGGTTATTCTGGCCTCCAAAGGAGATATCCAGCCGCAGGAAGACGGGGGCGCTTGGCTTTTGCTTGCCCAAGGAACCCGCTCTGACTTTAATCCGGTGGATCTCGAAACTCGCCAGCTGCGGTTCGATTCCTACAGGCTTTTTCTCGACCGCTCGCCAGTGCCCGACAAGGCAATACCCTCTTTGCGTGCCTCTGGCCTTGTTGAGCTTGTGGGGTTCTCCCGCCAGGGCGACCTTGCGGCCATGGCTGAGCTGAGCTATCGGGTGGGGCTTTGTCTAATGGCGCTTGCCATGCCGTTTTTAGCCATTCCTATTGCCGTCACAAGCCCGCGCCTTGGTCGGTCCCTACACCTTATTTTTGGGGTGGTGACTTTTATGCTGGCAATGAACAGTGTCACGCTTGTCCAGGCGCTGATCGTCGAGGGCCGACTGGCCATGTCCCTTGGCTGGTGGCTTACGCCTGTGGCCATAGGCCTTTTAACAGCCCTCCTGCTCTGGTGGCGCCAGCAGCTGCGTCCTAATCCCTTGGTCCGGGTGGTTCAAGCATTCATTCCCGGCCGATCTGCCGTAAGAAAACCTTCCGCGTGACAACCCTTCGCCGCTACTTCGCGGGCCAGCTGGTCCTGCACATTGGCCTGGTTCTCGCTGGGTTCGTCTTGCTCTTTGCCTTTGTGGATACGGTTAGTGAAATTAGAAACCTTGGCCGCGGCGGCTACACGCTAGAGCAAGCTTTCACAGTGGTCGTTTTCCGAGTCCCTGGCATGGTCTATGAGCTTTTGCCTGTGGCCACGCTCATTGGCGCGGTCTGGGCCTTTGCCCAGCTTGCAGCGGGCTCCGAGTTCACCGTGGCACGCGCCTCTGGCGTTGGTCCGCGCCAGGTGCTTGGTCTATCAGCCTTTGTAGGCTTACCCTTAGTGGCTTTCACGTTTTTCCTTGCCGAACTGGTCCTTCCAGTCTCCGAGGTAGCTGCCGTTCGCACCAAGGCAAGTGCGGATGGCAGCCTTGGCTCAGGTATTTTGTCCTCGGGTTTTTGGATGCGTGACTACCCCACCGAATCTGGCGAGAACCGCGTGCGAGTGCGCATGGTGAATTTAACTAGTATGGATCCCGACCGCAGGCTGCAGGGCGTGAAGCTTTATGAATTCGGTGAACTGCTCACCCTGCGACGTCTCGTGGAGGCGGACTCTGCGGTTTTTCTGCGAGCAAGCCCAGCTACTGCCAACGCCCAAGAGGCCTCCATCTGGCGCCTTGAAGGGGTTCGCCTCACCGATTTTGCGGCTGATGGCCAGGTGACCCGTAACCAGCTCTTAAGCCTCGAGCTGCCCCTTTACCTTTCACCGGCAAGGCTTGGAGCCCTGATGGTCAAGCCGGAGCAGATGTCCGCGCGTGAGCTTTTCCTCTACGTAGACTACCTTCAGGCGGGCAAGCAGGCCTCAGGCCGCTATGAAATCGCATTCTGGAAAAAAATGATCTATCCCGTCGCGGTCTGGGTGATGCTGGTCTTGGCCTTGCCTGCAGCCTATATTCAAGCCCGTGGCGGCGCCCTGGGCTTGAAGGTCTTTCTTGCGATTGTTGCGGGCATTGGTTTTCATCTGGCCAACAGCCTTTTCTCGCACCTCGGCCTGCTTAACGACTGGCCGGCACCGATTGTCGCGGCCATTCCAAGCCTGATTGCGCTTGCCGCGGGCCTTCTTATGCTCTGGCAGCTGCAACGCCGCGCCTTTTAGGGGCTTCAAAAGGTCTTTTTGCTAGGGCCTGGCCTTCGATGCGCTGGGGCTCTGGCTACAATTAAAAGTTATGACGACATTCCAATGCCGGCTCCTTCCATCTCAAAAGAGCTTTGACGCGCACAGTCACGAGACCATTCTTGAGGCTGCCCTGCGTGCCCAACTGGTGCTTCCCTATGGCTGCAAAGACGGAGCCTGCGGCTCCTGCAAGGCACGCCTTGTTGAAGGCGAGGTGGACTATGGCAGCTACCAGGTCAAGGCCTTGTCCGAGGACGAGCGTGCCCAAGGCTCGCTTTTGCTCTGCCAGGCCAGACCCTTCTCTGACCTTGTACTAGAGGCACGTGTGGTGGCGGCCGAGGGCATGATCCCTATCCGTAAGCTGCCTTGCAGGGTGGCAAGCATCGACTACCCTGCCCAGGATGTCGCCGTTGTTCGGCTGCAGCTTCCTGCCTCTGAGCGCTTTCAGTTTCATGCAGGGCAGTACATCGATATTTTGCTCAAAGATGGAAAGCGTCGAAGCTACTCTATGGCGAACTCTCCGCTAGAGAGCGAACAGGTTGAGCTGCACATTCGGCAGGCGCCTGGAGGCGCATTTACCGACGCGGTGTTTGGCCATCCAACAAGCTCGGCCAACCCTGTGAAGCAGAAAGATATCCTGCGCTTTGAAGGGCCCTTGGGAAGTTTTTTTCTTCGGGAAGAGACGCGCCAGCCCATTGTTTTTCTTGCAAGTGGAACGGGCTTTGCGCCCATCAAAGCCATTATTGAGTACGCGCGGGCGAAGAACTTTGATCCCCCTATGACCCTTTACTGGGGCGGGCGGCGGCCAAGCGACCTCTACATGATCTCGCTTGCTGAGCAATGGGCGGCCGAGATGCCGCACCTTCGGTTTATTCCTGTTATTAGCGATGCCGAACCCGAGGATCAATGGCATGGGCGAACAGGCTTTGTTCACCAGGCCGTTATGCAAGACTTCCCCGATCTCTCGGGTCACTTGGTTTATGCCTGCGGTGCACCTGTTGTCGTTCGGGCCGCCCAGAAAGACTTCATCGACCAGTGTGGGCTCTCCTCCGAGTCCTTCTTCTCGGATGCCTTCACAACGGCAGCCGACCTTGCAGCACCCAAGTCCGAGCCCGTAAAGACTGCCTAGGTTCTTTGGGGCCAGCCTCGCCTTCTCATCAAGACATGCATCGGGGGCTAAAAGCGCCCTTAGTTCTCATTGCCTGTCGGTCGGTCGATTTTTTTGGTGATGCGGCGGTCTGTCTAAGGCTTGCTCAGGGGCTTGTGGCCCGGGAGGCGCAGGTTCGAATTCTTGCAGACCCTCGGGCGCTTGCGCATCTGCAGAACATGGCCCCTATGTTTACCTGGGAGCGGCCATGCGGGTTTGTTGCAAGTAGTGCCCTGGCTTACTGGGCGATCGAGGATCTGTGCATGCACGATCATGGCCTTCCCCTGCAACACGCAGATGTGCTTCTTGAGGCTTTCCAGGTGGAGATCCCTCAGGCCATCTTTAACCAACTGCCCCAAGCGACACTGCGCTATCTGGTGGACTACCTTGCCCTTGAGGAGTGGACGACCGACTGCCAGTGGATGGCCGCGCCTGACCCCGTTTATCCAAAGAAGTCCAGGTATTGGCTGGCGCCATCCATGCGTCAAGATGGCCCAGGGCTTATTCAGGGTCAGCGGCCGGCGGCTAGCAGCCCGGATTTCCAAGCCAATCGGCAAGCCCTGCGTCGCAGCATGATCAATCGGTGCGAGCTAGGCTCGAGCGCCGGCCAATCTGCTAGTGGGGACCGGCACGAGGAGGACGAGGCCGTTTTCCTGGTCTTTGCCTACTGCTACCCCAACACACCCCTGCCCGAGTTTGTGCAGAGTTTCTCTCGTGCTCTAGGGGAGTTAAGAGAGGGTGGAGAGGGTGCAAGGAATCAGGGACAGGCAGGCCTGCCGCAGTCTTTGTCTCGGGCGCAGAGGGTTCTGGTTTTTGAGCCGCACCATCCGAAGGATCCCGATACGGGGCTTTTGAGTCAGCATGAATTCGATCAGTGCATGGCGGTGTCTGACCTGGCGCTTGTTCGCGGCGAAGACTCTTTAGGCACGGCGCTTTTCTATGCCAGTCAGCAGGGTCTGCCCTTTGTCTGGCAGCCTTATCGACAGGCTAATGACGCCCATCTTACAAAGCTTGATGCATGGCTGGCACAAGCCGCTCAGCCCCTGCAGGGCTGGTCACAGCTGCATCGCTATTTCAGCCCCGCAGGATCCAATGCAGAAAGTGAAGGCAACCTTACCGAGATACTTCGAACCTTGCTTACCAACTGGCAGGCCGTTCAAGATGCCTGCAAATCGCTTGGCCAGGCCCAGTTTCAGAGGCCCTCATTTGAGGAGTCGCTTCTGAGACACTGGCATTTAAAGCGCCAGGAAACCCGTTAACGATAAACTAGCGCATTGACTTGACTCTTTAAGGTGATGCTATGAAAACCGCGCACGAACTGCGGACCGGAAATGTCTTTATGCTCGAAGGCCAGCCTATGGTGGTGCTTAAGGCCGACTACAACAAATCGGGCCGCAATGCCGCTGTGGTGAAAATGAAGTACAAGAATCTGCTTACGAATTCGGGCTCCGAGTCTGTTTTTAAGGCCGATGAAAAATTCGAATCACTCGTGCTTGATCGCAGAGAGGTTAGTTACTCTTACTTCGCCGACCCCATGTATGTCTTTATGGATGGTGACTACAACCAGTACGAGGTGGAGTCGGAAAGCATGGGCGAGGCCCTGAACTACCTTGAGGACGGAATGACCTGCGAGGTTATCTTCTACGACGGCCGTGCCATTTCGGTTGAAATGCCAACCAGTGTCGTTCGCGAGGTGGCCTACACCGAGCCTGCCGTGAAGGGTGACACCTCGGGTAAGGTCATGAAGCCCGCACGCATCTCGCCGACCGACTTTGAGGTCTCGGTGCCAGCCTTTGTCGAAATCGGCGACAAGATCGAGGTCGATACCCGAACGGGCGAATACCGAAACCGGGTGAAGTAGGCATGCCAAGGGCTTCCGTGCAGGCCTTCCTTACTGAGATCGAGCAGCAACTTGGCGCCTCATGCCTTAAAACCGACCCCGATCTCATCTCTACCCATCTAATCGATTGGCGGGGGCGTTATCAGGGCAGGGCACCGGCGGTTCTTTTCCCGGGCTCCACCGACCAGGTTGCTCAGGTGGTAAGGCTGGCAGCCAAACACCGTGTGGGGCTGGTTCCTCAAGGCGGTAACACGGGCCTTACCGGGGCAAGCGTGCCCGATGACTCCGGCGATCAGGTCGTGATCAGCCTCACCAAGCTTCAGGCCATACGGGCTGTTGATGCAGCCAATAAAACCATGACCCTTGAGGCAGGCGTAACCCTCGCCAAGGCCCAGGACGAGGCCGATGCCCTGGGCCTTCTCTTTCCTTTAACGCTTCCTTCCCGTGGCTCGGCAACCATTGGAGGTAACCTGGCGACCAACTGCGGGGGAACGGCGGTGCTTCGCTACGGAAATGCCAGGGCGCTCTGCCTGGGGCTCGAGGTCGTCACTGCAACGGGTGAAATCTGGTCGGGCCTTCGAGGGCTTCGCAAAGACAACACGGGCTACGATCTGCGCGATTTATTCATTGGCTCCGAGGGCACGCTTGGCATCATTACGGCCGCGGTGCTTGCCTTGTCGCCGAAGCCTGCAGCCCTCATGACCGCCTTGGCTAAGGTGCCCTCTGTGGAGTCGGCTGTAGGTCTGTTGGGTCTTGCGCAGAAAAAGGGTGCTGCCCAGCTTACTGGCTTTGAGCTTATGACAAAGCCGGCCTTGTCGCTTGTGTCCCAGTATTTTCCTGTTCTTGCCCAGCCCATCCAAGGCATGGGCTCTGCCGACCTGGTTCTTCTTGAGATCTCAAGCCCTACCGGTGAGGTCGAGGCGGTAGGGCTTCTCGAGGACATCTTGTCTGAGGCCTATGAGTCGGGGCTGGTTCAAGATGCCCTGGTGGCCCAGAGCATTCAGCAGGCGCAGACCTTTTGGGACATACGCGACCACATCACGCTTGCATCCTCGGAAGATGGCCATCAAATTAAGCATGACATTGGGCTTCCTATCTCGTGCATTCCCGACTTCATGGTAAGCATGCAGAAGGAACTGGAGGCCCTTTTGCCGGGGACCCGAATTATTAATTTTGGGCACCTGGGCGACGGCAACCTGCATTACAACCTTGCCTGCCCTATCAATCCTAACGTCTGGTCCGATCGAAACCGAAGGCATGAGGCCTGCAAGCAGTTCATGCAGAGGCTTGAAGAAGAGGCTCATCATCGGGTCCACAACCGAGTGGTCTCCTTGGGCGGCTCCATAAGTGCCGAACATGGCCTTGGTGTGATGCGTCGTGATGAGGCGGCCCGCTACAAGGGGCCCGTTGAAATGGGCCTTATGCGGTCCATAAAAACTGCACTGGATCCGCTGAATATTCTGAACCCGGGAAAGGTTGTGCTGGTCTGATGGCTTTGGGCTAGCCCAGTGGCTTGGCCAGAAGTCGCACCAGCACGTCATTGAGGGCCTCAGACCAGTGGGGGCGCTTTAGCCCAAACTGCTTCTCGGTGAGGCTGCAGTCAAGTTGAGAGTTCGCCGGTCGAGGCGCAGGGGCAGCGAACTCCGAGCTTGTGATTGCCTTAATTTGTTGGGCCGAGGTGATGGTCCAGGCAAGCTCGGGTGCGAGCCGCCTGGACCGATCAAGAATGTCGCAGGCAAAGCCATGCCAGCTCGTGGTGCCCTCGCAGCAGAAGTGAAGCACCTGATTCGAAGGCGCTTGGGAAGGCTTAGGCCATTGCTGGACGATAGCGAGGCTTGCCCGTGCAATGGCATCGGAAGAGGTCGGTGCGCCCCACTGGTCGGCCACAACGCGCAGCTCTTGCTGGCTTTGGCCAAGCCTTAGCATGGTCTTCACAAAGTTCCTGCCGTGGTCGGAAAAAACCCAGCTGGTGCGCAGAACAAGGCTTGGGGAGGGACCCTGGGCAAGGGCCTGTTCTCCGGCGTACTTGCTTTTGCCGTACACCCCTTCAGGGGCTGTGGGGTCCTTGGGCTGGTAGGCCTGACCCACAGGCTTTTGCCCATCAAAAACATAGTCGGTGGAGTAATGAAGGATGGCAATGTCCTGCGAGGCTTGCGCAGAATGCTGTGCAGCAAGCTCGGAGAGCTGCGCAAGTGCCTGACCATTTACCCGGTGGGCAAGCTCTGGCTCCTTCTCTGCCTGGTCCACAGCCGTGTAGGCTGCGGCATTCAGAATATGGCTGGGCTTAAAGCTCTCAATGGCCTGAGCAACTGCCGAGCCGAACAAATCGGGTTGATCGAGCGGTGCCTGGCTGCGGGTAAGGCCGAGCACATGCATAGGAGAGTCTGCTGACTGGCAGAGCCTGAGCAGGCTGTTTCCTACCTGTCCTCCTGCCCCAAGCACCAATAGCCTTGGCCTTGACGCCTGCAAAGGGTTACCAAAGGTGCGGGAGGACTCTGCCGCCTCAGCTGCAGCAGGGGCTGGGCTTTTTGGGGTCATGCCGCCCGGCTGCTGTATTGCTGGTTAATCCAGTTCTTGTAGTCTCCCGACTGAACACGCCTCACCCAGTCGGTGTTGTTAAGGTACCAGTCAATGGTCTTGTTAATTCCCGATTCAAAGGTCTCCTGGGGCTTCCAGCCGAGTTCTTTGAGTATTTTGTTGGCATTAATAGCGTAACGCTGGTCGTGGCCTGGCCGATCTTTTACAAATTGAATTAAATTTTCATGCCGACCACCGGCTGCCTGAGCGGTTGTCGGGCTCTTCGCATCGAGCAACTTGCAAATTGCACGCACGATGTCGATATTGGTCATCTCGTTCCAGCCCCCAATGTTGTAGACCTCGCCGGGCCTGCCGGACTGCAACACCGCCTCGATACCCTCACAGTGATCGACAACATAGAGCCAGTCGCGAATGTTTAAGCCATTGCCGTAAATTGGTAATGACTTGCCCTGAAGGGCATTCGCAATGGTTAGCGGAATAAGCTTTTCGGGGAACTGATAGGGCCCGTAATTGTTTGAACAGTTGGTTGTGAGGACCGGAAGGCCATAAGTGTGGTGCCAGGCCCGCACCAGGTGGTCGCTGGCCGCCTTGCTTGCGCTGTAGGGGCTGTTCGGTGCGTAGGGTGTGGTCTCACAGAAGGCCGGGTCGTCCGCCTCGAGCGAGCCATAAACCTCGTCGGTTGAGACATGCAAAAACCGAAAGGCTTTTTGTTCTTCGGCGTTGAGTGACTGGAAATAGCTTAGGCAACACCCCAGCAGCCGGAACGTTCCATGAATGTTGGTCTGAATGAAGGCATCAGGCCCTAGGATGGAGCGATCAACGTGCGACTCGGCGGCGAAATGAATAACAGCCCTTGGCCGTTTTGCGACAAGCAGGTCATTCATTTCATCCTGGTTATTAATATCAAGCTTGTGAAAGTCATAAGCCAGATTATCTTCAACCGACCTGAGGTTCTCCAAATTGCCTGCATAGGTCAGCGAATCAATAACCAAAACAGGCCCATTGGATTTTCTAAGCCAATTTAAAACAAAGTTACTACCAATGAAGCCTGCACCGCCGGTCACAAAGACCATGACCTAGGTTCCAGAGGGTGTCGATGCCGCAGGCGAAATAAGCAATGATTCAAGACTGCGCCCAGAGGCGACCGCCGCAGAGACCCACTTGGGCATTTTGCCTCGGCCCGTCCAGGTGCCTCCGGTTGTCGGGTCTTTGTATTTTGGTGCAACTTTGATACCCGTTGAAGCCCGCTTGGCCCTTGGCTTTCGAACCTTGCCCGCTTTCGCGTTTGGTTTTCGGCCCCGCTTACCGCCAGCAACCGCTGCTGAGAAACCCAACTCCTCCGGGGTTATGCCGTATTCGGAAATTTGTTTTTTAATGGTTTTAAGTACCGAAGCGTATTCTTCCTTGCGCTGGCGGTCGGCTTGTTTCTGTAAGTCACTAATTTGTTGAATTATTTCGGAGTAGCTGGGCATAAAAATAATCCTTTTACTTTGGTTTTAGAGTAATGGGTGTGCTTCTTAAGCACAAACACTTTAAGGACATTAGTCTAAGTTGTGATCACTAAAATTGCAATTAATTACCGAGGCCTTTTAATTAACCGCCCTAAAAGCCAAGGACACGCTCTTTACTGGTCTCCCGTTAAACAATCAATCTCTTCAATTATCAAACTAGAATAAGAAGCACGTTTAATGACGGCAGGCTGGCTAAATTCCTGCAGTTTCTCCTGGCTTGGTTACCTGCCGTAAACTTCAAGTCTCCGCAAAAATTTTTAGGACTTTGCATGAAGATTTCCATTGTGGGAACGGGGTATGTGGGGTTAGTTACAGGGGCCTGCCTGGCGGATGCCGGTAACGACGTTCTGTGCCTTGACCTTGATCCCAAGAAAATTGAAATTCTCGAGTCAGGCGGCATTCCAATTCATGAACCTGGCCTGCTCGACATAGTGCGCAAGAACGTTGCTGCTGGCCGCCTGAAGTTCACTACCTCGGTCGAGAAGTCAGTTAGCTTCGGGCTGGTTCAGGTGATTGCGGTGGGCACCCCCCCCGATGAAGACGGCTCGGCCGATCTTCAGTACGTGCTTGCGGCAGCGCGCAGCATTGGGCAGTACATGACCGGTGAAAAAATCGTGGTTGATAAATCAACCGTTCCTGTGGGTACCGCCGACAAAGTTCGCGAAGAAATACGCAAGGCCCTGGCTGCACGATCAGCTAGCATTGCCTTTCATGTTGTCTCCAACCCGGAATTCCTTAAAGAGGGTGCCGCGGTTGAGGACTTTCAGCGGCCCGACCGTATTGTCGTCGGTGCCGACCATCCAAGGGCGGTGGAGGTAATGCGAGCTATTTACGCGCCGTTTCAGCGCAATCACGACAAGCTCATGGTCATGGACGTACGCTCTGCCGAGCTCACCAAGTACGCGGCCAATGCCATGCTTGCCACCCGTATTTCGTTTATGAATGAGCTTGCGAATCTTGCAGAGTCGCTAGGGGCCGATATCGAGCAGGTGCGCCGGGGGATCGGTTCGGACTCCCGCATTGGCTATGGGTTTCTGTATGCAGGCTGCGGCTATGGTGGCTCCTGCTTTCCAAAGGATGTGAAGGCGCTTATTCGCACGGCTGATGAAGTGGGTTCTTCGTTGAAAGTACTCACCGCCGTCGAAGATGCCAATGAGCAACAGAAGACCGTTCTTGTATCGAAGGTTACCCGTGCGCTTGGTCATGACCTAAAGGGCAGGAAATTTGCGCTCTGGGGGCTTGCCTTTAAGCCCAATACAGACGACATGCGCGAGGCCCCTAGCCTTGTACTTATTGAGGCGCTGCTTAAAATGGGTGCCTCGGTGTCTGCTTACGACCCGGTGGCCATGCAGGAAGCACAGCGACTCTTGGGTGACACTGTCACCTATGCGACCGGTCCCATGCAGGCCCTCGAAGGTGCGGATGCGCTTGTCATTGTGACGGAGTGGAAGGAGTTCCGAAGCCCCGACTTTGAGGCCATGGCAGGCCTGTTAAAAACCAAGCGAGTCTTTGATGGCCGCAACCTCTACCCACCTGAGATGCCGGCTGCGGCAGGTCTTATTTACGAGGCCATTGGCCGAAGTGCCACCTGAACCCCGCATGCCTCATGGACTTGACCCGATAGGACTTCTCCGCGTATGACAGCCGTTGCAATTGAGCCCCTCCGCAGCTACTTCTTAGGCCTTCAAGATCGCATCTGTCAGGCGGTTGCCCAGGCCGATGGCCAGAACTTTTCTGAAGACGCCTGGGTCAAGCCCAATGACTCGCCCCTGCGTGGCGATGGGCGCTCCCGGTTGATTGAGGGCGGAGGCCTGCTTGAACGAGGTGGCGTGGGCTTCTCGCATGTTCTCGGTGACCACCTTCCGACATCTGCCACTGCCGCTCGGCCTCAGCTTGCCGGGCGGGGCTTTGAGGCTATCGGCGTGTCCTTGGTGCTGCACCCTGTTAACCCCTATATCCCTACGGTGCACATGAACGTGCGTTCGTTTGTTGCCAAGGCGGTCAAGCCTGGCGATGAGGACATCTGGTGGTTTGGTGGCGGTATGGACCTCACCCCCTACTATGGGTTTGAGGAGGATGCCGTTCATTTCCATGAGACCTGCCGGCAGGCGCTTCATCCTTTTGGTGAT
>Ga0222713_10006539_pt1 | contig 11062 bp, 8 predicted proteins | sample C33_649DmetaG_FD_165061 | JGI IMG/M metagenome (GOLD analysis project Ga0222713, IMG submission 165061) | Estuarine water microbial communities from San Francisco Bay, California, United States - C33_649D | ecosystem: Environmental > Aquatic > Marine > Unclassified | place: USA: California... | reverse complement strand
TGGGCGGAATTGCGACCAACTTCGCCTCCAACTGCCTTCCGGGCCCAGCCGACCTCAGCGTGGTCGAGGCCGACGAATTCGACCGCTCCTTCCTGCAGCTGCACCCCCACGCCGCGGTCATTACCAGCACCGACGCGGACCACCTCGACATCTACGGCGAGGCCGACTCGGTCGTCGACGGATTTCGCGCGTTCGCCGGGCAGGTCAAGGGGCCGCTTTTTGCGGGCCTGGGCTGCGCGGAGCTTCCCGGCGCAGAACCCTACGGGCGTCCTGGCGATCGCTACAGCTACCGGGACGTGCAGGTGGTGAACGGAATCCAGCATTTCACGCTCCTGGTCGACGGCATTGAGGTGCGGACCCAGGCAGGACTTCCCGGCTTGCACAACGTCGAAAACGCAGTTGCTGCTGCGGCGCTGGCCCACAGCGTGGGCATGCCCGCGGCGGCGATCGGCGAAGCCATCGCCAGCTTCCGCGGGGTAGCGCGGCGGTTTGACCGCCGCGCGAGCGCCGCCGGCCGCCACTACATTGACGATTACGCCCACCACCCCACGGAACTCACCCGCTTTATCCAAGCACTTCGGGGGATGTTCCCGGGCGAGAAGATTGCCTTGCTCTTTCAGCCCCACCTGTACAGCCGAACGCGCGACTTTGCGCCGGGATTTGCCGAGGCCCTTTCGGGCGCCGACTTCGTCGGCATCCTGCCCATTTATGCAGCCCGCGAGCGCGCCATGGCCGGTGTAGACAGCGCCATGCTGGCGGCCCGGATTCCGGGCGCCCAGCTGGTAGCTTATGACCGGGGCGCGCAATGGCTGGCGAGCCAGCCCGCCACCGTGGTCGCCACGGTGGGCGCGGGCGACATTGACCGGTTGGTTCCCCACGTCGAACAGCTAATCCGTGCCAACGCATGAAACCTTGGATGCGCAAAACGGTCGTACTAAGTTCCTGGTTACTCGGGCTAGGTGGGCTTGGTGCGGGCATCGCTTTTGGCCTTCAGCCCCGGGGAACGGCCGCCTTGCGCGAGGCCAAAATTCGAATTCACCAGCCCCACGAACAGGTCTTGCTGCTTGCCGCTGATTTGCATCCCATTCTCGCTGAGGAGGGTGCGCCATGGAAGGGCAAAAACCTCAAAGAAATCAACATTCCGCTGTTAGAAGAAAAGCTGAAAAGCCACCCGCAGGTGAAAAACGCCGAGGTATTTTCATCGTGGGATGGAACAGTCTACAGTGTCGTGAAGCAAAAAGTTGCCAAAGCACGCATTTCCAACGGAATACAAAGCGCGTACTGCGACGCTTCAGGCAACCTATTCCCCATTTCGAAGCACGACAACCCCCGGCTCCCGCTCGTAACGGGCACCTACACCCGCGCACGACGCGTGGAGGCCCTGCAGCTTTTGGACCGCGCCGCCCAGCATTCGGCGTTCCGCGGCGGTTGGTACGCGCTTGATTTCACCCCTGAAAACGGGTTCACCGCCTACCCAGAGTGGCACCCGCACCGCATTGTTTGGGGCGACGCTTCGGCGTTTGCCGACAAAGCCCACCGCGCCAAGGCAATTTATGCCTACGCGCTTCAAAACCAGTTTCTTGACCAACTTGACCGCCTCGACGTGCGCTTTGAAAACCAAGTGGTCTACACCCGAAATTCTACTCCTAGCCAACCATGAACACGCACCGCATTGCCGTAGGTCTTGACATCGGCACCACCAAAATCGCCGTACTCGTCGGCCGCCTCGACGAATACCGCAAGCTCGAAATCCTCGGATACGGTACCGCTCCGAGCATGGGCGTGCAGCGCGGCGTCGTCGTGAACATTACGCAGACCATCGAATCGATCCAGCAGGCCGTCGAAGCCGCCAAAATCGATTGCGGTTTTGACATCAACGGAGTGGTGGTGGGCATCGCCGGGCAGCACATTCGAAGCTTGCAGCACAGCGACTACATCACTCGCGTAGACGCCGAAGAGGTGATTGACGAGCTCGACCTCGAGCGCCTCACCGAAAACGTGCACAAGCTGGCCATGATGCCGGGCGAAGAAATCATTCACGTGATTCCCCAGGAATACAAGGTGGACGGCCAGGGCGACATCAAAGAGCCTTGCGGCATGTACGGCGCCCGACTCGAAGCCACCTTCCACATTGTCGTGGGCCAGGTGACCAGCATTCGCAACATTGCGCGCTGCGTAAAGTCTGCCGACCTCGACCTCAAAGCCATTAACCTCGAGCCCTTGGCCAGCGCTGAGGCCGTGCTCAGCCAAGAAGAGAAGGAAGCCGGCGTGGTGCTCGTAGACATTGGCGGCGGAACGACCGACATCGCCATCTTCAAAGACGGCATCATTCGCCACACGGCGGTGATCCCCTACGGCGGCAACATCATCACCAACGACATCAAAGAGGGCTGCAGCATCATAGAGAAGCAGGCCGAACAGCTCAAGGTGAAGTTTGGCTCCGCATGGCCAGGCGAAAACAAGGACAACGAAATTGTTTCAATTCCCGGACTGCGCGGACGCGACCCCAAAGAGATCAGCCTCAAGACCTTGAGCCGAATCATTCATGCCCGCACCACCGAAATCATCAACGCGGTGTTTACCGAAATCAAAAACTACGGCTACGACCAGCCGTCGCGCAAGCTGATTGCGGGCGTGGTGATCACGGGCGGCGGAAGCCAACTCAAGCACGTGAAGCAGTTGGTGGAGTACCTCACGGGCATGGACACCCGGATTGGCTACCCGAACGAGCACCTGGCTGCGCTTCCTTCGGACCACGTGCTGAATTCACCGATGTACGCGACCGCCGTTGGTCTTTTGATGAAGGGGCTCGAAGGCCGCGACGTCGAAGGCTTTGTTCGCGAAGCTTCGAGCGAAGCCGCGAGCACCGAAGCGCACCCCATCGAGGCTGCGTGGGACTTCCCCAGCGCACCGGCCGCCGCCGCATTTGAGGCTCCAGCGGTTGAGTCCGCGAGCGAAGCCCAGCTCGAAGACCTGCGCGAACTCGAAGCCGTTCCTGCCGCAAGCAGCGCCGCGGAACAGCCCCAAAAAACCAAGGCCAAAGGCGACTTTTTCAAGCGCTGGGCCGACGGATTCCTCAAGCTCATTGACGACAACGATTTGAATTAACCCTATGGACCTCAATCCTCTAGATTTCGACCTTCCCAAGCATCGTTCGTCTGCCATTAAAGTGGTGGGTGTAGGTGGCGGTGGCTCCAACGCCGTCAACTACATGAAAAACCAAGGCATTCGCGGTGTGGACTTTATTGTCTGCAACACCGACGCTCAGGCCTTGGCCCACAGTCCGGTAGAAACGAAGATTCAGCTCGGAGCGACCTTGACCGAAGGCCTTGGCGCCGGAGCCAACCCCGAAGTGGGCGAACAGGCCGCGCTGGAGAGCTACGCTGAAATCCAAGCCGCGCTGGGCGCACAAACCAAGATGGTGTTCATCACCGCCGGCATGGGCGGCGGCACCGGAACGGGCGCCGCTCCGATCATCGCAAAGGCCGCGCGCGAGCTCGGCATCCTCACGGTGGGCATCGTCACCGCTCCGTTTGGATTTGAAGGCAACATGCGCCTGCGCCAAGCGGAACTGGGCATCGAGCGCCTCCGCGACCACGTGGATTCACTGATTGTCATCAACAACAACAAACTCCGCGAGGTGTACGGCAACCTCGGATTCAAGCAAGGCTTCATGAAGGCCGACGAGGTTTTGTCGACGGCTGCGCGCGGAATCGCCGAGGTCATCACCCACCACTACAGCGTCAACATCGACCTGCGCGACGCCAAAACGGTGCTGCACGACAGCGGCACCGCCATCATGGGCAGCGCGAAGGCCTCAGGTTCAACGCGCGCCCTTTCGTCGGTGCGCAGTGCGCTCGACAGCCCGCTGCTCAACGACAACCACATTGAGGGCGCACGCTACGTGCTGCTGCTCATCGTCAGCGGCACCGGAGAGCACGAGGTCACCCTCGACGAGATTGGCGAAATCAACGACTTTATTCAGGAGCAAGCCGGCCGCCAGGTTGACATCATCATGGGTATTGGCGAAGACCCGCACCTCGGCGACGCCCTTCAGGTTACGGTAATTGCAACCGGTTTTAGCGCAACCAATCCCATTGGCGCAGTGAAGCCCGCGGAACCCGAAAAAGTTGTGTACGAACTCCGCGCGGACTCCTCGCCGGGATCGCAATTCAATTTGTTTGAAGAGCCGGTGCGCAGCAAGAGTCCGCTCGAAACCGAAGCGGTAAGCCCGGTGGACGCGCCCATTGCCAATGTGTTCGAATCATCTGCTGCTGCATTCGAAGTCGAAGAGCCGGCCGTTGCCGCAACCGACGTAGACGCCCCGTGGGACGTACCTGTAGCCGAAACCAAGGAGCTGGATGCCACCGATTTGCCCTCAGGGGAGGTCGAAGAGCCCATGATCGTTGCGTCGCTCGACGACGAAGGCGACGCGTTCAGCTTTGAGCTGCGCACCGAAGAGCCATGGGACGCCGCAGCGCCAGAAGCCGAGGTTGTTGCCGAGGTTACTGAGGTTGCCGAGGTTGCCGAGGTTGCCGAAACGCCCGCCGAAGCCAACTCAAACGAGGTGGTTTTTGAAGCCGAGGCGGCCAGTCCCACGATGACCTGGACCCTTGATTGGAACGACGAGCCAGCTCGCCCTGCGAAGGCCGTTGGTCTTGACGAGCTTTTGGCTTTTGAGGCCTCGCTGCGCGGTGCTGAGCCTGAAGCCCCAGCGCACGATGACGTTGCCGCGATGGATTCGCCGGTAGCGGAGTCGGCCTCGACCTTCGAGCTCGAACCCACCGCGGCGTTCACAGCCGACCCCGAGGAGCCGTTCCTTCTGACCGAGCCTGAGGAAGTTCATGCTATGGATTTAATGGACGCGCCCGTTGCCATGGAGGCCGAAGACCAACCGGCAGCACTCGAGACGTTTGAGGTTCCTGTTGCGGCCGACGCTCCCGCAATGACCGATGAGGTTGACGCGTTTGAAGCGCCTGTTGCGTTTGAAGCGCCCGAGGCCATTGAAGCGCCTGTTGCGTTTGAAGCGCCCGAGGCCATTGAAGCGCCTGTTGCGTTTGAAGCGCCCGAGGCCATTGAAGCACCGAAGGCATTCGAAGCACCGGTTCAATTTGACGCACCCGCCGCCCGTCCCGCCGCAGTGCGCAGCGAGGACGTCCGATTTGAAGTGCGCACGGCACCCGTGAACACCATGTTTGCCCCAGAAATTGATCCAGACCGCGACAGCCTTGAAGAAACCATGCGCCGCATGGCTCAAGAGCGACGCGCCTACCTGCAGGCGTTTAGCCACCGTTTTGGTCAAAACCAGGCGCGCATGCAGCAAGGTGATTTGGACCGTCCCGCGTTTGAACGCCAGGGCTGGGACCTTGACGCCTCCGCGCGCTACTCACAGCAAAACGCACTGGGTGACCACATGGTCCGCGGAGACAAGAACGACCTGGAGTTCCGCCCCAATAATTCGTTTTTGCACGACAATGTCGATTGAAGCGTTTGAAGCCCAACTGGGCGAAGACATGAAGGACGCGATGCGCGCCAAAGACCAAGTCCGCCTTGAAGCAGTGCGGTCGATTCGCGCTGCCCTCACCACCGAAAAGACGTCGGCCGCCAACCAAGGCACGCTGAACGACGCCCAAGTGCTCGCGGTGCTTCAGCGCCTTAAAAAGCAACGAATTGAAGCGGCCGAGATTTTCAACGCCCAAAACCGCACTGACCTTGCCCAGGTAGAAGAAGCACAGCTCGCAGTGATTCAGACGTACCTGCCTGAAGCCCTTGAGGGCGAGGCACTCCACCACGCGGTGAAGGAATTGCTCGACGCCAACAGCATTACCCAAGCCGGCCAATTTGGTCAGGCCATGGGCATTGCTTCAAAAGCCCTTGCGGGCCGCGCTGACGGCAAGGCCATTTCGGCTGCGGTCAAAGCGCTCCTACAAGGATAAACGCTTAATAAAATCCGTACAGCAGGCGAACGGTGACCACGTCAGCCTTATCGACGGACGCCACTGGCACGCGCCAAAGTCCGGCCGAAAGACTGATCTCATTGCTGTAGTAGTTGTAGCGAACCCCTAGTTCGCCGAACACACCCGTTGACGCATCGCGCACGAAGGCCGGACCAATTCCACTGTAATTGCGCACTTGACGGGCAAATGAACCGTAACCAAGGTTGACAAATGCGCCCACCATGGCGTCAGAGTCCATGGTACTACCTAAGCCCGTTTGCACACTAGCCGCGAGTGTGTAGTGGTAGCCCAAACCGATGGAATTATCAGCATTACTGGTCAGCGAAAGCCCTAGAGGCGCCGTTAATCCCAACGCAAGCTCATCCCCCACGGGCATCGTGAACCGCGGAGCATACGTGAGCCCATTGCTAATGAACGGCATGGTGAGCGTAGTCAAATCCAACCCAAGGCTGTAGTCGTAGCCCGCTGCGTGAAACCACTGTCCTTTTTTAAGGTCAAACGCTTGGGCCTGAACGTGCAGTGAGCCTAAGGCGAGGATCGCGCCAACTATCCAATTCTTCATAAGCCTAAAGGTAGTGTGCGGTACCTTTGTACCGAAGTGAATATTCCTGTACTAAGTTGGGTCTGGCGCCAGTACCGCGCTGCATTCGAGGGCCTAAGCCAAGAAGCTTGGGTGCTGGCCACGGTGATGTTCATCAACCGCGCCGGAACCATGGTACTACCCTTTCTCGGACTGTACCTGCGCGAAGGACTCGGCTTCAGCCTGGCCGACACCGGCTGGATTATGGCGTTCTATGGCGTCGGCTCTATGGTGGGCGCACTGGCTGGCGGCGCACTTTCAGACCGCTGGGGATCCTACCAAGTCCAGCGAACAGCCCTCTTCGTAGGTTCGGTACTGTTCTTTTTACTCAGCTTTCTAACAGAATTTTGGTCGCTCGCCTTTGGCGTATTCATCTTGACGGCCGTGGCCGACATGGTGCGGCCCGCGAACTCCTCGGCCGTGTTCGAGTACGCCAAAGAGGGCAACGTGACGCGTGCTTTTTCGCTGAACCGAATGGCCATTAACCTTGGATTTTCGGTCGGCCCCGCCGCCGCGGGCGTCATTGCCGCATGGAGCTACCAAGGGCTTTTTTGGGCAGACGCCGCGACCTGCGCCGCCGCCGGATTCCTGTTTGTTGGCTTCTTTCACAAACGCCGTCCTCGACGCGCCCCCGAGAAAGCTAAAGGAGGAAAGTCGCCCTACCGCGACCGTGGAGCGCTCGCCTTCTCGGTCCTCGTGCTCCTTTTTGCCGTCGCCTTCTTTCAGCTCGTGTCGACCATGCCGCTCTACTACCGCGACGTGTTTAACCTGGGTGAAGAACAAATCGGACTCCTGCTTGGATTCAACGGACTGCTCATCGTGGCCGTCGAAATGGTCTTCGTCAACTGGGCCCAAAACCGAATCGCGCCCCGCCACGCGATTGCCATCGGCGTGCTTGTCATGGCGCTTGCGTTCGCCAGCTTGAACTGGGCCACCGGGCTAACCGGGCTCTACGCCTCGATGCTCGTACTCAGTGTATCTGAAATCCTGGCCATGCCCTTCATGATTTCGTGGATCACCCTTCGCGCCGGCGACGAATCCCGCGGACGCTACCTCGGCCTCTATGCCGCCACCTACGCCCTAGGGCACATCATGGCGCCGTTGATCGGCACCTACGTCATCGAGCACTTCGGCTACACCCACCTGTACTATGGTGTGGCGTTGCTTTCGCTCGGAACGGCCTTTGGCTTTAGCCAGCTACCTCCCGCGATTGCGCGTCGATAACCGCCATTGCGGTGGTATTCACGATTTCGCGCACGCTGCACCCTAGCTGCAGCACGTGGGCCGGGTAGTCCAGACCGACCAGCAAGGGTCCGACCGCTTCCATGCCCGCCATGGACTGCAGCAGTTTGTAGGAAATGTTGGCAGACGACAGCCCCGGGAATACAAACACGTTGGGACCTTTTCCAACCAGGTCACTGAACGGAAACTGCTCCGCCAGCAGTGCGTTGTCCACGGCAAAGTTGGCCTGCATCTCCCCATCCACAATCAAGTCGAGGTCTGACGCACGAATCAAGCGGAGCGCTTCGCGCATTTTGCGCGGAGTTACGCCGTCGCTCGAGCCGAAGTTGGAGTAGCTCAAAAGGGCAACCCGCGGCTGAATGTTCATCTTGCGCACCATCTTCGATACCTCACACACGATCTGTGCGATGCGCTCTGCGCTTGGGTCCTGGTTAATGGTGGTGTCGGCAAAAAACTTAGGACCCTGCTTTGTGAGCATGACGTACACGCCGGCCACCGTGGAGCCCGCCTTTTTGGGGCCAAGAATTTCCATGACCGGCCGCACCGCTCGGGTGTACTTGACGGTCGCTCCGGTAACGTAGGCGTCGGCATGGCCGCAACGAACCATCATCGGCCCGTAGTAGTCGCGGTTGAACATCAATCGACGCGCTTCCTCTCGGCCCACGCCACGGCGCTGGCGCATCGAGTACAGGAGCTCCGCGTACTCAGCTAAGTGGGGCGCCGAGTTGCTGCGCGGGTCAATCATGGGCACGTCTTCAAGTCCAAGGTGGTACTCCTCGATCAAGGCCTTGATTTTGGCCACGTCGCCCAGCAGTACGGGCTGGCAAATCCCTTCTTCCATGGCGATCTGAGCCGCCTTGAGTACCCGGTAGTGGTCCGCCTCGTTGAACACCACGCGTTTGGGCGCTGACTTGGCCTTTTCCACGGCCAAGCGAATGAATTTGTCGTCGCGGCCCAGTCGGCTGCGCAGGTCTTCTTCGTAGGCCTCCCAGTTGGTGATGGGTTTTTTGGCGACGCCCGACTCCATAGCTGCGCGAGCCACCGCCGGCGCCACCGTGTAGATCAAGCGCGGATCAAACGGCTTTGGAATGATGTAGTCGGTGCCAAACGCCAGATTGCGGCTACCGTAGGCGAGGTTGACGATCTCGGGGACCGCTTCTTTAGCCAGGTCAGCAATCGCCTTCACGGCAGCCAGCTTCATGGCCTCGTTGATCTTCGTAGCGCGCACGTCGAGCGCACCGCGAAAGATGTACGGAAATCCCAGCACGTTGTTGACTTGGTTCGGATTGTCGCTGCGCCCGGTGGCCATGATGAGGTCCTTGCGCGTTTTAATCGCCACGTCGTAGTTGATTTCGGGATCCGGATTCGCCAGCGCAAAAACCACGGGATTAGCCGCCATGGACTTAATCATCTCGGGACTCAGAATGTTTCCCTTCGAAAGGCCCACAAACACGTCAGCGCCCACCAGGGCGTCGGCCAACGTGCGGTGCTTAGTAGCCCGCTTGAAATCCAATTTTTCGGTGGTCAGGTCATCGCGGCCGTCGTGAATTACGCCCTTGGAATCACACATAATCAAGTTCTCAGGGGTTACACCTAAGGCCAGGTAAAGGCGCGCACAACTAATGGCCGACGCGCCCGCTCCATTGAACACCACGCGCACCTCGCTGAGCTTTTTACCCACCAACTCGGTGGCGTTGAGCAGCGCAGCACCGGTGATGATGGCGGTACCGTGCTGGTCGTCGTGCATGATGGGAATATCGAGCTCCTCGCGAAGTCGCTTTTCAATGTAAAAGCAATCGGGCGCCGAAATGTCTTCAAGGTTCACCCCGCCAAACGTGGGGGCAAGAATTTTAACCGTCTCTACAAACTTGTCTGGGTCTTTGGTGTCGAGCTCAAGGTCAAAAACGTCGATGTCTGCAAAAATTTTAAACAAAACGCCTTTGCCTTCCATGACCGGCTTGGAAGCGAGGGGACCAATATCTCCAAGTCCAAGTACGGCCGTTCCGTTGCTGATAACGGCTACGAGGTTTCCTTTGGCGGTGTAGCGGTACGCGTCTTCGGGGTTTTCAGCGATTTCAAGGCAGGGCTCGGCCACACCCGGTGAATAGGCAATGCTGAGGTCGCGCTGCGAATTCGAAGGTTTTGTGGGGACCACCTCGATCTTGCCGGGGCGGTGTCCTTCGTGGTATTCTAAAATATCTCGCTTGCGAATCGGCGTCTTTTTCATAGCTGCAAAGGTCTGCCGAAATTTAACATTCGAGGAGCTTTACACGACTTAACTTTGGGGTAACAAACGGAATCACTCATTTAATCCACATTTAACGTGTACACTGGATTGCTCCACAGCCACCGCAGCCTCGCCTACCTCTTTCTGCTTGCGGCACTCACCACGGTAGTCCTAGCGCTGATTAACCGACTTCAAAACAAGCCTACTAGCAAGGCGCTCAACGGATTAACCCTTGCTACCCTCATCCTCGGCCACCTTCAACTTCTCTTTGGACTCGGTCTTTACTTCGTCGGGCCCTGGTTCGGAATGCTGACCGAAAACACCGGAGAAGTGATGCGCAACGCCGACCTGCGCCTCTTTGCCGTGGAGCACATTTTAGTGAACATCATTGGCATCGCACTTGTAACCGTCGGACGCTCGCGCTTCAAAAAGCTCGACGTCGACCGCCGCAAGCAGCAGGCCGTGATCGCATACGTTGGACTCGGACTTCTGCTCATCGCGAGCCGTGTGCCCTGGGAGCGCTTGTTCTAACTTTGCCGCATGATTGATCGGCGACCCCGACAGGGGCCAGAGCGCTGCGTACTCGTTGGCGCCATTACCCGTTTACAGGACGAAACCAAAGCCCAGGAATACCTGGACGAACTCCGCTTTTTGGCCGACACCGCAGGCGCCGAAACGGTGGCCGTGTTCACCCAGAAACTGGACAAGCCCGACCCTACCCTGTTTTTAGGGTCCGGCAAAATGGACGAAATCAAAGCCTACGTCGAGTCTGTAGACATCGACCTCATTGTTTTTGACGACGAACTCACGCCGTCGCAGCTGAAAAACATCGAGCGCCTCTTTGAGCGCAAGGTGATGGACCGCACGAACCTGATCCTCGACATTTTTGCGGCCCGCGCCCAAACGTCCTATGCCCGCACTCAGGTAGAGCTGGCCCAGTACGAGTACCTGCTGCCCCGACTGACGCGCATGTGGACCCACCTGGAGCGCCAAAAGGGCGGCATTGGAATGCGGGGTCCGGGTGAAACCCAAATTGAGACCGACCGCCGCATCATC